>Ga0213850_1130367_pt1 | contig 11790 bp, 5 predicted proteins | sample LLC_MetaT_FD_164453 | JGI IMG/M metagenome (GOLD analysis project Ga0213850, IMG submission 164453) | Metatranscriptome of freshwater microbial communities from post-fracked creek in Pennsylvania, United States - LL:C (Metagenome... | ecosystem: Environmental > Aquatic > Freshwater > Creek ...
CATTCATTCATTGGCTTCCAAAGTTTCTTGATAACATGGCACCAAAAAAGAGTTTCGTTCACACTCCAAAATCAGCTGCGAGCCAAAAAGCTGAAAATCCTTTTGATAAATTTGCAAATTCTAGGAAGAAGCATGACATTTTAAACAGAAAAGTTAAAGGCGAAGACAGAAATGTTGGACGAGCTCGTTCTAAGGCAATAGATGAAAGGAAGAAAAAACTTCTTAATGACTACAAAAAGAGTAAGAAGAGTAGTATGATTGTAGATAAGAGATTTGGTGAAAATGATCCTGAAATGTCTATGGAAGAAAAAATGTTTCTTCGTTTCCAAAAAGAGCGAGTTAAGAAAACTCGTAATTCTTCATTGTTTAATCTTGAGCAGCAAGAAAGTGATATTTTAACCCATCGTGGTGAAACACTAAATGACTCAAATTACAAGCAAGAAGATTGGAGATCAGATGATGATGAAGAAGACACTGGCAATCTTGGTAGAGAAATAGTTAATTCTTACCATTTTGGCGGAGGATTGATTAAAAAACCCCTCCGAGAAGAAAGTATCAATGCTAACGACCACAAACCACCTGTCAAAGATCGTCTGGAAGCCTTACAAGAAATAGTGATGAAAAGCAAATTGTATAAAATTCAAAAGAAGGAAGCAAAAGAAGATCTAGAAAGTGAAAGAATTCGACTTGATAAAGAATTTTCTGGGTTATTGACTTCGCAGTTGGTTGACTACACTGAGGGGTATGGAAAAAGGGTAAAAGCGATTGAAGAATCAAATTTATTAGACGATTATGATAAATCGATGCGTGAAATGCTTTTCGAAACAAAAGTTCAACCATCTGATCGTACTAAAACACTAGAAGAAATTGCAATTGAAACTAAATCAAAATTAGAAGAATTAGATAAGGCTCGAGTAAAGAGAATGCGTGAGTTGGTTGATGATGATGTACCTGTCACTAAAAGATCGAAACAAACGAAACGTGCTGTCCGAAATGACGATGAAATCGACGATTTTAGGATCCCCAATGAAGATGATGGTTACGATGGTGATGACATTCAAGGAGAGGAAGAAAGTGTTGATGAAGGCTCACAAGATGATGAAGGCAGCGATGATGGGATGGATAACGATGAACTATCAGAAAGTGAATTCGCAGAAGATTATGAAGTGAATTGGGATCATAATAGCGTTGGAATGAATAAAATTGATTTTCTCTCTAAATCGGAGATTAAAACATCCCTCATGATGCCCCATCAAATTCCTTGTCCCCGCGATTTAACTGCTTTCAATTCGTTAATACGGCAATATGCTGCAAACTGTATTGATGATCGCATTGAATTAATAAATAGAATAGTTTCGTGGAACAATGTTCATTTACCGGGTCAGCAAGGCATTGAGAATAGAAACTTAATGCACAATTTTTTGGATATTTTATTTAAATTCTTTGTCCATGTTGGAGACAACTTATGCCAATCTGACTCTCCTCAAACAATTATGAAGGAACTCAATTTTCTATCGGGGATTATTTTTAAGATTTGCGAGGATTTGCAACAAAAGAGTATTTCCTTGTGGTCAAGAACGCTTAAAATATTTCATCAACATATATCAAAACAATTAAGGGACTATTCTTTAAAACAAATCTCATCGTGCTGGCCATCGCTAGGGAAACTCCTATTTTTTCAACTTATTGGTAATATCTTTTCAGTTTCGGATCTTAAGAATAATATTGTTACGGCAGCTTCGCTAATGCTATGTCAGTGTCTAACAAAGTGTGCAGTTGCTACAACTGCCGATTTAGCGTCGGGTCTGCTGTGCTGTGGAATATTGATAGAATATTCAACGGAAACAACCAAAATTATTCCTGAAATTATGGCGTTTCTTAACTCAGTTCTATATTTGTACCTCCCGACAAAGACAACAATAGTAAAATCAGCGAATATACTTAGTTCCTTTAAGCGGAGTTCCTTCCAAACTCTCCGCTCTGCGCTTTCAAAGAGTGGTAATGAATGCAACGAAACTTATATAAATTGGAAAGCTTTTTCTGGAAATTCTTTAACAGAGCATGAATTGGCGGCATTCTCAAAAGGTTGTTTGTTATCCATTTATCGCATGATAAACGACGGCTATTTGCTAAGGAACTCTGCGGAGTTCTCATTGCCGGAGCAAATCTGTGTTTCGTTCTCCCTCATGAAAAAGTTGAAACCCCATTTTTCACCACAACTGCCAGAATCAGTTCAGCTGGCTCATTTACAATTGTTAGAAGATATTCAGAAATTGGTTCAGAAGAATACAATTGGTCGAGCTCCATTGCGTTGGAGAATTGCGAGCAAAGATAACATAGAATCAAAATCTCCATCGTTCGAAATTTCTTACAATATGAAGAAGGATAAAGATTTGGAAAAAGAGCAAGCAACATTAAAACAACTAACTCGACAACTGAAGAGGGAGAAAAAAGCTGCTATGAGGGAATTAAGACGGGATGCTGATTTTATTGACCAGGAAAGATACAAAGAAAAAGCTGCAACCCAAGCAACCAAGAGAGAAGAGAGATTGAAAAACTTTTCTTGGTTGGAATCACAACAAGCTACAATCAATTTGCAAGTAAAAAAGGGTAAAAGTCTTCTTAAAGGTGGAGGAAGCGCAATTGGTAAGCGAGCGGGGGTTGCAAAACGATAGGAACAGGAACTAAATCTTTAATTAGCGTAAGCATTTGCGTCGTGATTTTTTATTGTAGTAATTTTTTGTGGTAGCATGTAAATTAATCAGAAATTCTTTTGTTTCGTTTTTTCCTTGTAGTTTCGGTTGGGGAATCCATTTCCACAATTGAATTCTCGAAATCATCCTGTGCAGACTGCCTCTTTTTAAGCGCAGTTTGATTCCATACTTTTGATTCCACTTGAGAAGTTTCTTTTGCGGCTAAATTATTCCACTTTTCAGTTTCGCTGTCATTTTCTTCAGGATCTTCATAAGACTTAACAACATTTTTTACTGTTCTTTTAGGCAATTGTCTTGTTGGTACTTCTTCTTCAATTACCTTATTTTTCTTCGCAACATGAGTAGTACGATCACCCTCCATCAAGTCCATTCTTTTCTTTCCAGAATCGAAGTTGGTAGATCCGATTTTAGATTTTGATGGAGACGGCGACATTGACTGTGCTATCCTAGTTTTTCCTTTATGAACTACATTGAACACTTTTTCAACTATAGAATCAACATTATCCACATCATTAGTAGTATTGCTCCTCTGATCAATTCCTGCTTGCTTTCGGACATATAATTCCCGCGGAAGATAAATTTGTCCTGGATAAACTTGGACATTTTCCGATGACTTTACACGTTCATTCAATAACCTCAAGGTTAAATTCGTCACGATATATAATCTGCTGTTACTTGAGTCTAATCGATCCACGTATTCCCTATAAATTAAATTCGACATCTTAAAGAGAAATGGTAAATTGCTGGTTCCAACGTGAAGCGTTTCTTGCAGGCAGCTAATAATATTTTGGATAGACAAGCTTATATCCTTCAATTTACGGGAATCTTCTGCATTGCCAATATTGATGGTTGAAGGAAGCCAAGGCTCAGAAGAAAATAAGTAAATGACATATGATAATATTAACTCTGGCATAGTTTTTGCGGCAAATTGGTTTAAATGCTCTCTTCGGCTGCTATCAAGAGCTGCGGCAGCTTTTCGGACAAGTTCTTCGTGTGTTCTTCTCAATCGTTTGATAGCAAAAGCTAAAACTTTAAGAATTTGATCAGAAAATGAAATGTCATTGTTGATTACAATTGCATACGATAAGAATTTAATATGTACTGGATGAACGCGTAATATCATTGAATAGGAGCTCACCAAGCGCTGAGTTAAAGCTTGGTCATCACTTAAAAATAAGCCAGCCAGTTGTCGCCATTGATCAACAGAAATCAATTCAGCAAAAACGTTGAGTTTAATGAAAAGAACAATGCTTTCAGCTGCAGCGGAGAAAATTGACGACTTTTCAGATGCAATGGTAATTTGAAGCTTGCCTAGATTCGCCCCTTTGATGCATATGCATTTAAATAAATTTTCTACAAACTCTACAAAATCAGTCGAAGGATTCCTCAAGCTGATAAACTCTAATCCATCTCCTCGTTGAAAACGAAATTGCTTAAACTCCTCCTCTATACAGAGCATTTGTGCAAATAATTTCAAGCCTTTCGTAGCCATTAAGCACCAATTGTTAAAGTATATTTCTTCGTTCAGGAAAAGTAGATCGTTGAGGAGTTGTAATAAGTTATCTCGAACAGAATTGACAATATTCCATTCTAATTGTAGAACATTCTCGATTGAACCAATTTGTTCATAAGCTGATGATGGAACTTGAAACAATGTAGACAAGAAACTTAAATTATAGAGTATTCGCGGATGGACTAAAGAGAGTGAAGTGTGTGAACAAAGCAAACGAACGTAATCATCAACAATATTATAAGTAGGATTTGATTCGCCTTTATTTTCCGAAAGAAATGTTATGTGCATTAACATCTTTCCTAATTTCTCACAAACTTCAATGTTCTCTGAATTTTTGTGGAGACTTATGATTTCCTGCACGAGAAATTGTTTTTGCTTGTCTTCTACCAAATTAGAGCCACAATTCGAAATAATTTCAGAGGAATACTCAAAGCATCGTTCCTTGCTAGCCTTCGGTATATTTTTATCAGATGCGGCGGAAGAAAATGATAGCCATTTCAACAAAATTTGAGCATGTTTTGAAAATAACTCAGGTAGATATTTGGACAATGCAGAAATTAAATCAGCAAAAGGAACGGGGAATTTTTTTCTGGTAATATGCGTCAAAGTCGAATCCAACAAACAGCTAAGCATACTATAATCACACCAAAAACTTGCTGCGCAATCATAAATAATCCCAAGATATTCTCCTAAGTCACTTTTAGAATCAAAGCGCTTTTGAAGCTCAACTTTATGCTTATCTCCTTCAATGATATCGTCAGTAAATGAAATACAGCAATTCAATAGTTTCAAAACAACTTTGTCACGAGAGTTAATAAGTTTCTCGAAAATCGCAAATTTTTTCTCTGGTAGATATACAAGGTGAGTTATATTATAGAGCAACTGTTTGAGCTGTTCCGTAATTTCGTCAGGACTTTGTGCAGAACCATTTCGATCTAACTGCTTTGATTTCAATACTGAAATTTTGGAAATTTCATCTCGAACCTTGGATTTGAAAGCCAAAATAGCTCTGATAAAACTCCAATCATTCTCATCTATAGTCGAAACAAGTAGAATAAGCGCAGTTGCGCGGACATAAGAGATATCGACACGGCTATCTCTGTTAGCTGTTGCAATTGGGATTATTTGTTCTTGGAACATTTGTATAATTAAATATTTCGAAGAAAACTCTGGATAGCCCCAGCATTTCAAAAGTATTGAAGGGACAAATTTAAGCCGGCAAACAACAGCTTCGTCAATATTCGCAACAAAAGAATCTGCAGATTCAAACACGATATCCGAAAGCGGTAATAACTGAGACGAAATGTACCGAAAATAAAGTTTCGAGAGACCCACAAGAGCTGCTTTGCGAACTTCAAACTTTTTGTCTTTCGCCCGTTCTCCTAATTCCTCAAACGTTTCAATATTTAGTTTGGTCAGATTGCTCTCAGCAAAATTAACGAGTTTTTCAACACATCGTAACCGAACGTCTTCTGCTGGATCACGCAATTTTTTCACTAACAAGTCTTCTAAATATTGAATTTCATTCGTTTCTAATAGTGCTGAGCAAACATCAACCATTGCTGTCCTTATTTCAACACAAACATCATTCATTCGTCCTAAAAATTCCTTAAAGTCTCTTGGAAATTCTTTTGTGTAATTACCACTGTCAGATAAATACAATTTTCCCAGAAGTTTTACAGCTTTTTGTCGAACATCCTCTTCTTCTACTTTCAGTTGTAATGTCAAGCTTGGAAATACACCGTTGAGCAACGCGGGTGAAATTTTATGAAGCTCAAATATTATTAAATAAATTTCTTCCGCTATATCCGACTCTATTTCATGCGAATTCTGACTGGAACCTACCAAAATGTCTTCGACCATTTTCGCCACTAAAGGCTTCATGATAGAAGTAACTGACCTTATTACACACGCTGCTAATTTATACGCCGTCGGGTTTTCCTGCTTCGCAGCTGGAAGAAGTGGAAGTAATAATATGTTAAGGACATACATCGGTACACTTTCAAACTCTTCCAAACAAGTTATTAGGATTCCCGCAGCAAAACTTAGCACTTCTTGCGAATCTTCCGGTCGAATGGAAGTGATAATTGCATTGAACATTGACTGAACAATTTCATCTCCACCATCTACACCATTTTGCGCCAAGATAACTGGTAATACGCATGACTTTACAGTAGCCAAGCTCGTCATGATGTAAACTATTGACTGGCCAATATCTGATGCTGAATCAGTTGTTTGCAGACCTCCTATTAACGAAGAAATGAAAGAGAACACTCTTATCATATCTGAATCGTTATAGGGAGCTTCTGGAGCAAAAATTCTGAGCAATTCTACGATACAACATCCAGCAAGAACACGAACTTCTTTATTGGAGCATTCTATAACTTTTGGGTGTAACAGATGTTTCGCGGTAGAGTCCAATCCTTGCGGTACTGTTTGCGAATCTTGTTCTAAACCGGAAAGTTCTTGTAGTAAGTCTTTCAGATATCTCGCTAATTCGGAAACTTTACTATATTGAGATGATATATTCACTCCAAACAATTTACTTGATCTCCTCGAACGTGAGCTCATTCTGAATTGAGTTTTGTTTTGATTATGAAAATAGTGTTGTGTTTGAGAAGCTAGAGTAGCGCTTTTCGATGTTGGAAGTGTTTATCAAATTTGTTATTGCTCTTTGCTCTAGTATCTTTCATATTGATGCAACCGGATCCACCAATTCGTACTCTAAAAGTAGAGTTGCTTTCAAATGGTTCATTTATTCCATGTATACCCAATGCAAGGGAACCAACTCCCTTCGAGACGGATTTTTTTCGAGGTCAAGCCATGATTTTAGTTCGTACGAATCCAATTGATGAGCACTTTAAGACGATTTTCTTAGGAAGAAAAAGGTTATTTGAAGTTCAAGTACAGGGAAAATTCAAACGCGACCCTCAAGGAGAAATTTATGTCGGGGCGGAAGCGACAAACAAGATGGAATTAGGGTTATTGACTAAGTCCATAAGTAGGGCAGCTATGAAGTTTTGTGCTACTTTGGTCGACGATTTACATTTCTCGTTTGGGGATGATCCACAAGACCCCATTTATCAGCTTCCTCACGCAGTAGCTCCAATCTTTCCGACTTTTGATAAAGTTATTGCCACTCCAGCTGGAGAACAACCCCCAAAACTTGGTATTCCCTTTGTAGAAGACGATTATGGAAGGAGGCGATTGAAGTTTCGATATATAAAGGATGCCGAAGTGGATTTAGAAACTACGTACAGTTTTACCGTCAATACTTCTCAATTAGATCTCATTGCTTGGACATTGGTTGGAATCCCAATGATGAGACCTATGGACTTAAGAACGTTTTTTGGAAATTCGTCGATTCAATTAAGTAAGCAGTTTTCTTCAATTGATTTTTGGTTGTTAACTTTGTTTTGTTAAAGTTGGATATGAAATCCCAAAAAGCGTGTATCTGAAACATCCAGATGTTCATCCTCAAAATTTGTTAAACTATGTTTTTTGTATGAGACTTACTCCTGTCGATCCTGATTTGCTACCTTTGGATTTGCCTGTTGTTAGTTCCGACGACGATGGTGGTGACATGATGGAAGACGATGAGGCAGAAGACCAAAAAGTCGTTAAAAGCCATATCTTTTCGGCAGAAGAAGAAAACGACGGCCCTATTGACGAAAGTAGCGAATCAAGTGAAGAGTCGCAAGACGAGATTAATGAAAGTATTAACGGTCCACTTTTAGATGATATTTCGGAACAAGGACACGAAAATAGGCAAAGCAGTGCTGTTCCGACCCGAAGACGCACAATGAGCGGTTGGTTCAAAAATAAATTTGGCAGGAAGGATAAGCAAAAAAAAAGACGGGGATGAAAATATTATTTCTCAAGAGATTCACGAATCAAGTGAATTCATTGATCCCGATTTCGAAATGGAATCTACCGGCGACCTGAGTTTTTGTAGTGCTTGCTTTGAGATTAATTACGAAGGAAAACGAAAATATGTGTATATGCTAACGGTTCCAGAGATTCTGCAATCCGAAAATAATTTGGAAGAATCCGAGCAACAGCAGTTTAATTGGAGAAGTCCACGTCTTCGGACTTATTCCGAAATAATAAAACAACTGCAAATGGTTCCTATTCCTAAATTACATAAAAACAAAAGACTTTCTACCGTCGAAAAGCGGAGACGGCAAATAGTAGAGTCTTTCCGTACACTTATGAGGTCAGTTCAAGGTACCTCACAGCAAAGTACCGGAGCAACCGTTGGAGATGCTGGAAATCTCACTGTTCGAAAGTACTTTCAATTTCTTGCAAATATTCAAGATATTGACCGTAATTTTCTTGGTGGTAACATTCAACTATATATAAAGCCCCAAAAAGATGGCAGTACAAACTATGAAGGTCATGCGGCTCTGGCCGTTTCTCGAAGGCATTTTACGGAACAGTATGTTATCTTGAACAAGCAGTATTTATCATTCAAATCCTCAATGGAATCAAAGAAGTATAATATTGTCATTAAAACGGATAACATTGTCTCAGTCCAGTCAGTAAGATCCGAAAACAGTTTGGTGTTAGATCACTTCGGCTTTCTGCAAATCGAGACTTGGAGTCGTGTTTATTATATTCTTGTTCGTTCTGATATTCAAGTAAACGAGTGGTTACAGGCTTTTGTGACTATTTTAGGATCTCAATGCATGCATTCTCCTTACCGTAGTGTATATTTTGAAAAAAGCTCATCCTCCATTGTCGATGCATCAGAGACAATGAAAATTGTTGGTATTGGTCCATCGAATCCTGCAATTTCGTTATCGAATAATAGCAATGCGGTCAGTATTTTAGACAGAGAAGAACTGGTGTATTATGCTCGTCCTATTTGCTGGAAGTTGGATCGTAAAAGGCGCATTTATAATTACCGTCGCATAATGTTTCGTAAATTATATGATGGCAGTGGTAGTAATGCTCCAGTCAGTAATGGTAGCGTTTCAAATTTATCTAATTTGAGTCCCAACGCTATTATTGAACATATTTTGCATCATGCTTTTTATCTTGTCAAAGCTATTCAGCATAACACTGTCAATGATATTGATTGGGTTAAATTTTGGGATGATATCAGTTTATTGCAAGTAATTGATTTGTCCAGCTTAACAGAATCACAACGAATGGCTTTTTTCTTGAATCTTTATCATGTTATGGTTCTCCATGGAAGCTTACTTTACGGACCACCACCAGTGTGGAATCATTGGAACGCATTCTTCAACCATATCTGCTATGTTGTGAACTTTGAAGTAATGTCAATAGCAGAAATTGAGTATTGCATACTTAGATCTGCGATGTCCAAATTATCTCATTTCACTGCATTTGCTGCGACTGCCCCACCACACACACAGTACCCACATTTAGCATTATGCTGTCGTGATTTTCGGTTGCATTTTGCAATCAACTGTGGTTCGCTATCACAAATAGAGCTCGTACCAATTTATTATCCCCATCTTTTGGATTCCCAATTGGATGAGATCACTCGCATATCGTTGGATTATAGTCTTGAAATTGACATGGTGAAAAAGTTGGTGATTATGCCAAAGTTGCCACTACAGGATTACGCTATTACAACAACCCAAATTCCTCAAAATAATGGAAATATCTTGGATTGTTTGCGTTCTCTTGCACCATATCTTTCGAAGCAAAAGCGTACTGCGGTGAAGCAAATATTAGCCGATCCCCAACTTTATACTATTAAGCATCGTACTTTTAACTTCAAGTGCAGATTTTTGAAAAGATTAGACGATATTTCAAATGATACAAACATTGACTTATCAGCCAAAAATGTGGACGATATTGAAGAATTTGATACAACTTAAGGAATTAAAATTATCGTATTATGCAAATAGATTAATATAACAATCAAATCAGATGCTCATTTTACAACCTAAGTTAAATATCTAATATTTATATCAATTATACATAGAAACATTTGGTGAAATTCCGTTTAAGTAATAATAATTGATACATTAACTTCATTCCTTATTCTTCTTCTTCTTCTTCTTCTTTTTATCATCCCCAGACTCATCCACAACAGCTACAACTTCTTCTTCTACTTCTTCATGAGAACGCTTTTTATCCTTCTTCTTTTTCTTCTTATCACCGTCTTCAGCATCGACATCAGCAGCCGCTACAGTCTCTTCAGTTGATTTCTTTTCCTTTTTGGCACTTTTTTTCTCATCTTTGGTGATTGCTTGGCGTAATGTGCTTGCAACTGCAGACATTACATCAATATTTTTGCGAGGTGTATCACCTGTATCGTAAAATTTCAATCGTTCTTCAACTTGATCTCGTAATTGTTCACCATAGGCTTTTGTAGGTTCATCAATAAAAGAATCGATACGTGCAGCTATAGAGCATTTATTTGCTAAATACCGAGAAATACGACCTTTATTTTTGGCTGAAGCACGCCCAATAAACGAGGAATGATAAATAAGACCATATTTTGGTGTATTTCCTTTTGTTTTCAAGGCACGAAATAGCGCTTTTTCTGCACCCAAGATTTGCACAGTGGAAGCTGGGCATTTAGCTAAGGATGTCAATGACCCAGCCTTTTGAATCAATCGAGCTGCAACAGTCTCACCAATTAAGGAACTCAAGTTGGGAGCAACAGTTGCCATTTTCTCTTCTAAATAAGAATATAACTGTTTTCGATATAAAGCTAAAGATATCATTCGATCGGTAAAAATAACAATATTGAACATGTCCTGTTCAGAAGTGTCCATTCCCATAGAACTTCTTGCGGCCTTCAATACTCTTTGTGCAATTTCTTCTTCACCAACTATTTCAACTAAACCAGGTAATTGTTCTTCTGAGAGTTTAGATTTGTCCTTGATGTATGATGCACAACGAGCGAAGATAAAATTATCAGTTACAACTTGTTTAAGCTCAGGAAAATGCCAAGAATACCACTCTTTAACTCGCATGGCGAAAGTGTTAATATCTTTATCCAACTGATCTAACAAGGCGATTGATTGAATAATCATATTATCAGCACGACCTGGGTTGAACTTAACCTTGGAACGAGAATAGGAGTGTCCCAAACCTAATTGAGCTTGCTCCAATAAACCTCCAGTTAAAGGCTTAATAAATTTGGTGAAGTGAAAACGTATACCACGTGCCAATTCACGAACAGTTTCGTCTGAGCGACATGGTATACTAAGATTTTCTTGAATAGCTGTTGCAAGCATTGCATCAACCACTCCTAATGGAAATTTACCAGCTTTCTTTCCTTTAGGAACGTTGGCCTCAAGAAAATTTCGCAAATCTTCAGTAACTTCATGTTCTGTAACTGCATTCATATTCTCCAAAGCTGTTTCAGCCGTATCAAATGGATGGAAAGCTAACAATTTTACTACTCGTTGAAAACGAGAAAAATCTTGCACTCCATTTTGAACATCCTGAAGCAACGCTCCAATTTCTTCACTTTCTGAGACACTGAAAAGACTCCAACCAGAGGCTGATTCAAATAAAGTATAAAAACTTGTGGATGCCATAAGTTTTTCTTATCTATGATATTATGAAATCCCC
>Ga0213850_1004455_pt1 | contig 11787 bp, 10 predicted proteins | sample LLC_MetaT_FD_164453 | JGI IMG/M metagenome (GOLD analysis project Ga0213850, IMG submission 164453) | Metatranscriptome of freshwater microbial communities from post-fracked creek in Pennsylvania, United States - LL:C (Metagenome... | ecosystem: Environmental > Aquatic > Freshwater > Creek ...
CGACGGCCTGATGGTGCACGACATGTACCTCATGCAGGTTAAGACGCCGGCGCAGTCGACCGAGCCCTGGGACTACTACAACGTGGTACAGACCTTCAAGGGCGAGGAAGCCTGGACGACCAAGGCCGAGTCCAAGTGCGCGCTCTGGAAGTAATGGCGTAGCGGCAAGACTGGGGACGGCGTGGACGAACTATTCGGTATTCCGATTCAGGCCCTGTTAGGCCAGCTGCTGCTCGGGCTGGTGAACGGTTCGTTCTACGCCATGCTCAGCCTGGGCCTGGCGGTGATTTTCGGCTTGCTGGGAATCGTCAACTTCGCGCACGGCGCGCTCTACATGATGGGCGCTTACGTGGCCTGGTTTTGCATGGACCGCTTTGGCCTGAATTACTGGTTTGCGCTGCTGATCGCGCCGCTGGTCATGGGCGCGGTGGGCGCCGCCGTGGAGCGCGTGTTTCTGAAACGTCTGTATCGCCTGGACCCGCTCTACGGGCTGCTGCTCACTTTTGGCCTGGCGCTGATTGCCGAAGGCATTTTTCGCGACCAGTTCGGTGTTTCCGGCCAGCAGTACGCGGTACCGGATTTGCTGCAGGGCGCAACCAACCTGGGCTTTATGGTGCTGCCGAATTACCGCGCCTGGGTGGTTTTCGCATCCCTGGGTATCTGCCTGGCAACCTGGTTCCTGATTGAGCGCACGCGACTGGGAGCGACGCTCAGGGCTAGCACCGAGAACCCCAGCCTGGTGCAGGCATTTGGTGTGAACGTGCCGCTGCTGGTAACGCTGACCTACGCGGGCGGCGCCGCACTGGCGGCATTGGCCGGCGTCCTGGCGGCTCCGGTCATCCAGATCACGCCGCTCATGGGCTCTAACCTCATCATTGTCGTGTTTGCCGTGGTCGTGATCGGTGGCATGGGGTCGATTCTGGGATCCATATTGACCGGCGTCGTACTCGGCCTGCTCGAAGGCTTGACCAAGGTTTTTTATCCGGAAGCGTCGAACGTGGTGGTGTTCGTGATCATGGTGCTGGTGCTGATGGTTCGCCCGGCGGGTTTGTTTGGCAAGGAAAAATAACGTGGCTTCCCCTGCATCGTCGTGGCTGCCTGTCGGCCAGCGCTTCTGGGTCCTGGGCCTAGTATTGCTTATTCTCGCGCCCTACGCCGGCGTGTATCCGGTGTTTCTGATGACCGCCATGTGCCTGGCCATTTTCGCCTGCGCGTTCAACCTGCTCCTGGGCTATACCGGATTGCTGTCCTTCGGACACGCGGCGTTCATGGGCTCGTCGGCCTATGTGACCGGTTGGCTGATGCGCAGCGCTGGCTGGTCTCCCGAGGCCGGCACGCTGGCGGGCACACTGGGCGCCGCCTTGCTGGGTCTGCTCATAGGCGTCGTCGCCATTCGGCGCCAGGGAATTTACTTCGCCATGGTGACGCTGGCAATGGCCCAAATGGTGTATTTCCTGTGTCTGCAACTGCCCTACACGGGGGGCGAGGACGGCTTGCAGGGCGTGCCGCGCGGCGTGTTGCTGGGGCTGCTGCCGCTAAGCAATGACCGCGTGATGTATTTTGTCGTGCTGGCCATATTTGTCGCGGTATTTCTGTTTGTCGTGCGCGTGGTGCATTCCCCCTATGGGCAGGTGCTCAAGGCGATTCGCGAGAACGAGCCGCGCGCCGTCTCGCTCGGCTATGACGTGGACCGTTACAAGCTGCTGGCCTTTGTGCTGTCGGCTGCGCTGGCCGGGCTCGCGGGTTCGCTCAAGACCGTGGTGCTGGGCTTTGCTTCGCTGTCCGACGTGCACTGGTCGCAGTCCGGCGAGGTGGTGCTGATGACTTTGCTGGGTGGCATGGGTACCTTTGCCGGGCCGGTGGTGGGCGCGTTCACCATCGTCGGTCTGCAGAATTTTCTGGCGGACCGCGTCGGCTCGTGGGTCACGGTCATCATCGGCGCCATTTTTGTATTCTGCGTGAGCGCGTTTCGCCGCGGCATGGTGGGTGAACTGCTGGCTTGGCAGCAGCGCCGTCAGGCGCAGGCACGCCAGGGCCAGCCACTGCCTTAGGTCGGCTCCGTTACAGTAGCGGGATGAAGCTGCGCATCGGTGAAGGTTGGGACATTCACGCCTTGGTCGAAGGCCGCCCCCTGATTCTGGGCGGCGTCACCATACCCTTTGCCAAGGGACTTCTGGGCCACTCGGACGCCGATGCGCTGTTGCACGCGATTACCGACGCGCTGTTGGGCGCAGCGGCTCTGGGTGACATCGGCAGCCATTTTCCCGATACCGACGCGCGCTTTGCCGGCGCCGATTCGGCGCAGCTGCTGGCGAGTGCCGCGCTGCGCGTGCGCGCGCTGGGCTATTCGATCGCCAACCTGGACAGCACGGTCATCGCCCAGGCGCCGCGCCTGGCGCCGCATATTCCGGCGATGCGCGCGCGCATTGCCCAGGTCCTGGGGCTGCAGCCCGATCAGGTCAACGTCAAAGCCAAGACCGCCGAAAAAATGGGACCGGTAGGCGAGGGTGCGGCGATCGAAGCCCGCGCCGTCGTTCTGCTCATGGGCCCGGAGCCGGCGCGCGCTGCAGCCGCAGGTTGATCGACAGGCCGCCGGTGCTGGAGTTGTTCAGCGCCATGGCGCCGCCCATGCGGCGCATGGTTTTTTCCACCACCGCCAGACCCAGGCCCGCGCCATTTGCCGCCGTGCGTGCGGCTTCGCCCCGGTAAAAAGGTTTGGTCAGGTTGGCGAGTTGATCGGCGGCAACGCCGGTTCCATGGTCGCGCACCTTGATGAAAATCGACCGGTCGCGCGCGATGGCGGTGATGTCGATATTGGCAATTCCGGTGGATACGGTCTTGCCGTATTTGCGGGCGTTTTCCAACAGGTTGCTCAGGACGCGCCCCAGTTCGACGGCGTCGGCAAGCGCGCGCAATCCGGGATCCATCATCACCTTGATACGCACGTCGGGCTGGTCGCGCAGCGAGAAAATGCATTGCTCCAGCACCTCGGACAGCAGCAGCGGCTCCAGGGTGACGGTGTTGGGGCGCGCGTATTCCAGGAATTTGTCGATGATCGCGTCCAGCTGCGCGATGTCGGACGCCATGTACTCGCGCGCCACCGGGTCGGCGACGCTCAGTTCGGTCTCCAGACGCAGGCGCGCCAGCGGCGTGCGCAGGTCGTGCGAGATGCCTGCGAGCATCACCGCACGGTCCTGGTCCAGCTTGGCCAGGCGTTGCGCCATGCGGTTGAAGCCGATGTTGACGTCGCGAATTTCGCTGGTGCTGACCGACTCGTCCAACGGGCTGGCGCCAAAATCGCCGTCGCGCACGCGGCTTGCGGCAAACGACAACTCGCGCAAGGGCCGGTTGATGCGCCGGGCGATGACGGCGGCCCCGGCGAGCGACAGCCCGGCGGCCACCATCAGCCACATGATCCAGGTCTTGCCGCCACCGGGCGAAAAACGCTCCAGACCGGTGAGCAGCCAGTAGTCATCGCCGTCGATTTCGAAGCCTATCCACAGGCCGGGACGTTGGTTGACTTGTCGCGCAACCACGGTTTTTGCGCCCAGATGGCGGCGCAACTCGACCGCAATGTCGTGCATGAGCTCGTCGGAGTCGACGCTGACATAGGTATCGCCGGGCTCCCGCGGGACGATGCGCAAGCCTTCCTCCTCGGCCATGGTTTTCAGCAGGGACACGCGCGCAATGGCGTCGGCGTGTATGACCGCCGCGCGGCTCAGGTTAACCAGCGAGGCGAGTTGTTGCGCCATTTGCACTGCGCGCGGTTCAATTTCAAACGAATGCAGCGCTTGCAGCCAGGCAAGAATGCTCCCCAGGAGCAGCAGGGCGAGCAGGAAAAAGGTGCGCCAAAAAAGGCTGAGGCCACTGGCGCCCGCGTCTTCGGCGGCTTCGCCTTCGTCCTCCGCCTGCGCAGGTTCGGATTCGAAAGCGGTGATCAGGGTTTGGCTCAAGCGGCGTCTTCCGGAACAAAGACGTAGCCTACACCCCAGACCGTCTGGATCATTTTGGGCGTGGCAGGATCCACTTCGATCAATTTGCGCAGACGCGACACCTGCACGTCCAGGCTGCGGTCGAAGGGCTCGAATTCGCGCCCCCGTGAAAGCTGCGCCAGGCGCTCGCGCGAGAGCGGAATGCGCGGGTGGCGTACCAGCGCCTTGAGCATGGCGAATTCGCCGGTGGTCAGCGCCAGTTCCTCGCCGCTGCGGTGCAAGGTGCGCGCGCCCATATCGAAAACAAAGGGCCCGAACTTGGCGACCTCGTTGTCTACCGATGGCGCACCGGGCACCGGCTGCGCCGGGCGCCGGCGCAGCACGGCGTGCACGCGCGCCAGCAGTTCGCGCGGATTGAAGGGCTTGCTGAGGTAGTCGTCCGCGCCGACCTCGAGTCCGACGATACGGTCTATGTCTTCGCCCTTGGCGGTCAGCATGATGACGGGGGTGATGTTGTTGGCGGCGCGCAGTCGGCGGCAAATGGAGAGCCCGTCTTCACCGGGCATCATCAGGTCCAGAACGATGAGGTCGGGCGTGTCGCGCATCAGCACCCGGTTCAAGGACTTGCCGTCCTCGGCGACCAGGATGTCGAAGCCCTCCTGGCTCAAATACCGCTTGAGCAGGTCACGGATACGGGCGTCGTCGTCCACGATGAGCAGCTTGTCGGGGCGCGTTTGCGTTGGTGTCATGTCAGCCTCGGTTGGATAACTTGTCGCATTTTGCAAGGCAAGCACCGGTAATGGCAAAACTTAAAGTCCCGTTGACACATTCTTACAAATATCCCCAAATCCTGATCGTGGCGTGCCGCAGAATGAACGCATGCATTGTCACGCGCCTCACCCGCTGTCCATTTGCCGCTAGACGCTACACATTGCGCTGGTAGTTCCCCATGCCAAACATCCTACGCTGCGTACTGACTGCCCTGGCATGCGTGTCGTTCCACGCCGGAGCGCAGGTGTTGATGCCGGACCTGCCGCAGCAGCACGGTCTAGGGGGCGGGCCCGAGGACAAACACCGTGAACGCGCCGACCTGCGTGCCAGCCTCAAGGCGCAGGCCGACCTATCCCTGCCGGCGCACACGCAAGAAAGCACGGCTACCAGCACCTCGGTTCGGCTCAGCGCACAGCAACGCGCGCTGCTGCGCAAGCAGCTCGAAGAAGTTCGCGTCGATACTTTCCGCAGCCAACCCTGACAAATCTGATTAATCGGGGTCAACAGTGGGGACATCTGAAGTAGCATCGGGCTATGCCTGAGCCACAAGCGTTTGTCAACAGTCGCCCACTCAAGCCCGAGCCAGCGCGCAAGTCGCAAGCTGTGCTGGGTCGGTTCGAGCTGCGACGCAAGCTGGGGCAGGGCGCCCAGTCCACGGTCTGGCTGGCGTACGACCCGCGCATGGAGCGCGAGGTCGCCATCAAGGTACTGCGCGCACCGGATTCGGACGAGCAGGCCGTCACCCAATGGCTGCAGGAGGCGCGCAGCGTTGGGCGCGTGAAGCATCCCAGTATCGTCCCGGTGTTTGAAGCCGATATTGCCGAGCGCCAGGCCTATCTGGTGTTTGAGTACGTCGAGGGCGAAACGCTGGCGCAGCACCTGAGCCAGCACGGCGCGATGCCGGCGGCGCGCGCCGTCGCCTTGATGACCGACGTGGTGGACGCGGTTGCCGTCGCGCACGTCGAGGGCGTCATTCACCGCGACATCAAGCCCGGAAATATTTTGCTCGACGCCAGCGGGCGCGCACGCGTGCTCGACTTTGGCATTGCTGCGCGCGTGCGATCCTCCGGGCCCGCGGGAGCACCGGCAACGGGTGGCACGGTGGGCTACTTGGCGCCCGAGGCGCTCGCGGGTACGCCGCCGGCGCCTTCGGTGGATATTTTTGCCTGTGGCCTGGTGCTTGCGGAAATGCTGGCGGGGCGTCCCCTGGTGGACACGCGCGACGCGCACCGCGCCATGTACCAGGTCGCGCACGAGACCTTGCAACTGACCCCCGAAATGGCGCCCGCAGTCGACGACCGCTTGCGCAGCATGGTGAACCGGGCGCTGGCGCGTGATCCGCAACAGCGCTTCGGCGAAGCGCGCGCGTTCTTCAAGGAACTGGTCGCCTGGGCGGCACTTGCGGGCGACGCGCAAAATGGCGACGCCAGCGCCGCCGCTGCGAATGCCGGGACGCTGGATTTCCTGCTGCGCCGCATGCGCCACAAGAGCGATTTTCCCGCGCTGTCCGACGCTGTCATGCGTATCCAAAGCATGGCGACCTCGGAAACCGAGAGCGTCAGCAGCGTCACCAACGAAATCCTCAAGGACGTGGCCTTGACGAACAAGCTGCTGCGTGTGGTCAATAGCGCGCATTACGCGCGCGGCGGCAGCATCAGCACGGTATCGCGCGCGGTGACGCTGGTCGGATTCAACGGCATACGCAATATGGCGCTCAGCCTGGTCCTGCTGGAGCATATGCACGACCGCAACCACGCGGCGCAACTCAAGGACGAGTTCCTGCGTTCCCTGATGGCGGGAACCCTGGGCGGCGAGTTATGCCCCGGACTGCGCGAGTCGGAAGAAGCCTTCATCGGCTCCATGTTTCAGAACCTGGGCCGCCTGCTGGCGCAGTTTTACTTTGCCGAAGAGGCCGCGCAAATTCGCAAGCTGGTGCACGCGGCGCGCGTGCCGGTGTCCGAGGACGTGGCTGCAGTGCGCGTTCTCGGACTGAGTTTCGAGGAGCTTGGCGTCGGCGTGGCCAAGGTCTGGGGCCTGCCTGCGGGAATTCAACGCTGCATGCGCAAGCCCTCGGGCCCGCCGCCCGCGCACGCGTCGGCCGATGTTTCCGAGCGCATCCGCTGGATTGCCTTGGCGGCCAATGAAATTGCCGACACGCTGATCCAGTTCGAGCCCAAGGAGGCCGCGCAGCGCGTGGAGCAGATTGCGCGCAAGTATTCGCACGCCATGGCCAGCAGTGGCAAGGACATCCTGGCGGCCACCGACCGCGCGCGCCAGAAGCTGGTGGAAATGGCCGATGCCATGGAAATCCGCGTCCATGCGCAGTCGCCGGGCGGCAAGCTGCTGCATGTCGAAACGCTTGCCCAGGCGCCGCAGGAGGGCGGCGAAGCGCAGTTTGCCCAATTTGAATTGCAGGCGACGCAAAGCATGCCCGCCGGTTTGGGGCCCGAGCGTTCCGCGCGCATTGCCGAAACGCTGGCCGCCGGCGTCCAGGATATTGCGAACGCGATGGTGGAAGACTTCAAACTGAGCGACGTGCTGCGCATGGTGCTGGAAACCATGTACCGTGCCATGCAGCTGGACCGCGTCATTTTCTGTATGCGCGACGCGCGTACCGAGATGATGACCGGGCGTTTCGGTCTGGGGCAGGACGTGGAAGCCTACGCCCGGGCCTTTCGCGTGAACCTGCGGGCGGCGACGCCAGACCTGTTTGGCGTCGTCTGCCTCAAGGGGGTGGACACCATGATCAGCGACGCCAGCCAGGCGCGCATCGTGCAGCGCCTGCCCGACTGGTACTTCAAATCGCTGAATGCTCCGGCCTTTTTGCTTTTGCCGCTGCAGATCAAGGGCGCTCCCCTGGGTCTGATTTACGCCGACAAGCTGACACGCGGCATGCTCGACCTGGATGAAAAAGAACTCGCGCTGATGCGTACCCTGCGCAACCAGGCCGTCATGGCGTTCAAACAATCGAGTTAAGCTGTGGGCAGCACGTCCTGCCAACGCATTACCAGCCAGCAAGCACCATGGATTCACCGCAACTGCACTTCATCGATTGCCCGGACGCTTCGGGTACGCACGCCATGGCCTATTGGGCCTGGGGCGACGCAACGGCCAGCCACACCGTCGTCTGTGTGCACGGCCTGACACGCCAGGGGCGCGATTTTGACGCGCTGGCGCAGGCCCTGTTGGCGCGCGCGCCCGGTCCGCTGCGCGTGATTTGTCCGGATGTGGCGGGACGCGGGCGCAGTGCCTGGCTGTCCGACCCCCAGGGCTACCAGATTCCGCAATACGCCAGCGACCTCCTGACCTTGCTGCGGCACCTGCAGCCCAAGACCCTGGACTGGGTAGGCACCAGCATGGGCGGCTTGATCGGACTGGCGCTGTCGCAGCACGCCTCCGCGGCAGTGTGTGCGATTCGCCGCCTGGTGCTGAACGACGTGGGGCCGGTGCTGGAATGGCAATCGCTGCAGCGCATAGGCACGTATGTCGGCGTTCAAATGCGCTTTGACAGTGAGGCCCAGGCAGTCGCCGCACTGGCTGCCATTTCGCTGGGCTTTGGCCCGCATACGCCGCAGCAGTGGCTGGCGCTGTCGCGTCCCATGTTGCGCACGCAGCCCGACGGCAGTGTGAGCCTGCATTACGACCCCGCCATTGCCCAGGCCTTTCGCGCAATAACGCCCGAGGCCGCCGTGCAGGGCGAAGCCGCACTGTGGGCGCTGTACGATGCGCTGACCTGTCCCACGCTGCTCTTGCGCGGCGCCCACTCGGACCTGCTCTCGGTGGCGACGGCACAGGCCATGACGCAGCGCGGGCCGCGCGCGCAGCTGCGCGAGTTCGACGGCGTGGGGCACGCGCCCACGCTGGTCGTTCCCGAGCAGACGGACGCCGTCTGCTCCTTCCTGTTCCCCTGAGGCGCGACGCAGCGCCCAGTCCTGCATGCAAGCGCAGAATCCCGCGCGTGTGGCGCCAGCGCCGGTGCTGGCTGCGCTTGCTGCAACGAGCGACGAGCCCAGCGCAGCGCTGGAGCGCGCGCGCGCCTTTGCCGAGCCGCTGCTTTGCGCCGAGACGCTGGACACGGGCGAAAACACGCTGCTGCACGCCGACGCTGTAGCCGCCATTCTGCGCGGCATAGGGGGCTCGGACGCGATGCAGGCTGCAAGCTATCTGGTGTACGCCAGTGCTTACCTGAGCAAGCCGCACGAAACCATTGCCCGGGCATTTGGCCCCAGCTTTGCCGATTTGGCGCTGGAAACCACCAAGCTGGTGCGCGTGCAACGCATGGCGCGGCTGGCGCAGCACGCGGCGGCGCAAGCCGGTTTGCCAGCGCCGATGGCGCAGAGTACTGCAGCGCAGACCGAAAGCGTGCGCAAAATGCTGCTGGCGTTCTCGCGCGACTTGCGCGTCGTGCTGCTGCGTTTGGCGTCGCGCCTGCAAACCTTGCGCTACTGTGCAGCCAGCAAGGCGCAGGTGGATTACGCGCTGGCGCACGAGTCCTTGCAGGTGTTTGCGCCGCTGGCCAACCGGCTGGGCATCTGGGAAATCAAGTGGGAGCTGGAAGACCTGGCGTTTCGCTTTCTGGAGCCCGACACCTACCGCAGCATTGCACGCCTGCTGGATGAAAAACGCGCCGGGCGCGAAGCCTGGATTGCCGAGCAACGCCAGACCTTGTCGGACGCCTTGCGCGCGCAGGGCATGCCGGCCGAGGTGCAGGGGCGTCCCAAGCACATTTACAGCATCGTCAAAAAAATGCGCGGCAAGGGCCTGCAGTTCGAGCAACTCTACGATATTCGTGCGCTGCGCATTGTCGTTCCCGCGCTGGCCGACTGCTACGCCGCGCTCAGCCTGGTGCACAGCCGCTACCAGCCAGTCGCCGGCGAGTTTGACGACTACATTGCCAAGCCCAAGCCGAACGGTTATCAGTCCCTGCACACGGTGGTGCGTGACGCCCTGGGGTACCCGATCGAGGTGCAGATCCGCACGCAGGCCATGCACGACCACGCAGAGCACGGCGTGGCGGCGCACTGGGCGTACAAGGAGGCTGGCGCCAAAGGGTACGCCGGCGTGTCAGCGAGCAGCGCGTACGACGCCAAGATTGCGGTTCTGCGCCAGTTGCTCGCCTGGGAGCGCGACCTGGCCGGCAGCACCGGCGACGTGAGCGCGGCGCTCGACGACCGCATTTACGTTCTTACGCCCGACGCTGCGGTAGTCGAATTGCCCAAGGGCGCGACGGCCGTGGATTTTGCGTATTGCGTGCACACCAGCCTGGGCCACCGCTGCCGTGGCGCGCGCGTCGACGGCGCCATGCTGCCGCTGAATACGCCGCTGCAAAACGGCCAGACCGTGGAGATCGTGACGGCGCGTGAAGGGGGGCCGTCGCGCGACTGGTTAAACCCGGAGCTCGGGTATCTGCAGAGCGCGCGTGCCCGCGCCAAGGTGCGGGCCTGGTTTAACGCACAGGCCATGGGCGAGACGGTGGCGCGCGGCCGCGAAGCAGTAGAGAAGTTGCTGCAACGCGAGGGGAAAACCGCTTTGCGGCTAGAGGATCTGGCGAGCCAGCTGGGCTTTGATTCAGCCGACAGCCTGTTCGAAGTGGTCGGCAAGGACGAATTTTCCTTGCGCAGCATTGAAGCCGTATTGCGCCCCAGCGAACCGGCGGCGCCAGAGCAGGCGCCGCTGTTGCGCAAACCCAGTGCCGGCGCCGGCGGCAAGGGCGGAGTCCTGGTGGTCGGCGTGGATTCGCTGCTGACGCAGCTGGCGCGCTGCTGCACGCCCGCGCCCCCGGACCTGATTACCGGCTTCGTCACCCGCGGGCGTGGCGTCAGCGTGCACCGCTCGGACTGCTCCAACTTGCGCAATATGGTGTCGCGCAGCGCCGACCGTTGCATTGACGTCGCCTGGGCCGAGCGCAGCGCTGCCAACGCCAGCGTGTACCCGGTCGACGTGAGCGTGGAAGCCAGCGACCGGCAGGGCTTGCTGCGCGACATCTCCGAAGTGTTCACCAAGGAAAAAATGAACGTCACCGGGGTGCAGACGCAAAGCGTGCGCGGCACCGCCTGGATGACGTTTACGGTGGAGGTCGCCGATTCAGGCCGCCTGGCGCGTGTGCTCCAGCTGGTGAGCGCCCTGGCCGGCGTGCGCTCGGCGCGGCGGCGCTGAGCGTGCCAACACGGCCGGTGCGCGGGCCCGGTAACCCGGCTGCGGGCCAGGCGCGGCCAGAGCAGCCCGGTGCGCGCTTAGTCCAGCGCCACGCTCGCAAGGGCGACGCCGCAGTACGACGCCAGCGCCTCGACAACGATGGCGTGGTCTTCGCGTTGCGGCACGCCCGATACCGTGACCGCACCGACGCAGCCTACACCCCGCACACGAATCGGAAAGCTGCCGCCGTGCGTTGCAAAGTCGCGCAGCGAAACCCCGAGTTTTTCCACCAGGGAACCGCCGTCACGCTGGTAGCCAAGGCCCACGCTGTACGAGCTGTGCTGCAGCAACTCCACGGTATTGCGCTTGCGCCGCACCCAGTCGGCGTTGTTCGGGCTGGTGCCCGGCATGGCATAGAAAAAAACCGTTTCGCGCGCCAGGCGTACCTCGATACTGACGGCGACACCGCGCGCCTCGCACAGCGACTTGATGGACGTCCCCAGCGTCCACGCACTGCCTTCGTCGAATGCCGCGCAGACCAGGCGCTGTTCTTGTTCGGCCAGACGGGCCAGGTCGGATGCAAGCGTCATTGGGTTCCAAAGATACGGTCACCGGCGTCGCCCAGACCGGGCAGGATATAGCCGTGGTCGTTCAGTTCGCGGTCTATGGCCGCAGTGTAAATCGCAACATCCGGGTGTTCGCGGTACAGGGTGTTGATGCCCTCCGGGCAGGTCAACAGGCACAGGAACTTGATCGACTTGGGGCGGCATGCCTTGAGTCTGTGCACGGCCGCAGCCGCCGAATTGCCGGTGGCGAGCATGGGGTCTACGACCACGACGTCGCGCTCTTCCATCTGCCCGGGCATCTTGAAGTAGTACTCCACGGCCTGCAGCGTCGCCGGATCGCGGTACAGGCCGATATGGCCTACGCGCGCGCCCGGAACAACCGA
>Ga0213850_1007867_pt1 | contig 11711 bp, 7 predicted proteins | sample LLC_MetaT_FD_164453 | JGI IMG/M metagenome (GOLD analysis project Ga0213850, IMG submission 164453) | Metatranscriptome of freshwater microbial communities from post-fracked creek in Pennsylvania, United States - LL:C (Metagenome... | ecosystem: Environmental > Aquatic > Freshwater > Creek ...
CCGCCTGCGTGTAAGTATCCGTAACGTTGGCACGGGCACCATCGCACGAGCCAATTCAGCAGCTTTGGCGCGCGCGCCTTGAATGTGCTCAAAGTCATTGAAGTTGCCGACATTCGACAGCATGGACTTCCCCATGACCTTGCGGCGAAGGATGTAGGTCTTGCCCTTAGCGACCTTCAATCCAAATCCTGGCGGCGCGTCGCGGCACGCGTCCCATAAGATGTAGCTTTCGGGAGCAATGGCGGGCTTTTCGGCGAATTTCAACTTCCCGTCTTTGCCGTAACCGACGGGTGGGTATTCAAAGTAGAGCTGATGGGTCCCCACCTAGTCCCCCAAAGAGCTGCTGGCAAATGACGGAACTCCAAGGTAAGCGAAGTCGCTTTGGAGGCAAAATTTAAGGTAAGTTGTTGAATGAGAACAGAAAAACAAGAAACCGACGAGCAGCAGCAAGACCACGCTAGTGGGGGTTCCGACCTGTCAAAGCATACCCCCATGATGGCGCAGTACCTGGCTCTCAAATCCCAGTACCCGGACACCCTGCTGTTCTACCGCATGGGCGACTTCTACGAGATGTTCTATGGCGACGCCGAAAAAGCGGCGCGGCTGCTGGACATTACGCTGACGCAGCGCGGCCAGTCGGCGGGTGCGCCGGTGGTGATGGCGGGCGTGCCCTTTCATTCCATGGAGGGCTATCTGGCGCGGCTGATCCGCTGTGGCGAGTCGGTCGCCATTTGCGAGCAGGTGGGCGAAGTCGGCGGCAAGGGCCCGGTGGAACGCAAGGTGCTGCGCGTGGTGACGCCGGGCACGCTGACCGACACCGAGCTCCTGGGCGACAAACTGGAGTCGCTGCTGATGGCGGTGCACCAGGGGCCGCGCAACCGCTGCGGCCTGGCGTGGTTGTCGGTCACGCAGGGCATTGTGTACCTCGCCGAGTGTGCGCCCGACGAACTTGCCGCCTGGGTCGCCCGCGTCGCGCCCAGCGAACTGGCGTACAGCGCGGACGCAACGCAGGCGTTTGAGACCCGCATCAAGGCCTTGCGCGCTGGCAGCAGTGTCTTTCTGACGGCGCGCCCGCAATGGCAGTTCGACAGTGCCCTGGGTGAACGCAAGCTGCTCGAAGCCTTGCGCGCCGCCAGCCTGCAAAGCTGGAACGCGCAGGACCTGGCGCTGGCGCACGCGGCAGCGGCGGCGCTGCTGGCGTACGCCGAGCACACGCAGGGCCGCGCGCTCACGCATATCAGCCAGGTGCAGGTGCAGCGCGAGGACGCCTTGCTGGACCTGCCCGCGAGCACGCGGCGCAATCTGGAGCTGGTGCAAACGCTGCGCGGCGACGACGCGCCCACGCTGTTCTCGCTGCTGGACAGCTGCACGACCGGCATGGGCAGCCGGGCGCTGCGCCGCTGGCTGCTGGAGCCGCAGCGCGCGCGCGACGCGGCGCGCCTGCGCCTGCACGCCATTGCACAGTTGCAGGGCGGGTTGTGGCAGACGCTGCGCGCGCAGCTCAAGGGCAGCGCCGACGTGGAACGCGTGAGCGCGCGCCTGGCGCTGCGCCAGGTACGCCCGCGTGAGTTGCTGGGTCTGCGCCTGACGCTGCAAAAGACGCAGGCGCTGGCGCACAGCCTGGACGGCTGCGAGGGCCTGCTGGCGCACTTGCGGGCCGACTTGCAGCCCGACCGGGCGTGCGCCGCGCTACTGCACGCCACGATTGCCGAAGAACCCGCAGCGCTGGTGCGCGACGGCGGCGTCATCGCCCCCGGACTCGACGCCGAACTCGACGAGTTGCGCGCCATCCAGACGCATTGCGACGACTTTCTGCTCGACCTGGAAGTCCGCGAGAAGGCGCGCACCGGCATTGCCAATTTGCGCGTGCAGTTCAACCGCGTGCACGGCTTCTACATCGAAGTCAGCAGCGCGCAAGCGGCGCGCGTGCCGGACGACTACCGGCGCCGCCAGACGCTGAAGAATGCCGAACGCTTCATCACACCCGAGCTCAAAGCCTTTGAAGACAAGGCGCTGAGTGCGCAGGAGCGCGCCCTGGCGCGCGAGAAAACCCTGTACGAGCAGTTGCTCGACCAACTGCAGCCTTACGTGCCCGAACTGGCGCGCTGCGCGCAGGCGCTGGCGGGCCTGGACGCGCTCGCTGCGCTGACGGAACGCGCGCTCACGCTCGACTGGTGCGCGCCCGAGTTCGTCGAACAGCCCTGCATAGACATCGAGCAGGGGCGCCACCCGGTGGTGCAGGCGCGACTGGCCGAGCGCTCCAGCGGCAACTTCATTGCCAACGACACGCATATGGGGCCACGCCAGCGCATGCAGGTGATTACCGGTCCCAATATGGGCGGCAAGTCGACCTATATGCGCCAGGTGGCGCTCATCGTCCTGCTCGCCGCCATCGGCAGCCACGTTCCGGCGCGCGCCTGCCGGCTGGGGCCCATAGACGCCATCCACACGCGCATAGGCGCAGCCGACGACCTCGCCAATGCGCAGTCGACCTTTATGCTGGAAATGACCGAGGCGGCGCAAATCCTGAACGCCGCCACGCGCCACAGCCTGGTGCTGATGGACGAAATCGGCCGCGGCACCTCGACCTTTGACGGCCTGGCACTGGCCTCGGCCATCGCCACCCAATTGCACGACCGCACGCAGGCGTTCACGCTGTTCGCGACGCACTATTTTGAGCTGACGACGTTTCCGGCGACGCACCACGGCGCCGAAAACCTGCACTTCAGCGCCGCGCAGGCCGGACGCGACATTGTTTTTCTGCACGCCATCACGCCCGGCCCGGCCAGCCGCAGCTACGGTATTCAGGTCGCGCGACTGGCAGGCGTTCCGGCAGCCGTATTGAGCCAGGCGCAGCACACGCTGGAGGCGCTGGAAGCGCAGGCGCAGCAAATGCAGGCGCAGGTCGATCTGTTTGCTGCGCCGCCCGAGACGCCGGCACCCGCCACGAGTGCGGTCGACGCCGCGCTGGCCGCACTGCAACCCGATACCCTGAGTCCGCGCGAGGCGCTGGACGCGCTCTACCAGCTGAAGGCGCTGGCGACGCGCGCGCCCTGAAGCGCGGGCCATCGGTCCGGGCCGATACACTGCGTGTTTTGCCATCCATCGGACTCTGAATGACTTACTGCGTCGCCATCAAACTGAACGCCGGCCTGGTGTTCCTGTCGGACTCGCGCACCAACGCCGGTCTGGACCAGATCAGCACCTTCAGGAAAATGATCGTGTATGAAAAGCCCGACGACCGCTTCATGGTGCTGCTGTCGGCGGGCAACCTGAGCATTTCGCAGTCGGTGCGCGAAATATTGCAGGTCGAGCGCTTGAAGGAAAGCGAGGCCGACGAAGGCACGACGATCTGGAACGCCAGCAGCATGTTCGACGCGGCGCGCATTCTGGGCGCGGCGATCCGCCGGGTGCACGACCGCGACGCCGAGTCGCTCAAGCAGGCGGGCGTGGATTTCAACGTCTCGCTGATCTTTGGTGGCCAGATCAAGGGCGAAGGCATGCGCCTGTTTCAGGTCTACGCCGCCGGCAATTTCATCGAGGCCACGCCCGAGACGCCGTATTTCCAGGTGGGCGAGTCCAAATACGGCAAGCCCGTTCTGGACCGGGTGATTACCCCGCACACGCCGCTGGACGAAGCCGCCAAATGCGCCCTGGTGTCCATGGACTCGACCCTGAAGTCCAATCTGTCGGTCGGTCTGCCGCTGGACCTGGTGGTCTACGAGGTCGACCGCTTTGTCACCGACAAGGTGGTGTGCATCGACGAGCACAACCCGTATTTCCAGATGCTGCACAGCAGTTGGGGACAGAAACTGCGCGAAGTGTTCGACAGCATCGAAGACCCCATGTGGAACGGTGGCGCAACCAGCGTTCCGCTGCTGCAGCCCGCGGCGCGCAACCTGCCACTAAAAAAGATCAGCTCACCCAGCGAACGGCTCATCTAGGCTGAAGTATTGCGCCCCTAGAACGCCACGAAGGCCCGGACCCGCATGCACCCGAACGCCAACGTCCCGCGGTCGTTTTCTGCTGGCGACCTGCAGCGCCTGCTCTACCGCATCGCCGAGCGTTCGTCTGCGGGTTTGCCGTTTCACGATTTTTTGCAAACCGTGCACGCCCTGCTCTCCGAGCTGGTGGTAGCGCGCAACTGCTTTGTGTGTTTGCTGGACGCCGAGCGCGAGCAGCTGTACTTTGCCTACTACGTTGACGAGCACGAGAGCTCCGCACGGCGCGAGTTTCAAGCGCCGCTGCAGCACGGCCTGACCGAATACGTGCTGCGCACCGGCCGACACCAGCTGATCGATCAGACGCGCTACGCCGCGTTGTGGGAGAGCGGCGAAATCAGCACCGTCGCCGGCCACACCGGCTTCACCAGCTGGCTCGGCGTTCCCATGCAGATAGGCGGCAAAACCGGGGGCGTGCTGGCGGTGCAGAGTTACGACGGCCACACCCGCTACACCGAGGCCGAGGCCGAAATCCTGGGCTTTGTTGCGCACCATTTCGGCAGCGCCATCGAGCGCTACCAGGCACTGGACGCGCTGCGCCAATCGGAAGCGCGCTACCGTACGGTGATCGAAAACGTCGGCGTCGGTGTCGTCGTGGTGCAGGACGGGCGCATGGTGTTTGCCAACCCCAGCCTGGTGCGCATCGTCGGCCACCCGCTGGAATACCTGCTGTCGCAACCCTACACGGCGACGATACATCCCGACGACGTCCCGGGTGTTATCGAGCGCCACCAGCGCCGCCTGCAGGGCCTGCCGGTGCAGCACGATTACAGCTTTCGTGTCATCACGCAGAGCGGCGACATTCGCACACTGGAGCTGTCGGCGGTCATCATCGACTGGAACCAGCGCAACGCGACGCTGATGTTTGTCGTCGACGCGACCGGTCGCCTGGACATCGAGCACGCGCAGCGCCTGGCGCTGCAACACCAGACCGAACTGAACGACCTGAAAGCGCGCTTCGTCGCCATGGCGTCGCACGAGTTTCGCACCCCCCTGGCAGCGATTCACGGCTCGGTCGAGCTGCTGCGCCACTACGAAGACCGCATGCCGGCCGAGAAGAAGCAGGCGACGCTGCAAAAGATCGACGACGCCGTGTCGCGCATGACCCATATGCTGGAGAACGTGCTGCTGATCGGCCGCGTTGACGCCGGACAAATGGAGTTTCAACCGACGGCGCTGGCGCTGGCGCCGTTTTGCCACCAGTTGCTAGACGAGCTGCGCAACGCCGTTCCGGCGCAGTTCGAAGGCCTGCGCGTGCAGCTGCGCTTGCCGCCCACCGACGCCTGCTACCTGCTGGACGAGGCGCTGATGCGCAATATCGTCGGCAACCTGCTCTCGAATGCGGTGAAGTACTCGCCGCAGGGCGGCGACGTGCTGCTTTCGGTCAAGGACCTGGAGGACGGTGTGGAACTGATCGTCCAGGATCAGGGCATAGGAATACCGCTGGCGGACCAGAGCGCGCTCTACCAGAGCTTTCACCGCGCCAGCAACGTAGGCGCCATCGCCGGCACCGGACTGGGCCTGTCCATCGTCAAGGCAGCGGTCGACCTGCACGGCGGCAGCATCAGCGTGCGCAGCGCGCCTGGCCAGGGCAGCACTTTTTGCGTGACCTTGCCGACGCGGCGCACCACGCCACAGGACGACGCCGCGTGAAAATTCTGATCGCCGAAGACGACCCGTCGCTGCTGGAAAATCTGCAATGGATGCTCGAGCTTGAAGGCTACGAAGTGCGCGCCGCGCCCAATGGCCTGCGCGCGCTGGCGCTGGCGCTGCAGGACAAGCCCGACCTGGTGCTCACCGACGTCACCATGCCCGAACTCGACGGCTACGGTCTGGTGCGTGCGCTGCGCGACCACGCCACGCTCAGCGGGGTTCCCATCATCATGCTGACCGCCAAGGCCGACCGCAGCGACGTACGCCAGGCCATGAACCTGGGAGCCGACGATTACCTCACCAAACCGTGCAAGCGCAAGGAGTTGCTGCAAGCGATTCAGGCGCGCCTGACACGCAACGCCGCGCTCGAGCAAACCGCCAAGCGTTTGCAGGTGCAGGCGCAGGAAGCGCAGTTGCGCGACGCGCTGACGGCGCTCCCCAGCCGCGCCTTGTTTGGCCAAAGATTGCAGGCCCAGCTGGCGTCGGGACAGCACCAGGCCACGGGCGTCGTGTGCCTGGGCCTGGACGGTTTTTCCAAAGTCAACGACTCGCTGGGAACTGGCGTCGGCGACAAGCTGCTGTGTGAGGTGGCGCAGCGCCTGCTGCAGCACACGCGCGCAGCAGCGCCTGCGACCCCAGCCGAACCCGGCGCCGGCGTGCACCGGGACGGTGAAAGCGCCCAGGACACCGCGCCCCGCCCCACGGAGCAGAGCGCGCACGACGCTACCCACGCGGCATCGCCAGAACGCGTCGCGCGCCTGGGCAGCGACCACTTTGCCGTGCACATCGCGGACGCAGGCGACGCGCACGCGCTGCAGGAGCACGCCCTCGCCCTGCTCGCGCTGCTGGCACAGCCCTACCACGTCGACGGCCACACGCTGTTTCTCACCAGCTGTGCTGGCTACAGCCTGTATCCCGAGCAGGCCGACGCGGCGCAGGCGCTGCTGCGCAACGCCGAGTCTGCGCTGCACCACGCCAAGGCCGACGGTCCGGGATCGGCGCTGATGTTTGACGCCACCATGAACCAGCGCGTGGCGCGCCGGCTGCAGATTCACAACGACCTGCACCGGGCGCTGGCACTGGGCGAGCTGCAGGTTTACTACCAGCCCCAGGTGCGCATCGACAGCGGCGCGCTGGTGGGCTTTGAAGCCCTGCTGCGCTGGCACCACAGCACGCTGGGCTGGATATCCCCGGCGGAATTCATTCCCATTGCCGAGGAAAGCGGAACCATCGTGGCGCTGGGCGCCTGGGTTATGCGCGTCGCGGCGCAGCAGGCGGCCGACTGGCTGGCCCAGGGGCACGCGCCGTTTCGCATGGCGGTGAACCTGTCGGTTCGCCAGTTCACGTCGGGCGACTTGCTGGCGCTGCTGCGCGACGTGCTGGCAGCGACCGGTCTGCCGGCGCACATGCTGGAGCTGGAAATCACCGAAAGCCTGGCGCTGCAAAATGTCGCCAGCACGCTGAGCACGCTGCGCGCCTGCAAGGACCTGGGCGTGCAACTCGCCATGGACGATTTTGGTACCGGCTACTCCAGCCTGGCTTACCTCAAGCGCTACCCGCTGGACGCGCTAAAGATCGACCAGGCCTTCGTGCGCAACCTGGCGCGCGACCCGGGCGACGCGGCGATCACGCGCGCCATCGTCGCCATGGCGCACAGCTTTGGCATGTCGGTCATTGCCGAAGGCGTGGAAACGCGCGCCCAGCTGGAGTTTCTGCGCGACCTGCGGTGCGAGGACTTCCAGGGCTATCTGTTCAGCAAGCCGGTGCCGGCGGACCAGGCCGAGCGCTATTTTTCTGGCTACCACCCGCCAGCGCACGCCCGCTAACGCCTTGTCAGCCCCCCTGCCCGGGACTACCATCGCAGCACAAGCGCTGGGCAACGGCGGTTCGGCGACCTGGCGGCAGGGGCTGACACCCCTGGCAGTGCACCTATTAAAAACAGCAGCAGAAGGCAACCATGACAATACGCTACACCACTGTTCCGAACGTGCTTCCGGAAACGAAGATGCGCCTGTACCCCACGCGCGTCATCAACATCATTGGCGGTCCGGGTAGCGACAAGTCGCTTTTTTCTGCCGCCATCGTGTTGTTGCTCAATCTGCGCAACAAGACCGCAGAAACCATTCCCGACTATGCCAAGTCGCTGGTCTGGCAGCAAAATTTTGAAGTGCTGAAGAACCAGTATTTCATTGCCCAGCGCCAGTTCGAAATGCTCAACCTGCTGGACGGCCAGGTGCAGTTCCTGATTACCGAATGCTCGCTGCCGCAAATCCTGTACTACAACGAGAACTATCCGGAAAACATTTGCGACGTGCAGAAAACGCGCAAGCAAATTCTGGAGTGGTACCACCAGCACAACAATGTGAACATCTTCGTCGAGCGCGGCGACAAGAAATATGTGCACACCGGCCGCTTTCAGGACGAGGACCAGGCGCGCGATATTGACCGCGGCCTGCGCGCCACCTTGGTGCGTGAAGGCCTGCGCTACACCGCCTTGCGCCCGGACGTGGACGCGATCAACGCCTTTACCAACGCCTTGCTGGACACCCCCGTCGAAAGCTAATGGCATGCATATTGCGTGATCTCCGGCTCCCGCTGCACGGGGCATAAACGCTGCTTATACTCGCGTAATAGTGCGATTTCTAAGCGAAAGCCCTATGTCCACGCGTACAAAACTCGTTTAAGTTCTGTGCTGTGGAAATTGTTCACGTTTTCTTAACCATAACTGGAGTTTGATCCTCATGAAGCTAAAAACCGTTGCAGCTGCTGCAATTGCCTTCTCGGCTGGTATCGCTTTTGCCCAAAACGCAATCGTGACCATTGCGCACGTCGGCCCAACCAGCGGCGCGATTGCCCACCTGGGTAAAGACAACGAAAACGGCGCCATCATGGCCGTTGACGAACTCAACGCAGCCGGTGTTGTGATTGGTGGCAAGAAGGTCACGATCAAGCTGCTGACCGAAGACGACGCAGCCGATCCCAAGCAAGGCACGGCCGTTGCGCAAAAGCTGGCTGACGCCAAGGTTGCCGGTGTGATCGGTCACCTGAATTCGGGCACGTCCATCCCTGCCTCCAAGATCTACAGCGACGCTGGCATCCCCCAGATTTCTCCGTCGGCAACCAACCCCAAGTACACCCGCCAGGGTTTCAAGACCACGTTCCGCGTGGTGGCTGACGACACGCAACTCGGCGGCACGCTGGGCAAGTACGCGGTCAGCGTTCTGAAGGGCAAGACCGTTGCCGTGATCGACGACCGTACCGCTTACGGCCAAGGCGTTGCGGAAGAGTTCAAGAAGGCCGCTGAAGCCATGGGCGCCACCACCGTGGCACGCGAGTACACGACCGACAAGGCCACCGATTTCAACGCCATCCTGACCACCATCAAGGGCAAGAAGCCTGACGTCGTGTTCTTCGGCGGTATGGACGCTGTCGCCGGCCCGATGCTGCGCCAGATGAAGTCCCTGGGAATCAACGCCAAGTTCATGGGCGGTGACGGCATCTGCTCCACCGATCTGCCCAAGCTGGCAGGCGGTGACGTGGCCGACGGCACGGTGTTCTGCGCCGAAGCCGGCGGTGTCGAGAAGGGCAGCAAGTACGAAGCCGCCAAGAACGACTTCGACAAGCGCTTCAAGGCCAAGTTCGGTGTGGACGTCGAAGTCTATGCACCGTACGTGTACGACAGCGTCAAGATCATGGTTGCTGCCATGGTCAAGGCCGGATCGGCTGACCCCGCTGTCTACCTGCCTGTTCTGGCAGCCACCAAGGACTTCCAAGGTGTGACCGGCTCCATTTCGTTTGACGAAAAGGGCGACATCAAGGGCGGTGCTCTGACGCTGCGCACGATCAAGGGTGGCAAGCTCGAAGAACTCGCAGTGATTCGCTAAGCATCCAATCCCAGCCGGCAAGCGTGCTTGCCGGCCTGGCCTAAGGCGCATCTTCGGGTGCGCTTTTTTTGTGTCTAGAATGGACTGCATGAACACTTCCCCGCCTGCAAATTCCGCTTCCGACGCCCTGAAACCGAGCAATTTTTTGCGCCAGATTATTGAGTCGGACCTGGATCAGGGCGTGTATGCCAGCAGGCGCTGGGCCGGCAGTCCGGGCGACGCTGCGCACCATGCGGCAGGCCAGCCCGACCCGGCGCGCATTCGCACGCGCTTTCCGCCGGAGCCCAATGGCTATCTGCACATAGGCCACGCCAAAAGTATTTGCATCAACTTTGGGCTGGCGCGCGACTACGGCGGTGTCTGCCACCTGCGTCTGGACGATACCAACCCGGAAAAAGAGAACACCGAGTTCGCCGACAGCATCCTCGACGCCGTGCGTTGGCTGGGATTTGACTGGGCGCAGCCAGGCCAGGCGCCAGGCAGCGCGCCGCCGTACCAGGCAAGCGACTATTTCGCGTTCATGCACCGCGCTGCGTGCTACCTGATTGAGGCCGGCCACGCCTACGTGGACGAACAGACCGGCGAGCAAATGCGTCTGAACCGCGGCGATTTCGGCAAGCCCGGCGTCGACAGCCCGTACCGCAACCGCACGCCGCAGCAAAATCAGGCGCGCTTTGAGGAAATGCGTCTGGGCCAGCACGAAGACGGCTCCATGGTGCTGCGCGCCAAAATCGATATGGCCAGCCCCAACATCAATTTGCGCGACCCGGCGATCTACCGCATTCGCCGTGCCACGCACCACAACACGGGCGACACCTGGTGCATCTACCCCATGTACACCTTTGCGCACCCGATCGAGGACGCGCTGGAGCAAATCACGCACAGCATCTGCACCCTGGAGTTTGAGGACCAGCGCCCGTTTTACGACTGGCTGCTCGAGCGCCTGATCGAGGGCGGCCTGCTGCAGGCGCCGCCACCGCGCCAGTACGAGTTTGCGCGCCTCAACCTCAGCTACGTGATCACCAGCAAACGCAAGCTGGCGCAGCTGGTGTACGACCACAAGGTTTCCGGCTGGGACGATCCGCGCATGCCGACCCTGGTCGGACTGCGCCGGCGCGGCTATACGCCCGAGAGCCTCAAGCTGTTCGCCGACCGCATCGGGGTGACCAAGAGCGACAGCTGGATTGACTACGCCACGCTGGAAGGCTGCTTGCGCGAAGACCTGGAAAACAAGGCGCACCGCGGCATGGCCGTGCTCGACCCGGTGCGGCTGGTATTGCTGAACTGGGACGCCGTCATGGGCGCGGGCCATCTGGAGCCCTGCGTTCAGCCCGCGCTGCCGCACGCCACCCCGGAGCACGCAGCACCACCGGAGCGCCATTTCGTGCTGGGTCGCGAGGTCTGGATTGAGCGCGACGACTTTGCCGAAATCCCGCCCAAGGGCTACAAGCGCCTGTTTCCCGGGAACCGTGTACGGCTCAAGGGCGGGTACGTCATCGAGTGCACGGGTTGCACGCGCGACGACGCGGGCCAACTGGTCGAGGTGCTGGCGCAGGTCGTGCCCGATACCAAGAGCGGGACGCCGGGCAGCGACCTGGTGAAGGTCAAGGCGGCCATTACCTGGGTGAGCGTCGCCGACGGCGTACCGGCCGAGGTCCGCCTGTATGACCGGCTGTTTTTGCAAGCGCAACCCGACGCCGGCGGCAAGGACTTCATCGAAAGCCTCAACCCCAACAGCCTGAGCGTGCGCTCGGCCTATGTCGAACCCTCATTGGCGCAAGCCAGCCCCGGCCAGCAACTGCAGTTCGAGCGCCACGGCTATTTTGTTGCCGACCGGTATGACCACAAACCGGGGCAGCCCGTGTTCAATCTGGCCGTTGGCCTGAAAGACAGCTGGGGCAAATAAACGTTTGCTTGCAATTTGGACCGCGGCTTGACAATATTTTGGGCGCGCTATGCATTTAAAGTGCACTATAGCTTTGTCCCAACTCCAAAGAAACACGATGAATCACAGCTCTCTCTCCAGCAGCCTGACCTTGCGCGCCACACTGTGCGCGCTGCTGCTCACCACCCTTGGCATGGCGCCCCTGGCGCATGCCGATGAGCACGATTGGCGCGATGGGCCGGGCCACAGTGGCATGCGCCACGATGGCCGCGGCGACCAGCGCGACGG
>Ga0213850_1116125_pt1 | contig 11643 bp, 10 predicted proteins | sample LLC_MetaT_FD_164453 | JGI IMG/M metagenome (GOLD analysis project Ga0213850, IMG submission 164453) | Metatranscriptome of freshwater microbial communities from post-fracked creek in Pennsylvania, United States - LL:C (Metagenome... | ecosystem: Environmental > Aquatic > Freshwater > Creek ...
ACGGCAAAAGTTGACCAAAAGGCGATGGATGCCATCGCTAAGGACCTTCAATCGGTGCCGGGCGGAGCAATTGTTATCGCTGGCGATCAGTACGATGCTGAGGTCCATGCGATTGTCCAGGCGATCAACGAGAAGTTGGGTAGCTTTGGCAAGACGGTTACGCATATCGACCCTGTCGATGCAACTGTCGTCGCTGCAACGGGAGACATCAAGTCGCTCGCTGATGACCTCAAGAGTGGCGCCGTCCAAACCTTGATCATCGTGGACGGAAACCCGGTCTACGATGCCCCAGCTGACCTCAAGTTTGCGGAAGCACTCACGAAAGCAAAGGTCAAGGTTCGAATCGGACTTTACGATGACGAAACTGCTCAGGCATGCGACTGGTTCGTGCCCCACACGCACACACTCGAAGAATGGGGCGATGCGCGAGCTTACGATGGAACGCTCTCGGTCATGCAGCCGTTGACGGCACCCCTATACGAAGGTAAGTCGCTTATCGAGATTTTCGCGGTGCTTGCCGGTAAGCCGGGCCTTGGATATGACCTGGTTAAGGGCTATTGGAAGTCGGCGGGCGTGTTCAAAGGGGATTTTGAGAAGGAATGGAGATCGGCGGTCCACGATGGACTGGTCAAAGGAACCGCTTCAACCCCGGTGACGCCAGTTCTCAGCCTACAAATTGGCAGCCTGACCGGGCCTCGCCCCGTCTCAGGGCTGGAAGTTATTTTTGCCAAGGATCCGAGCATTTACGATGGTCGCTTCTCGAACAACGGCTGGCTGCAAGAATTGCCCAAGCCGATGTCCAAGCTAACTTGGGATAACGTCGCGATGATCAGCCCAAAGACAGCGGCGTCACTTGGCATCGAGGACTCCAGTGTCGTTGAGTTGACTTGCAACGGGGTGACGATTCGAACGGCTGCTTTTGTTCAGCCAGGACATCCTGCCGATGCGGTTACGGTGTACCTCGGTTATGGCCGAACTCGTGGCGGAGTGGTCTGCACCATCCCCAACGGAGAAGGAAAGATTGGCGAAGGGGACACCCGGTCGCCAGGCGGTTTCTTCAATCCGGTATCCAATTTTGATGGCGGTGGCTTCAACGCCTACCTGTTCCGAAATTCGACCGCTTTGCACTTTGCCTCCGGCGAACTCAAGGGTGTTGGCGGGGTTACGACCATTGCCACGACGCAGGGCCATAGCCCAATTGACGGCGACCACGTGAAGCAATTTGCTACCGACGACCGAGAGGTCATTGTTGAGTACGACCTGAACGATTTCAATGCGAATGCGGCGAAGTACCTTAAGGAAAGGAAAGAGAAGTCGGAAGAGATCCGGAGCCAGAACATGTATCCGGATCAAATCTACGTGACCAACGGTGCACAGTGGGCGATGACGATCGACCTCAACACCTGTATCGGTTGCAATGCTTGCGTCACCGCTTGCCAGGGAGAGAACAACATTCCGGTTGTCGGAAAGGTTCAGGTTGCTCGACACCGTGAAATGCACTGGATCCGAATTGACCGCTACTACAAAGGTGACTCGGAAAACCCAGAGGTCACTTGGCAGCCAGTCGCATGTGTCCAATGCGAAAAAGCTCCCTGCGAGCCCGTTTGTCCGGTCGCCGCAACCGTTCACAGTCACGAAGGACTCAACCAGATGGTCTACAACCGCTGCGTTGGAACTCGATACTGTTCGAACAACTGCCCTTATAAGGTTCGACGATTTAACTATCTGAACTACACGGACAATCAGAGGCAGTTCGACGTTCGCGTCGATGAAAAGCCACGAATTCCGTTGCTTCGCATGCTGAACAATCCAGACGTTACGGTCAGAGGCCGTGGAATTATGGAGAAGTGCACGTACTGTGTGCAGCGCATTAACGAAGCGCGTATCGAATCGAAGAAAGCGGGTCGGGAGATTAAGGATGGTGACATTGTCACCGCTTGCCAACAAGCTTGTCCGACTCAAACGATCGTTTTCGGAAACATGGAAGACAAGGAAAGCCAAGTCGCCAAGCTGCGGGAAGACCCGCGTGCCTACCTCTTGATGGAAGTACTGCAGACTCGTCCGCGGACTTCACATCTTGCAAAGTTGCGAAATAAGAACACGCAGCTTTCGCCCGCAACTCCAACGGAGACCAATAGCTAGATATGCCGTTAACTCCTCTTAACGATAGGATGATCACGGGCGAGCAGAGCTACGCCACGATCGATCAGAGCATCAGTTCGATGATCACGGACCAAAAGCGGCACACCCGCCCCTGGTTCATCATGTTTCTGATCGGAATCATGGGCACCGGCCTACTCGGGTGCACCATCACTTGGTTGGTCTACCAAGGAGTCGGCGTGTGGGGGAACAACGTTCCTACCGCGTGGGCCTTTGACATCGTCAACTTCGTGTGGTGGATTGGTATTGGGCACGCGGGAACGCTCATTTCGGCGATTCTGCTGCTCTTACGGCAGCCTTGGCGTAATTCGATCAACCGCTTCTCGGAAGCGATGACGATTTTTGCCGTTATGTGCGCGGGAATGTTCCCGCTTCTCCATACCGGTCGTCCTTGGGTCGCCATCTACTGGCTTTTCCCTTATCCAAACATCATGGCGCTGTGGCCGCAGTTCCGGTCGCCGCTGATGTGGGACGTCTTTGCTGTTTCAACTTACTTCACCGTTTCGCTACTGTTCTGGTTCCTTGGGTTGGTCCCTGACTTTGCCACCCTTCGAGACCAATCGAAGAATAAGTTTGCAAAAGTTCTCTTAGCGATCGTCTGCTTAGGATGGCGCGGAAGCAATCGGCACTGGCATCGATACGAGCAGGCCTATCTCATCTTAGCGGGGCTTTCGACTCCGCTGGTTCTCTCGGTTCACTCAATCGTTAGCTTCGACTTTGCGAGCTCTATCGTCCCAGGTTGGAACGTGACCGTCTTCCCGCCATACTTCGTTGCGGGCGCCGTTTTTGCAGGATTCGCGATGGTTTTGACCTTCGCAATTCCGATTCGAAAGATTTACAAGTTAGAGCATCTGATCACGGCTCGACATATCGACTGGATGGCCAAAATTACATTGGCTACCGGATTGATCGTAGCCTACGGTTACACGCTCGAGCTGTTCTACGCTTGGTACTCGGGCAACCCACATGAGTGGGACATGACGTTCTATCGACGCATTACCGGCCCCTACTCATGGGCTTACTGGTCGCTAATCGTGTGCAACGTGGTCGCACCGCAAGCTTTCTGGTTCCCTTGGTGCCGACGTAACTTGACGGTTGTCATGATTGTTTGCCAATTCGTCAGCGTGGGAATGTGGCTAGAACGGTTCGTTATCATCCCTATGTCGCTGACGGCTAACTACTTGCCCAGCGCCAACCGGATGTACTACCCGACGGTTTGGGACTTCGCGATGTTCGGCGGAACGATTGGCTTCTTCATCATGCTGATGTTCCTGTTCATCCGATTCATGCCAGTCATCAACATCTTCGAGGTAAAGGACCTTCTGTACAAGATGCTTGGAAACAAGGATGCGCAGATTGGTGAAGCCCCGGTCGAATTGCCAGAGCCTGCCTTGGGGAGGAGCGTTTAGTGAGTTACGGAGGATCTTCGACAGGAGAAACCTACGCACTCGTCGCGGAATTCGCGAGTGCGGAGGAACTTTTGGTTGCGGCTGAAAAGGTCAGTCAGGAAGGCTATAGGGAAGTAGATGCCTATACACCATTCCCAGTCCACGGCCTTTCGGATGCGCTTCGATTTCATGATGTGAAGGTGCCCTGGTTTATCATCTGTGGCGGACTTTGCGGTGGCTTCTTTGGATTTACGCTTCAGTGGTACACGGCGACGATCGACTATCCATTGAACGTAGGCGGCAAGCCCTTTAACTCCTTGCCTTCGTTCTTCCCAGTTACATTCGAGTGCACCATCTTGTTCTCAGCCTTGACGGCTTTGATCAGCATGTTTGCTTTGAACGGACTGCCAAAGCCATATCACTCGATCTTCAATACTCCCGGTTTCGAGCGGGCATCCAAGGATCGATTCTTCTTGGCCATCGAAAAGTCCGACGCGAAATATGATCCGGAAGCGACAAGGGTATTTTTGGCGAGCCTCAGCCCCCTCGCGGTTTCCGAGGTGGAAGAGTAAATGAACAGACGATATCAATCGGCCATCCTCGGCTTTGCGATTCTCGCATTGTCCGGATGCAACACAGATATGTGGCGTCAGCCAAAGCAAGAGCCGCTCGATTCGAGCGAGTTCTATGCGGACGGAGCGTCGACTCGACCGCTGGTTCCCGGTACGATCCCGCGCGGCTATCTTCGCCAGGACGACGCCTACTATGTTGGGGCCGAGAATGGGAAGTGGCTTGACGGCATTCCAGCAGGAATCAAGGTCAATATGGCGCTCCTCTTGCGGGGACGCGAGCGGTACAACATTTACTGCACCCCATGCCACGGCCAACTCGGTGACGGTCAGGGCATGATCGCTCATCGTGGGTTTACCCTCAAGAGACCGGTTGGTAACTACCATACGGATCGATTGATGAAGATGCCAGCCGGGCACTTCTACGATGTGATCACCAACGGCTACGGAGCAATGTTCTCGTATGCCTCACGAATTGAACCGCAAGATCGATGGGCGATTGTCGCCTACATTCGTGCGCTGCAGCTTAGTCAAAGTGCAAGCCCCAGCGATCTCAAGCCTGAAGAGCTTCAATCTCTTTCGGCCCAGAAAAACGACACACATGACAGGCTAGCTCAGAAATGACAACCACGACTCACGAAACCACAGAACAGGGATCGGGGAGCCTAAACCTCGGAAGGCTCGCTCCAGCCGCGTCGGTCATCGGCGTGATTGGTATCGTCGTCCTATTGGCGATGATGTTCAGCGGGAACGAAGCGTCCAAGCAGCAAGTGCTTGGTTCGTATATGTTCGGCTTCATCTTTTGGATAGGCATCACCCTCGGGTTCTTCGGACTGACACTTCTGCACCATACGGTTCGCGGTAGCTGGTCGGTATCGATCATCCGAATTTTGGAAGCAGGCGGAAGCTGGCTATCCTTCGCTTTGATGGGTGTCCTTTTCATTCCGATTTTGGCCAACCTCAAAACGATGTACACCTGGGCCGACCCCAATAAGGTCGCCAACTCCGAGGTTCTTCAGCACAAGGCTCCTTACTTGAACGTGCCGTTCTTTATGTTGCGCCTTGCTATCTACCTGTTACTTTGGGGCGGATTGGCATGGTTCATGCGCCGCTCAACACTGCGACAAGATGAGAACAAGGACTTTAAGCTCGAAACCGGGCGAAGCAGTTGGGGTGCGCCTGGTCTGGTGATGTTCTTCCTAACGTGTACCTTTGCGGTTACGGATTGGGTCATGTCGCTTTCGCCTTCTTGGTACTCGACCATGTTCGGAACGTGGACCATTGTTGCATCCGTCCTGGGAGCCCTCTCTCTGGCAACCTTGATGTTCTGCGTGAACGCCGATCGGTATCCGTTTAACACGGTTTGGAGACCGGACCTCACCAAGGACCTGGGCAACATGCTCTTCACGCTAACCATGCTGTGGGGATACACCTCCTTGTCGCAGTTCTTGATTATCTGGAACGGCAACCTTCCTGAAACGACCCAGTACTACATCGCTCGAAGCAGCAATGCGGTCTTGCCCGCCGGCAGCGTCGAACCGGTGACAAGTAACTTCACATGGGGCGCAGTCGGGTTGATCGGGATTATCGGTCAGTTCTTTATTCCTTTCTTTGCATTGATCACCCCAAGAACAAAGAAGACGCCGATGAATTTGGCCAAGATTTGTGGCTGGATTTTTGTGGTGCACATCACCGATGTCTACATCTATGTGATCCCAGCACTGCCAGGTCGTGGCGCTCCCGGTCCTTTCTCCGGTGCGATGTTAACTGACGCTATTGCATGGGTTGCAATTGGCGCACTCTGGTTCTTTGTTTTCGGATCACAAGTTCGAAAGGCTCCGCTACTTCCGACGTACGATACGCGCTTGCAGGAGGCATTGCAGAATGCACACTGAGAAAAGAGAAGATCCGTTAGTCGAATTGGGATACGAAATTCGCGACGTCAATAAGAAAGCTTTGATGAACGGAACCATCGGGTTCTTCATCTTCGCGATTGGATCGGCTGCAGTTGGATTTGTCATTTTCCGCCTGATGTATCCGACTGGATTCGAGGCTGGCAATATCGCTCCGCACATGCTTCCGCCAACGCCCAATCCGATCGTACAAAGCAACATCACGGCGAAGACCGACATCATGGATCTTCGTCAGCATGAAGAGGCCGCCTTGGATGCTCCAGTTGGTTGGGTGGACGCGTCGAAAACGAAGCTTCACATTCCAATTGATCGGGCAATGGCGATTATCGCTGAGCGTGGAGTACCCAAGACGAATGCGGAAGTTCCAGCAGTAACAAAGGGTCACACGCCTGATGCCGCAATTGGTGAGAAAGCTCCCGCCACCGGGATTACCTTGGGAACACTCAAGCCTGGGACCGCTCCAACCAGTATCAATCTATCGTCTCAGACCGCATCTAAGTCGGTCACCCAAGCGGCAGTAAAGAGCCCGGTCACTAAGGCGCCCGTTGGCGCCTTGCCACTCAAGAAGAAGAATTAAAAGAGGAAATCGTCATGTCGATGGATCAAACGAACGGGAAGAAACAGAAACCGATGTGGGTGGCCTTGTGGCCTTGCCTCGGTTTGTTATTCTTGTTTGCCCCCAGGTCTGGCCAGTCCGATCTAACCAAATCCATGGCGATCAACCAGAAACTCGGCGCGACCGTGCCGAAGGATCTGCCTTTTACCGATGAATACGGAAAGGTGGTGAAGTTCGGCGACATGCTCAGCGGTAAGCCAGTCGTTATTGTGCCTGTATTCTACAGTTGCAAAACGGGCTGCGCGATTCTTACTGACAACATCATCAAGACGCTCGCAAAAGCCACCAAGGGTGACATCCTTCGGCCGGGCCGAGACATGGATGTTGTGATGTACAGCATCGATCCGAAGGAAGATGCGAATCTGGCCCACGCGAAAAAAGCACTGATCTTCAATGCGCTAACGCCAAACCTCCGCACTCCAGCCGAAACGGCAGCATGGCGCGATCAGGCAGAGAAAGGCTGGCATCTTCTTACGGGCAATTTGGAATCTGTAAAAGCGCTTTCCGATTCCATCGGCTTCAGCTATTCGTATCGAGCCGTACCTGATATCGAAAAGCACCAGAAAGTTTGGTTGATCAATCACCCGACTTGCACCGTGCTTTTGACTCCGGAAGGAAAGATCTCCAGTTATACGATTGGAAACGACTTTCAAACGAAAGAAGTCGAGGGTGGCTTGATGGTTGCCCGAAAGGGTGAAGTTGGACATCATGCGGATCAAAGCTGGATGTTCGGCTGCATCATGGTTGACCCAGCGACCGGTCGAAACCGCGTCGCCATTGAAAATGTTTGGCGGCTGCTCGGCGTCTTAACCGTCGTCGCACTAGCCGCCTCTATCGTCTCCTTGAGTCTTAAGACCAAGCGTGAGAATCCTAACAGCGGAGGAGGTCTGGGCCTCCACTAGCTCGGCAAACGATCCATGTCATTCTTTAACTTTCCACTGGCACCGCCTTCAGCGTCGAACATCGCACAGCAGTACGATTTCGTCTTTTACGCTCTCGTGGCTCTCTCGGTGTTCTTTACGCTGGTTGTCTGCGCTGGCGCCATCTTCTTTGCGGTCCGGTACAAAGCAGGCACCAAAGCGGATCGATCTCGCCCGATGTACGAGAACCTGCCTCTTGAAATGACTTGGACGATCATTCCTCTCATCTTGGGTCTGATCATGTTCTACTTTGGAACAGCGCTTTTCGTGAAGATCAAGACGCCACCCAAAGATTGCGAAGAGATTTACGTCATCGGCAAGCAGTGGATGTGGCACATGCAGCACGCGAACGGTGTTCGAGAGAACAATACGCTCCACGTTCCCCTCGGTAGACCAATCAAGCTGACGATGATTTCGCAAGACGTCCTTCATGCTTTCTATATCCCGGCGTTTCGCGTCCAGATGGGCGTCGTACCGGGTCGCTACACGCAGCTCTGGTTCACCGCGACCCAGACAGGCGAGTACCACATTTTCTGTAATATGTATTGCGGCACTCAACACTCTGAGATGGGTGGAAAGGTTGTCGTCATGGATCCGAAGGACTACGCGGCTTGGCTGGCGAACGGAGGCCAATCCACGACACCGATGTCGATGGAGCAGACCGGAGCCAAGATCTACGCCAAAATGCACTGCGACAATTGCCACGGAGCAGAAGACACATTGCACGCTCCATCGCTTTACGGTATCTACCGAAAACGACGCGTGTTCGCCGATGGAACAAGTTTGATCGCAGACGACGAGTACCTACGAGACTCCATCGTCAAGCCATACGACCATATCACGGCTGGATACGGTCAGACGATGCCAGTCTATCAAAGTCAAGTGTCAGAGGAAGACCTCCTGAACCTGGTCGCCTACATCAAGGTGATCGGTTCCCCGAGCGCGAATCCTCCGACCAGCAATGTTAATCGACATTCGGCTCCAACCGCTGTGTCGTCCACTAACGAAGCAACCTCGCTCGCAGCAAACGCCGTCCAGGCGAATACTGCCGACCCGGATGCCACGCCTACTCGTCGAGTTGGCGCCCCAGCGGTTGGGGCTATTGCCGCAGAAGGAAGAAATAGATGAGCTCTACCGTAATATCGCCAGGCGAGCTGAAGCCAAAGCCACCCGCTGAGGAGCCTAATTACCTCAACGTCAATCACACGATTTCGTCGTGGCTTTTGACAGGAGACCACAAGAGAATTGCCCTCCTGTATCTCGTGTCGACCTCCTTCTTCTTCTTCTTGGGAAGTATCGCGGCTGGACTCATCCGGTATGAGTTGACTAGCCCGGCTGGCGTCGTTCTGGAATCGGACACCTATAACAAGGTCTTCACTTCCCACGGCGTTATCATGGTCTTTACCTTCTTGGTTGTCGCGATACCCGCGATATTCGGGAACTTCTTAGTGCCGCTCATGATAGGCGCCCGGGACCTTGCGTTCCCTCGGCTTAACCTCGCCAGTTGGTACATGTACATGACCGGAGGCACATTGATCCTCGCCGGCATGGTCTTCGGCGGCGTCGATACGGGATGGACGTTCTACACGCCCTATTCAAGCATGTACTCGAACACTCAGGTCTCGATGGTCATCATCGGAATCTTTATCGCTGGGTTCAGTACGATCACGACCGGTATTAACTTCGTTGTAACGATTCATAAGATGCGCGCACCAGGCATGACCTGGTTCCGATTGCCGCTCTTTATATGGGCAATGTACGCCACGAGCTTGATGATGATCCTCGCGACTCCGGTTGTTGCGATCACGTTGATGCTCGTCGTCTACGAAAGAACCTTCAAGCTCCCGATCTTTAGCCCTGAGTTGGGCGGCGATCCGGTCCTGTTCCAGCACTTGTTCTGGTTCTATAGCCACCCGGCCGTCTATATCATGATCCTGCCCGCGTTTGCGGTCGTCTCTGAGTTGATTGCCAACTTCTCAAGAAAGCGGATCTTCGGCTACCACTTTGTCGCATTCTCCTCGTTAGCGATCGCCGGTCTTGGATTCCTTGTCTGGGGCCACCACATGTTCGTCTCGAGCCAGTCGATGTATGAAAGCATCGTCTTCTCGCTGATCAGCTTCTTGGTTGCCGTTCCATCTGCTATCAAGATCTTCAACTGGATGGCAACGATGTACAAAGGAAACGTGCATCTCCAGTCGCCGATGATCTACGCGATCGCGTTCTTGATGATCTTCACGGTTGGCGGTCTCACCGGTCTCTTCCTTGGCGCTGCGGGAACCGACGTTCACTTAACTGCAACTTACTTCGTTGTAGCGCACTTCCACTATGTCATGGTTGGTGGAACGATGCTTGCCTTCTTAGGAGCGCTCCACTATTGGTGGCCGAAGATGACAGGGCGGATGTTCTCCGATGGAATCGCCCGAGTCAACGCGGTGATCGTATTTGTCGGATTCAACCTAACCTTCTTCCCTCAGTTCATCGTGGGTTGGTTGGGAATGCCAAGACGCTACCACTATTACTACTTTGCTCCCGAATTCCAAGCGTATCACATCATGTCCACGCTGGGTGCCTCGGTACTTGGCTTAGGATTTATCCTTCCAGCTTTCTATCTGACTCAGTCCCTTTTCACTGGCAAGAAAGCCAGCGCAAATCCTTGGGGAGCCCATGGCCTGGAATGGGAAACAAGCTCGCCGCCTCCGACGAGCAACTTCCTGGAAACGCCGATCGTCATGGACGAAGTTTATGACTTCGACCCAGTAAGCGAGCATGCCCGAGACTTGCGGAATCTTCAAGAAGCCGAAGAGTGGAAGAAGGCTCACGACGGCATGGATAACCTACCGGAGGAAGACAACTAAGCATGTCGGCAATTACCAACTCACCGGATCACGGACATGGCCACGGGCACGACAGTGCTCTGCACCATCAGTTCGAGGATATCGGACAGCAGAACGAGTCCTACATCGTCGGCATGTGGGTCTTCCTTTCGACCGAGGTCATGTTCTTCGGCGCGCTGTTCTTCATCTACACGCTTTATCGTTGGAACTACCAGCAGGACTTCTACATCGCTCACGAGCATTTGAACGTGATCATGGGTGCGGTGAATACGACCGTGCTTTTGTTTAGCTCTTTCACAATGGTAATGGCCGTACAATCGGCGCAGTTGAAGAAACGGGGCCATGTAATCGGCTACCTCTTGATGACGATAGCTTGTGCCTGCGTCTTCTTAATAATAAAGTATTTCGAGTACAGCTCTAAGTTAGCGGACCACCTGTATCCCGGCGCCGGATTCGCGACCGATGCCCAGGCGGCGTTCGGAGAACATGCCATAGAAGCCGGAAAAGTTGCCGTGAACATGAATCACGCGCAGTTGTTCTACTCGCTTTACTTTGGAATGACGGGACTTCATGCAGTTCACATCATCGCTGGAATTCTGGTCATTGGAGCGCTTATTCGACTTTGGTTCAACAACGCCAAGTCGGTCACCCTCGACTTCGTACCTACTGAGATGGTTGGCCTGTATTGGCACTTCGTCGACCTGGTGTGGATCTTCCTGTTCCCACTCTTCTATCTGATGCCCAAACCACACTAAGCCATGTCAAGCAAAACATCCACTCCACACGAGCATCACATCGTCTCCACGGGCACCTACTTCGTAACGCTCATTGCGTTAGTAGTACTGATGATCGCAACGGTTGCGATCGCTCAAGTGAACCTCAATGCAATTGGCCCCTTCTCTGGGACTGTAGTCAACCAGGTCATTGCCTTGGTCATCGCAGTTGCAAAGGCGATGTTGGTCATTACCGTCTTTATGGGCGTGAAATGGAGTACCACTCTGACCAAGCTCTGGGTTGCTTCTGGGTTCGTCACCTTGATCCTACTGTTCGGCATCCTTGGCGACTATGTGACGAGACATTACGAGCATCAGTCGGGTTGGGAAAAGATTGAAGATGGCTCATTGCCTCGGTTTACTCCTGACGAAAGAACAGTTCCGGGTCCAAAATCAAACGACCTAAACGTTAAGATTCGACAATAGACTTCAGTTCCCAATAGGGTTAACCGATTGAACGAAGATGACCG
>Ga0213850_1270304_pt1 | contig 11643 bp, 10 predicted proteins | sample LLC_MetaT_FD_164453 | JGI IMG/M metagenome (GOLD analysis project Ga0213850, IMG submission 164453) | Metatranscriptome of freshwater microbial communities from post-fracked creek in Pennsylvania, United States - LL:C (Metagenome... | ecosystem: Environmental > Aquatic > Freshwater > Creek ...
CATCCCGATTGCAGAGAGGCCCTGCTCGATACCGCCTGTCAGAAGCATCTCATTCCGAAATAGCCACCTCACCCCAACCCCTCTCCTTAAGGAGAGGGACAGGGGTGAGGTTATAGAACGGTAGAATCTTCCTCTTCGGCTTTGTCGTTCTCTACCTCTACCGACCAGACACCGTGCCTGTCCGGGCGGGGGCCAGGGAAGGGAGCGGCGCGACGGCGACCGTGCCGATGGTGAGGGGGACGGCCATGACGGGGCGGGCGGACGACCACGACGGGAGTTCCGGCCGCCCTCTGCTTTTCCATCTCCTCCTCCAGAAGGGTATCCGAAAGCGCCTTGCCGACGGCGTAGGCGACGGCGTCGCTCGCCACGATGGCGGCGATACGCTGTTCGCGCTCGTAGATCTCGGTGGTGCTCAGGATGCGGTCGAGGGCTTTCCCATAATGGAGCAGGGAGATGAGGATCGCCAGATCCGGGGAGACCTCGCTGACGGGAGTATCTTCCCGAATGACGGTCTGGATCTGCCGGTGTAGCTTCTGAACATGAGCGGGTTCCAGCACGGGGTAGGTGGTCCAGCGCATCACCCAGAGGGCGCGATGATCCTCTGCGGTGAGGACACCACGTTCGGTCAGGCGCTCACCGAGCGTCTTGACCGTCTCGTTCTGACCCGTGTAGAGGTTGCGCACCCAGTAGGAGAGCTTTTCGGGACGGTGTTGACGACTTAAGCGCAGGAAGGCATCGTCGATGGCCCGGTCTCCTATGGAGGCGACCTGACGCACCTGAACCCGACCTATTTCGAAGGCGATCCGCTTGTGTCGGAGCAGATCGGCCAGTGCCGCACCGCTCAGCATGTAGCGGAAATGGCGCTGGTGGATCTCGCCGGTACGGGGTTCCAGGCAGAGCAAAAGCAGTTGCTCCTGCAGGGTCCAGTTGGATTCGGCCATTTTGTCTATTTCCTCTCTTTAGAGGCGGGGGGTACGTGAGAGCCAGTGTACCTCGCCGCGAATACGGGCGGTGAGCCAGTTGGGATCGGCCCCGAAGCCGCTCAACAGGGCGGCCCCCAGCCCCATCAGAGCCAGCATCAACTGAACGAAGAGCCCCATCACGCCCAATCCGTGGTTGAGGCTACCCAGAATAGAATTGACTACGAAGAAGGCGGAGATGCCCAGAGCGAACTGCAGGATGAGGCCGATAGTGCCGGTACGTCGTAATCGGTGTGCCATCCATTGGCCAGAATAGCGCACGCCGCAGACCCATCCGAAGAGGAGAACGCCAAGGCAGACGATGCCGTACCCTGTTCCCAGCGGCGTGGCGAGGATTCCAAGGGGAGTGTGCATCAACCCACAGGCGATACCCAGGGTGAGCAGCATGATGGCCATACCCAGCGTGCCCACCACCAGGCAACGGGCGGGGTCGCGATGGAGCAGTTCGCCTGTTCGCTCTGTCGCTCTTGGCCCCACGATCATGGCGATCATGAAGGATAGCAGGCCGACCAGAAACAGGTTGAACTGTCCGCCTACCCAGTTGTCCGGCTTCGCATCTACTTTTGCGGGCGTGGGGGTTCTATCAGGTTGCGGTGAGGTCAGAGGGTAGCGCAGGGAACCCGAGGTAAAGGTGATCTGGGGCTGAGGTACGGCATCGGCCTTTTTCAAATCGGCCAGCAGTGCATCGCTCTGCTGAATGAAGCGCACGCGACCTGCGGACTCATCGTGTACCGAGCCGCCGATGGCGGTCAGGTAGTTCCCGACCGAAGCCCCTCTCGCGATGGTTACCTGGCAATTGATCGCCAGAACATCCTGAGAGACATGGCCAGCCAGCACGAATTTCGTGTCCCGTACCACCAGTGCAGGCACCGTTCGGTCGGCGGGCAACTCCAATACACCGGCAATCGGTGCGATCAGGGCGGGGTTGTCATTGGGCGTGCGCTGGGCGCACGCCGGAATCAGATTGGCCGCGATGAACGACAGGAGCGCCACCATAACCGTTATCAGTCGCTGCATCAAAAAAACCTCTCGTTGTTGTCTTTTATGAATCGTTGACAGTAGAGTAATTCTAGATTTTGGATATTATCAGAATGTGTAGCAGGGCGGAACTGATCCGCCCCAACACCAGAATATCGTACGCGGTTCACTCAAACCGGCCTAATAGAGCCGCATTTGCGCCTGACGCCGTCGTACATCCAGCACGCTGTAGGCGATCACGCAGATCACGGCATCGAGCAGAAGCCCCGCAACGGCCATCGTGCCCATCGTCTGGTAGGTATGTCCCACCATTACGTTCAGTTGTGCCACCGTTGATACGATGAGAGTGAGCATCCAGGTAAGGAGTGGAACTTCGCGCAACAGCGTTACCAGTTGGCCGAACCAGTTGCCAACGGTGGTCATATTGACACTCAGCATCTGACGCCCCCAGGTAGAGGAGATCAGATAGGCCAGACCGGACGAAAACAGGGAACCCAGAGTGAGCCTGCCTAGCTTCTCGGTGCTCAAACCCTGATTCAGTCCCTGTGTCTGGGTGGACTGCGTCTGCGTCGTCTGTACGTGGCTGGTCTGAACCGTCTGAGTGGTTGCAACTACCTGCCGTTCGGACGCCACTACAGGGCTTTGCACCGTGGCCCGAACCGCTGCCGTGGTGGGTGCCGTCACATCATTCGAAAGCTTCGAATGATTCGGTAGGTCCGACAGGGCGGTATTCAGATTACGTTGAGGCAGTACGACGCTCTGAAACTCGATACGTTGCATGATCAGGGGCGAGAAGTCGCATGGCAATTCCGCCGGAGGCAGACTCTCTACCAGGGAGACCAGATGCTGCATCTCCTCGAACTCCTGGCTACATGCCCGACAGATGGCCATGTGGGCATAGATGCCTGCGGCCTGTTCGGGGCGTACGGTGCCGTCGTTGTCCAGCAAGTCGGACATCCGTTCACGAACCCAGGCGCAGAGGTTGTCCCGCAGGGTGTCGTGGGTGCCCATATACCCGGACTGCGAGGTGCGAGGCACCTCACTGTTCTGGGTACCAGAGAGAGGGGGGGCTTTATCCGGGTAGGAGGGACGGGGGGGCAACGGCGCCCGCCAGCCCTGCTCTTCCGGCATCTGTTCGAATCTATTTTCCATCCGTTTCCACTTCCAGCACCGGGCGAAGACGTTCGCGCAACATCTCTCTGGCCCGAAATAGATGTGTCTTGACCGTGCCCGTCGGCATATTAAGGGTGCGGGCAATCTCGTCTACGCTCATGTCCTGTAAATGGCGCATCACCACCACGACACGATAGCGCTCCGGCAGGTTCTTGATGGCGTGCTGAACGACATCCTGTACCGATTCCCGAACCGCCGTCTCCTCCGGTCCATTGGCCCGAAGATCGGCAGCCGGTTCGCGGCCCTCCGAAAGCTCCACGTCGAGTGAGAGCGTACCCTTTGCTTTGCGTGAGCGTAACTGGTCGATACAGAGGTTGGAGGCGATCTTATATAGCCAGGTCAGAAAACTGGCGTCCTGGCGAAAAGTACCCAGTGCATTATAGGCGCGTAGAAAGGTCTCCTGCACCAGGTCTCCCGCATCCTCGGCGTTGCCAAGCATACGGTACGCCAGGTTGTAGACCTGTCGCTGATACCGTTGCACGAGACTATTATATGCCTGATTGTTGCCGCAAAGCGTCAGCTTCACCAGCTCGGCATCGGTTTGGTCCACCAGCGTGATCGTCCTCGTCTCCCCCTTTACGAGCGCTTTCATCCCTACTACGATGGGATTGGAAGCCTGGTTTCGGGGATTTTGCTCTTCTCTGTTCACTTACCGCCATCCTTCTGTACAGACCTCGCTTTTTTCACTTCTCTTTAGCATCGGCCTGAACGAGAATCCGGGAGACAACACCTATTTCAGCTTCGATCTACGGGCAGGCTATCGGTAGGTTCGACATATTCCCGAACATCTATCACTGAAGAACGCACCACAAGGGACAACGCTACCATCAAATCGCGCACTGCGAAAAATAAATTTTCGATGTCTAGTTCTTGGGAGGTGTTGGTGGCCCCCCTGCCCAGGTTTCCTTACTGAAATCGTCTTTGCGCCAGCGTATGATCCGATTCGCCCACTCGTCGTTGAGCCGGGTGGCCGAGTTTTCCGATCTGTCGCCCATCGTGTGAATCCCCACAACCCAGCATTTTGGGGCCTCCAGCAGGCTCTTCAACTCCATTTTGAAGACCCCTGCACCGCTCTCACCCTCCCCTGTCGCCATCTTATAGTAGAACCGGGTGTCCGACACCCGGCTGATGGGGGCGGTATTGTAGCAGAGGCGCTTGGCGTTATCCCTGTCGCTGGCATATCCTGCCATATGCACGTCCAGGTTTGTCAGTTGCCTGTCTTCGAGAGACATGAAACCCATATAGCCCGTCTTGTCGCCAATGCGTGTGGAGGTTAAGAGCACCCCGATGTCGTAGTCGGTATCCTCGTTCGAAGACCATCTTCCATCCACAACGGATTGCTGATAGTCGAACGTACCGAAGGGGCGCATCTCTCCGGGGGTAGAAGCGAGACCATCGTAGCCAGGAACGATTTCGATGCTGCTGAACCAGCCTCCACGGCTCTTGCGGTAGAGCACATGCCCTGCGGTCAGCACATGGTAGGGACCGACCACCGTGCCGCTACCCTGGGATTTCGTGCCGTCCTTCCAGGTGATGAACAGTTTACAGACCGTACAGAACGGGAACTTCGTGTTCTCCTTGATGGGGGCCCGGTTATCCGGTACCTCCGTGATGTCCTCCAACCGCGCATTGCCGGGCTTCTTCTGTGCCCCATCATCCATGAGTTGCAGAACGGCGTGCGACTTCTGGGGCATCCCGTGGGGCATCGCGACCGGCGCAACCAGGAGAGTGCTGGCAAGTAGTCCGAGACCGATCGTTAGTCCCATTCGTTTTCCTGTCCGTTTGGATTGGCATGTCCTTGCAACCATGAGTTCTTCCTTTCATCACTTGTCTGTTCAAAAATTATCCGCGCAAAAATACTGATATTTGAAAGCGTACCATCAGAAATTGGTGCGGTACTGCTCCAATTTCTGAAAGTGTGAAACTAGGAGGCTGGCGCCACATCGAAGGTGATGTCGGATATATAGTAGGGATGAGCCAACTCCGGGCGTCTGGGCGCAGCCTTGGTACGGTTCGCCTTTACCGCCTTCAACCACTCGACCATCTGTGTCGCCTCCTTTTCGGAGGAGAGGAGCAGGACACGGGTTCGCTCCTTGCCGGGGCGATCCGCGATATAGGACTGACCGTTGCGGGTGGGGAACAGAACCATCTCTCCTTCGGCAACCTTCGCGGAGGGAATCTCCTTGTCATTGGGTGCCAGAAGATCGATCGTCCCCTGAGAGTTCATAGCCACCAGCAGAAGATAGCCATCTTTCGCGGCTCTCGCCTGTAACCGAAATCTGTCCTTTACCACCACAGGGGATTTGTCCGGGTTACGGGATAGCAGGAGCACCCTGTTATCCGTGATGCCTCCACGCCCCAGCGCTTCCCACAATCCCGATTTCTCTTTATCTACCTTTGCAGGCACCGTCTTTATCTTGAGACGCACCGCCGTCCACGATCCGGCGGGATCCTGCTCTGCCATCGTCAAAATACGCTCGATGCCGCTATCCGAGGGTGAGACCGAGGTATCTACCGCTGTTCCCCCATCCAATATAACGACAGATTGTGCGTCCGATTTTAACTTTGTGGCCTGACAAATCGATCGCAGGGCCGATTCTGTCTCATTCTCTCTATTATTTTCTAAATGAAGCCCGCTTGAACCGGAACCGTTCAGGACATGATTCGGATTTGGCACGCTCGTGGAGCGTGGTAGGGTACGGAGCAGCACGATGATCTCCCGATTGGGAGTACTTTCCGCCGCCTCGATGTTGAACGGTGGCTCCATCACATCAGGGGCGAGTAGCGGCTTCGCTGCCGATACTATCAGGGGCCCGTGAGTTTCGCGGTTCAACATCAGGCCGGGATGACCATGGGCATCCGACCCGACGATATAGAGTTCCCCTGTCTCCTTGACGTTCACCTGCACCCGAAAACCATCTCCCTCCGTGGCAGGATCGTGCAGAGGTTGCGGATTGTCGTGGCCCGGAGTCACCAGGACTGCCGCCATCTTGCTGCCCTTGTCTGGATGCTCCTTCACGAACTTCTCGAAGCGAGTAGCCACGCTACCGGTTCCCAGATGCACGAGGATGTCTGTCACACGTGTAGAGATTTCGCCGATGAGGCCACCGGGATGGATATTGGGGTCGCGCTGCACATTGTCGCTCACATCGCGAAACGTACGTGCGTAGCCTGCCCAATGGCCGATCATCTTGCGCGTCTTGCCATCACGAAACAGTCTAACCGCACACAGATAGGAGCCACCACCATTCTGCCCCCCATTTTCCAGATGGGAGAGGTCGCCCTCCAGAGTCAGATGGATCGCACCGGTTTCTGGACTTTTGACATCTTTTCCATGACTCTCGACCAGATAACGCCCTTTGGCGTTGCTCGTCAGCAGATCTTCGAGTCCCCGTGTGAACTGCACATTCAAAGAGTCTTCTTTCATATCTTTAGAACCTTTAGCATCTTTACTCTCTTTGCTCTCTTTGCTCTCTTTATTGTCTTTATTCTCTTTTGTACTCGGTTTGGCTTCAGGAAGCGTAAGCCCCCCGGCATTCGCAAAAACCTTGACCCGAATCTGTGGGATCGCGGATGCGGACTGCCCCCATACTCGACCGGGCGACATCAGCAGGCAGAGGCCACCTCCTGTGAGGGCTACGGCACTCTTCATTAGGGATATGGAATTCCTGATGTTCATCTGAACCTTTTCTCCTGACCAGAATCGACTGCTCTCTAAATAGTCTTGTAAACACATCGAGCAGATAGCTTGCCCTAAAGCTTAATTTGATAGATCTCCAGAGTGATGCTGATGGTGTAGAACTCGTTGACGTCTATGTCCTCGACGGGCTTGATATCGCCTGCTCGCACACCGCTGCCAGGGCTATACTTGCCAGCTCCCTCAGAGAAGATGGGCGCTGTACTTTTGAACATATCGAGCACGGCTTCCAGTTTCTCTTTGGAGTTGAAGAGGAACGCCTTTGCATGCTCGGTACCCGTACGGTCGCAGTACCATCTTGGGAGTTGTCGGGGCACACTCGCCGTGATGCCCGTGATGCTGGAATCCTTTTTGCTTGGGAACAGCACTTCGATTTTGCCTTCGGAGTTACGGGTCAGCACGAGCAGGTAGCCCGATTTGCTGCTGCTTGCCGTATAGCGGAACTGTTCGCCTACCGCCAGACGCGCCTTGTTCAGATCCATCCTCAGGTTGAATACGGTTCGGTTCTCATTATCCGTATTCATCAGGCTCTCGATACTGTCAACTGGTTTGGGGTGCGGTGCCGCACCCTTGCCGAAGGGCAACTTATCCTGGTAGCCTTCGGACAGCACCGGGTGTTGCAGGTCCTCCGACAGCTTCGAGACCCTGGTGCTGACCGCCCGATGGATATCCCCCCACGGAGCGCTCTTTACAAGGTGCTTGTCGAGCGAATAGGTGAACAGTCCCACCATTTTGCCCTCTATCTCGTCCGCGTAAGCCTGCTCCTGACTCTTCGAGGCAACGAAATAGCAGACGCCGCCATCGTTGTTGTCAGCCTGCTCGTTCACTTCGACAAAGTTTTCGAGCCGACCGTTCAACTTCGGGCGGTGGAAGTAGAGCGCTTTGCGAGCAGAGGCGGTCTCCAGGCGATGCGCCGTGGTGATCATGCCTTCGGATGAGCAACTGTCGAGCAGGCAGGTGGTGGGGCAACCCTTCAACGCGATCGCTTTGAGCTTAGCCCCGAGGGTGTCCCGATCCAGATCGTTGGTGCCGCTATCCATGCGTGCATCATAGGGTAGCAGCACCGGCTTGTTGAATGCCTTCCCGCCATGACCGAAGAAGTAGAAGACGAACCGTTCACCGGGTGTGATGAGTCGGCAGGCATTGTCCAGTTCGCGCAGGATATCCGCCTTTGTGGCCCTGGCATTGATCAGGGTGGTGACGTTGGCCGATGAGAACTGATAGGTTTCCAGGAGGCGGGCGATTCGGGGGGCGCTGTTCTTGCCAGCATTTTCCAGGTCGGCATTGGTCAGGGTGGGATACTCGTCCTCCGCAATGATGAGCGCACGATCCGCTCGTACATGGTTCGCCACCATGAGCAGGCAGAGAGTGGAGAAGATAAGTATGGTTTTCGACGTCAAGTTCATTTCTTTTTCGGCTCCTTGACGCCCCAAAAGGGGCAGTAAAAATTAATGTGATTATCAGTATTGATTATTAGTATTTATTGTAAAATGATATTATGTAAATCATTGAGTGCTATTTGTGTGTCACTTTGGTTCGACCACATGGATCAGCTTTTTGGCAAGGGCCGCTTTGGCTCGCTCCTCCGGGCTGCTACTGGCATCCAGCGGGATCAGTCCGCCCGGAGCCACGCCCCATATCTCGCGGGCATTCTGACGTACCCAGTCTTCCGAGAGCCACAAATAGCCGCCGTGCCCAAATCGATGGCCCCAGGAATTGACCATAAGGAGCGCCCGTTTGGAGTCGTCGTAACCGCAGATGGTGATGGCATGCCAGCCCGAAAAGCCGCTGGACGCATTCGCATGGCTATAGACGAGGTTTTCATCGGCATCCCATATTCCGAAGTCGGTGTAGACCGGAATGGCGAGCACCAGCGGAACCTCCATCGTGGCCAGATAGGTTTTGATCTGCTCGACGCCTACGGTGCTGAAAGGGATGATCTGTCGTGCTTTGCGGTGAGAAGCCGCGTCCTGAACCGAGTCGCTGGGGAGAACATTGTTCACCTTTTGATCGTAGGGCATCTCCTGCATGTTTGCCCACCCCTTCTGCCGCAACATGTTGATGGCCTCATTGATGGTCATTCCGGGCATCACTTCCTTCTTTTTGCCATCGGGGAGCGTGAGCCAGGTGCGATCCGGTCGATTGTAGATGAAAGCAGGGCTACCCTGGAATTCTGCCGTCTCCAGTCTGCTCGGATCCAGTTTCATCCGCTTGGCACGCGCATAGGTGTACATGTAGTAGGCGGTGGACCAGCCGACGCAGGAGCCCTGGCCACCCTGATCCCCGATAGGGGGCATATACTTTTTCAATTCAAGATGGGTGGGGCGCTCGCTGGTGGCCTCGACATCCAGGCTCTCCAGATGACGCATCTCCTGAGCGGGAGTAAGAATCAGGCCCATTCCATGCAATGGCTCCTGGGCACGGGCGGACAGACATGATAATGATAATAATGATGATAATGATAGGAAAGATAGTAGTGAGCATAGTTTAAAGGCGATAGGCGCAATCGATATCTTCACAAATGGTCTCCTGTTTTGATTTTCTTGTATCTGAATTTGCGGTTCCTTCTCCTGGCATGAATTTGCCGCCTGGAAGGAGTTCATTTCTGAAATAGATAACGTCACCTGCCCTCCAATTTTTGATTCCCATCGAAGATTAGTGACACAAAATTATTGAAAAGTTCGTGATGCTCTCTCGAATCGTCCAGGGATTTTGTTAAGAGGTCTATTGAGAGGGAAAACGCCAGAAATAGCGAGGCAAATAGTTTGCCGAGGGTATATTTGAAAGGTAACCCTCGACATCCGGCCCCGCTACTTCCAGTATTCGTTTGTGATGGATATATCTGATATGTCCGTATTACTACAGATCTCCAGCCGCGAACTGTCGGATCAATTCGGGGGCAGAGGTGTCGAACCCCACGATGTCCAGCATGCCTGCGTCGTTGGGATCGGCGATGGTGAACTGGTTCGCGACCATTCCCACCACTATCAGTCGCGCCGCTATGCCTGTATGCTGCCGGTATTCCTGCAACGCCTGCGCCGGATGGATCTTGCCGAACCAGGTCTCGCTATCGGTGTAGATCACGAAGGTATCGGCCTGCACCTTCTGCTTCAGCGCCCACTGCATCGGGAGGGCACAGTCGGTTCTGCCGAAGGGCAGGTTGCTCACCGTGTTCACCACATCGTCGAGCCGTTGCTTCCGCGAGATCGGGAGCGGCACCATCTTGTCTGCAAAGGCGACGACGGAGACCGCCTCCTCGACCCGATAGGTGACCATCGCCATCGCGGCGGAGCCCATTCGGGGCGAGAGTCCGGGCACGCCAGCGATCTCGCCTCCCGCCATCGAGCCCGAAACGTCGAGCGCCAGCACCCACCGCTTTCCGGTCGGTCGCACGCTATCGAACGCCTTGTAGAAGGCGGAGTCCAGTGCCGCTACGACCTGCGGCACCACCTGCCACTCCCCGCTTCCGCGTACACCGTGGCCCGACCGGTAGGTGGTGAGTGCCGAGAGCAGTTGGATGGGGTGGATGCGTGCCCGACGCAATGCGTCGGCATCCGTTAGCCGCTCCGTGACCAGCTTGATCTCCGCGCCCGCGCCCTTGCCCAGGATGCCAGCCTTCGATAGATTGCCAAGGTTGCGAATCAGGAAAGTGAGACCAGCGTGTGGTAACAGTGCCTCCCAGACCGCCCTGCCTCGCTTTTCGGTGGGAATGGCCTCCATCGGCAACTGGTAATTGCGCACCAGTGCTGCCGCTTCCCGGTCGGTCTCCACTCGTTGCGCCCGCTCGAATGCCCAGAGCGTGCGCAGAACCGGGTCGGGATGAGGGATCTCTCCCACTTCCGGCCAGCCCTTTACCACCCAGTGATAGATGGCGTTGCGGGTGGCATCTTCGGTCTGCGGATGTGCCAGACGCATCATGTCGCGGTGCGACCAGCCGTCCCGCTGCTGGTACTTGATGACCTGCTCTGCCAGCCGATCTACCGGCATCTGGTCGTACCAGCAGGCGACGGCCTGTCGTAGCCCCCGGCCCCAGCCCCGGAACCCCTCGACATATTCCGCAAAGTGGAACAGGTGCGTTCCGATGCGGGCGACCTTCGGCAGTGCGGCCAGCGCGGCTTTGCGGGTGGCGTCGTTGCCCAGCCCCGCACACATGGCCAGGGCAAAAAGGGCCGGATCGTTCTTGGGTGCACGGCCCGCCTCCGAGACCGCCACGATCTCCCGCACGGCCCGCTCGCCATCCGCAGCGATGCAGCGGGCGACCGCCTCGGCGTTCTGACGGGATAGCTTTTGCTCGCTGGCGTAGTAGGAGCCCCCCTCGCTGCCCAGGATCAGAAACCGCGTGAGCCGCTTCCAGTCGCTCACCGACCAGGAGTATCCGCCCGCCGAGTTGGCGACCTGCCGTGACCCCGGTATCGGTAACGCCTGCGAAGTCTTGCGTGGGCTAAAAATGTTGGTGTACCGCATCGTACTGCTCTTCCCCTCTTAGATTGCAATTAGATCCATCAGGTACGTAGAAAAGGCACCCTGTTTGATGGAAATGGCGGTGGTGGGGACTCGAACCCCACGTCCTCGATCGTAGAAGGATAAGCATCTTCCAGCGGCCCGAAACGGGCAAAAATCGAAAAACGCGTACGCGCTCTGCCACTGAGCTACACCGCCATGATTCAGATCAGAATTCAGGGCTGTTCGGGCAAGTAGCGTCGTGGAGTTCCCCCAGTGGGGGATTATCTCTGAATGATAACCCACGAACTTCGGCCCGAACAGGCCCATCCTTCTCTTTCTCGTATCTGTTCTATCTCATCGCTTCTAAGAGGG
>Ga0213850_1441211_pt1 | contig 11534 bp, 13 predicted proteins | sample LLC_MetaT_FD_164453 | JGI IMG/M metagenome (GOLD analysis project Ga0213850, IMG submission 164453) | Metatranscriptome of freshwater microbial communities from post-fracked creek in Pennsylvania, United States - LL:C (Metagenome... | ecosystem: Environmental > Aquatic > Freshwater > Creek ...
AAATAATAAAATTTTGTAAAATGAGAAAAATTTCATAAATTTCTATCCTTTATTTAGTCTTAATAGGTTCCCTTCTAAGCAATACAGTAATTGCTGAAGGACCAGATTAATTAACAGTTGACTAAGTTACAATTTTTAACGTAACTACAAGCCTAGATCCAACAATTCCTTCAGATACAAGAGGAAGTATGATGGGAGGAACTAAAATATACATAAAAGCTGTAGGAATTGATCATACCGCAAGTAATAATTAAATTACTGTAGGGCCTTATAATTGCCCAATTCCTGACAAAGGAGTTAATGATGTATGGATAACCTGTGTTACAAATCCTGCTACAAATCCAGGTTCAACATGGAGCCAACCAATTAGACTATTTGTAGACAATAAATAACCATCTATCTGTGCTTGGGGAGTTAGTTGTGGATTTAGCTATGATGAAGATGTAACTCCTTAAAATTATTTCTTAAGTCCCAGAGCAGCAGCACCTAATACACTAATCAATTGGTATGGAAGTTGGAGAATGACAAACACAAATCAATTCAATAAAATGCTTATTAGCGATAATCTTTGTAATAGATTTTAATAAAACGGATTGACAGTTTTAAATGACAATAATCCAATTCAAAAATATCCAAATCAATTTATTTCTTGTACAACATCAAGCACCCAAGAAGGAGGATAATATTCAGTATAATTATAATCATAAGTTGGATATGATAGATAATTTGATAGTACATCCACTGTATCTGCTGATGGGAAAACCACATTTTCATTCTAAGTATAACCATAAATCAACAGCGTAAGCTCAAACGTAGGAGGATCATAAGGATAAACCCTAACAATCTAAGGTACAGGATTTAAGTCCGATCCAACAAAATTAAAAGTAACAGCAGGTGGTCTACCTTGCACAGTTACTTCTTCTACCCAATCAAGTATATAATGCGAAGTTGGTACTGGAACTACTTCTCCAAGCACACCTAATGGTTTTATATCAGGATAAGGAGCCTAGCTTACAACTTGGGATATTTCATCTCTTAAAACCATACATTTATACTCTGACCTAAAATCTTAATATGCATCAAATACCGCTACTTTCACTGCCTTACCTTAATCAAATTCTATTGTTACAGAACTTGAAATAACCACATAAAATACCTATTCAGGAAGTTGGTTAAGAGGTTTGTTCCAAGCTCCATCATCTGGGTAGTATACTTTTTATATTACTGGTACAGATCAAGCTGCTATTTATCTATCAACAGATGCTACTGTTGCTAACCTACAAGCATCTCCTGTAGCCATAGTTTGTTAATAAAAATATTATAGAAATTATTATTTTGGATGGAATTAAAAAGATTAACCTCTTACAGGAGGTTGTGATTAAACAGTATCTTAACTTTAAACTTTAGTAGCAGGATCTACTTACTATTTTGAAGTCTGGCAAGTTAATTTCTGGAATGCAGGTTAATTAACAGTTTCAGTTTAAGCACCAGGAACTGCTGCATCATTAATATCTACACCAAACATTTAAATGGTTCAAATAACAATGAATGCAGTAACCTATGAATAAATTAGTATTAAAGTTATTTCTCCTCCTGCTAATTAATTATTCGGATTTGCACTTAGAGGATCTTCAGGTAGTTCTTAATCTTTTAATGCTACTATGGCTAATTGGAATGCTGCATAAGTTGCATCAGCCATTAATTCAATTGTAAGTGATAATTATGGAGATTTTAATGCAGTTGTTACATAATTCAACATTGATGCAAGCGGAAATAGAAACCCAAGTGCCACAAATGGATTAGAATGGGTTGTAACCTTTAAAAATATTAGACCTTTAACTGGATCAGGAAGTGGAAATTTAGATGTGTATGGTTTAGCTGGAAATTATGGGGTAACACCTTTAAATCCAAGCTCTATTTCTAGCGGGATTTCTGGAACCTATAATTTGAATTATAATGGAGATCCTATTAAAGTTTAAGTTGGCAATAGTTGGGTTTCGGATATTCCATTTAACACAGATTTTGGTACCTTAACTAATGGTCTATAAACATTATTAAATGATAAGAATCCATAAATATTTGGATATGGAAGACCAAGTGATGGATTAACATTATATTTCAAATTTAGAGGACCAACATAAAGAGGAGTAAATAATCCCATTGTTCCAATAGTTGCGAATTTAAAAGGAGGAGACACAAACACTTGTACTGCTACAGTAACAAATGTATAATAAGGATCATTTAACTATTTCTTTGAACCAATTTAATCTGACTTATTATTTGTTTAATCAAACAATCCTTCAATTAGTGTATAATTAGTTGATTTTCCTACAGTTTTTGCTCTTTGCAACACTGTTTGTGATTATTAGGTACAAGCATCTAAAACTGTAACATTATAATCATTTACATAAACCGCTACTGGGTTAACTTTAGGATTTTTGGCAACTCCTGAATCAGCTTTTACTCTTTCAACACTTAAAGTTAATTTTGCAGGAAGTCCTTGTACTGTTACAAGTGTAACTCCAACAACAGGTGTAACTTGCACAATTCCTTAAAATGCAGACCATACTTTATAATTAGAAGGAGGGTCATAGATTCCTGTTGTATAAATTACAAATGTTGGGTATACAGATAATACAAAAGTCTTAGGAAGCCCTATTGTTGTTCCAATTACTGTTACTAATGTTTCCCCTAATACTTCAACAAGCTGGGGAGGAGTTACTGTTACAATTACAGGAACAGGATTCCCAGTTAGTAATAAACCAGGACTAGTCGTTACTTTTGGTAAAGCAAAAGCTTAAGTATTAACTGTAACAAATACATAAATTGTAGCCATTGCACCAATTATGGACTCAGGAGATAGTCTATTAACAGCTCTTGATGTGATAGTTACCTATACCGTTAATGGCGTATCCACCTCAAACACACCTGCTGCAACTGATAATTTTAAATATGATAATACAAATGCACCAAAAATAGTAAGTCTTTCATTAAGTTCAGCAAGCCCAGTTTAAAAAACTAACCTTATTGTTACAGGAACAGGATTTGGAACTGATATTACTAAAGTTTCTGCTTATTTAGATAGTTATGCTAACCCAGGTGCAGGAACATATTAGTTAGGTGTAACAAATTTAGGAGCTGGAGGTACTTCAGTTACTGTAGTACTAGGAGGAGGATAAGTAGGAGCATATAGAGTTAGAATTTTCATAAGTGGACTAGGAAGTTCAGTTGAAGCTACAACAGACTGCTCTAAATTTAATTATCAAATTTTAGTAAATACTATTACTCCTTTAACAGGTTCAACATTAGGAGGAACTTTATTGACTTTAACAGGAATTAATTTTAGTGTCTCTAGTTCTGATAATTAAGTTTATTTTGGAGGACCAGATTCAAACGCTACTTGCACTGTACAATCAAGTACTACAACCTAAATTACTTGTATAACTCCACCAAATAATCCTTCTTTTGGAGCAGGACCAGTTCCAATAACTATGTTTGGAAGGTTAGTTGAATAAGCAACATGTATGGTAGGAGGAGGAACAGGGTGTGTATTCAATTATAATTCTGCTATAACACCAACTGTAACAAATACAGGAAATTAAGCAGTTGATGCAGGAACACTATATACAATAACAGGAACATTACTTAATTCAGGTACTGGAGTTTCTGTATAAGTCGTAGAATTATAATAATCTTATCCTGCTACACCAAATGCTGCTGGTACTTCCGCAACATTTAATTTCCCAGCTCTTCCTTAAGGAACATATACTCTTTTAGTTTCAGTAACAGGAATAGGATATGCTGGAATGATTAGTAGCGTAAGTACTAATCTTGAAGTAAAAACTAGTGCTCCCACAACCGGGTCTAATGGAGGGCAAGATTTAGTTATATCAGGAAATGGATTTAGTTCTACTGCTAATCCAGTTGTTTCTGTTGGAACAGGAACTTGCAAAATAACAAGTATAACTAATACCTAAATATAATGCAGAACATCTTCAGGAGCATCTGGAGCCATTTCTATTTCTCAAACTGGGGTGACTGCACCAGCAACTAATGCTAATGCTGTATACACTGGAGCTGCAGCTTAAACTCCTTCAATTACTACAACATCAGGAGTTACATTTTAAAGTTCCTTTACTATTACATATTCAGGAAGCAATTTAGGTGGAACTGTAACTGCTTATCTTGAACTTTCTAATGGAGTCAGAGTTTAGTCAACTGGAGCTACCTCAACATCAGCAACATTTTCTAATGTACCAGCTGGTAATTATAATTTATTCGTCAATGTTGCTGGAAGTGGATATGCTACTTTTACCCCAGCAACCCTTTAAGCAGTCACAGTTTCCTTTGGATCATTAACTGCAACTGCTGTCACATCTTCTTTTGCAGGAGGACCAACTTTAACAATTGCTGGAAGTGGATTTGATACAACAGCAAATAAAGCTACTGTAGTAAACGTTTGCGGATTTAATTGCCCAATAACTAGTGTATCATCTTCATCACTATCTTGCACAGTTCCTTAAATTCATACTGCATATTTAGATGGATAATATAACAATAATTAAGCATAATATTAAATTAATAGATACACTTTAATAGGTACTAATTCATCAGCACTACCTTATTTAGCAGATAACTCTAGATTGACTTATTATACTGTAACTGCTGCTAATTCATGCTTCTTTGGATGGGATTTCGGACCATATATTAATGTTGAGATTTCTAAGATTACTTATGCTACCAGACTTGACAGAAATCTAACAGATTATGTAGGATTATTAATTTAAGGTTCAAATGATAACGCTTCTTGGACTACTTTATTAACTGTTTCATATAATAATATATAATCTGGTAATATGATATTCAGACCATAATCATCTGCAACAGCTGGTCCATTTAGATACATTAGATTCTATTCTTAATCTTCTTCTGGAAATGCTAACTGTGATATAACTGAAGCCTATATCTTTGGATGGGAATACTTTAATAATGATATTTCTTCCTTGAGCTCAAATATTTAATGTGATGCATAACTTGTATCAAATGGAGTTACTACAGCATTAACTAATAAAGTCACATACTAAGGATCCTTAACTGCTACAGTTACATCTAATTCACCAAGATTTGGTTATTTATTAGGAGGTGACACTGTTACTTTTACTGGAACTGGTTTTGGTTCATCAACTTCAGCTGTAAATGTTTAAATAGATGGTGTTGCATGTACTGTAACTGCAGTTACTTCTACAACTATTACTTGCACAACTGGTAGCAAAGGAACATCAACAGCAGCTTAAAGTATAGTAGTTTAAGTTAATGGAAATAATGCTGAACTCTCTAAAGCTGTTGAATTCTACTATGGTCTTTTCTGGTCTGCAACAAATACATGGGGAGGAGAAGTACCACCCAGAGCAGGTGACAGCGCCTATGTACCAGCTGGATAAGTATTAATAGTTGATGTAAGCACTCCCATTATGTATTCTGTAATTGTAGAAGGAGTAATTATATTCAATGACGCATAAGATATGACATTTAATGCAAATTATATTATAGTCAGATAAGGTAAATTTATAGTAGGAAGTGAAAGCAATCCATATGTACATAATCTATTAATAACCTTATATGGTAACTTTTGGATGAAATAATTCCCAGAATTTGGAAATAAATGTTTAGGAGTTCACTAAGGTCATTTAGAACTCCATGGATAACCAAAAACTCCAACTTGGAGCACTTTAGCAGTTACTGCAGCTCCAGGAACAAATACACTTACTTTAGTAGATGCAGTAAATTGGAAAGTTGGTGATGTCATCGCAGTTTCTTCTACTGAATATGATATGACTTAGGCTGAAGAATTAACTATTACAGCAATATCAGCCGATTCTAAAACTTTAACACTTAACTAAACATTAAGCTTTAACCATTTTTCAGGATAAGAAACATATGGAACTGATACTATAACTATGAGGGCAGAAGTTGCTGTTCTTACAAGAAATATTGTTATATAAGGAGATCCTTCTGATTCTTAAACTTCCTAATATGGAGGACATGTAATGATGCATGGTTCTTCAGATGCTGGAACTAGAGGAAGAATTGCCTATACTGAATTTAGAAATACTGGTTAACCTCATATTATTGGTAGATATTCAATTCATTTCCACATGAATGGTGATGCAAGTGATTCATATGTAATTGGTAATTCAGTACATGAATCTTTAGCTAGAGTTGTTGTTTTACATGCAGTCAGTTATTTAACTGTTTAATGGAATGTAGGTTATAACAGCGCAGGACACAATATTTTCCTAGAAGATGGTATTGAATAATACAATGTAATTGAATATAACTTGATTATGAACAGTGTTTAATCTAATATTATGCTTCAAACAGATGTTTCAGTTGCTTCTTTTTGGATTACAAATCCAACAAATTATGTTAGATACAATCATGCAGCTGGAAGTGGTTTCTATGGATTATGGTATGAAATTAAATAAAATCCTGATGGTCCAAGTGCAACAGATGCTATTTGTCCAAGAGGTCTACCTTTAGGAGATTTTAGAGGAAATGTTGCCCATTCAAATAATCGTTTTGGTTTAAGAGTTTTAGAGCTTGCTTCTAGATAGAAACCTTGTTAACCTGCAAGAAATGCTTCAAATGGAAATCCATTTATTGATAATCCTACAATTTAAAATACTTGGTTAAACTTCACAACATTTAAAAATGGATAAAATGGAGTTCTAACAGAAAATATGGGTAATAACATTTTATAAGATTTCTTTGTTGTAGACAATTACATGTCAGGAGCTGAAATTTATTATGCAAATGAGACATAAGAAGGATTATTATATAATCACTGGGTAATTGTTATGAGATCATAAGGAAATGCTGCTCCAGTTCTTAATCATACAATAGGTGTTACTAAAGGTATTATTTTACCAAGAACAGATGGTTTTAGAGCAAATAATGTTTAATTCTATAATTACGACTTTGGTACATATATCTTCGAAATGGGATCTACTGAATGGCATGAACTTATATGGACTTAAGGAGGAAAAACTGCAAATGTAAATTAAATAAAATTAAATAATTGTGGAAATGCCTAAATGGTACTTTGGACTGGATGGAGACGTCACATTATTGTTGATGAGGATGGTTCTTTTACTGGAGTCGGATCAAGGACATCAATAACCGCTTATAAACCACATTTTGATTAAGTTACATAATGTACACAAGAAACCCCTAAAACCGTAACTGACCCAACAACATCTACAACACATTAAGTATTATTATATAACAATTCTGTTATATGTACTGGAGTTGACTTAGTAGCAGTTATGTTCAGAGATGCAACTGATTAATAATTATTCTTTAATCTCAACATGAAAATATTAACACTAACATCAACAAATAATATTGGTCCAAACGAAGTTAAAAATGAATTTAGTTAGGAACATTAATATTTAATTAAAAATATGTAAATGGATGCTGCCAATGCTTTCTCTACTGTTTTCGCTACTGGTTACGCATATAATGTTCATTTCTAAGAAGGAGTAGACTGGATGCATCTTTTCGTTCATCCAACTGAAAGATATCTACCTACATTTTAAAATATTGTACTTAGGTTCAATTATACCACTCATAGAGAAACTTACGATATGTTTTACAAAGTTGCTAACAATAATACAAAAAATCTTACAAAAAATACAGTTATTACAAATATAATTGATAATACAACTATGACAATCAATTAAAACTGTAATTTTGGAGACTATTACTAAGATCCAGATAATTAATACATATATACTTGTGTAAACGGAAAGAGAGCTAATGTAGATGATGGTATAGATTAAAATGCTGTACTTTGCAGAACAACCTGTCCTACTGTTGGAGTCTGTGTGAAGGAAACATTCTAAAGATACTGGAGCACAAACTCTTGGACTGATAAACCAGTAATCAAAGCTTCTGGAACTCTAAACGATCCAGCAAATTATGTAAAAGGTACTCCACTTCCTGATCACGATTTACTTATTCCTTGTGAATGGAATTTAGTTATAGATGTTTAAACTGTTTAGGTTAAAAGTCTAATTATTGATGGTAATCTAACATTTAAAGACAATGGACCAGGAACACCTGCTGTCTAATTATTAGCAGACTATATTTGGGTAAGAGGTAATTTATCTGTCGGTGCTTAAGGCGCACCTTACTAAGGAAATCTTTAAATCATACTCACTGGTGGATTCTTTTCAAGTGCATAATTAACAATAGATAATATAATATAAGCCGGAAACAAAGTTTTAGCTGTAACTGGTAACCTTACAATTTATGCTAATTCCCCATAATCTAAATTTACCAGATTAGCCGCTAATGTATATCCAGGAAGCACAACAATAACTGTTGTTGATGCTACAGGATGGGTTGTAGGTGATTAAATAGGAGTAGGACCTACCGAGAGAAGTGCTGCAGAAATTGAAAAGTTCACAATAACTGCAATATCAGGAAACAAAGTTACAGTAAATTCTGCATTCTAATATTTCCATTATGGTGATCCTCAAGCTACTGTTACAACTGATAATACAGGTCATATTTAAATTAATCCTAATTATGGAGGAGGAATAGATTAAAGAGCAGTAATTGGTCACTTGACCAGAAATGTCAAGATTATTGGTTAAGACTTAGATAATTGGGGAGGACATATTTTAGTCTATTATTGGTAAGTTATTAATTAAAATAACCCTACTTAAAACGTTAACCAAACTGGTTCAATTTATATTGATGGAGCTGAATTAAGTAATATGGGATAAAGAGATGTTGCTTAAGCTGGTTTGTAAATTTTCTATACAAATGGATTTGGAAAAAATAGTACATTCATAAACTCAGCAATACATGATTGTTCTGGTATGTGTGTAAATGCTTACTTTGGAGAGCATGTCAATTTTGATTCTAATGTATTGTTTAATGGTACTAAATACTTAATGTAAATTTTGAACTATAATGACTGGAATATTACTAATAATGCCTTGATAGGAACTTAAAGTAGAAAAAATATTATAGCATAAGGATCAATAGTATGGGACGCAACTGCAGCTATATATATGTATACTGGTTATAACCCAACTACATCTAAAGTGAAAGTTACTAGAAATATTATTTAAGGAACTGAAGGATTAGGAGTTGGATTCCCAACTGTTTCATGTGCCTAAAAATGGTAAACAGGATTTTATGAAAATGAAGTAGGAGTATCAGATCTTGTCGGTGTAATTTTCCATATTAATAATGACCCTATATCTGGATAAGGATGTTAATTTGCTGGAAATGTAAGTTATTATCATGCTATCAAAGGAATGATAGTAAATCCTTAAATGGATCCAGATCTTGAAATAGGATACATAAGAAGTGCTGAATGTGATATAAATTTAGATCTTAGAAAAGCCACTAGAGAATTAATTAATAACTAATATTTGGATCATTCTTGGATTGGAACAGTTACCAGATAGACTTGTAAAGATTGTTATTAAGGATAAAATTATTGTTCAAATTAAGTTGGTATTTAAATGTTTATAAGTACAGAAGGAGGATCAGAACTTCCTCTTAAAGAAACACCTTTAGAATATGACGTTATTTGTACACCTCCATCATTCCATTCTTCTATGTTTATTTCTAATACTGAGCTATATAATTACAGAGTGAGCTACATTGGTTTGGATTAATGTGAGAATAATCATGGTTTCCATAATCATCCAAGTGCAAGTGACAGTACTGCAGGACATCATTTCGTTAATACAAGTTGTACAAATTGTGATTCTGATGCATACTTTAATTTCGATAATCCTAATCCTAATTGGAGAGGTTGGTTCGGAGGATGTGATGTTATGGATTGCACAAATTTGAGAAATTTATTAATTCATGATACTGATGGTAAATTCTTTGGATAACCATAAACTGCTTTCTCTAATAATGATATTGGTAAATAAATTCCAGGATGTACATGGAATGGTAGATGGAATGGATATTCATGTCTTAGAACAGATATTGCCATTGTTGAATTTGGTGATATAGGACCTGATAGATAAAAGATTAATTCACCTCCTGTAACATTGGACAATTCTAAATGGGTTAACACACTAAATTGTTGGAGAGAATGGGTTTGGCTAGGTCCTGAACCATAAAATATGAGATTATAATAATATCGTGGAGTTATAACATTAAATGATGTTTATAATGTAACTTATGGTGGAACTATGCTAACTGATATTCTTCATAGAATAGCTCATAGAAATCCAAATGGAGAACCTAACTAATGGTTAATTTTCAAATACGTATATCCAACTCCAAATACTATCAATGTAATGGTTAATGGAGTTTAAGTACCATCATACCCCTTCCATGCACCAGTAGATCTTACAACAGTCACAAATATTTGTGGAGCAAATAATTTCTTCTTTGAAAATAGAACGATTCATTTCGTATTTAATGGTGCAATTGATTGCGCAGTAGAAATTGTGCAAGTTAACTTCATTTAGATAACTACACATTTAGGAATGACCGAAGATGACTTCTTTAATGATGATACAACAACAAGCTTTATTAATAAAGTTACTGCTTTCTTAAATATTCCATTTGACCAATTAAAAATTGTAGGATTGTAAAGTTCAAGAAGATTAGTAAGAAATCTTTAATAAAGTGGAATTACAATAACTTCAACATTGCTTGGAAAGCCTGTTGCTACTAATGCAGTTGGAATTACAGATTAATAATAAGAATAGCTAAGACTCTAAACTATTGCTAATTAACTTACAAATGGATTCCAAACTGGAGCATTTAACCCAGGAAGTCTACCTATATAATCAATAGATGCATCTGTAGTTATAATATAAACAAACACAACCTAAACACCCATTGTAACTCCTGTTACTAGTGGAAACCCTTCAACTATTACACAAGGAGGATCAAGTGGAACAACTATTACATAAGATAATGGAACAATAACAATTAATACTGGTACAACAGGATCTACTTAGACTGGAACTAATTAATAATAATAAATTTAAACTAAAACCGCTTCATAGTCTAATAATACATTGACCATTATTTTAGGAACTGTTTTCACTATTTTAGCTGTTGCTTTAATTGCAGGAGTTATTTTCTTATGCTGGAGATAAAGATAGGTTAAGAAATAAACAGAAAACTTCGAATAAGCAGCAAACCCTGTACCAGTTACAGAATAGTTTGATGTTGAAGGTGCTGAAAAGAAATTCAGTAAACCAATACCTATGGATATGAGTAATAGAATTTAACTTGAATCAACTATCAGGGAAAATGGAAGCTAAAATTAGGGTATTGATGGAGATTAAAGTTAAGTAAGAGTTGAAGAAGAAAACTCTCCAGACATGTTTAAGAGAAAAGATTAACAAAGAAGCTAATTAAATGTAATACATTTTGAAAAAGATAGCGACTTTGAGAAACCTGATCATTAACATGAAGTAGTTGAATAGAAAGTAATTGGAGAAGAAGATTTCGATTTTGGAAATTGATTATAATAAGAG
>Ga0213850_1071065_pt1 | contig 11491 bp, 9 predicted proteins | sample LLC_MetaT_FD_164453 | JGI IMG/M metagenome (GOLD analysis project Ga0213850, IMG submission 164453) | Metatranscriptome of freshwater microbial communities from post-fracked creek in Pennsylvania, United States - LL:C (Metagenome... | ecosystem: Environmental > Aquatic > Freshwater > Creek ...
AATATTTTAGATACCCAAAATAATTATAACAAGCAAACCCAAAAATGAAATCTGTTTTGATTTTCATATCTTTCATTCTTTCCAACCTTTTAAATGCATAGTTTTTTTAAGATCTTTTACCAATAGATTAAGTCTATGTATTTTCAGTCTCAACATCATTAACATAAAACTCGAATTCAGGCTCAGTTTTAGGAGGAACTCCACTATATATTAAAGCAGTAGGATACGACATGAATCCAAATAATAATTAAATACTAATTGGTCCCTATCCTTGCAATATTCCAGATAAAGGAATAAATGATGTATTTATTCTCTGCTATACAACTCCAGGAAACCAAGCCTAATTTTTAACAAACCTTGACGTAGTGATATTCACTGGAACTAAATCTGCTTCTGTTTGCAAAGGGGGACCTTGCAAATATTCTTATTCTGAAAGTTATACACCATTGATCGAAGTAATTGTACCTAGATCAGCCTCCACATAATCCTTTGTATAATGGTATGGACTTTACAGATCAATTACAAATACAAACCAAATCACAAAATTCTTGAATGGAGATAATCTTTGTGACAGATTTAATCAAAATGGAGTTTTAGTTCTAAATGACGATTCTCCAATTAATCCATGGGCCTGGACTTTTATATAATGCTAAACTGCGGCCGCATAAGAAGGAGGATTGTATTCTTCAACATTTTAATCAAACACAGGAACTCCAAGAAAACTTTCAACATTTACAACCATGACTATTGATGCATTAACACAATATGATTTCTCTGTAGTACCTAATATTACATCTGTAAGTTCAAAGTCAGGATCAGAATTTGGATAATAAATTACTATTTAAGGAACAGGATTTTCAAGTACTCCAGCTAATTTAACAGTATCAGCAGGAGGGCTTCCTTGTTCAATTTCTTAATCAACTTAGACTTCAATTTCTTGCACAGTTGGTGTAGGAAAGACACCAACAACAGGAAACTTCGTCAGTGGTCAAGGATTTTAGAGAACAACATATGATTTAACAAATGGAAATGTTAATGTTAACTCTTTTTATGCTAAACTTCAAAGTGCACCAACATTTTATAATGTTTTATATTCTGGTACTATTAATAGTTTAGAAATTGCTAATTAAGGGGCACCAGTAGGTGAATATGTCAGAGGATATTTCTTTGCACCAACAACTGGAAATTATATATTTTAAGTAGCCGCAGATGATTCAGCTTAAGTATACCTCTCAACAGATACAACTGCTGCAAATTTAGCTTTAATCGCAAACGTTTGTCAATGGAAACCTTATAGAAATTACTACCACACAATTCAATCATGCGAAAATACAACTTCTGCTTCTATCTCATTAACTGGTGGATCTTATTATTATATGGAAGTCTATCAAGTAAACAATTATGGATTTGGATTTTTGACTGTTTCAGTAGAAGCTCCAAATCCTTTGGGAACAAGTGGAAAACTAAATATTATTTCTTAAACTACTGTTTAATCAATTTAATTATCCTATACTTCAGTACCTGAATAATATAGTTTAAAGGTATTCAATACTAACAATTCTTTTAATATCTTATTCTATTCTTAAAATACTACTATTGCTAATGGACAGAGAACAACAGTTGTACTCTGGAACCAATAAACATCAAACAATACTTGGGTTAAATGGACATAGTCACTTTTCTAAAGTCAAGTTGACTAAGCAGCAGGAGGATATAATACTACAGTCGTGGTTTATGATTTAGATATAAACGGAAACAGAATAACAGCAAGTACCTCAAATCCTGCCTAAGGAAGAGAATGGGTTTTCACTTTTAATTAATACAGAGTACTCTAAATAGACCCTTAGATTTAATATATTCCTTAAACTACTTACACGGTTTAAAAATTATAATAATCCAGTCCACCTCTTAGTGGAACATATAGGCTTTCTTTCTAAGGAAGTCCAATTTAAATTTGGAGTAACAACGCATGGGTCTAAGATATTCCTTATGATACTGATTCATCAGCAATTTTAAGTGGATTTTAAAAATTGATTAATGATATAAGTCCTTAAGCCTTTTCTTAATATAAAGCAGTTGATGGATTAAATCATGTATTTACTTTTTATGGAGCATACTTAAGAGGAGTCAGTGACCTAATAGTGGGTGATGCTACAAATTTAGTTGGAGGAGTTACAGGAACTTCACCATAAATAACTGTTGTAAATCTAAGATCTGCTTCGACTAGACAATTCTATGAACCAATTCCAACAGATCTTCTGTTCACTCCTGCTCAAACCCCTCAAGTAATTGTTACATTAGCAAACTATCCAACAATTTAAAGCTCTTGTGGGGGAGTTTGTACTTATTAAACAAACCCTTCTAATAATTTGAAACTTTTATCATTCTCAACAACTTCAACAGGTTTAACTTTAGCCTTTAATAATCCTCCTGAAGTTGCAATTTCCTCAACTAATCTAATTGTAAACTATGCAGGAAGTCAATGCACAAGTCCAGTCACAACTAACCCAGCAGCAGTAACATGCACAATATAATAAAATTCAGATTCTACATTATAAGTTGAGGCTGGAGTTTAACTCCCAGTTTTGAATGTATTAGGAACTGGATTTGCAGACACAAGTGCAGCTACTCCAGTAACTGTAAGCATCACAGTCTCATCAGTCTCACCTTAAACTTCCAATTCATGGGGAGGATTATAAATAACAATTGTAGGTACAGGTTTTCCACTATCTGTTAAAAAAGGATTAGTAGTAATGTTTGGTTAAGCATAAGCTACTGTAATTTCATCTTCTAATACATAAATTGTTGTAAATGCCCCTATAATGAATGCAAATGATGTAGTATAAACTGCACTTAATGTAGTTGTTTCTTATAATTCTTAAACTTCTGCTACAAATGCTAATGCGGTTTTCACATATGATAATACCAATTCTCCTTAAGTTATATCTTTAAGTCTTTCAAGTGCTTCCCCAGTATTAAAAACTCCCTTTACTATTACTGGTTCAGGATTTGGAACAGATATAACATAAATAACAGTATTTTTAGATAATATTTTAACACCTGGAGTTCCAACTTATTAGTTAGGAGTTACAGCAGTTACTGACACATCCATTTCAGCAGTTTTAGGAGGAGGACATGTTGGATAATTTAAAGTAAGAGTTAATATTTAATCTAAAGGAAATGCTGTTGAAGCAACATTAGGTTGTTCAAATCTAAACTATTTAATATCAATTACAAATATTAGCCCATTGACAGGATCTGCTTTAGGAGGAACTTTAATAACTATAACAGGAATAAATTTCAGTCTTGCAGCAGCAGATAATGCAATTTTCTTTGGTCCTGGAAATTCAAATGCTACTTGTAATGTAGTGAGCTCTTCTTCAACTTAAATAACATGCATGACACCTTATATGAACTCTGCTTGGTAAAATACTGTTCCAATTGTATTATTAGGAAGATTAACTGAATTGGCAACTTGTAATTTACCTAATAGTGCTTCATGCTAATTCACATACCTAACTAATTCTCCAACTATTACTTCTCCTTCATAAACAGCAGTATAAACTTATAGTTCTGGTGCAATCGTTTCAGTGACTGGAACAGGATTTGGATCACCAGGAACATGTACAATCCTTATAAGTGGATTTAGTAGTGTGTCTGGAACAGTTTCAGGAGATACTTCACTATCATTTACTTACCCAAGTCTTCCACAAGGAACTTACTAATTAATTGTCAGCGTAGATGGAATTGGAATTGCTGGAGTTATTTAATCTTAAACTAATCTTTAATTAACATAAATATCACCTTCATCTGGCAGCACAGGAGGAAATGAATTAGTTTTGACAGGAAATGGATTCAACCCAACTTCTACAGTCTCAATTGGAAAATATTCTTGCAAAATATCATAAATAACTTATACTTAAATAAATTGCAGAGCACCAAATGGTGCCTCAGGAGCAGTAACTGTCTCTTACAACAGTACTTCCCAAACTTGTTCAGGATGCAGTTATTAACCAACTAATAGTAATACACCAACAGTAACAGCCATTACACCTGCTCCAGGTTCACCAATAAGTGCAACTAGTTCATTATAATTAACTCTGACTGGTACAGGAATTGATTCATCTGGAAATACAATTACTTCTTATTTAGAAATTGGAAATACATAAATTCAAGGAACTGTTAGTGGAAATCTTGTTATTACATTTTCTAATGTACCTGCAGGAGCATATAATTTATTCGTATTTGTTTAAGGAAAAGGATATGCAAGTTTTGCATCAGGTTTATAATTTATAAATATTGCTTTTTCAAATCTTGCATCAACAGCATTAACTTCTTCTTTTGCAGGTGGATAAACATTAACTATAACTGGATAAGGATTTGATGGAACTACTGCAAATAATAATAATGTTTAAGTATGCGGATTTTAATGCCCTATATTAAGCGCATCTGCTAGCTAATTAACATGCCAAGTTCCTTAATTAAATACTCTCTACTTAAATACATAATTCTAAAATAATAAATAACCACATTCAATTTAAAGATATACTTTAATTGGAAATAACCCAACTGGAGGATTAAATTATGTAACTGATAATGCTCTCCTTACATATTATGATGGAGGAAGTACTAATGCCTGTTTTGTAGGATTTGATTTTGGAATATATATTTAAGTATTAATAAGCAAAGTTAATTTTACACCTAGATTAGATAGAGCTATATAAGACTATTATAATAATACTTTATAAGGATCTAATGATAATACTACATGGACTAATTTAACTACAATCGGAGCATTATTAAATAGTGGAGAAAATATTTGGAAACCCACAGGAACTATTTCATCCTTTAGATATATTAGATTTTATGATTAATCTATTGCTAGTAATGGTACAGGAAACTGCTAATGGGCTGAAATTTCAATAACTGGATGGGAATACTATAACACAGATATAACTGCTTTAACTTAAAATGTTGTTTGCGATGTCTCAGTCAATGTAAACAGCATAATATAATCTATTACAAAAATTGTAACTTATTAAAATTCTTTGACTCCTACTGTTTCTGATATATAACCAAGATTTGGATATCAATTAGGAGGTACATCTTTAACCATAACTGGTACAAATTTTGGAACTGTTACAGCAAATGCATAAGTAATAATTGATGGAGTTACATGTGTGGTATCTTCTGTAACTGCAACATCTATTGTTTGTACAACTGGAGCCAAAAATAAATTATCAGTACCAAGAAGTCTTGCTATTTCAATTAGTGGAAATGCAGCTGAAATTCAAGATTCGGTTTATTTCTATTATGGACTTTTTTGGTCTGGAGCAAATACTTTTGGAGGGGAAATTTCTCCACGATAAGGTGATTCAGTTTATGTTCCAGCAGGACAAGTCATTATAGTTGATTAAAGTTCTCCAGTTTTATATACCGTTATTGTTGAAGGAACTTTAATTTTTGCTGATAATGTTGATTTAACATTTGATGCATATTTCATAATTGTTAGAGGAGGTACTTTTTTAATTGGAGCTGAGGGTTATCCATATTAACATAAATTGGTAATAACTTTACACGGAAATTACTTTATGAAATAACTTCCAAGCTTTGGAAATAAAGTTTTAGGATGCGAGCTATGTAAATTAGAACTTCACGGATCACCTAAAACTCCATCATGGTCAATGTTATCTACAACAGCTGCAGTTGGAGCTACAACAATAACTATAAATGAAGATATAAATTGGACTGTTGGTGATGTAATTGTTATAACTTCTACTGATTTTGATATGGAGCAAAGAGAATAAAAAACCATAACAGCTATTTCTGGAAGAGTTATAACACTTGATTCACCATTAATTAACAATCATTATGCTGGTGTATAAACTTTTGGATCAGATACCGTTACTATGAGAGCAGAAGTTGCTGTATTAACAAGAAATGTTGTAATTTAAGGTGATCCAACAGATTCACTATAAACATTATATGGAGGACATTTACTGATAATGGGATCATCAGATATGGGAACTAGAGCTAGAATTGAATAAATAGAATTCAGATATACAGGTTAACCTAAAATACTTGGAAGATATCCAATCCATTATCATATGAACGGAGATGCTAGCGATTCATACGTAAGAGGCAATGTTGTACATGATTCAAATGCTAGAGCCGTTGTTCTTCACGCAGTAAGCTACCTTTAAGTTTAATGGAATGTAGCAGTTAATTGTGCAGGACATACATTTTTCTTGGAAGATGGAATTGAAACATATAATACAATCGAATTTAACTTGGCTGTAGCATCATATTCTTCTTCATTAATGCTTTAAACTGATATTTCTGTTGCAAACTTTTGGATTACAAATCCTCTAAATTATTTCTAATATAATCATGCAGCAGGCTCATAGTTCTATGGACATTGGTACGAAATAAAATCTAATCCAGATGGCCCAAGTAGCACCGATCTCATATGCCCTGTTGGTATGCCACTTGGATCATTTTAACATAATGTAGCCCATAGTAATGTTAGATATGGTTTGAGAATCTTTTAGATTATAAGTAGATAATATCCTTGTGTTGCTTTCTTTAATACTTCAAATCCTAGCCCATATGATAGCAACCCTTCAATATAAAATATCTGGTTAAACTTTACAACTTTTAAAAATGGAGAATCTGGAGTTTTAGCAGAAACAATGGGTAATAATATAATGAGAGATTTTTACACAGTCGATAACTATGCAGCTGGAATATAAATACATGAGGCCAATAAATCAAAAGAAGGATTTATGTTAGATCACTTTGTTATTGTTATGTCTTCTCCAGCTAATGGAGCAAACTTAACTTTTTATAATGCCATTTTCCCAAGAGGAATGATAACTCCAAGAACAAACGGATTTTTAGCTAATAATATTAATTTCTTCAATTATATTCCAAACTCATTCTTAATTGAGACATGTTCAGTTTGCTGGTGGATGTCAACTTGGAATTAAGGGGCTAAACAAATGAACATTTCTAAAGTTACAATCACAAATTCAACTGGAGTTTAAAAAGTCAAATATCTTGGATGGAGAAAAGATATTGTTTATGATCTTGATGGATCCCTTACAGGTAATGCTGGAACTCCTACATATCTAACTCCTTGGTGGCCACATTTTGATTTAGTCAAAGAATGTGTTAGAGATTCTTCTACTGCTCCTAAAACCTATAACGACTCTGTTATTTGTTAAGGTACAGATTTAAGAGGCTATATGATAAGAAATCCTACACCATTAGCAAATCTTATGGGTATTACCATGAAAGTCTTAACATTATCGGCTACAAATGATATAGCCACATCTGCAGTTCCAGAGAACAAAACAGCATATTTTGATGATATAACAGTTTAAATTGATAATCCAGATATGGACGCTTCTAATGGATGGGCAGCTGTTTTTGCTACAGGATATTCTTACAATGTACACTTCGGAGATAATGGAATTGATTGGAATCATTTAATGATATAACCTCATGAATACTCTTCTAGCACAGATAAGCCATTAGCTCTTAGATTTAATTATACATCAACTCGAGAGTTATTTGATATGTTTAAAATGTAAGCTAATAAAAATGTTGCTAACTTCACAAATTTAACATCAATTTCAAATATTTATGATAATACAACTAAAATCCCTTCTGCCACATGTAATTTTGGAGATTATTATTAAGACAAGAGTGCTAACCAATTAGTTTTATGCCTTAATCCCTAAGGAAAATCATAATTCGATGCAGTTGATTTAAATGCTGTAACTTGCAGATATACTTGTCCTAAACCAGTAGTATAAAACTGTTCCAATCCAAAAACTGTTTATTGGAGTGATAGTACTATTTGGAATACACCTACAATTAAGAAACCTACTGATCCAGAAACAAACCTCATACCAGGAGTACCTGATGCTAATCATGATGTAATTATTCCCTGTCTTTGGAATTTAATAATAGATGTTCCCCTTATTGTTGTAAAAAGTATGACAATTGATGGAACAGTTTCTTTTAGCAGTACTAACAACTATACAAATGTTTCAGCAGATTATATTTGGGTTAGATTAGGAAATCTTACTGCCGGTACACCTGGAAATCCATATACAAGCTATATTGATATATATTTAACAGGAGGAATTTTAACAAGCAAAAATTTAGTTATAGATTCATTTATTGATGCTGGAAATAAAGTTTTAGCAGTCACTGGAAATTTATCATTAATTGGATAATCTCCAAAGATAACTTAAACCAGACTATTTGCTAATGCAAATGTAAATGATACAAGTATTATAGTTTAATAATAATCCGGTTGGAAAGTAGGAGATTAGATAGTATTAGGACCTTCATAAAGCGATGCATCCTAATTTGAAAAAAAAACTATAACAAAAATTAATGGAACAAATATAACTTTAGATACACCTATAAAATTCTTCCATTATGGAGACACTTTACCTACAGTAGGAACAACATAAAATTAATCTTTGCATGTAATTGATCCAGTATTCGGAAATTCACTAGATATGAGAACAGCTGTAGGTCATATAACAAGAAATATTAGAATATAAGGATCTAATTAAGACTCATGGGGTGGACATCTTTTAGTATATTATTGGCAAATTAGCGATCCATTAAACCCAGTTAATCAAACTGGTAATATATACTTAGATTCTGTAGAATTGAATAATATGGGTAAATTTGATTGTGAAAAAGCAGCAATTTAGATTTTCTATACTGCATTACCAGGATATGGTAGTACAATCAAAAATTCGGCTATTCATGATTGTAATGGATAGTGCTTTAATGCAGATTCTGCATCTAAAGTTTTAATTGATTCAAATGTGTTTTATTTAGCAAAGAAATTTTTGATATAAAATGTTCGTTTCTCAGGTTAATGGACTATCACTAATAATCTTCTTATTGGAGCTACAGTAAGACCTAATTGGCCAGCATCTGCAGGATGGGATGCAGTTTCTGCACTTTATATGTATACTGGATATGATCCATCTGTTGACTAAATAGTGGTTACAGGAAATATTATTTAAGGTACATAAGGATTAGGAGCAGCCTTCCCAACAACTCCATGTGGATAAGTAAATGGATTTGCATTTAATGAAGTTGGAGTTAGTGATTTGGTTGGTATTTTTTATAATAAAAATTCTAAAGTAAAAGGATGCCAATTTGCTGGTTAGATATCAGTTTATATTGCATAAAAAGGATTTATGGTTAATAGTGATATTGGAGCAGATGATTAATAATTAAGTTAAATTATAGCCACTGATTGTGGAATAGGAATAGATTTAAGAAAAGCTACTTCTGACACTGTTATTAATTAAGTATTTTTAAACAATTCTTGGATATCATCGTTAGCAAGACCAAATTGTATAGACTGCTATAAAAATAATCCTTAAATTTGCTCTGATAATGTAGGAGTATAATTATTTATTTCTAAAGTTGGAGGAACTTCTGTTCCTACTTAATGTTCTCCATTAGCATTAGATGTTATTTGTACTCCTCCCAGCTTTTATTCTTAAGCTTTCTTAAATAATATAATTTTGGATAGCTTTAGAACTTCTTATATTGGATTGGATATGTGTTAAAATAATTTTGCATTCCATAATCATCCTTCAGCAGATGATAGCACAGCTGGACATATACTAACAAAAGTTAAAACAGTAAACTCGGATATTAACGCCGCTGTTAACTTTGATAACCCTAACCTTAAACAAATTGGATGGCTTGGAGGATGTGGATCATTCGAATGTACAGCTAAGAGAAACTTTATGATTTTAGATACAGATGGTTCTCTATTTGGTTCTCCATCAACTGCCATATCAAATAATAATATTGGTCAAAATATATCAGAATGTACATGGAATGGATTATGGAATGGATATTTATGCACTAGAACTGATTTTGCTTTAGTAAGCTTTGGAGATGTAGGACCTGATAGATAGTCAATAATGACTCCTCCTGTTTATATTAATAGCAGTTAAATTTCTAATAAATTAAACTGTTGGAAAGAATGGGCTTGGCTCAACAATGAACCACTAAACTAAAGAATTTAATAATATTATGGTTTAGTCTTATTAAATAATACCTACAATGTTACATACTCTGGATAAATGCCAGCAGACATTACTCACAGAATTAATAATCGAGTACCTACAAATCCTAATGGAGAAAGTAATATTTGGGTTATTTTCGAATATTATTATCCTAGTCCTTTAAGTATATAAGTTAATGTTAATGGTGTTTAAGTCCCATCAAATGATGTTACTGGAAATATAACAGATCTAAGAACATAAACAAATATATGCGGAGCCAATAACTTTTTCTACGATAATTCAACTATCCATTTTGTTTTCAATGGACAAGCAAATTGTACAGTTATTCTTAGATAAGTAAATTCCGTTCAAGTAACAGCTAGAGTTTCCCTTACTGTAGAATAATTTATGAATCCAACAACACAAATTTCCTTCATAAATACTATTACAGCTTTCCTCAATATACCTTTTAATAATTTGAAAATTGTAGGAATAAGTTAAGCTACTAATAGAAGAAATTTATAAACAAGCTCTGGATCAGGCATAAATGTAAAATTCATTATTAGTGGAGATCCAGTAGCTAATACACAAAGTGGATAATCTTCTGTGTCTTAACAATAAACTATGCTTTCTTAAATTGCAACAACCTTGACAAACGCAGTTAATAGTGGGTCATTAAGCATACCAGGAGTTCCAATTTAATAAATTTAATATACTCTTAATGTATAAGATCCTAAAAACCCACCTTTAATTCCTGTTGTAAATACAGTAAGTTCTAATACTGGAACTTAACCACAAGGATCAGGAATAATTACTCAAAGTAATATTACTCTTGATAGTGGAATTTTGGCACCTGGTGTATAAAATACATCAGTCAACCCAATTAAAACTGTGACTTAAACTAATTCTTCATCATCCTCTACAAGTGTTACTACTATAGTCTTAAGTGTTGTATTTACAATATTTGGAGTATTATTGATATCAGGAGCAATCTTCTTATATTGGAGAAAAAGATCCTAAGAAGCTGCCTTTATGATAAATAAAGATCAAGTAAAATAAATTCCTAATACTGAACCAAATATAGATGACCAAGAAGAAAATAATAATTAAGAAAATTAAAGAGAAGTTTCAAATTAACTATAGTTCTAAAGCAATCTATAAAATTAAGAAGATTAAGATGTTTATGGTAAAACAAAGGTTTTATAAGGAAGAAAATTGCCTCCTATAGAATAAAGAACTCCATTTAAGTCACCAAACCTAAGTCACATGGAGCATTTAGATTACATTTAATCAAAAATTGAGGCTGTTAACAATTAAAAATAATTGAATTCTCCAACAGGTAATCATATGCCATTATCATCCAATGATGATAAAATGTAAAGCCATAATGAAATTGTATCTGAACATGTTTTGGTTAAGAAAAGAATCTG
>Ga0213850_1008704_pt1 | contig 11475 bp, 8 predicted proteins | sample LLC_MetaT_FD_164453 | JGI IMG/M metagenome (GOLD analysis project Ga0213850, IMG submission 164453) | Metatranscriptome of freshwater microbial communities from post-fracked creek in Pennsylvania, United States - LL:C (Metagenome... | ecosystem: Environmental > Aquatic > Freshwater > Creek ...
CCCATGGCGTTGCCACTGCCCGTCGCGGCGCCCGCTGCCGGCGCTGCGCTCACGGCATTGTTCAGCGTGGGAACGGGAAAGGGAACGTTGTCGGTGCCGGTGCGCAGCACCTTGAGCGTGGGCGCTTCGCGGCGCGCGCTGCGGCTCAGGCCGGTGGCGACGACGGTGACGCGGATTTCGTCGCCCAGCGCGTCGTCGTAGGCCGTACCGTAAATCACGTGCGCTTCGGCCGAAGCGTAGGCGCGAATCGTGTTCATGGCCAGCTTGGACTCGGCCAGCTTGAGCGAACCCTTGGCCGCGGTGATCAGCACCAGCACGCCCTTGGCGCCCGACAGGTCTATGCCTTCGAGCAGCGGGCAGGCAACGGCCTGCTCGGCGGCGATGCGTGCGCGGTCCGGGCCGCTGGCCAGCGCGGTACCCATCATCGCTTTGCCGGGCTCGCCCATGACGGTGCGCACGTCTTCAAAGTCGACGTTCACGTGGCCGGGAACGTTGATGATTTCGGCGATGCCGCCGACGGCGTTCTTGAGCACGTCGTTGGCGTGCGCAAAAGCCTGGTCCTGGCTGATTTCTTCGCCCAGCACTTCCAGCAGTTTTTCGTTCAGCACGACGATCAGCGAATCGACGTTGGATTCGAGCTCGACCAGTCCCGAATCGGCGTTGCCCATGCGGCGACTACCTTCAAACTCGAAGGGCTTGGTGACCACACCGACGGTGAGTATGCCCATTTCGCGCGCGACGCGGGCAATGATGGGCGCAGCACCGGTGCCCGTTCCGCCGCCCATGCCCGCGGTGATGAACAGCATGTGCGCGCCCTGGATGGCGTCGCGAATGTCGGACTCGGCCTGCTCGGCGGCGTCACGGCCCTTGTCGGGCTTGCTGCCGGCGCCCAGCCCGCTGCCGCCGAGCTGAATCGTCTTGTGCGCGCTGCTGCGGCTCAGCGCCTGCGCGTCGGTGTTGGCGCAAATGAATTCGACACCGCCAACGGCGCTTTGAATCATGTGCTCGACGGCGTTGCCGCCGCCGCCGCCCACGCCTATGACTTTGATTTGCGTTCCCTGGTTAAAGCCTTCGGCTTCTATCAATTCGATGCTCATGGGTTACTCCTAAAAATGGTTTCGTTTCGGTCTGCCGTACGGATAAATGGGCGCCCGGTGCGGGGCTGTGGCGCGGGGGCGGGCGGCCCCACGCCGCAACATCGCCCGTGCGGACTGCCACGTGCCAGCCAGAGTTCGATGTGCATGCTTAAAAATTCCCTACAAACCAGTCTTTGATATTGCCCAGCGCGGTCTTCATGGAGCCCGCTTTCTGCGCCACCTTGTAGCCACGCAAGCGCGCCATGCGCGCCTCTTCCAGCAAACCCATGACGGTGGCGGCGCGCGGTTGCGCCACCATGTCGGACAGGGCGCTGGCGTATTTGGGAATGCCGCGGCGCACCGGCTTGAGGAAGATGTCCTCGCCGAGCTCGACCATGCCAGGCAGCATGCAGCTGCCGCCGGTCAGCACGATGCCGCTGGACAGCACTTCCTCGCAGCCCGAGTCGCGCAGCACCAGGCTCACCAGGGAGAAAATCTCTTCGATGCGCGGCTCGATGACGCCGGCCAGCGCCTGGCGGCTGAGCATGCGCGGGCCGCGGTCGCCCAGGCCCGGGACTTCGACCTGCGTTTCCGGGTCGACCAGCAACTGCTTGGCGTGGCCGTATTCGACCTTGATGTCCTCGGCGTCCTTGGTTGGCGTGCGCAGCGCCATGGCGATATCGCTGGTGATCAGGTCGCCGGCGATCGGGATCACCGCCGTGTGGCGGATCGCGCCATTGGTAAAAATCGCGACGTCGGTGGTGCCGGCGCCGATATCGACCAGCGCGACGCCGAGTTCGCGTTCGTCGCGCGTCAGCACCGACAGGCTGCTGGCCAGCGGGTTGAGCATCAGCTGCTCGACTTCCAGGCCACAGCGGCGCACGCACTTGATGATGTTTTCCGCCGCCGTCTGCGCGCCGGTGACGATGTGCACCTTGGCTTCCAGCCGGATGCCGCTCATGCCAATGGGCTCGCGCACGTCCTGGCCGTCGATGATGAATTCCTGGGGCTCGACCAGCAGCAGCCGCTGGTCGGTCGAGATGTTGATCGCCTTGGCGGTTTCGACGACACGCGCCACGTCGGTCTGCGTGACTTCGCGGTCCTTGACGGCGACCATGCCGCTGGAATTGATGCCGCGGATATGGCTGCCGGTAATGCCGGTGTAGACGCGCTGGATCTTGCAGTCGGCCATGAGCTCGGCTTCCTTGAGCGCGAGCTGAATGCTTTGCACGGTCGCGTCGATGTTGACGACGACGCCGCGCTTGAGCCCGTTGCTGGGCGCGACGCCCAGACCGGCGAGTTTGAGCTCGCCCCCGGGCATGACTTCGGCGACCACCACCATCACCTTGGCGGTGCCTATGTCCAGTCCGACAACCAGGTCTTTGTACTCTTTTGCCATGAATTCACCTGTGGTATTGCATTACTTGGGGACCGCGTCCGCGCCGCCGGTGCTGACACCGTTGAGGCGTATCGCGTACCCGTTCTCGTGGCGCAGGTCGGCCGACTCGATGGCCGCGCTCTGGCGCCCGTAGCGGTTGACAACCTGCGTCAGCGTGGCGGTAAAGCGCTGCGCGCGCGCGCGCACCTCGTCGACGCCACCGCGTCCCAATTCGACACGCGCCCCGGTCGCCAGGTGCACGCTCCAGCTGCCGCGCCCGGACAGCGCCAGCTGGTCTATCGCCAGATCCAGGGGCGCAAACAGCGGCGCGAGCGCGCGGTACATGGCGAGCACGTCGGCGCTCTGCCCGTCGGGCCCGCTGAGCAGCGGCAAGTTGTCCTGGTCGACTTCACCAACGTTGGCTTCGAACACTTCGCCAAAGGTGTTGACCAGGCGCAGCTCGCCCTCGCCGCCCCACAGGGCGATGGACACGTGCTCCTGCAGCGTCACGCGCAGGCGGTTCGGAAAGTCGCGCCGTACCACTGCGCGCCGCACCCAGGGCGCGGTTTCAAACGCGCTGCGCACGCGGCCCAGATCGACGGTGAAGAAGGTTCCGGCAATACGCGGCGCGACGTTGGCGCGCAAGGTCAGACTGTTGTTGTGCTGCGTGTCACCCAGCACCGTGATCGCCTGGATGTCAAAGGCGCGCAGGCGCGAGATCCAGCGCCCCAGCGCAAGCGCACCAAAAGCCAGAAACAGCAGCGCCAGCAGCAGCGCGGCCAGGTTCATCAGCCGTACGTCGGGTGGCAGGGGCAGCGTGCGGTTCATGCAGCACCTTGGGCGTCCAGCGCGGTGTTCTGCAGCAGTTGCAGGCACAGCGCTTCGTAGCTGAGACCGGCGGCGCGCGCCGACATGGGAACCAGCGAATGCCCGGTCATTCCGGGCGAGGTGTTCATTTCCAGCAGGTAGGGCGTGCGCGTGCGCGCGTCAATCATGACGTCGGCGCGCGCCCAGCCGCGGCAACCCAGCACCTGGTAGGCGCGGCGCACCAGCTCGGCGATCGCCTCTTCCTCACCCGCTGGCAGGCCGGCGGGAACCAGGTACTGCGTGCTGTCGGTGAAATACTTGTTCTGGTAGTCGTAATTGCCGTCGGGCGCGACGATACGGATCAGCGGCAGCGCCTGCGGCGCCGCCGCGCTGCCCAGCACCGGGCAGGTGACTTCGTCGCCAGCGATGAACTGTTCGCACAGCACCTGCGCGTCGTGCTGCGCCGCCAGCGCGTAAGCGGCGTCGCACTGCTGCGCCGTCAGCACCTTGGTCAGGCCTATGGTCGAGCCTTCGCGCGCCGGTTTGACGATCATGGGCGCGCCCAGCGCGGCGAAGGCCGCGTGCGTTTCCTGCGCGCTATGCACTTGCTGCCACGCCGGCGTGGACAAGCCCTCGAAGCGCCAAATGCGCTTGGTCATGACCTTGTCCATGCAGATCGCCGAAGCCATCACGCCCGAACCGGTGTAGGGAATTCCCAGCAACTCGAGCGCGCCCTGAACCGTTCCGTCTTCGCCAAAGCGCCCGTGCAGCGCAATAAAGCAGCGCGCAAAACCGGCGCGCTTGAGTTCGCCCAGGTCGCGCTCCTGCGGGTCAAAGGCGTGCGCGTCCACGCCGCTGCGCAGCAAAGCCTGCAACACGCCCTGCCCCGACAGCAGCGAGATCGCGCGCTCGGCGGACGCGCCGCCCATGAGCACCGCCACCTTGCCCAATGCCTGTACGTCGGTGCTCATGCGGACTCTCCTTGTGCGCCGGTCGCGCTGGCCGGCGCGCGCAGCCTCTCGACCAGGCGCGCCGGCACCGCGCCTATGGAGCCTGCGCCCATGCAAATCAGCACGTCACCGTCCTGCGCGCTGGCAATCGCCGTCTGCTCCATGGCGGCGATGTCGTCGACAAACTGCAGCTCAACCTTGGCGGCGATGCGCAGCGCACGCGCCAGCGCGCGCCCGTCGGCGCCGACGATGGGCGCTTCGCCGGCGGAATACACCTCGGCCAGCAGCACGGCGTCGGCGCTGCCCAGCACCTTGACGAAGTCCTCGAAGCAGTCGCGCGTGCGCGTGAAGCGGTGCGGTTGAAACGCCAGCACCAGGCGACGCCCGGGATACGCGCCGCGCACCGCCGCCAGCGTGGCCTGCATTTCGACCGGGTGGTGGCCGTAGTCGTCGATCACGGTCAGCGTTCCGCCCTGCGGCAACGGCCAGTCGCCATACTGCTGGAAGCGCCGTCCCACGCCCTTGAAGCCGGCGAGCGCGCGCAGCAGCGCGGCGTCGTCAATATTGAGCTCGACGGCGACGGCAATCGCCGACAAGGCGTTGCGCACGTTGTGCAGACCCGGCAGATTGAGCACCACCTCGAGGTCGGGCAGCACCACGCCGTTGCGCCGCTGCACGGTGAAATGCATTTGCGTTCCCACCGCACGCACGTTGAGCGCGCGCACCTGTGCGGCTTCGTTCAGGCCGTAGCTGGTGATGGGGCAGGTCACCTGATCGACGATGGCGCGCACGGCAGCGTCGTCGGTGCACAAAATGGCGGTACCGTAGAACGGCATGCGGTGCAGGAATTCGACAAAAGCCTGTTGCAGGCGCGCGAAGTCGTGGCCATAGGTTTCCATATGGTCGGCGTCGATATTCGTGACCACGGCCATTACCGGCAGCAGGTTGAGGAACGAGGCGTCGGACTCGTCGGCTTCGACGACGATGTAGTCGCCCTGCCCCAGGCGCGCGTTCGCGCCGGCGCTGTTCAGGCGACCGCCGATGACAAAGGTGGGGTCCAGCCCGGCTTCGGCGAGCACGCTGGCAACCAGGCTGGTGGTCGTCGTCTTGCCGTGCGTTCCGGCGATGGCAATGCCCTGCTTCAGCCGCATCAGCTCGGCCAGCATGAGCGCGCGCGGCACCACCGGAATATGCATGGCGCGGGCGCGCAGCACTTCGGGATTGTCGGCCTGCACGGCGGTCGAGGTGACGACGGCGTCGGCGCCGTCGACGTTTGCGCTGGCGTGCCCCAGGTGCGTGCGTATGCCCAGTCCGGCGAGGCGGCGCAGCGCCGCGCTGTCGGCCAGGTCCGAGCCGGAAATGCTGTACCCCAGGTTGCTCAGCACCTCGGCAATGCCGGACATGCCGGCGCCACCCAGGCCGACGAAGTGGATGTGCTTGATGGCGTGCTTCATGCCACGAGCTCCTCGCAGGCGCACACGATGGCCTGCGTCGCCTCGGTCTGGCGCAGGCGGTACGCGGCCTGCGCGCGCGCCAGCAGGAGGGGGCGCGCCAGCGACGCCATGAATTGGGCCAGGGATTGAGGGGTCATATCGGATTGCGGGAGTAGCCAGGCAGCGTCCTGGTCGACCAGGTAGCGCGCGTTGCGCGTCTGGTGGTCGTCCACGGCTGCGGGAAAGGGGACAAAGGCTGCGGCTGCGCCGACCGCGGCAATTTCGGTCACGCTGCTGGCACCGGCGCGGCACAGCACCCAGTCGGCGTCGGCAAAGGCCTGCGCCGTGTCGTCGATAAAGGGCGTGAGCGTGGCGTGCACGCCGGCAGCGGCGTAATTCGCGCGCAGCGCGTCGAACTGCTTTTCGCCGCTCTGGTGCAGGACCTCGGGGCGTTGCGCGGGCGCCAGCAGTGCCAGCGCCTGCGGCACCACGCTATTGAGCGCGCGCGCGCCCAGGCTGCCGCCCAGCACCAGCAGGCGCAGCGCGCCGCTGCGGTTGGCAAAGCGCTGCGCCGGCTCGGGCTGCTGCACAAAGGCGCTGCGCAAGGGATTGCCGACGCACTCGGAACGCGCCAGCACGCCGGGAAAGGCGGTGAAAACGCGCCGCGCCAGCCGCGCCAGCACGCGGTTTGCCAGGCCGGCGACGGCGTTCTGTTCGTGCAGCACCAGCGCGCGCCCCTGGAGCGCGCCCAGCAGCCCGGCGGGTACCGTGATGTAACCGCCCAGACCGAGCAGCAGTTGCGGGCGCACGCGGCGCAGCACGCGCGCGCTTTGCAGCAGCGCGCGCAGCAGGCGCAGCGGCAGGCGCAGCAGCGCGCCCGCGCCCTTGCCGCGCACGCCGCCAAAGTCCACCGCCTCGAAGGCAAAGCCCTGCGCCGGCACCAGGCGACTCTCCATGCTGTCGGGCGCGCCCAGCCAGTGCACCTGCCAACCCTGGGCGCGCAGCGCCTGCGCCAGCGCCAATCCTGGGAAAATATGTCCGCCGGTGCCACCGGCCATGACCAGGGCGACTTTGGCGCTGCGGGTCTGCGACGCGCTCATACGCGGCCTCCCTGCATCAGGTGGCGGTTCTCGTAGTCGACGCGCAGCACGACGGCGAGCGCGACCAGGTTGATCAGCATGGCCGAACCGCCAAAGCTCATCAGCGGCAAGGTCAGCCCCTTGGTCGGCAGGGCGCCCAGGTTGACGCCCATATTGATGAAGGACTGAAACCCCAGCCAGATGCCCACGCCCTGCGCCACCAGGCCGGGAAAAACGCGGTCCAGCGCGACTGCCTGGCGCCCGATGTGCATGATGCGCCGCGTCAGCCACAGGAACAGCACGATGACCAGCAGCACGCCGACAAAGCCGAATTCCTCGCCGATGACGGCGAGCAGAAAGTCGGTGTGCGCCTCGGGCAGCCAGTGCAGTTTTTCCACGCTGCCGCCCAGGCCCACGCCCAGCCATTCGCCGCGCCCGATGGCGATCAGCGAATGCGAGAGCTGGTAGCCCTTGCCCATGGAGTACCGGTCGTCCCAGGGATTGAGGTAGGCGAAGATGCGTTCGCGCCGCCAGTCGCTGAGCGCGATCATCAGACCAAAGGCGACGACCAGCGTGAACGCGATCAGAAAAAACATGCGCGCATTCACGCCGCCCAGGAACAGCACGCCCATGGCGATGATGGCGATCACCATGAAGGCACCCATGTCAGGCTCGGCCAGCAACAGGATTCCAAAAACGGCGACTGCGCCCGTCATGGGGAGGACGGCGCGGAAAAAGTGCTCCTTGACTTCCATCTTGCGCACCATGTAGCCAGCGGCGTACAGCGAGACGGCGAACTTGGCGAGTTCGGACGGCTGAAAATTCAGAAAGCCCAGGGCAAACCAGCGGCGCGCGCCGTTCACGCCCTTGCCCACAAAGGGCACCAGCACCATGCCCAGCAGCAGCAAGGCGATAACGAACAGCCAGGGCGAGATTTTTTCCCAGGTCGTCAGCGGCACCTGGAACGCCAGCAGGGCGACGACCAGCGACGCGGCGATCGACAACACGTGGCGCAGCAGAAAGTGCGTGTGCGTGTAATTGGCGAAGCGCGGGTTGTCGGGCATGGCGATGGACGCCGAATACACCATGACGACGCCCCACAGCAGCAGCGCCAGCGTGACCCAGAGCAGCGCTTGGTCAAAGCCGCGCTGCACCGCGCCGCCGGCTGCGCCGCGCACACCCAAGCGCACTGGCAAGGCCTCGCCGTCGTCGCCGCCGGCGCCAAACCAGCCGCCCAGACGGAGCAGCAGCGCGCTCATGGGGCGCCCTCCAGGTCGCTGCCCTGCGCCAGCGCCAGCGCGCGCACGGCGTCGACAAAGACGCGTGCGCGGTGCGCGTAGTCCTGGAACATATCGAAGCTGGCGCAAGCCGGCGAGAGCAGCACGGCGTCGCCCGACTGCGCCAGCGTCGCGGCCTGCTGCACCGCCTGCTCCAGGCTGGAGGCGTCGACCAAGGGAACGCCGCTGTCGGCGAGCGCTGCGCGCAGCAGGGGCGCGTCGCGCCCGATCAACAGCACGGTGCGCACGTGCCGGGCTACTGCGGGCGCCAGGACGCTGAAATCCTGGCCCTTGCCCTCGCCGCCCAGGATCAGCAGCAGGCGGCGTTCGGCGCCCAGCCCGGTGACCGCCGCCAAGGTCGCGCCCACATTGGTTCCCTTGCTGTCGTCAAAGTACTCGGCGCCATCGAGCACCGCCACCGACTGCACGCGGTGCGGCTCGCCGGCGTATTCGCGCAGGCCGTACAGAATCGGCCCCAGGGCGCAATCGGCGGCTGCACACAGCGCCAGCGCGGCCAGCGCGTTGCAGGCGTTGTGGCGCCCGCGGATGCGCAGCGCGTCGGCCGGCATCAGGCGCTGGATGTGCAGTTCCTCGGCGCCGTCGCGGCGCGCGCGCCGGGTTTCGTCGGCGACGTTGGCGCGCACCAGCCAGAGCATGCCGTTGACCTCTTCCAGTCCGAAGTCACCGGGACGTTGCGGCGCGTCGCTGCCAAAGCTGACGTAGTCGCGCTCCATCGCGCGTGCGCCGCGCGTGCCCTTGGCTGGGGGCAACATCGCCATGACGCCTGCGTCGTCGCGGTTCAGGACCATCAGGCCGCGCTGGCCAAAGATGCGCGCCTTGGCGGCGCTGTAGTGCGCCATGTCGGCGTGCCAGTCCAGGTGGTCCTGCGTCAGGTTCAGCACGGTCGCTGCGCTGGGTTCGAAGGCGCTGGGCAGGTGCAGCTGAAAGCTCGACAACTCCAGCACCCAGACTTCGGGCAGCGCCTGCGCGCCGCCAGCGTTTGCGCCGGGCGCGTCCGGACTTTCTTCCGCCTGGCTTTGCGCGTCCAGCGCAGCGCCCAGCGTGTCCAGCAAGGCCGGACCGATATTGCCGGCGACCGCGACGCGCTTGCCGGCCCAGCGCGCCAGATGCGCGCACAGGGACGTGACCGTGGTCTTGCCATTGGTTCCGGTCACCGCCAGCACATGCGGCTGGTATTGCACGCTGGCGCGCAGGGCGGCGAGCGCGTGCGCAAACAGCGTCAATTCGCTGCCGCACCACAGACCCATGGCCTGCGCTGCCGCCAGCAGTTCCTGCGTTTGCGCCGGGCTCAGCCCCGGGCTGACGAATACGGCGCGCACGCTTCCACCCTGCAGCAGGCCGGCGTCGAATGCGGCGTGCACGAACTGCGCCTGCGGCAGCGCTTCGGCCAGCGCCTGGCGCTGCGGCGGCTGCGCGCGCGTATCGGCCACCGTCACACGTGCACCCTGGCTCGCGCACCAGCGCGCCATCGACAGGCCGGAGTGGCCCAGTCCCAGGATCAGCACGTGTTGGTCTTGCAGCGCTTGCACGGATTACCTCAGTTTCAGCGTCGACAGGCCGACCAGGCACAGCAGCATGGTGACGATCCAGAAGCGCACCACGACCTGCGTTTCTTTCCAGCCCTGCTTCTCAAAATGGTGGTGCAGCGGCGCCATCTTCAGCAGCCGCCGGCCAGCGCCGTACTTGTAGCGCGTGTACTTGAAGTAGCTGACCTGCAGCATCACCGACAGCGCTTCCACGACAAAAATTCCACCCATGATGGCGAGCACGATTTCCTCGCGCACGATGACGGCGATGGTTCCCAGCGCAGCGCCCAGCGCCAGCGCGCCCACGTCGCCCATGAAGACCTGCGCCGGGTGCGTGTTGAACCAGAGAAACGCCAGGCCCGCGCCGGCCAGCGCCGAGCAGAAAATCAGCAACTCGCCCGAGCCCGGGATGTGCGGGAAAAACAGATAGCGCGAGTACACGGCGCTGCCGGTGACGTAGGCAAAAACGCCCAGCGCCGAGCCGACCATCACCACCGGCATGATGGCGAGCCCGTCCAGGCCGTCGGTCAGGTTCACTGCGTTGCTGGAGCCCACGATCACCAGGTAGGTCAGGATGACAAAGCCGAGCACGCCCAGCGGGTAGCTCACTTCCTTGAAGAAGGGCAGCAGCAAGCCCGCGCGCGGCGGCAGGTTGACGTCAAAACCCGAGCTCACCCAGTTGAAGAACAGTTCCAGCACGCCCAGGTTGGAACTCTCCGACACGCTGAACACCAGGTAGAGCGCCGCCAGCACGCCGATGAGCGATTGCCACAGGTATTTTTCGCGCGAACGCATGCCCTCGGGATCCTTGCGCACCACCTTGCGCCAGTCGTCGGCCCAGCCGATGGCGCCAAAGCCCAGCGTCACCAGCAGCACGATCCAGACAAAGCGGTTGCTCAGGTCCGACCAGAGCAGCGTAGACAGCGCGATGGCGAGCAGGATGAGCACGCCGCCCATGGTCGGCGTACCGCTTTTGGACAGGTGCGACTCCATGCCGTAGCCGCGTATCGGCTGGCCGATCTTGAGTTCGGTCAGGCGGCGTATCACCAGGGGTCCGGCCGCCAGGCCAATCAGCAGCGCCGTCAGCGCCGCCATCACGGCACGGAAGGTCAGGTACTGGAAGACCCGGAAAAAACCCAGCTCGGGCGAAATCGATTGCAGCCACTGGGCCAGACTTAGCAACATGTCATGTCTCCGTATTCGCCTGCGCGGCTGCCGCGCTGGCGCGCTCCAGCGCCTGAACCGCGCGCTCCATGCGCATGAAGCGCGATCCTTTGACCAGGACGCTGGCGTAGCCGCCCGACTGCAGGGCGGCCAGTACGTCGTCTTCGAGCTCCGGATACGAAGGCAGGTGGCGCGCGCCGGCACACGCCGCGACGCTGTGCTGCACCAAGGCGCCGAGCGCCAGCAACTGGTCAATGCCGCGCGCCTGGGCGTAGCGCCCGACTTCGGCGTGCAGTGCCACGCCGTCGCTGCCGACCTCGCCCATGTCCCCCAGGACAAGCAGGCGCGGACCTGGGAGTTCGGCCAGCACGTCGATCGCGGCCCGCACCGAATCCGGGTTGGCGTTGTAACTGTCGTCGACCAGCGTGACCGCGTGCCCGCCCAGCGTCAGTGCCAGCGCGCGTGAACGCCCCTGCACCGGAACAAAGGCCGACAAGCCGCGCTCTACGGCGTCCGGACCCACGCCGGCCGCGAGCGCACACGCGGCCGCGGCGAGCGCGTTGCGCACGTTGTGCCGGCCGGCAATATGCAGGGCGAAGTGCAGGTCCTGCGGCTGGCCGTGCAGCGTAGCGAGCGCATGAACCTGCCAGGCGCCGGCGTGCCAGTGCGCGCTGCGGCACAGCACGCGCTCGGCACCGGCGGGCGCGGCAGCGTCTGCCGCCGGCAAGGCCTGGACAAAGCCGACGTTGCGCCGTGCGCCTGCG
>Ga0213850_1022863_pt1 | contig 11403 bp, 10 predicted proteins | sample LLC_MetaT_FD_164453 | JGI IMG/M metagenome (GOLD analysis project Ga0213850, IMG submission 164453) | Metatranscriptome of freshwater microbial communities from post-fracked creek in Pennsylvania, United States - LL:C (Metagenome... | ecosystem: Environmental > Aquatic > Freshwater > Creek ...
CTGCCCACGCGTCTGCTGCACCACCCGCCGACACGCCGCAAGGCGCCCCGGGCGCGCGGGTCCAGCCCAGTGCGCGCTACGACAGCGCCTTGCACGCCTACGCTTACGCCGATTGGCACAGCCTGGCGCGTCTTTATCAGCACGGCCGGGCTAGCGCGGGGTCCTTGCGCGTTGGCATTTTTGCCGACGGCAGCTGCGTGCTGATCCAGCCCTTTGAGCCGGTTTCGCTGGACCGCTACCGCGCGCGCCAGGTGTACCAAGCCGAGTTTTACGACGCCGAGAACGCGCACCTGGGCGGCCGGCTGTTTGCAGGAACCGTGCGCGCGGCGCACTTTCCCTTGCGGCAAAGCGACGTGCGCGATTACGCCGACTTCGCCCTGCAGCCCCGGGGTTTTGATTGGCAGCGCTGGGACGGTGCGCCGGACAGCCTGCCGCGCTCGGTGCTGCGCGGCAATGTAAGCGATCGGGTACGGCTGGAACTGCTGCGCGAGCGCTGAAGTAATGCGCCCAGGGGTGGCGGGGTCCGCGCGATCGTAGGGGTGGGTAGCGCCGGCGTGGCCGCGGGCTACACTAGGGCAGTGAGTCTTTTCAAATCTGCTTCCACGGTGTCGCTGCTGACCCTGTTGTCGCGCGTCGCCGGTCTGGTGCGCGAACTCCTGGTTGCTTCCACCTTCGGCGCCAGCGCCTTGACCGACGCCTTTAATGTGGCGTTTCGCATCCCCAATCTTTTCCGCCGCCTCTTTGCCGAAGGCGCTTTCAGCCAGGCCTTTGTCCCGGTGCTGGCGGCGAGCAAGGCGCAGCAGGGGGACGAGGCCACGCGCCGCCTGATCGACCACGTCGCAAGCCTGTTGCTCTGGGCGCTGGTGCTGCTGTGCGTGCTGGGTGTTCTGGGAGCGCCCTTTCTGGTGTGGGTCATGGCCAGCGGCTTGCAGCGCAACGCACAGGCTTTTGACGCGGCGGTATTCATGACGCGCTTCATGTTTCCCTACATCGCGTGCATGTCGCTGGTGGCGCTGTCATCCGGTGTGCTCAACACCTGGAAGCACTTTGCCATCCCAGCGCTGACGCCCGTTCTCCTGAACGTGGCCATGATTCTGGCGGCCTGGCAGCTGGCTCCCTGGATGGCCGCGCACGGTGTGGCGCCGATTTATGCCCTGGGTGTCGGCGTACTGGTGGGGGGCGTGCTGCAACTCGCCTTGCAGGTACCTGCGCTGTGGCAGTTGGACTTGATGCCGCGCATGGCGCTTTCGCTCGCAGGCGTGCGCGCTGCCTGGTCTGACCCGGGCTCGCAGCGCATTGCGCGCCTGATGCTGCCGGCGCTTCTGGGGGTGAGCGTGGCGCAGCTGTCGCTCCTGATCAATACCCAGATTGCTTCGCATCTGCCCAGCGGCAGCGTCAGCTGGCTGACCTACGCCGACCGGCTCATGGAATTTCCCACCGCCATGTTGGGGGTGGCTCTCGGTGCGGTGCTGATGCCACAACTGGCTTTGGCCAAGGCCAGCGCCGACGCGGCGCGCTACTCCGACTTGCTGGACTGGGGATTGCGCATTGTGCTGTTAACGGCCTTGCCTTGCGCCGTAGGCCTGATGCTGTTTGCGCAACCCCTGGTCGCGGTGCTGTACCACTACGGTGCCTTCAGCGTCGTTGACGTGCACCAGACCAAGCTGGCAGTCATGGGCTACGCCGCAGGCTTGCTGGGAATCATCGCCATCAAGGTGCTGGCGCCGGGCTATTACGCCAGTCAGGACATTCGCACGCCGGTGCGCATCGCGGTCGCCGTGTTGCTGCTGACGCAGCTTTTCAATGCCGTGCTCGTTCCCTGGTTGGGTGTTGCCGGCCTGTCATTGTCCATCGGCCTGGGCGCCATGGTGAATGCCGGCTTGCTGCTCGCCGGCTTGATGCGCCGCGGGACCTTTCGCCCGGCGCCCGGCTGGCGACGTTTCCTGGGGCAAATTGTGTTGGCGGCCGTGTTACTGGGCGCGTATCTGGCCTGGGCCGAACAGGCGCTGGACTGGACCGGCTTGCACGCTGCGCGGCGCATTGCCTGGATGGTGCTGTGCCTGGGCGGTGCGGCGCTGCTGTACTTGGGAAGTGTTTGGTGCGCCGGACTGAACCTGCGACAATTTCTGCGTCGCTGATCTTGGCGGCGCACGGCCGGGAATTGGTATGACGCTTTCCTACACAGTGCCTACTCCACTTGCCTACTTTGCGGCATTGGTGCAAAGCGACGCCGAGTTTGCGTTGTTCGAGGCTGCCGTGAGCTTGGCGCAGGATGAATACCCCGAGCTTGACGTGCAACAGGTGCTGGCCGACGTCGACAGACTGCTGCTGCGCCTGCGCCGCCGCCTGGCCGACGACGCAGCGCCCCTGCAAAAGCTGCGCGTGCTCAACCATTTCTTTTTTCAGGAACTGGGGTTCGGCGCCAACGTGAATAATTTTTACGACCCCGACAACAGCTTTATCCACGCGGTGCTGAATACGCGCCGCGGCATTCCCATTTCGCTCGCCCTGGTCTGGATGGAACTGGCGCAAGGTCTGGGCTTGTCGGTGCGCGGCGTTAGTTTTCCGGGTTGCTTCATGGTCAAGATCACGCTGCCTCTGGGCCAGGCCGTCATAGACCCCATGAGCGGACGCTCGCTCAGCCGCGAGGAGTTGTCCGAGCGCCTGGACCCGTATCGCAAGCGCAGCAGCCAGAGCCAGGGGGTGGAAGTACCGCTGGGGCTGTATCTGCAAACCGCGCAGCCGCGTGAAATCATTGCCCGCATGCTGCGCAACCTCAAGGAAATCCACCGGGCGCAGGAAGACTGGTCGCGCATGCTGGCGGTGCAGGAACGCCTGGTCTTGCTGCTGCCCCAGTCCTGGGGCGAATACCGCGACCGCGGCCTGGCGCACGCCGAGCTGGGCAACACCGAGCAGGCGCTGGCCGATCTGGAGTGCTACCTGGTGCACGCCGACGATGTCGTCGACGTGGGCGCTATTGCCCACCGGGTCGATGACCTGCGCGGGCAGCGCGGTTGAGTCAGGAGCTCAGAGCGGAGCTCAAGGCCGGCAGAATCTCGGGCCCGGCCTCGTCCAGCACCATGGGCTGCAGCCATTGCAGCAGCGCGTTCCATTGCGCGCGCTCCTGCGGAAACGCCGTGTCGCTCAGGTCAAACAGCGACTGCCCGCTTTCCTGCAGGCGTTGGTAAATGGGCGCTTGCAGCAGGCCGCCCAGATAGGGCACACGCTGCGCCTTGGCCCACAGGTGCAGCGACGCGGCCTTGTCGTCTGGCGCAGGCAGGTTCTCGCCGAGCACGCCCAGGCGGCAGCGGCCGGACGCCACGCGCGGCAGCGCTTTCAGTTCGGCGCAAAAGCTGGCGCCGGATTCCCGGTCGAAGTACGCCAAGCCCAGGGGGACGACGAGAACGTCGGCGCTCATCACGACGCGCGCCAGGTCCAGGCCGCCTAGGGCGCTGGGCGTGTCCAGAACGATGTGCGTCACGCCGGGAGCCGTGTGCGTCACGCTTTTCTGGTCCATGACCCAGGGCAGGATGCGGGGCAAGGCCGGGTCGCGGCGCCGCAGCCAGTTGCGGCTGCTCTGTTGTCGGTCGATATCGCCCAGCAGGACCGTGACCTTGAGGTGCGCAAACCATGCCGCCAAGTGCGTGGCAACCGTGCTTTTGCCAGAGCCTCCCTTGCGGCTAAGTACTGCAACGACGGGCATGATGGGGTCCTTTGCTGCGGATTTCGCGCGCAGTTTGACCCCGTTCGCAGTAGCTGTCGAGTACTACATGGTGTATTTTGCTCAGCGTACCTGAATCGCTGCGCCCGCGCTGCGCGGCACGATCTGTCCGATGGTGTAGACCGTTTCGCCCAGCGCCCGCAAAGCCTGCGCGCACGCCGCGGCGTGTTCGGGCGCCAGCACGGCGACCATGCCGATGCCGTTGTTGAACGTGCGATTCATTTCCGTATCGCTGATGGCGGCGGTGTGTTGCAGCCAGGCAAAGAGTTCGGTTTGCGGCCAGCTGCCGTGGACCAGGTCAGCGCCCAGGCCCTGGGGCAGCACGCGGGGAATGTTTTCCAGCAGGCCACCGCCCGTGATGTGCGCAAGCGCCTTGATGGGGTGATCCTGCAGCGCCGCGAGCACGCTTTTTACGTACAGCCGGGTGGGCGCCATGAGCGCCTCGCGCAGGGGCTTGCCGTCCAGGGTTGCGGGCAAATTCTGATGCGCCCGCTCCAGACATTTGCGCACCAGGCTGAAGCCATTGGAGTGCACGCCGCTGCTGGCCAGGCCCAGCACCACGTCGCCCGCGGCGACGGTGGCGCCGGTCAGGATGTTTGATTTTTCCACCACGCCGACGGCGAAGCCTGCTAGGTCGTATTCGCCCGCCGGGTACATGCCCGGCATTTCTGCCGTCTCGCCGCCTATGAGCGCGCAACCCGAGAGCGAGCAGCCCTGAGCAATGCCGCCAATCACGGCCGCAGCGGTGTCCACGTCCAGCTTGCCGCAGGCAAAGTAGTCCAGGAAAAACAGCGGCTCGGCGCCTTGAACCAACACGTCGTTCACGCTCATGGCGACCAGGTCTATGCCCACGCTGTCGTGCATATTCCACTCGAAAGCCAGCTTCAGCTTGGTGCCCACGCCGTCGGTTCCGCTGACCAGAACGGGTTCGCGGTAGCGTTTGGGGACTTCAAACAGCGCGCCAAATCCGCCAATCCCGGCGAGCACGCCGTCGCGCAGGGTTTTTTTGGCCAGTGGCTTGATGCGTTCGACGAGGGCGTCGCCGGCGTCTATGTCAACACCGGCGTCCTTGTAGGACAGGGGGGAGGGGGTAGTGGAGGTGGTCATGCAGCCTTGGCGGGGGTCCGGCGCGCGCCGGACCTATAGAATTCCCAGGATTTTAAAGCTACGCCCCGCGTCTTTTGCATGCCCGCCGCCCCCCGAATAAAAAGAATCCCGTACCGGGGGGAGACACGGCTGCGAGCACCCGCCGAGGCCGGGTGCCAAAAGCGCGGGTCCGCGGGGGTGTGCCCGCGATGAAGCAGATTGCGCTCGACATCGGCTTGTCTACCGGGCCCAGCGTGGCCAATTTTTTTGCCGGACCGAACGCAGCGCCGCTGCAGCACCTGACACTGTGGCTGCAGTCCATGGCGGACGCAGCGCCGCGCTCGCCCGTGCCCACGTATTTCTGGGGACCCATGGGCAGCGGTAAAACCCATTTGCTCAAGGCCGCGCGCGAAGGCCTGCGCGAACAGGGCGCGCGCGCCGGCTGGCTGGACGCCAGCGTGCAGCAGACGGGCGCGTTTGACGAGGCCTGGGTGGCGGTTTTGTTCGACGACGTGCACCTGTTTGACGCCGCGCAGCAGCAGAGGGCGTTTAGCTGGTTCGTGCAGGCGCAGTCCTTGCAGCGGCCGGTGCTGGCCGCCGGCCTTCTGGCGCCGCAGCAGTTGCCGCTGCGTGACGACTTGCGCAGCCGTTTTGCCTGGGGACACGTGCTGCAGCTGCAACTGCCCAGCGAACCCGAACTGCGCGCGCTGCTGCGGCAGGCGGCGGACCAGCGCGGCGTTTTTTTGGGCGACGAGGTCATGGATTACATGCTGAGCCGCTTTGCACGCGACCTGGGCCACCTCATGGACTTGCTTGAAATGTTGGACGGCTACAGTCTGCAAACGCGCCGCGCCATCACCATACCCCTGATCAAATCCATGCTGGAGAACCCATGACCCTTACCCGTTTGGCCCTGTTCGACCTGGACCACACCCTGATCCCGTTCGACTCGGACCACAGCTGGGGCGAGTTCACCACCGCCCTGGGCTGGACCGACGCAGCCGAATTCAAGCGCCGCAACGACGCGTTCTACGCGCAATACCGTGCCGGCACGCTGGATATCCGCGAATACTGCCGTTTTTCCATGGGCGCCGTGTGCCGTCAGGGCGCGGCGGCGTCGAACGCCGCGCACGCGCGCTACATGGAGCAGGTGGTGCGCCCGCGCATCCTGCCGCAGGCGCTGGAGCTGGTGCAAGCACACCAGCGCGCCGGCGACGTGGTCATCATCATCACGGCGACCAATGCGTTTGTCACCCGGCCTATTGCCCAGGCTTTTGGCGTGGAGGAACTGCTGGCCGTGGAGCTGGAGCGCGACGAAGGCCCCGGCGGCAGCGGCTGGTACACCGGCGAAATCCGCGGTGTTCCCTCGTTTCGCGAGGGCAAGGTGGAGCGGGTGACGCAGTGGCTGGCGGAACACGGACTCGACTGGCCGGGCGTGCACTGCACGTTTTATTCGGACTCGCGCAACGACCTGCCGCTGCTCGAGAAAGTGGACGTTGCCGTGGCGACCAATCCTGACCCGACCCTGCGCGCGATCGCGCTGGAGCGCGGATGGCGCATACTCGAGCTGTTTGCCTGATGGGCAATGGGTTGGCTTAGGAAACAGATTTGATCAAGACTTTTATCGACAAGCTGCTGGGCAAGACCACGGCAGCGAAGCGCGGAGCTTCCGTGTTTGGCAAGCGTGTGGAGGTGCCGGTAGCGCAGCACGGCATTGACCCGAACCTGGTGGACGAGCGCGCCGCCAACGTCGTGCGTACGCTGAAACAGGCGGGGTTCGAGGCCTATATTGTGGGCGGCGCAGTGCGCGACCTGCTGCTGGGACTGCGCCCCAAGGATTTTGACGTGGCGACCAACGCCACGCCCGAACAGGTCAAGGGCTTGTTCCGGCGTGCGTTCATCATCGGGCGGCGCTTTCGCATCGTGCACGTGGTCTACGGACGCGGGCGCGAACACGAGGTGATCGAAGTTTCCACGTTTCGCGCCTACCTGGACAACGCCGCCGCCGAGCAGGTTGCCGGCAACGAAAAAACCAGCCAGAGCGAACTCGCCGGCATGCGCCACGCCGTTGACTCCACCGGACGCGTGCTGCGTGACAACGTCTGGGGCCCGCAGGAAGAGGACGCGGTGCGGCGCGACTTCACCATCAACGCCATGTATTACGACCCCGAGACGCAAATCGTCGTCGATTACCACCAGGGTCTGAAAGACGCGCGCAGCAAGCTCCTGCGCATGATTGGCGACGCGAGCACGCGTTACCGCGAGGACCCGGTGCGCATCATCCGCGCCGTGCGCTTTGCCGCCAAGCTCAACGCCCTGGGCTTCAAACTCGAGGCCAAGACCGCCGCGCCGCTGCAGAAGTCGCAGGCCTTGCTGGCCGACGTTCCGCAAAGCCGGCTGTTTGACGAAATGCTCAAGCTGCTGCAAACCGGCCACAGCCTGGCGTCGATTGCGCAGCTGCACCAGCTCGGGTTGGCGCGCGGCATTTACCCGCTGCTCGACGTCGTGGTCGAGCGCGCCGAGCAAGGTTTTGTGCAGGCCGCCCTGCGCGACACCGACCGGCGGGTCGGCGAGGGCAAGCCGGTTGCGCCCAGCTTTTTGCTCGCCTGCGTTCTCTGGGCCGACGTGCGCGACGGCTGGGCGCGGCGCGTGGAACAGCGCCAGAGCAGCCACCCCGCTTTGCAGGACGCGATCGAAGACGTTTTCCATGCGCGCATCGGCGATGTGTCGGGCCGTGGCAAGCTCGCCGGCGACATGCGCGAAATCTGGCTGATGCAGCCGCGTTTTGACAAGCGCATCGGTAGCGCGCCCTTCGGTCTGGTCGAGCAGCCGCGTTTTCGCGCCGGCTTCGACTTCATGCGCCTGCGCGCCGACGTCGGCGAGGTGGACGATTTGCTCGCCGACTGGTGGCAGGAATTCAGCCTGGCCGACGACGCTGTGCGCCAGGACATGGTCGATCAGGTGCGCGCCGAGCAGCAAGCGCCACGCGCCCGCGCGCCGCGCGCTGCGCGCCCGCGCAACGCTGTGGCTGCTGCTGCGGCGTCCGCGCCCGAAGCCGACGCACCGCGCGCGCCCGCGGGCCTGTCCGAGGGTGGCGCGCCCGCCGAGCCGGGTGGTTCCGGCGCGGACGGCGCTGCGCGCAAGCGCCGACGTCGTCGGCGCAGCAATCCTGCAGCCGGCGCGCCCGGGGGCGACGGACCTGCGTCCTGAGGCGACAGGACGGCGCCCATGCATAGCTCAGCTGGTCCGCCCGCAGGTTCCGGCGCCGCTGCCACGGCGTCGTCTGATCCGGCTGTGCACTGCGCCTACGTGGGCCTGGGCGCCAATTTGGGCGACGCGCGCAGTACCCTGGTGCAGGCCCGGGCTGCGCTGGCGGCATTGCCCGGCGTCAGCCTGACGCGCGCTTCACCGTGGTACGGGAGTGCGCCCCTGGACGCGGGCGGGCCGGATTACGTCAACGGTGTCGTGGAGTTGCACACCACGCGCGCGCCGCTGGACCTGCTGCACGCGCTGCAGGCGCTGGAGCAGCAAGCCGGACGCGAACGTCCCTACCGCAACGCGCCGCGCGTGCTGGACCTGGACTTGCTGCTTTACGACGGCTGGAGTCTGGACAGCCCCGAGTTGACCCTGCCGCACCCCCGCATGCAAGCGCGCGCGTTTGTGCTGCGGCCACTCGCCGACATCGCGCCGCAGCGCGTGGCGCAACAGGCATTGGACGCCGTCGCCCGGCAGGCGCTGTGGCGTCTGGACTGAAGGTCCGCTGCGCGCCTTCAGTCGACTTCGACGATCAGCTCGATTTCGACGCAGGCACCCAAGGGGAGCTGCGCCACACCAAAGGCGCTGCGCGCGTGCGCACCGCTGTCGCCAAATATTTGCACCAGCAATTCACTCGCGCCATTGGTGACCAGGTGCTGCTCGGTAAAACCGCTGGTGCTGTTCACCAGGGATAGCAGCTTGACGATGCGGCGCACGCGTTGCAGGTCACCGAGTGCCGCTTGCAGCGTTCCCATCAGGTCGATGGCGACGGCGCGCGCAGCGCGTTTTCCTTCTTCCGTGAACATGGTGTTGCCGAGCTGGCCGACCCAGGGCTTGCCCTCGTGCTTGGCAATATGCCCGCTGACGAACAGCAGATTGCCGGATTGCACAAAGGGAACATACGCCGCTGCCGGCACGGCCAGCGGTGGCAGTTCGATGTTCAGTTCCTTGAGTTTCTCTTCGATACGCATATGCAGCTCCTTCAGCAGGGGTGGTTGGGTGAGGGCGCCAGGTTGCCGGGCTCGCAGAACGCCTGCGCTGCGTCGTCCACGGCGGGCGTCTGCGGACCCAGTGACTGTACCGTGACGCCGACGCTGAGCGTGTGGCTGGCGCCTCCATGAATCACGCCGCGCAGCGGCGAGACGTCGCCGAAATCGCGGCCCCAGGCGAGGGTGACGTAGTCCTCGCCCGGTGCGTGCCAGCCCCAGCGGTCGTTGGTGGGATCAAAGTCGCACCAGCGTGCGCCTTCGGGCAGGTCGGGCAGGTAGACGCTGACCCAGGCGTGCGAGGCGTCGCTGCCGACCAGGCGCGCGCGCCCTGCCTGGGGCTGCGTCAGCAGGTAGCCGCTGACGTAGCGCGCGGGCAGGCCCAGGGTGCGTAGGCAGGCGATCATGGTGTGCGAGAAATCCTGGCACACGCCTTTGCGCTGCGCCAGCGCTTCCAGCGCCGGCGTGTTGATCTGCGTGCTTTGGCTCTCGTAGCGGAAATCCCGGTGGATGCGCTGCATCAGCGCGATGGCACCGTTGAGCAGCGGCGTTCCGCTGGCAAAGCAGCTGCGCGCATAGGCTGCGAATTCGGCCCGCCGTGGAACAAAAGGCGAGGCATAAACGAATTCCGACGCGTCGTCAAAGCCGGCGCCGGCGTGGTAGCAGAACTGCTCGCGCACGCTGTCCCAGTCGACCGTGCTGTGCGGCAGCGGGCTGTTCTGCGTTGCCACCAGGCTGTGCGCCAGCACGCTGAGTACGGCGTGCGGTGTCTGCAGCGAAAAAAAGCAGCGCGTGTTGCCGAAGACGTCTTCGCTGTACTGCGTTTGCAGGGGTTGCGGATTGACGTTCAGCGCGTGTTCCAGGACCTGCTGCGTCGCGTGCGTGCGCGGGCGCATGTACGCCATGTGCTGCGCCGTTTCCACGGCGGGCGCATAGCGGTAGTCGGTCGCGTGCGAAACCTGTAGCAGCATCAGTTGCCCACCGAGTATTTGGTTTCGCCCGAGTGGGTGAAATAGGTTGTGCTGATTTCGTCGGAGACGCTGTATGCCGCTTCGACCAAGGTGGACAGCAGCTCGGCCATGGACAGCGGCGCCACCAGCGCGTCTCCGTCGGCGCTGGCGTTGGCCACGTCCCAATCGGCCGGGTCGGGAACGCGCAGCGACAGACTGCTGAGAACGCCTTCCGGGCTGCCGGCGAGCTTGGCCAGGCGCCCGCGCAAGGTATGCGCGACCCAGGCCAGGGAGCGCGGATTGTCCCGGTCCCAGACCAGCAACTCGGTCAGCGCGCTGACGTCGCGGCTTTGCTGGTACTGGGCACGGAAGGTGATGGTGCTGTCGAACAGGCTGAGCACCGCCTCGAAGCCTGCGTCGCTGTCGAGCAAGCCGTCTTCCAGCGCGCGCACCAGGGCGCTGCCCAGAAAGGCCAGCCGTTCCACGTGCCGGCCTATGCTCAGCAATCGCCAGCCGTCGTCGCGCGTCATGCGGTCGGTTTGCGCCCCGGTGATGGCGGCGAGCGCGTCGCTGCAGCCCTTGAGTACGCGCAGCGCCGCGGCGCTGGAAAAATCGCCGGCTGCGGCGAGTTGCGCGCACTGGCTGAACAAATTGTCTTCGGCGCGCACGATCACGCTCCAGTGTTCCTGCGACAGGCGCTCGCGCACGGCGGCAGCGGCCATTTTGAGCGCACGCAGGCTGTAGCCCACGCTGGTCGCGCCCTCGGTGCTGCCCAGGCTGGCGATCAGCGAGCGTTCGAATACGCGGCGTGCCTGCTGCGCCGAGGGAACGCCGGGCAGCACCAGCGTATTCGCGACGGCCATACGGCTGAGCCACTGCTGCAGCACGGTCGAGGTCTGGTCTTCGCCGCTCAGGCACTCCAGCGTCAGGCGCGCCAGGCGCACGCTGTTTTCGGCGCGTTCCGTGTAGCGCCCCAACCAATACAGATTTTCGGCAGCGCGGCTGGTGACCAGGCGCTTGCGTTGTGCGGGTTCGCCGCTGGGCTGGCCGGCGCGCAGCAGCGAGGTGGTGTCGACTTCGCCGTGCGTCAGCGCCCAGACATCGGCGCTGCTGCCGCCGCGTTGCATGGAGGCGATATCGTCGCTGCTACCGGCAACGCGTGCCAGTCCGCCGGGAAGCACGCGCCAACGCGCCTGGCCGGCGGCGTCCACGCCGTCGGACACGGCAAAGACACGCAGCAGCGTCGCCTTGGCCAGCATATGCCCGGGCGATTGCGCCGTGCCGGCGATCCAGGTCGGGTTGTGCGAAAGCGGCGTGTAGGCTTGCACCGTGTATTCCTCGCCCTGGCGCACGATGCGCCCGGCCCAGGCGTCCAGCGCCTCCTGCGTCAGTCGCCTGCCCATCA
>Ga0213850_1341030_pt1 | contig 11325 bp, 11 predicted proteins | sample LLC_MetaT_FD_164453 | JGI IMG/M metagenome (GOLD analysis project Ga0213850, IMG submission 164453) | Metatranscriptome of freshwater microbial communities from post-fracked creek in Pennsylvania, United States - LL:C (Metagenome... | ecosystem: Environmental > Aquatic > Freshwater > Creek ...
AGCACAGCCGTCAATTTTGTTGTTTGCGCCTTCCAATAGACCAATCTTAGACCAATCTTAGACCAATCGCTATCTTTTACATGGAATCGCAACCGACCTTGACAATCAAATTGACAATCAAATTGACAATCAAAAGAGGCTTCTGATACAATAGCCTATTCCATTTTCAATTTCCGATGTTTCCATTTTTCATGGAACATATGTGGAGATGGCTGTCGTAGGGTTCGATATTCGGGGCAGGAGATCTACCAGCGATATGGGAGCAGAGCAGGGCGGCGGTAATCTGAATGCCTCTAATCTGGATATTTCCATTCGGGTTCTGAAAGGGGTCGGGCCGCAGGCCATGACGGCCCTGGAGAAGCTGGAGATACGGACGCTCGGCGACCTGTTGCGGCATGTGCCCCGGCGCTGGGAGGACCGTAGCGACTTTCGGCCCGTATCGCAGGTGCAGAGCGGCGAATTCGTGACCGTCTGCGGAATCGTGATCGCGGTGAGCACGACCTACCCTAAGCCGAAGCTCGCCCTCACCAAAGTTTTGATCGACGATGATGGCACCGCCCTGACCCTCTCCTGGTTCAATCAGACCTACCTTGAGCGCACCTTCAACGCCCTCAAGCTATCGCGCAAGCCGGTGGTCGTCTACGGACAGGCCAAACGGAGCGGCTGGACCATCGAGATAGCGAACCCGGAATGGGAAGAATTGAGCGAGGATGGGGATACCCTCTTCGCCAACCGCATCGTGCCGGTCTATCCCGCCACCGAAGGCGTGCGACAGGCCCGCCTGCGCAAAATGGTATGGGAGACGCTCCAGAACTACGGCCACCTGGTCGAGGAGACCCTTCCCCCGGAGATCCTGCTCCGCCACCGACTGGTGGGTGCCCCCTTCGCGGCACGGAACCTCCACTTTCCAGAGAGCATGCCGGATCTGGAGGCCGCAAGGCGAAGACTGATTTTTGAGGAGTTCTTTCTGCTTCAGGTGTTGCTGGCCGTACGTCGGCGAAGCCAGTGCCACGAGGCGCACGGCATCCGCTTCGAGGTCTCCGCCGAAAAGCTCAGGGCCGATATGGCCGAGATCGTGCCGTTCCAGTTGACCGGCGCACAGCAACGTGCCATCGGGGAGATCGCTCGCGATGTTTCTAGCGGGCACGTCATGAACCGACTGCTACAGGGCGACGTGGGAAGCGGCAAGACGATGGTGGCGCTGGCCTCCCTGCTGATGGCGGTGGAGAACGGCTATCAGGCCGCGCTCATGGCCCCCACCGAGATCCTGGCCCAGCAGCATGCCATCGTGCTGCGCCGACTGCTCGATCCGCTCGGCATGGCCGTCGAACTCTCCATCGGGAGCCAGGGAGCGAAAGAGAAGCGCGAGGTGCGCGAGCGACTGCTCGGCGGACAGTCCCGCATCGCCGTCGGCACCCATGCCCTGATACAGGAGGGGGTCGATTTCGCGAAGCTCGGCCTGGTCGTGATCGATGAGCAACACCGGTTTGGAGTGCTGCAACGGCAGGCGCTGGCCAAAAAGGGGCAACGGCCCCATATCCTGGTGATGACCGCCACGCCCATTCCGCGTACCCTCACCCTGACGCTCTATGGCGACCTGGATGTCTCCATTCTGGACGAACTGCCTCCTGGTCGCAAGCCCATCGTCACCCACTGGAAGACGCACGACAAGCGCAACCAGGTCTACGCCGCCGCGCAACGGCTGCTCATCGAGGGGCGACAGGTCTACGTGGTCTGCCCGCTGGTCGAGGAGAGCGAGAAGCTACAGGCGAAGAGCGCGACCCAGCTACGCGAGCATATCGCGAACGAGGTTTTTCCGCAGTACCGGGTGGGACTGCTGCATGGGCAGATGAAGCCGGACGACAAAGACGAGGTGATGCGGCAGTTCAAGGCGCACGAACTCGACATTCTGGTTTCCACGACCGTCATTGAGGTCGGGATCGATGTGCCCAACGCGAGCGTGATCATCATCGAGGATGCGGATCGGTTCGGATTGGCGCAGTTGCATCAGTTGCGGGGACGCGTGGGACGTGGGCAGCACGCCAGCTTCTGCATCCTGATGGCCGAGCCCAAAACGGAAGTGGGGCTCGCCCGCATGGATGTGATGACCGCCACGCAGGACGGTTTCAAGATCGCCGAAGAGGATCTGAAACTGCGCGGCCCGGGCGAGTTCTACGGCACCCGACAGTCGGGAATGCCGGAACTCTATATCGCCGATATCGTGCGCGACATCGATATACTGACCGAGACTCGGGAGACCGCCTTCGACCTTGTGGAGGCCGACCCTACCCTGTCGCAGCCCGCCAACGCACCCCTGCGCCGTGCTGTAGATCGCGCCCGGGCCGGGTTCGAACTGGTCAATGTGAGCTAAATAAGGATCTTCTTATGACGCGGGCGGTGGTTCCTGGTAGTTTCGATCCGGTGACGAACGGGCATCGGGAACTGATCCTGAGCGCGGCAGAGATGTATGCTGAAGTGCTGGTAGTGGTGGCACGCAACTCCTCAAAACAGCCCTGGTTTACGGTGGAGGAGAGGCTAGAGATGTTGATCGAGGTCTGCCGCGAGATCGGCAACGTGCGGGTCGATGCGTTCGATGGCCTGTTGGTGCGCTACCTGGAGGCGCAGGGCGCGAGCGTGATCGTCAAGGGCGTACGCACAGTGGCAGACTTTGAATACGAGCTCCAGATGGCCCGCGTCAACGGGCGGTTAAATTCCAAGATCCGAACGGTCCTGATGCCGACACGTACCGAATACGCGGATCTGAGTTCGAGTATCGTTAAAGAACTCGCCCGCCACGGAGAAGCCGTGGAGGGGGGAAGCCTGGAAGGGTTGGTACCAAACATTGTCCAACAACGTCTCCGACAAAAGGTTGCGCAACAACAGGCAGGAACCAACACGACTCTCCGATCCGACTCGTCGAGCGGAAGTTAATGGCCTGGTTAACCGTGGAGCGGCGAATTCGGGAGCCGAGCCGTCCCCGATTCCGGCTCCGATTCAATGGAACCAGCAGAGTGCTACTCCGCGGCCGCTTGCCAGCAACGCCCATACTCCCGGGAATGGTGCCTCGGCCTATTCCAACGATCCAGCAAACGATCCTACAAACGATTCTACAAACGATTCTACAAACGATTCTACAAGGATGGATGCTATCGATAACCGGGGAGCCGATGTGGATGCAGGGCAGGAGGGAGCCGATCTCGGAGGGGTGAGCGGGTTGCCACCTGTCTCCGAAGTGCCCCGTTTCATGGCGCCGCCCCAGGGGGGCGTCGATATCCTGAAACTGCTGACGGAACTGGAAGACCAGATCGACCATACCCGCAAGGGCCCCTTCGGCACGATGATCGGGTTTGACGAAGATCGGTTCCATATGATGATCATGAAGATCCGCGCCAATCTTCCCGAAGAGATGAAGCGGGCTTCCAAACTGGCACGCGAGCAGGAGCGGATCGTCGAGGAGACCCTGACGACATCGGAGCGGATCAAACAGGATGCCCGGCAGACGGCACAGGTCGATCTGGACAGCGCTCATCGCGAGGCCTCGCAGTTGCGTGAGCAGGCCCGCCAGGAGGCCGATGCCCTCCGCGCCGAAGCCCGCAATGCGCTCGATACTGCCTGCGCTGCCGCAGACCGCGAGGTGGCCCATCTGCTGGAAGAGGCCCGACTGCAGGGAAATCGGCTCATGGAGGATGCACGCCAGCAGGCTGCCTACCTGGTGAGCGACAGCGAGATCCTGCAACAGGCCCAGATCGTAGCACAGGATATCGAGCGGCGTGCTCAGGAAGAGGCACAGGCCGTTCGACGCGGCGCGGACGACTATGCACGCGATGTACTCGCCAACCTCGAATCCGTTCTCAATAGAGCTACCGTCCAGATACAGAAAGGTCGGGAACTCCTGGAACGAGAGCGCTGAGCAGGAGCTTCTTATGCGACTAGATATCACCGAGATTCTGCGTGAAGTAGGCAAGAATATGCCCTACGACATTCAGGAGCCGCCCCTGGTAGATGAACATGTGGAATGTACCAGGGAGATCACCGGTCGGATCGTCTTCAACAATACCGGTGGTACCCTGCTGGTTACGGGCAAGGCCAGTACGGCAGTCGCGTTGCCCTGTAGCCGGTGCGCCGAATATTTTGAACGACCCGTGGCGTTCCCCGTCGAGGAGGCGTTCGAACTGCGCCATACCGGCCTGGGGCCGCGCAATGCACAAAATGTCGAGGTGCTGGAAGAGGACGATAGCCCCGTTGCGGGTAAACTATTCGATGGGCATGTCTTCGATCTCACCGAGATGTTGCGACAGTATATCGTGCTTGAAGAGCCGACCCAACCGCTTCCGCCCCTACGGCCCGACGGACGATGCGCCCACTGCCAGCGACGCCCGGAAGAGGTGCTCGCTATAGAGGCGACGGATACGGAGGCCCAAACGGCCAAAGAGGCCGCACCCATCAATCCGGCCTTCGCTAAACTCGGGCAGCTACTTCAAAATCAGGATACTGAGTAGTAAGTAACTATCAACTCAAGAGATCATTTTAAGAGATCACTTAGAAAAGATTACTAGAAAGGTTTTACCATGCCACTCCCTAAACGCCGCCACTCCAATCAGCGCACGCGCAAGCGCCGAACCCACTATAAGCTGACACATCATCCCGCCATCGTTCCGAGCTTCGAGAAGCCGGGCGAGGTGACCCTGCTCCACCATGTCGATCCGGCCACCGGACGCTACAAGGGACGCCAGGTCTTCGCCATGCCCGACGAGAACGCACAGGCGTAGCGGAGGGGTAAATCCAGTCCATAGGAAAGTGAATCGGGAAGGCCGAGAGGAAGTTAGAGAGCAGACGGAGACAGGCGCGAACGTCTAGATAGTATCGGACTATAAACAATCATGAGCGATTCTAATTCCACCGATTCGACAACTTCGCTCGAATCCGGCACGACATCGACAAACCCCGTTGCCGTGCAGGAGACCCGGACGGATGCGCAACCCGTTACTCAGGAGAAGCCCCGCATCCCATGCGTTGCTGTGGATGCGATGGGAGGCGACCTCGGCCCGGCGGAGGTCGTGCGCGGAGTCGTCGAAGCCGCACGGCAGGCAACGCTACAGTATGCCCTTGTGGGAGATCCCGACGTGCTAGAGAAGGCACTCGCCAGCATCTCGCCCCGTCCGACCAATATCTCGATCGTGCCCGCCAGGCAGGTAATCGAGATGACCGACCAGCCGACCGTCGCGTACAAGAAGAAACCAGACGCCTCCATCGTTGTTGCAGCCCGTCTGGTAAAGCAGAAAAAGGCAGATGCGCTGGTCAGTATCGGTAACACCGGGGCCGCAATGGCCGTCTCGCTGCTCACACTGGGCAGAATCAAAGGCATCGACCGCCCCGCCATCGCGACTCCGCTCCCGTCCGCCTCCAAACATGGCACGGTCGTGCTTCTAGATGCGGGTGCCACCGTGGATTGCGACCCGAACAACCTCTACGAGTTTGCCCTGATGGGTGCTGTCTATGCGGAGGCCGTGCTGGGCATCCCATCTCCCACCGTCGGCCTCCTCTCCAATGGAGAGGAGGACAGCAAGGGCAACGAACTGGTCAAGCGTACTCGCGCCCTGTTCCATCAGGTGACCCAGACCGGCAACGGACAGATGCCTTTCAACTACTACGGCAATGTTGAGGGACGAGATGTGTTCCGGGGCACTACCGATGTGGTGGTCTGCGATGGGTTCGTGGGCAACGTCTTTCTCAAAGCCAGCGAGGGCGTCGCCGAAATGATCATGAGCCTCCTCCGCCATGAACTGGGCAATAGCAAGTGGAAAAAACCGCTGGTCTGGCCCCTGCGCCCCTCGTTGCGCCGTGTGCGAGGACGCATCGACTATTCGGAGCGTGGAGGTGCCCCCCTTCTTGGCATCAATGGCATCTGTATCATAGGGCATGGCAGATCGAATGCCTACGCGGTCACCAATGCCTGCCGTGCCGCCGAGCGCGCCATCGAGCATAATATCATCGATGCCATTCGGCAACGCGTCTGCGACATGCCTTCACCGCCTCCGGTGTAAATCCAACTTCTGTTGATAATGCGCTTCGATTGGATGATGGCGTTGCCCATCGTATTGGGCGCATTCGAACCATTAGTTTGAATTAGAATTTCTGGGATCTTTTTCGGAAAGTTGCCTGCATGACGTCAACAACACCCGTGCCTCTTGATGTTTCCCCCTCTCTGGTGGTCGATCCTCTTCTGTCTGTTCCTAATGCGGGCATCATCGGACTTGGAATGTGCCTTCCTGAAAGGGTGTTGACCAACGGGGATCTGGAAAGCATGGTCGATACCGATGATGAGTGGATCAGGTCACGTACAGGGATCCGGGAGCGTCGCGTGACGGATGCGGCGACTACCGTTTCCGATCTGGCAGTGGTTGCGGCTCAACGCGCTCTGGAAGATGCCGGGGTGGCCGCCACCGAGTTGGATCTGGTGCTCTGCGCCACCACAAGCGGCGACTATATCTGGCCCTCCACCGCCTGCGTGATCCAGCATCGTATTGGTGCCACAAACGCGGCGGCTTTCGACCTGGGAGCGGCCTGCTCCGGTTTCTGCTATGGGCTGGCGACGGGTGCCAGTTTCATTCAATCACGGGCGATGCGACGTGTCCTGGTGATCGGTGCGGATACCCTTTCAAAACAGGTAAACTGGCAGGATAGGGGCACCTGTATCCTGTTCGGTGATGGTGCCGCAGCGGTGGTGCTTGCCCCCTGTGCAGCCGATAGCGGCGTGCTTACCTCCCTGCTCGGTGCGGACGGGGGCGGCCTGGAGAGCGTCTGGATCCCGGCAGGAGGAAGCCGTACCCCCATTACGCCCGAAGTGCTGGAACAAAAACGCAATACGATCAGTATGCGCGGACAAGAGGTCTATCGGTTCGCCGTACAGGTGGTTCCCGAAGTGGTACAGGCGGCCCTGAAAAAGGTCTGTCTGCACCCCTCCGACATCGATCTCCTCGTACTCCACCAGGCCAATATCCGGATCGTGCAGTCCGCCACAGAGCGGCTGAATATCTCACCGGAGAAGGTTTTTGTTAATGTAGATCGCTATGGCAATACCTCGGCAGCCTCCGTGCCTCTCGCATTGACGGAAGCCTACCAGGCGGGCCGCATCAAGACGAACGATCTGGTTGTCACCGTCGGTTTCGGTGCGGGCCTCACCTGGGCTGCGAACGTGATTCGGTGGGGTCGGTAAGCATCCAGAGCAGAGCATAAGATTTAGAAGAGATGAGATCAGTACTGAAAGAGATCAGTACTGAAAGAGAACAGTGCTGAAAGAGATCAGTACTGAAAGAGAACAGTGCTGAAAGAGATCAGTACTGAAAGAGGTCAGTACTGAAAGAGAACAGTACTGAAAGAGATCAGTACTGAAAGAGATCAGTACTGAAAGAGATCAGTACTGAAAGAGATTAGTATAGAAAATGAAGTAGAATAGATGTTTGGTGGAGGCATCTGTTCATCCATTCAAATGATTAAATCTGGCGGAAAGAGTGTGTGCGATGGGAAAGCTCGCGTTTTTGTTTCCTGGGCAGGGCTCGCAAAAGGTGGGAATGGGCAGGTCGTTCTACGATCACTTCCCGCAGGCCCGTACGGTGTTCGAACATGCCGACCAGTTGCTTGGTTTCGAACTCTCCCGGCTCTGTTTTGAGGGGCCGGAGGAGGATCTGAAGCAGACGGAGAACGCTCAGGTAGCGCTCTATACGACCAGCGTGGCGGCATGGAATATTCTGACAGCGCTCTGCGAGCGCTGCACACCCGAAGCGGTAGCAGGACATAGCGTGGGAGAATATGCCGCGCTGGTGGCGGCAGGTGCGCTCGATTTTGCACCGGGGCTCAACCTGGTACGTACTCGTGGGGAGTTGATGCGCGATGCCGCACAGCGGACTCCCGGAACGATGGCCGCCGTATTGGGCATGGAGGTCGAGCCCGTTCGTGCGATATGTCGCGAGGTGAAAGCGGAGGGCGGCGGCATCGTAGCGGTCGCCAACATCAACGGGGGTGGGCAGATCGTCATCTCCGGTGAAATAGGAGCAGTGGAGCGTGCCAGTGCGCTGGCACGCGAGCGAGGTGCCCGACGAGTGTTGCCTCTGTCGGTTTCCGGTGCGTTCCACTCGCCCCTCATGGTAACTGCTGGCGATGCCCTCTACACCCATCTCTCCCATACCGATTTTCGCAAGCCGGTTGTCAAAGTGGTGGCCAACGTCACGGGGCAGTATGTCGAGATGCCGTCGGATCTCACAGGCGGATTGACGATGCAGGTGAGCGGTGCCGTGCGCTGGGAAGAGTCGATGCGGCTATTGCTGGCCGATGGCTACGATACCTTTGTGGAACTGGGGTCGGGCGATGTCCTGTCCGGGTTGATGAAACGAATCGACAAGACCGTCGCAACCTACAGCGTTCACGATGCCGACAGCGCCCGCGATGTCGCTGGCAAACTGGACAACGTGTCGTAAACATGGATTCACATGCGTGTACTGGCTCCCCGGAATCGGGTTTTCTAACTGGGGACGCACCCTAAAGCTAAAGAGAGAAGGATGCAGGCGTGAAGCTGAAGGATAAGATCGCCATTGTGACGGGCGCAGGGCGTGGGATCGGGCGTGCTGTGGCGCTGGATCTGGCACACGAAGGTGCTAAAGTCGTCGTGAACTATAGCCGCAGTGCCGATGCTGCCGAGCAGGTGGTGCATGAGATCGTGACTGCCGGGGGCGAGGCGGTCGCCATGCAGGCCGATGTGGCGCAATCCGCGCAGGTGGACGCCCTTGTCTCCGCCACCCTGGAGCGTTTTGGGCGCATTGATATTCTTGTCAATAATGCGGGTATCACTCGCGACAAACTGATCCTGCGCATGACGGAAGAGGATTGGGACGCCGTTCTGGACACCAACCTCAAAGGCGCGTTTCTCTGTGTGAAGGCGGTTGCACCTCGCATGGTGAAGCAGAAGGGCGGAATCATCGTCAATATCGGTTCCGTCATCGGCAAAGTGGGACAGGCCGGTCAGGTCAACTATAGCTCTTCCAAATCCGGGCTGATAGGACTCACCAAATCGGTCGCCAAGGAGCTGGGCTCACGCAATATTCGTGTCAACGCCGTCGCCCCTGGCTACGTCGAGACAGATATGACGCAGGTCTTGAAAGAGGAACACCGGGAGGCCGTGATGAAGCAGGTACCGCTGGGACGCCTGGGCCGTTGTGAGGATATCGCACAGGTCGTCACCTTTCTCTGCTCGGAGGCTGCCGCCTACATCCAGGGAGAGGTGATCTCCGTTGATGGCGGGTTGTTCATGTAGATTCTAATAGATTCTAACGGTCTCTCGTTGATTCGTCTTTCATTTTAGTTGCTTTGTAGTTGCTGTTACTACTATTCCGATTCTATTATTCCGAATACCCCGATACCCGAATATTCGGTACCACTAAAAGGAGCAGATACGCATGGAAAGTACACTTGATCGCGTAAAGAAGGTTCTCGTCGAGCAACTGGATGTCGATGCAGCCGCCATCGAGCCCGAAGCCTCTATCGTCGACGACCTGGGAGCGGACTCGCTCGATATCGTCGAGATCATCATGGGACTGGAAGATCAGTTCGATGTCGAGATCCCCGATGAGGATGCCGAAAAGATCACCACCGTCCAGCAGATCATCGATTATGTCGAGAACAAAGGCAACGCAACTCCGAGTGCGCCGACTTCCGTTGCCGCCGAGACCAAGGGCAATGAAAAGGATCTGACCGCCCCCAAATCATCTCCTACTGAGCAGTAAAGGAAAGGTGGATCCGACCTTCCCTTTTCGACCCGTTTCCAACGGGAATCATGCTAGTCTTGAACCGGTTGGGAAATACGCAGGTAGTAGACGCGTAGGTAGGATCAGGAAGGGAAGGCCGGGTGAGGATCGAAATATGAGTGCAGAGAGTGCGAGTGCAAACCAGGCACATCGCGTCGTCATTACCGGCATTGGTGCTGTAACTCCTCTGGGGCAGACGGCAGAGACGTTCTGGAAAGCGTGCCTGGCGGGCTGTTCGGGCGTGTCTCCCATCACGGGCTTTGATGCCACCGGCTACTCGACACGTTTCGCTGCCGAGATCAAAGATTGGGATCCTGCGCCCTACCTCGACAAGAAGGACGCACGTCGTGTGGCCACCTTCGTCCAGTTCGCGGTAAAAGCGGCCTGTCTGGCGGCTGAAGATTCACAACTTCCAATCAACGATGAGACGCGAGATCGTATCGGCGTCTACATCGGCTCTGGAATCGGCGGCCTGAATATTCTGGAGGCCCAGCATAAGATCCTGCTCGAACGCGGGCCGGATCGAATAAGCCCATTCATTATCCCTGGCATCATCTGCGATATGGGAGCCGGTCTGGCATCCATTACTCTGGGAGTACGTGGCCCCAACGCCTGTATCACAACCGCCTGTACCACGGGCACCAACAACATCGGTGAGGCCTACCATATCATTCGACGTGGCGATGCCGATGCGATGTTTGCTGGTGGGGCCGAGTCCAGCATCACGCCTCTGGCGATGGCAGGGTTCTGCCAGGCTCGCACGCTCTCGCAACGCAACGACGATCCCGAACATGCCAGCCGCCCCTTCGATGCCAATCGCGATGGTTTCGTGATGGGAGAGGGTAGCGGTGTCCTGGTGCTCGAATCGCTGGAGAGCGCACAGGCGCGTGGTGCAAAGATATACGCCGAGGTCATCGGCTACGGCGCAAGCGGTGATGCATACCACATCACGAGCCCCCCTTCGGACGGTAACGGCGCTATCCGCGCTATGAAGGCCGCCCTCCGGTCAGCCAACCTGCAGCCCGAAGATATCGACTATATCAACGCTCACGGTACCTCTACCGAACTGAACGATAAGACCGAGACACTGGCCATCAAAACCGTCATGGGCGAGCATGCCCACAAGGTAGCCATTAGCAGCACAAAGTCGATGACAGGCCACCTTCTGGGTGCGGCAGGTGCTATCGAGGCTATCGTCTGCGCCATGGCGATCAAGGACAGCATCGTTCCGCCGACCATAAACTACGAGACGCCCGACCCCGAATGCGATCTGGATTACGTGCCCAATCATGCCCGTAAAATGGACGTTCGGGTTGCTCTCTCCAACTCGTTCGGTTTCGGCGGCCACAACGGCACCCTGATCTTCAAACGCTTCGAACCATAGCCCTACCCCGGTGCCTTCCAGATATGTCGGGGGTTGGGCAAAACGGTGCCAACCATGTAAAACGTGTCTCCTATGTTGAAGAGGTTCAGCATAGGAGACACGTTATTAATGTTTACGACCACTCTACTGCTTCTCTACTGCTTC
>Ga0213850_1351267_pt1 | contig 11283 bp, 10 predicted proteins | sample LLC_MetaT_FD_164453 | JGI IMG/M metagenome (GOLD analysis project Ga0213850, IMG submission 164453) | Metatranscriptome of freshwater microbial communities from post-fracked creek in Pennsylvania, United States - LL:C (Metagenome... | ecosystem: Environmental > Aquatic > Freshwater > Creek ...
CGCGCAGAGGAAACCTGACCCATGCAAGATGGCGAATCCGCCCCCGCTTCCGCCCCAGCGCAGGGCACGCTGATGCGCGGCAAGCGCGGCCTGATCATGGGCGTTGCGAATGACCGCTCGATCGCCTGGGGCATCGCGGCCGCCTGCGCCGCACAGGGTGCCGAGATTGCGTTCAGCTTCCAGGGCGAGGCGCTGGAAAAGCGCGTCCGCCCGTTGGCCGACAGCATCGGTGCCACGCTGGTGCTGCCGTGTGACGTGTCTGACGATGCCAGCATCGACGCCTGCTTCACCGCCTTGGGTGAAGCCTGGCCGGAAGGCATCGACTTCCTGGTTCACGCCATCGGCTTTGCCGACAAGGCCTATCTGCGGGGCCGCTATGTCGATACCCCGCGTGAGGTGTTCCTCCAGGCGCTCGATATCTCCTGCTTCAGCTTCACTGCCGTTGCCAAGCGCGCGGCGGCGATGATGCGTTCGGGGGGCGCGATGCTCACGCTGTCGTATCTCGGCGCTGAGCGCGTGGTGCCACATTATAACGTGATGGGCGTGGCCAAGGCCGCACTCGAAGCCTCGGTGCGCTATCTCGCCACCGATCTGGGCGTGGACAACATCCGCGTCAACGCGATCAGCGCCGGGCCGATCCGCACGCTGGCAGCCTCGGGCATCGGCGATTTCCGCTACATCATGAAGTGGAACGAATACAACGCGCCGCTGCGCCGCAACGTCACCATCGAGGATGTCGGCGGCGCGGGTTTGTATATGCTGTCGGATCTGTCGTCGGGCGTGACGGGCGAGGTGCACCACGTCGACAGCGGCTATTTCACCGTCGGCATGAAGAACCCGGACGCGCCGGATATCACGGTCAAGCACGACTGATGTCACACAACACGTTCGGCCATCTCCTGCGCGTCACCACCTGGGGTGAAAGCCACGGGCCCGCCATCGGCTGTGTTGTCGATGGTTGCCCGCCGCGCATTGCGCTCACCGAGGCTGACATTCAGCCCTGGCTCGACAAGCGTCGCCCAGGCCAGTCGAAATTCACCACCCAGCGCCAGGAGCCGGACGAGGTGCGCATCCTCTCCGGCGTGTTCGAGGGTATGACCACCGGCACGCCGATTGCGTTGGAGATCACCAATGTCGATCAGCGCAGCAAGGATTACGGCGCGATTGCCCAGCAATTCCGCCCCGGCCACGCCGATCTGACCTATGATCTGAAATACGGCATCCGCGATTATCGCGGCGGCGGGCGCTCCTCGGCGCGCGAGACGGCGATGCGGGTGGCGGCTGGTGCGGTTGCGCGCAAAATGCTCAGCGGTGTGACGATTCGCGCCGCCCTGGTGCAGGTCGGCCCGCACCGCATCAACCGCGCCAACTGGGATTGGGCGCAGGTGGACGAAAACCCGTTCTTCTGCCCCGACGCGCAGGCCGCCATCCAGTGGGAGGATTATCTCGGTCAGATCCGCAAAGCCGGCTCGTCGTGCGGTGCGGTGATTGAGGTGGTGGCTGAGGGTGTGCCGCCCGGCCTGGGCGCGCCGATCTACGCCAAGCTCGACGCCGACATCGCTGCCGCTTTTATGGGCATCAACGCGGTCAAGGGTGTGGAGATCGGCGAGGGCTTCGACTCCGCCTGCCTCACCGGTGAGCAGAATGCCGATGAGATGCGGATGGATGGCAACCGCGTGGTGTTCGGCTCCAACCATGCCGGCGGTATTCTGGGCGGCATCTCCACCGGCCAGCCGATCATTGCCCGTTTTGCGGTCAAACCCACCAGCTCCATCCTCACCCCGCGCCAATCGGTGGATCGGATGGGGCATGAGGTCGATATCCTCACCAAGGGTCGGCACGATCCATGCGTCGGCATTCGTGCGGTGCCGGTGGGGGAGGCGATGATGGCGCTGGTGCTGGCCGATCACCTGCTGCGTCAGCGTGCGCAAAACCCCGATTCGCCAAGTGCGGCTGTGCTGCCGCGCAATTGATGCAAAAATCTGCATCGATTGCTGCATCTGAACCGCACGCCGCGCCGTAACCGCAATGTCGGCTCTCGCGCGAGCGCCGATTGCGGTTACTCTGGTTGCACCAATCCGGTGCGACGGGGCGGGTTCGGTGCGAAGCGCCGGTGCGGAGGGCAGAATGGCCACTATGCGGCACGCTGGCGATGGATCGTCAGGCGTTGATGGAATGCTCGCTGCGCTGGCAGACGCGTCGGCGCTGTCTGGCTTCATCGCCATGGTCGGTGCATCGCTCTGGGGCGAGCGTATTGCCGAGATTCTGCGCGAGGTGGCGCGCAGTCAGCGCGTCGGTCGGGCGTTGCTGCAATGGCATGCTGTTGAAATCGGCATCGAACGCATGCGCCGCGCGGTGGAAACGGCTGAGCGCACACCAGCCGAGCGCTGCCTGCTCGATGTGCTGCACGAGGTGATGCTTGCCGATGCGCAGCTATCGCCATCTGGGCGGTCAAGGCTGCGCGCGCAGCTGGCCGAGGCGTTGCAGCACGAGCGCAATCTGGTGCCGCTGTTCCACCTGTTCCGCACCGCAGCCCTGCAACGCTCGCGCGGCTTCGCAGTGCATTATGCCGGGCTGGACGATGGTGCCAGCTTCGACCTGTTGCTCGAACGTGACGGCGCGCAGGCTGAGTTGGTGTGTGACGTGATCTCCGCCGAGGATGGCCGAGACGTGCATCGCGGCGCCTGGGCGCAGTTGGTGGACCGCATTGACGATGATCTGCAAACTTGGCTGTCCGCCCATCCCGGCAAATATCTGCTCAAACTCACCCTGCCGCAGGGATTGAACGGCGAGGAGGCCCGGCTGTCCGCCCTGCATGGGCGCATCCGCACCATGCTCAGTGAACAGCGCCGGGCGGACCATGACGAAGCCTGCGTCTTGCGGCTCGACCCGTTGATCCTCGCCGCCGCCCAGGCATCGCACCGGCCGAGTGAGCCGAAGCTGATGTCGAGTCTGCGTCGGGAATTTGGCCCGCAGGCGCATCTGGCGGTGACGGCAGCCGGGGACGGGGTGGTGGCGCTGGCGGCCCGCGCCGCGCGTGAGGATGAAGTGGCCGTGGCGATCCGCAAACGTCTGGCTGCCCTCGCCCCGTCGCGCCTCTCTGGCACGCGTCCGGGCATTCTGGCGATGTTTGTCGAGGACACCGACCGCACCGAGTGGCGCCTGCTGCGCGATCAACTCGAATTGGAGGGCGAGGCGCGGCAGTTTCTCACCCATCCCGAGGCGCGCTGTGTGGTGGCCGTCACCTGTGCATCGCGTCTCGAATTATTCGGTGCCATCGCGCCTGATGCGGCGTGTGACGGCGAATTACGCTTCCGCAACCCGTCTCACCCGGCGGCGAAAGCAGCGGCTTTGGCTCCGGCGGTGCTCTCCTCGCTCTGATCTTTGTCCGGCTGGCGCTGAATTTATCGCCTCCGGAGGCGGGGTGGTGTTGTCAGCCTGTGGCTTGTATTCTAAGCCCACGCGGCTGGCTGTTCGGCTTGTCCGTTGCCGCTGGTCGTGAGTCGTGGTCCGGCTGTCGGGCCCGGTGGGGAGAATGGTCTTGGTTCGCATGCGCGCAGCCCTGCTGGCTTCTGTTCTCGGAATTGCACTGGGGCAGGGAGCGCTGCCAGCCTGGGCACAGGACACGCGCCAACTGGCCGCGCTGGCCGACCCTATGGGCGTGATCGCCGCCATCAAGGTGGAGGGCAATCAGCGAATCGAATCCGGCACGGTGGCGTCGTATCTGCTGGTGCAGCAAGGCGACACGTTCGATGCTGAGCGGCTGGATCGCTCGCTGAAATCGCTTTATGCCACCGGCCTGTTCGCCGACGTATCGCTGCGGCGCGAAGGTTCGGTGCTTGTGGTGCGGGTGGCTGAAAACCCGATCATCAACCGCGTGGTCTTCGAAGGGAACAAGAAGATCAACGATGAGCACATCACCGGTGTGGTGCAGCTCAAGCCGCGTTCGGTGTTCACCGTCGCGTTGGCTGAGATCGACAAGCAGAAAATTCTCGACGAATACGCAAAGAAAGGCCGTTTCGGCGCGCGCGTTGAACCGAAAGTGGTCAAGCTCGACCAGAACCGCGTTGATCTCATTTACGAAATCGACGAAGGCACCGATACCTACATCTCCAAGATCGCCTTCGTCGGCAACCACGAATTCAGCGAGAGCAAGCTGCGCGAAGCGGTGTCCTCGCGTGAGGAAGCTTGGTGGCGGTTCCTGTCGTCCTCCGACAGCTATGACCCCGATCGCCTGCAATATGACCGCGAATTGCTGCGCCGGTTCTATCTGCGCAACGGGTATGCCGATATCGATATCTCCAATCCCACCGCCGAACTTGCCGCTGATCGCTCAGCATTCTTTGTCAGCTTCACTGTCAAGGAAGGTGAGCGCTACCGCGTTGGCAAGATTTCGGTGAAGAGCGACCTGCGCAACGTCGATCCGGAGGAACTGCGCAAGCTCGTCGATATCGAGGAGGGCGACTGGTATGACGGCAGCCTGATCGATGGCGTGACGCAGCGCGTCGCCGAGGCGGTGCGCTCGCACGGTTACGCCTTCGTGGACGTCAAGCCGGTCATCACCCGTGATGCCGAGAAGAAGACGATCTCGATGGAATTCGCCGTCGGTGAAGGCCCGCGCGTGTATGTCGAGCGCATCGACATCAGCGGCAACGTGCGGACCCAAGACAAGGTGATCCGCCGCGAGTTCCGTCTTGCCGAGGGTGACGCCTTCAACGCCGATCTGCTGCGCCGGTCGCGCCAGCGCATTGAAGATACCGGCTATTTCAGCACCACCACCGTCACCTCCGCGCCGGGTTCAACGCCGGATAAGGCGATTGTGAGTGCGAAGGTGGACGAGAAATCCACCGGTGAACTCACTTTCGGCGGCGGCTACTCCACCGATATCGGCGCGCTGCTCAATATCGGTCTCAAGGAGCGCAATCTGATCGGCTCCGGGGTTGAGGCAGGCATTTCCGGCGTGCTGGCGCAGAAGCAGACGCAGATCGACGTCAGCGCCACCAACCCGTATTTCCTCGACCGCAACCTGGTCGCAAGCGTTGATCTGTTCGCCATTCAGAGCAACCTGTTGACGCTTGCGCAGTATGAGGAGCGTCGGGCGGGTGGCTCGGTGTCGCTGGGGTATGAACTCAACGAACATCTGCGCCAGAACTGGACCTACTCGCTCGTCGCGCGTGATGTGTATGGCGTGCAGTCCAGCGCCAGCCTTTACGTGCAAGACGAGGCCGGCCCGTCGCTGCTCTCGCAGATCGGCCAGACCATCAGCCTCGATTATCGAGACAGCCGGATCGATCCGAAAGACGGCTTCCTCGTCCGCCTTGGCACTGACTATGCCGGCCTGGGTGGCGATGTGCGCTATGTCCGCGCCAAGGTTGATACGCAATATCTGATCCCGTTGGAAAAGCTGCTGGGCGATCCGGACTATGTGTTCGTGCTATCGGCTGGCGCTGGCTACATGTTCAATCTCGGCACGCATGAGCGTATCATCGACCGTTTCTTCCTCGGCGGTGACAATCTGCGTGGCTTCCAAACCGGTGGCGTCGGCCCGCATGCCATCTCCGGTGGCGACAGCCTTGGTGGCCGCATGATGTGGACGCAGAGCAGCGAATTGCGCTTCCCGCTGCCGGTATCGGCTGATCTGGGCCTGAGCGGTCGCGTGTTTGTCGATGTGGGCGCGCTGTCGCAGGCCGCCAGCAGAACGCGTACCGGCACGGCGATCGCCATCACCGACAGCGCGGCGCCGCGCATCGGTGCTGGTTTCGGCTTCTCCTGGAAGACGCCGTTTGGTTTGATCAACATCGACTTCGCGCCGTTCGTGGTGAAGAAGTCCTATGATCAGACCCAGTTCTTCCGCTTCGGCTTTGGCACAAGGTTCTGATGCGTATGATCCGTTCGCGTATTGCCGCAGTTCTATGCGTCGCCTCGGTGGCGCTGGCCTGCATTCCCGCACAGGCTGAGGATTTCTTCGTCCCCAACGCGCCGCGCCCGGCGGCACAACAGCCGCAGCGCCCGGCGGCGCGCCCGGCGCCCAGCGCTGCGTCTTCCGCCAGCCCCGGCCCGGTTGGCGGCGCGCTGCCGTCGATCATAGCGCCGGGTGCTGATGCGGATGTGCCGACCAGCCCGCCAGCGCAGTTGCCGCCATTCCCAGCATTGCCGCCGCTCGCCAAGGTTGCACCGCCGCCCGCGGCCGTGATCGGTGTCATCGGCGTGCCGGAGATCATGCGCGCCTCATTGGCCGCTCAGGCGGTGGACCGCATCATCGGCGAGCGCCGCGACCGTCTCAATGAGGATGCGCAGAAGGAGCAGGCCGCCTGGCGTGACATGCAGCAGCACCTTGCCAGCCAGCGCAGCTCGATGTCTCCCGAGCAGGCGGCGGCGAAGGATCGCGAATTGCGTGACCGTATCGCCACCGCGCAAAAGCAGTTCCGCGACCGCGCACGCATCATTCAGGAAGCGGCGCAATATGGTGTGGGCCAGATCGAGCGCGCTCTGGTGGCGGTGATCCGTCAGGTGGCCGAGAGCCACGGCATGAATCTGGTGCTGCATCGCTCTCAGGTGGCGCTCAACGTTCCTGAATTCGACATCAGCGAGCCGGTGGCGAACCAGCTCAACGCGGTGCTGCCCTCGGTGGTGATCCCGCCCGATGGTGTGTCGCCGAGCGCGTTGCCGGGTGGCGGCGCAGGCCCGATGCCACCGCCAGCGGATGGCCCACGGCGGTAAATGTGTCTGATACCCTAGCCCCCGGCGATCTGCGGTTTTTTGAGCGCAGTGGACCGTTTGTGATCGCCGATCTCATCGCCTGCGCCGGGGTGGAAGCCTCGGCGCAGGATGATCTGCGCCGCTTCGTTCGCGTCGCCCCGTTGCAGGTGGCGGGGCCGGAGGATGTGAGCTTCCTCGACAATCGCAAATACCTCCCCGCCTTGGCTGAAACACGCGCAGGCGCGGTGATCATTCACCCCGATCTGCAAAGCCGCGTGCCGCCGGGCGCTGTGGCGCTGACCACGCGCCAGCCTTACCTCGCCTGGGCGAAGATTGCCGCGCTGTTCCACCCGCTGCCCGCACCGGTGCCGGGCATTCATCCAAGTGCTGTTGTTGATCCTTCGGCAGATATCGATCCAAGCTGTGACATCGGCCCGTTTGTGGTGATCGGCCCGCACGCGCAGATCGCCGCCGGCTGCCGCATCGGCGCGCACAGCGTGATCGGCCGGGGTGTCAGCATTGGCGCACACACGCTGATCGGCCCGCATTGCACCATCAGCCACGCCGTCATGGGCGCGCGTATCACGCTGTTCCCCGGCGTGCGCATCGGCCAGGACGGCTTTGGCTTCGCCACCACGATGACGCCGCGCGGCCCGCTGCATATCAGCGTGCCACAGCTTGGCCGTGTGGTGATCGAGGATGACGTGGAGATTGGTGCCAACAGCTGCGTTGATCGCGGCTCGGCGCAGGACACCGTGATCGGCGCGGGCACTCGGCTCGACAATCTGGTGCAGATCGGGCACAACGTGCGCATCGGGCGGGCCTGCGTGATTGTGGCTCAGGCCGGTGTTGCGGGCTCCTCGGTGCTGGAGGATTTTGTCGTTCTGGCCGGGCAGGTTGGCGTTGCCGGGCATGTCCGCATCGGGCGGGGCGCGCGTCTGGCGGGCCAGACCGGCGTGATGAGCGATCTGCCGGGCGGTGCTGAATATATGGGCACGCCGGCAATGCCGGTGAAGGCCTATTTTCGTCAGATTGCTGTGCTGAAGCGACTCGCGGCAATGGGCGTGAGGGTGTTTGCCGGGTTTGGCGGCACCGAACATAACAACACGGCGCAGAACGAGCCCCCGACTGCGTCGGATGATGAGACGGGCAGGAACTGAGCAGCGATGGACGGAACCGATACCAACACGACCGCTTCCGGCCCTGATGCGGCGGCGCAGACGGCTAAGGTCATTCCGCTGATCGATATCGAGCGCATCCGCCACGATATCCCGCACCGCTACCCGATGCTGATGATCGATAAGATGGTTGACGTCGTGCTCGGTGAGAGCGCGGTCGGCATCAAGGCGGTGTCGGGCAACGAGCCGTTCTTCCAGGGTCATTTTCCAGAAAAGCCGGTGATGCCGGGTGTGCTCATCGTCGAGGCGATGGCGCAGACCTCCGCTGTGCTGGTGGTGGAGACGCTGGGGGAACAGGCCGCCGGTCTGCTGGTCTATTTCATGACCGTTGACAGCGCGAAGTTCCGCCGCCCCGTGGTGCCCGGCGATCTGCTGCGCATCACCGTGGTGCGCGAGCGTCGGCGCGGCAATGTGTGGAAATTCAAGGGCACCGCGCGTGTCGATGGGGTAGTGGTGGCAGAGGCGATCTATTCGGCGATGATCATGGAACGCGGCGCGTGAGCGGCATTCATCCGCAGGCCATTGTCGAAGCCGGTGCGCAGATCGGCGAAAACGTCACCATCGGGCCGTGGTGCCATGTGGGGCCCGGCGTCACCATCGAATCCGGCGCGCGGCTGATCAGCCATGTGGTGGTGGATGGTGACACGCGCATCGGGGCCGACTCGGTGCTCTACCCGTTCTGCACCGTCGGCATGGCACCGCAGGATCTGAAATACAAAGGCGAGCCGACTCGCACGGAGATTGGCGCGCGCTGCCATTTGCGTGAGCATGTCACCGTGCATCGCGGCACCGTCACCGGGTCGGCGCTGACCAAAGTTGGTGATGGCTGCCTGCTGATGGCCGGCGTGCATGTGGCCCATGATTGCGACATCGGCGACAATGTGGTGATGGCCAACAACGTTCTGCTCGGCGGCCATGTCCATGTCGGCCCGTTCGCGGTGCTTGGCGGCGGTGCGGCGGTGCATCAATTCACCCGCATCGGCCGTGCGGCGATGATCGGCGGCATGGCGGGCGTGGTGGCGGATGTCATCCCGTTCGGCACCGTGATCGGCAACCGCGCCTATCTGGCCGGGCTGAACATCATCGGCCTGCGCCGTCGTGGCTATGACCGGGCGCAGATCAACGCCGTGCGCGGCGCGTTCCGGCTGATGTTCCTCAGCCCCGGCGTGTTCGATGAGCGTGTGGAGCAGGCGCGCACCACCTATGGTGATGAGCCGCTGGTGGTGGAGATGCTCGACTTCATTGCCGCCTGCGGTAAGCGCGGCCTGACGCATGCATCCATCGAGTCAACGGATGACGATGCCGCCTGATCAGCCTGCCGAGGGGCGCACCCTCGGCATTCTGGCGGGCGGTGGCCCATTGCCGGCTCAGGTGGCGCGTGCCGCTCAGGCGGCTGGGCGTCCGGTTTTTCTGATCGGCTTTGAGGGCTTTGCCGACAAGGCGTTGCTCGCACCGTTTCCCAACGAGACATATCGCCTCGGTGCCGCTGGCGGCATGCTGGCGGCCCTGCGGCGGCATGGCGTGCAGGATCTGGTGCTGATCGGCCCGGTTCGTCGCCCCTCCATGCTCGATCTGCGCCCGGATGCGGACGGGGTGAAACTCGTCGCCCGCATCGGTCGCGCGGCGTTTGGCGGCGATGACGGGCTGCTCGCCGCCGTGGTGCGCGTGTTGGGTGAGGAAGGGTTTCGCATCCTCGGCGCGCATGAAATCCTCTCCGAGGCTGTCGGCCCGAAAGGCCAACTCACCAAACTCGGGCCAGACGCGCAGGCGCAGGCGGATATTGAGCGCGGCATCGCCGTCACCCAGGCGTTGGGCCGGGCGGATGTCGGGCAGGGCTGCGTGGTGCAGGCCGGCGTGGTGCTTGCGGTTGAGGCGATTGAAGGCACCGATGCGATGCTCGCCCGCGCGCGCGGATTGGCGCGACCTGGGCCGGGTGGCGTGCTGGTCAAGCTCGTCAAACCGGGCCAGGATCGTCGCGCTGATCTGCCCACCATCGGCCCCGCCACGATTGCCGCCTGCATGGATGCCGGGCTGCGCGGCATCGCTTTCGAGGCGGGTGGCACGCTGCTCACCGACCGTGCTGCGATCATCGCGGCGGCGGATCAGGCTGGGCTGTTCGTGGTGGGGGTTGAGCCGCGTTAGACTTGTCTGCAACTGGGGGAAACAACAATGCGCTTTCTGCACACCATGCTCCGCGTCGGCGATCTCGACCGCGCGACGAAATTCTACATCGACGTACTCGGCATGAAGGAACTGCGCCGCCGGGATGTGCCGGAGGGCAAATACACGCTGGTCTTCGTCGGCTACGAGAACAACCCTGAGCAGGCCGTGGTGGAACTGACCTACAATTACGGCGTTGATCACTACGAGCTTGGCACCGCGTTCGGCCATCTTGCCATCGGCGTGCCAGACGTGGCGGCCACCTGTGACTTGGTGCGCAGCAAGGGCGGCGTCGTCACGCGGGAGGCTGGGCCGGTGAAGTTCGGCACCACCATCATCGCGTTCGTGAAGGATCCAGACGGCTACATGATCGAATTGATTCAGCAGGCGTGATAGTTTGCGGGTGGGCGGCTCCACGCCCACCCGGCCACCGCGTGCCGGGCTATCTCGGCGATGGGGTGCGGCATGAAGATTTCATGGTTGGGGCTGGCGCTGTGTTTGACGGTCACGCCCTGCGCTGGTCAGTCATTGGACTGGGCCTATCCGCTGCCAGCCACGCCGCAGCCCGCTGACACCACAACGCCGCGCAGCGTCACCGGCAGTGCGGTTCATTTCACCGACGCGCAGATCGACAATTACTTCGCCGCGGTGGACTGGTTCCCCGCTGAACATCCGGCGATGCCGGAGGTGGCGGTGCTGCACGGGCGTGAGCCGGGGCTGCGCGCCTGCGCGGTGTGCCATTTGCCCAACGGTGCCGGTCACCCCGAATCATCGAACATCGCGGGTCAGTCAGTGGCTTATATCACTGCGCAGATGCACGCGCTGGCGACCAATGAACGCGCCAATGCACGCTCGAAGCTGATGAACATCGCCGCAAAATCCGCCAATGATGATGAAATTGCGCTCGCCGCCGCCTATTACGCCGCCTTGCCACTGGTCAACAACAACCGCGTCGTCGAAGCAACTGAAGTGCCGCGCAGCGTCGTCGGCAATGGGGCGATGCGCTTCGTGGCACCGGATGGCGGCACTGAGGCATTGGGGGAGCGCATCATCACCCTGCCGATTGATCCGGTGGAGGCAGCGCGCCGCAACATGCATGCCGGGTTCATCTCATACGTCCCGCCGGGCAGCATCGCGCGCGGTGTGGCGCTGGCGGCGGGGCAGGGTGGCAATGCGTCGCTCGCCTGTGCCGTCTGCCACGGTGAAGGCCTGCGCGGCAGTGACATTGCGCCGCCGCTGGTTGGCC
>Ga0213850_1185782_pt1 | contig 11256 bp, 20 predicted proteins | sample LLC_MetaT_FD_164453 | JGI IMG/M metagenome (GOLD analysis project Ga0213850, IMG submission 164453) | Metatranscriptome of freshwater microbial communities from post-fracked creek in Pennsylvania, United States - LL:C (Metagenome... | ecosystem: Environmental > Aquatic > Freshwater > Creek ...
CAGCCATCGTCCCAAAATTTAACACCTGCACGCCCAGCATTAATCATTGGCTCAATCGCTATTACCATACCTTCCTCCAGTTTGATACCCGATCCCCGCTTGCCGTAATTAGGCACCTCGGGTTTCTCGTGCAACCTGGTACCTACACCATGGCCAACAAGCTCTTTAACCACACCAAAGCCATTCTTTTCAGCATGCTCTTGCACAGCATATCCTATGTCGCCAACACGCATACCAACCACTGCCTTCTCTATTCCAAGTACCAGGCATTCTTTGGTTACACGCATCAGCTTTTTGGTTTGTTCACTTACCTCGCCAATTGGGAATGAGTATGCCGAATCGCCATAATATTTATTCTTTAGTACGCCACAATCAACCGATACCAGGTCTCCTTCGGCCAACTCATAGTTGCCCGGGAAACCGTGTACTACCTGGTTATTAAGGGAAATACAAAGCGAATATGGAAAGCCGTTATAATTTAAGAATGCAGGCACCCCACCATTATCACGTATAAAAGTTTCGGCAAGTTTATTAAGTTCAATGGTTTTTATACCAGGCCTTATCACTTTAGCTATCTCACCAAGAGTAGTTGATACAAGTAAGCAACTCTCCCTGATCAGCTCTATCTCCTCGACCGATTTATAATTGACTTTCGACATTATCCTTATATCGCAGATGGTGTTGAACCAGCTGCTGTAGGTATAGCGGTACGGCCTTTAATCCTTCCTGTTTTCATTAATCCATCGTAATGACGCATCAATAAATGGCTTTCAATTTGTTGCAAGGTATCCAAAACCACACCCACTAAAATGATCAGCGATGTTCCGCCAAAAAACCTTGCAAATGTATTGTTCACACCCAACACCGTAGCGATAGCCGGGAAAGTTGCAATAATGGCCAGGAATATCGAACCCGGTAAAGTAATCTTCGATATAATGTCATCGATATAATGAGTAGTAGCATCGCCTGGCTTAATACCAGGGATAAAACCACCATTCTTTTTCATATCATCCGACATTTGTTTCGGGTTTACTGTAATTGCCGTATAGAAGTATGTAAAAACAATGATCAATAATGCAAATACCAGGTTGTGTTCCCAGGTGGTATAGCTTGAAAGCGCTATCAGTATTCCGTTCGATCCGATTGCTGGAAAAAACGACGATATGGTAGCCGGAATAAACATTAAAGCCTGAGCAAAAATGATAGGCATAACACCCGCGGCATTCACCTTAAGCGGAATATATTGCCTTACACCACCATATTGTTTGTTACCAACTATACGTTTTGCATATTGAACGGCAATTTTTCGGGTTCCCTGAACAATCAGGATGGTAAACATTACTACAGCTATCAGTGCCGCAATTTCAATTACGAAAGTGAATAAACCACCTGTACCGGTAAACCTGCTTGTAAACTCTTGCGATATAGCAAAGGGCAACTGCGCGATGATACCCACCATGATAATTAGCGATATACCATTACCAATACCTTTATCGGTAATTTTTTCGCCCAGCCACATTACAAATAATGTACCGGCAGTTAACACGCATACCGAAAGCACTGTAAAATACGGCTCGGCTATGAGTTTATATTCAACCTGCGAGTGTACATAGCCAACCGCCTGTAACGCGGTAATGGCGATAGTGAGGTAGCGGGTCCACTGGTTTAATTTATTACGGCCACTTTCACCTTCTTTTTGTAATTTTTGGAAATACGGCACCGCTATACCCAATAACTGAACAACAATTGATGCCGAGATGTAAGGCATAACGCCCAACGCGAAAATCGATTCCCTCGAAAAAGAACCGCCCGCAAACATATTTAACAAACCCATCAACCCTTCTTTACCTTTAGTGTTATTTAAAGAGTTGGGATCAACGCCCGGCAATACTACAAACGAGCCTATACGATAAATTAAAAGAAAAAAGAAGGTGTTAGTGATACGCACCCTCAGGTCTTCAATTTTCCAAATATTGGATAAGGTGGTGAAAAATTTCTTCATTGAAATTTATAGCTTAAAGCTTAACTATTGAACCGCCTGCTGCTTCAATTGCTTGTTGTGCAGTAGCCGAAAACGCATGTGCTGTAACCTCTAACTTGGCTTTTAATTCGCCCCTGCCCAATATCTTCACCAAATCGTTTCGCGAAACCAAACCGTGTTCTTTTAAAGTATCAAGGTTTACCACTTCAACTTGGTACTGATCAACAAGCCCTTGAATAGCATCAAGGTTAACACTTACATACTCAACCCTGTTAGCGTTTTTAAAGCCAACTTTAGGAACGCGACGTTGCAAAGGCATTTGACCACCTTCAAAACCAATTTTGGTTGAAGTACCGCTGCGTGAACCGGCACCTTTATGACCCCTGGTTGAAGTACCACCGCGGCCCGAACCGGTACCACGACCGATTCTCTTTCTATTTTTTGTTGAACCTTCTGCAGGTTTCAGATTGTTTAAATTCATGGTATTAAATTTTTTCTACTGCTACCAAATGATTAACTTTTCTAACCATCCCGATAATAGCAGGGTTAGCTTCAACTTCTACGCTATGGTTTATTTTACGTAAACCTAAAGCTTCGATGGTTTTTTTCTGGCGCTCGCTTCTGTCGATAACGCTTTTAATCTGTGTAATTTTGATTTTCGCCATGACTGCTTATCCGTTAAATACTTTACCTAAATTAACTCCGCGGTGCTGAGCTACGGTATATGCATCGCGCAATTGCGACAATGCCGATACTGTTGCTTTAACCACGTTATGCGGGTTTGACGAACCTTTCGATTTTGCCAATACGTTGTGTATACCGGCCGACTCCAAAACGGCGCATAGCACCGCCTGCAATAACGCCGGTACCATTTGCAGCTGGTTTGATAAATACAAAACCACCCGAAAATTTACCTATTTGTTCGTGAGGAACAGTTCCGTTAATTACCGGTACCTTTACAAGGTTCTTTTTAGCATCATCAATACCTTTAGCAATCGCCTCGGTAACCTCTTTAGCCTTACCCAAACCATAACCTACAATACCATTCTCATCACCAACCACTACGATTGCTGAAAAGCTGAATGTACGGCCACCCTTGGTTACTTTGGCTACACGTTGGATGCTTACCAAACGATCTTTTAATTCGATTTCGCTTGATTTTACTCTTTTTATGTTAATAGTTGACATCTCTTGCTGTAATTAAAAAATTAAACCACCTTCACGTGCACCATCGGCTAATGATTTAACCCTACCGTGATACAAATATCCGTTTCTATCAAAAACCACCTGTTTTATACCGGCGGCAACAGCTTTTTCGGCAACCATTTTACCAACCGCTACCGATTGCTCTACCTTATTGCCGGTAGCTGAAAATTCTTTCGACAACGATGATGCCGAAACCAAAGTTTTACCGGTAACATCATCTATAATCTGAGCATAAATACCTTTATTGCTCCTGTACACCGACAGCCGTGGACGCTCTGGTGAGCCAGAAAGACGTTTTCTGATTCCCATTTTTATTCTGTCTCTTCTTGTTAACTTAGCTCCCATGTCGATTATTTTTTAGATGCTGATTTACCTGCTTTTCTTCTCAATATCTCGCCAACAAACTTGATACCCTTACCTTTATAAGGCTCTGGTGCACGTAACGAGCGGATTTTTGCTGCTACCTGGCCAATAAGTTGTTTGTCTGTCGATTCGAGAATAATGGTTGGATTTTTACCTTTATCAGCAGTGGTTGTAACTTTAATCTCTTTTGGTAATTCAAATACATAATGGTGCGAAAAACCCAGCACCAAATCCAATGTATTACCTGTATTGGTAGCGCGGTAACCCACACCAACAAGCTCTTGCTCAAGCTTGTAACCTGTAGTTACGCCAATTACCATATTATTTAAAAGCGCACGGTATAAACCATGCAACGCTTTGTGACGTTTTTGTTCGGACGGGCGTTGAACCACGATATGACCATCTTCCTGGCTGATAGTGATATCGCTATCAACTGCCTGGGTCAATTCGCCTTTAGGGCCTTTTACTGTTACGATGTTATCAGCCGATACAGAAACAGTAACGCCTCCCGGGATTGCTATAGGTGCTTTTCCTACTCTTGACATTGCTTAATTCCTCCTATTGATTAATAAACGTAACATAAAACTTCGCCGCCTACATTTTGTACACGTGCTTCTTTATCGGTCATCACACCTTTTGAGGTTGATAATATAGCGATACCTAAACCATTTAAAACACGCGGCAAATTGTCGGTACCTGCATATTTACGCAAACCAGGTTTGCTGATACGCGAAATACTGCGAATAGCCGATATTTTGGTTATTGGATGGTATTTTAACGCAACTTTAATGGTGCCTTGCGGACCATTATCCTCAAATTTAAAATTCGTGATGTAACCTTTGTCAAAAAGCACTTTCGTGATTTCTTTCTTCAGATTAGATGCAGGAATTTCAACAACCCTATGGTTGGCTTTAATAGCATTCCTTACTCTTGTAAGATAATCTGCAATTGGATCTGTATTCATTTTATTGTTTTATGGTAGTGGTTTCCTTCCTGTTAATCAGGGCGACCTTCTACCGGTTAAAATTCAGTCTTGAGTCTTTAGTCTTCAGTCTTCAGTTACCCATCGTCAATTTTGACTCAGAACTTCGGGCTTACGACTACCGACTTATTATTTTACCAGCTCGCTTTTTTCACTCCCGGAATTTTTCCGGCTAATGCCATTTCGCGGAATGTAACACGCGAAATACCAAACTGACGCATATATCCGCGTGGGCGGCCAGTCAATTTACACCTGTTGTGCAATTTAACGGCACTCGAAGCTTTCGGTAATTTATCTAAAGCAATAAAATCACCGGCTTCTTTAAGGGCCGCTCTTTTTGCAGCATATTTAGCTACTAATTTAGCGCGTTTTACTTCACGTGCTTTTACACCTTCCTTAGCCATTATTTAGGGTTTTGATTTTTAAAAGGTAAACCAAATTGTTTCAGTAATTCCAAAGCTTCAACATCGTTTGTTGCCGAAGTAACAAAAGTGATGTCCATACCCATGATTTTATTGATCTTATCGATGTTAATTTCGGGGAAAATGATTTGCTCACTTATACCTAAAGTATAGTTGCCCCTGCCGTCAAAACCTTTATCATTGATACCCTTGAAATCGCGGATACGAGGTAGAGCAACTGCAATTAAGCGGTCTAAAAACTCGTACATGGTATTGTCGCGCAAAGTAACACGAACACCAACCGGCATATTTTTACGTAACTTAAAGTTCGAAATATCTTTTTTCGACTTTGATGATACCGCTTGCTGACCAGTAATAGTGGTTAGCTCGTTGATGGCTACATCAATCAGTTTTTTATCGGTGGTAGCAGCACCAACACCCTGGTTGATGGCTATTTTTTCCAGTTTCGGAACCTGCATAACGCTTTTATACTGAAATTTATCTTTCAGAGCGGTACGAATTTCGTCTTTATATTTTGATTTTAATCTTGGTACGTAAGTCATTACTTAATTTCCTCCCCCGATTTTTTTGCTACTCTTACTAATTTACCAGCGCTGTTTTTCTTGCGACCAACGCGGGTAGGTTCTCCGGTTTTCGGATCAACCAGCATCACGTTCGAAATATGCAAAGCGGCTTCCATTTTTAATATACCACCGTTAGGGGTGGCTGCATTTGGTTTTGTGTGTTTCGATACCATATTAGCACCTTCAACCAAAACACGGCTGGTTGCCAATATTACTTCCAAAACTTTTCCTTGCGCACCTTTCGAATCGCCGGCGATAACCTTTACCAGGTCGCCTTTGCGAATTTTCAACTTAGGTTGCGTATTTTTCTTTCTTTCCATGTTACAATACCTCCGGTGCTAATGATACAATTTTCATGAATTGCTTTTCGCGCAATTCCCTTGCAACCGGGCCAAAAATACGGGTACCCCTTGGTTCGTCCTGGTTGTTTAACAATACGGCAGCGTTATCGTCAAAGCGGATGTATGAACCATCTTTCCTGCGAATCTCTTTCTTGGTTCTAACTACTACGGCTTTCGAAACTGTACCTTTTTTGATGTTGCCCGATGGCAAAGCGCTTTTTACGGTAACAACAATTTTATCGCCAATTGAGGCGTATCTTTTTCCTGTACCACCCAACACCCGGATCACTAAGACTTCTTTAGCGCCGCTGTTGTCAGCTACATTTAATCTTGATTCCTGTTGTACCATCTTATTTCGCCCTTTCTAAAATTGTAACTAATCGCCAGTTTTTGCTTTTGCTCAAAGGGCGGGTTTCCATAATCAATACGGTATCGCCAATGCCACAGGTATTGGTTTCGTCGTGAGCCATAAATTTGGTTGTTTTCTTCACGAACTTACCATAGATAGGGTGTTTCACCTTACGTTCTACGGCTACAACAATTGACTTTTGCATTTTGTTGCTTACAACCAAGCCGGTACGTGTTTTTCTTAAATTTCTTTCCATTTCGACTCTAAAAATTAATTCTTTTCAGAAGTTGACGCCACTTTGCGCTTTGTTAATTCAGTATTTAACCGAGCAATATCTTTCCTTACTTTTGTAATACGGGAAGGGTTTTCAATTGCCGAAACCGCGTGAGCAAATTTCAACTTGGTGATGTTACCTTTCTCTTCCCCAATCCGTGCTACAATCTCTTCGGTTGATAGCTCTAAAATGTCTGAGTTCTTCATTTTCTTGTTAATTAAATGTTATCATTGCTACTTTGCGTTATGGCTATAAGAGGCAAAGCCAATTTCAAACTGTTTGTTATGCTTCTACGTAATCCCTACGTAACACAAATTTTGTTTGTACCGGTAATTTAGCTGCAGCCAGGCGCAAAGCTTCTTTTGCAACCTCAAGCGGAACGCCTTCGGCTTCAAAAATGATACGTCCGGGGCGTACTACGGCAACCCAATATTCAGGGGCACCTTTACCTTTACCCATACGTACCTCTGCAGGCTTTTTGGTCACTGGTTTATCCGGGAATATCCGGATCCATACCTGGCCTTCACGTTTCATAAAACGTGTAACCGCGATACGGGCAGCCTCGATTTGTCTGCTGGTGATCCACGCAGCTTCGAGTGATTTTATTCCGAAAGATCCGAATGATAACTCAGCACCACGACTGGCTAAACCATTCATCCTGCCTTTTTGCATCTTCCTGAACTTCGTTCTTTTTGGCTGTAACATTGCTTTAAATTCTTATATATACGATGTCTGTCCCGACTTTGATTTACTTATCTCTTTCCACCCTGACGGTTGGGGCCACCTTGTCCACCCGGACGGTTACCACCTTGTCCACCCGGACGATTGCCACCTTGTCCACCCGGACGGCCACCACCTGCATTACCACCGCCGCCACGGCGATCGTTATTACGGCGCTCGCCACCCTGGCCACCACCACGACGGTCACCGCCACGGTCACCAAATGATGCTGCACCTTCCGGGCGGCCACCTTTACCGCTTGCGCTGCTTGTACCACCAATATTAGGTGATAAATCGCGTTTGCCGTAAACTTCGCCCTTGCAAATCCAAACCTTTACGCCTATTTTACCATAGGTTGTTAAAGCTTCGGCTAATGCATAGTCAATATCGGCACGGAATGTGTGCAATGGAATTCTACCTTCTTTATATTGTTCAGAGCGTGCCATTTCAGCACCGCCTAAACGACCCGATGTCATTACCTTGATACCTTCGGCACCCATGCGCATAGTTGAAGCAATAGCTGTTTTCATTGCACGACGGAATGAAATACGCGCCTCTAATTGCTTGGCTATACCTTCGGCTACCAACTGAGCATCAAGTTCAGGGCGTTTAATCTCGAAGATGTTGATTTGAACGTCCTTTTTAGTCAGTTTTTTCAACTCTTCTTTGATCTTATCAACTTCCTGGCCACCTTTACCAATTACAATACCCGGACGGGCAGTGTGAATTGTTACAGTGATGCGTTTCAAAGTACGCTCAATTACTATTTTCGATACGCCGCCCTTAGCGATACGTACAGATAAATATTTGCGGATTTTTTCGTCTTCAACTAATTTGTCGGAGTAGTTGTTGCCACCGAACCAGTTAGAATCCCAACCTCTGATGATTCCTAACCTGTTACCTATTGGATGTGCTTTCTGTCCCATTTCAAATTAATTGTTATCGTTTTTACTATCCACAATCAGGTGTACGTGATTTGAACGTTTTCTGATACGGTATCCTCTTCCTTGCGGAGCCGGACGTAATCTTTTTAACTGACGACCACCGCCAACTGAAATTTCTTTCACAAAAAGGCCGCTGTCTTCAACTCGTTTACCTTCGTTTTTGGCTTCCCAGTTTTTAATTGCTGATAATAACAATTTTTCAACCCTGATAGCCGCTTCTTTATTGGTATATTTTAATATATACAAAGCTTTTTCTACCTTTTCGCCTCTGATAAGGTCAACCACCAAACGCATTTTACGCGGTGAGGTAGGGCAGTTTTGTAATTTAGCTATAGAAGCGCCGCCAATAACAGCTTTTGCTGCTTCTTTCTGCTGTCTGATCAATACAGACTTCTTAATTTTTGTTGTTGCTTCCATGCCTTATTTTTTCTTTTCTGCGTGACCACGGAATGTGCGGGTTGGCGCAAACTCTCCTAATTTGTGCCCAACCATGTTTTCTGTAACATACACAGGGATAAACTTGTTACCGTTGTGTACTGCGAACGTATGACCAACGAAATCAGGAGAGATCATGGAACGACGCGACCAGGTTTTAACTACCGATTTTTTTGCTGAATCATTCAAGGTCAGAACTTTTCTTTCCAGGTTATGATCAATATAAGGTCCTTTTTTAATTGAACGTGCCATTATTTCTTCCTTCTTTCAATGATATAACGATCAGATGATTTCTTTTTATCGCGGGTTTTAAAGCCTTTAGCCAATAAACCTTTACGAGAGCGTGGATGACCGCCCGAAGCGCGTCCTTCACCACCACCCATAGGGTGATCAACCGGGTTCATGGCTACACCACGAACGCGAGGCCTGCGGCCTAACCAGCGTTTACGGCCGGCTTTACCTAATACCTCATTTGCTTTATCGCCGTTTGAAACGGTACCGATAGTTGCCAAACAAGTCGACAATATCATACGTGTTTCGCCTGAAGGCAATTTGATAATTGCATATTTACCATCGCGGGCCGAAAGCTGGGCATATGTACCAGCCGAACGGGCTAAAATACCACCCTGGCCAGGGTTCAACTCGATGTTATGGATAATTGAACCAAGCGGGATACTTTTTAATGGTAAGGTATTACCAACTTCGGGAGCAACAGCAGCGCCCGATAATACTACCTGGCCTACAGTTAAACCTTCGGGAGCAATCATGTATCTTTTTTCGCCGTCAACATAATGCAATAAAGCAATACGTGCCGAGCGGTTTGGATCGTATTCAATAGTTGCTACAGTAGCAGGGATATCAAATTTATCACGTTTAAAATCAATTAGCCTGTACGATTTTTTGTGACCGCCACCTAAGTAGCGCATTGTCATTTTACCATCGTGGTTACGGCCGCCCGATCTTTTGTGAGCCACAACCAACGTTTTCTCGGGAACGTTAGTGGTGATATCCGAGTTATCGGCACCGACCCTGAAACGGGTACCCGGGGTTACCGGTTTAAATCTTTTAACTGCCATCTTTATATTGTGCTATAAAAATCAATCGTTTCACCATCCTTCAATGTGATGATCGCTTTTTTATACTTAGCGGCGCGGCCCGATACCGGTCCGGCTTTAGTATTGCGGCTCTTCAACTTTCCAACGTAGCGCATGGTGTTAATTGCAACTACATTGATGCCATACATGGCTTCAATCGCACCTTTGATCTGAATTTTGTTAGCTTTGGGGTCAACTATAAAAGCATAACGGTTAAGCTTTTCAGTCAATTGCGATACCTTTTCAGTAAGTAGGGGTTTCTTTAAAATTTCCATGATTACTTAGCTAACGCTTCCTCCAAAGTTTTAACAGAACCAGTGGTCAATAACAGCTTACCGGCGTTCAACACATCATATGTGCTAAGTTGGTCGGCAGTGATTACCCTTGATTTTTTAAGGTTCCGGCTTGATAAATAAATATTGTTATTGGCTGCTGGTAATACTAACAGTGTTTTTTCGTCTGTTAAATTTAAATCAGCCACAAATTGAACGTACGATTTGGTTTTTACGGCGTCAAAGCTAAAATCTTCAACAACAACAATGTTGTTATCCTGTGCTTTGTATGATAAGGCCGACCTACGGGCTAAAGCTTTCAACTTTTTATTCAGTTTAAAGCTGTAATCGCGCGGTTGCGGACCAAACACACGGCCACCACCATTAAACAAAGGCGATTTGATACCACCCGCACGGGCGCCACCAGTACCTTTTTGTTTGTATAACTTACGGGTTGAACCGGCAATTTCGTTACGTTGTTTTGATTTGTGCGTACCTTGACGTTGATTTGCCAGATATTGTTTTACATCCAGATAAATTGCGTGATCGTTGGGCTCAATACCAAATACCGACTCAGGCAGATGCACACTTGCACCCGTTTCTTTTCCTGATACATTTAATACTTTTACTTCCATCTTATTTATCCACAATTACAAATGAACCCTTAGCTCCAGGGATGGAACCTTTAACAACCAACAAATTCTGCTCGGGATACACTTTCAAAACCTGTAAGTTTTGAACCTTAACCCTGCTGTTTCCAGTTTGACCAGCCATACGCATACCTTTAAATACACGTGAAGGCCACGATGAAGCTCCTAATGAACCAGGTGCCCTTAAACGATTGTGCTGACCGTGTGTTTGCATACCCACACCGTTAAAGCCATGTCGTTTAACCACACCCTGAAAACCTTTACCTTTAGAGGTACCAACCACATCAACAAAATCGCCTGCTTCAAAAATTGCCACCGTAATAGTGTCGCCCAGATTTTTTTGATCCGGAAATTCTTGAAATTCAACTAATTTACGTTTAGGGGTAGTGCCTGCTTTTTGGAAATGCCCTTTTAAAGGCCCTGAGGTGTTTTTTTCCTTTTGCTCACCATACGCTAACTGAACAGCAGCATATCCATCTGTTTCCACAGACTTAACGTGTGTTACTACACACGGCCCAGCTTCGATTACGGTACAAGGGATATTTTTCCCTGCCTCATCGAATATACTGGTCATACCTACTTTTTTACCAATTATTCCTGACATTTTAATTTTAGTTTTTGCCCATCGAAGCAGTAGGGCTTCGTTCAAGGCAGTAATTC
>Ga0213850_1354764_pt1 | contig 11136 bp, 20 predicted proteins | sample LLC_MetaT_FD_164453 | JGI IMG/M metagenome (GOLD analysis project Ga0213850, IMG submission 164453) | Metatranscriptome of freshwater microbial communities from post-fracked creek in Pennsylvania, United States - LL:C (Metagenome... | ecosystem: Environmental > Aquatic > Freshwater > Creek ...
CACCCGGCCCACGAACAGCCAGGCGAGCGTCGGCGCCAGCGCCATGAACAGGTAGTCGACGCCCAGGCCGAACACGGAAGTCAAAAGGATGGGCCGGCGGCCGAACCGGTCCGAGAGCATCCCCTGGATCGGGCTGCACAGGAACTGCATCACCCCCCAGGTGATGGCGAAGACCATGCTGTAGTCCGCCGCCCGGGCCGTGTCGCCCCCCACGAACGCCTTTACCAGATTGGGCAGAACGGGGATCATCACCCCCATGGACACGATGTCCATCAGCGCCGTGGCGAAGATGAACCCGACCGCGGCCTTGCGCCGGCGAATGGATGGCTCTCCGCTCATGTGATCCCCGCCCCCGGTCCCGTCGCCCCGGCCCCCGGGGTCCCCATGGCTTGCATTCCGACCGGCCAGGGTCAATCACCCTGACGCTCAAAAAGAAAACCCCCGGATCATGCCGGGGGCTTTCAGGATCGGAAGGCCTCAGTCCTCGAAGGACTGTTCCTGGACCGGACCGCTGTCCTTGCCCTTTTCGCTGACGTCGCGATCGACGAACTCGATCACCGCCATCGGCGCATTGTCCCCGAACCGGTAGCCGGCCTTCAGCACCCGGATGTACCCACCCTGACGGGCCTGGTACCGCGGGCCGAGGGTGGCGAACAGCTTGCCCACCTGCTCGATGTCTCGGACGTGGCTGATGGCCTGACGCCGGGCGTGCAGGTCGCCGCGCTTAGCCAGGGTGACCAGCTTCTCCACGAAGGGACGCAGTTCCTTGGCCTTGGGCAGGGTCGTGACGATCTGCTCGTGCTTGATCAGGCTCGCGGCCATGTTCGCGAACATGGCCGTGCGGTGAGCCGAGGTCCGGCCGAGCTTACGGTGCGCAACGCCGTGGCGCATGAGGGTCTCTCCAACTGGGACGGGCCGTCTCGCGACGGGCCGTTGAAAGGGTTAGATCTGGTCTTCGAACTTCCGGGCCAGGTCTTCGATGTTTTCCGGCGGCCAGTTCGGCACATCCATGCCGAGATGCAGACCCATGCCGGACAGCACTTCCTTGATCTCGTTCAGGGACTTCCGTCCGAAGTTCGGGGTGCGGAGCATTTCCGCCTCGGTCTTCTGGATGAGGTCGCCGATATAGACGATGTTGTCGTTCTTCAGGCAGTTGGCCGAACGGACGGACAGTTCCAGCTCGTCGACCTTCTTCAGCAGGGCCGGGTTGAACGGCAGTTCCGGCTTGGATTCGTCCGGACCCTTCCGCTGCGGCTCCTCGAAGGTGATGAAGATGCGCAGCTGGTCCTGCAGGATGCGGGCCGCATAGGCCACCGCGTCCACTGGGGTCACGGCGCCGTTGGTTTCCACTTCGAGGATCAGCTTGTCGTAGTCGAGGCTCTGGCCCTGACGGGTGGGCTCGACCCGATAGGCCACGCGCTTGACCGGGCTGTAGAGGGCGTCGATGGCGATCAGGCCGATGGGCGCATCTTCCGGACGATTGCGCTCGGCCGGGACATAGCCCTTGCCGGTCTGGACCGTGAACTCGATCCGCACCTGGGCGCCGTCATCGAGGGTGCAGAGCACGTGATCCTTGTTGAGGATCTCGATGTCCGACGGGGCGTCGATCATGCCCGCGGTCACCGGACCCGGACCGGTGGCCCGCAGGGTCATGCGCTTGGGGCCTTCCGCATGCATGCGGAGCGCCAGTTGCTTGATGTTGAGGATGATGTCGACAACGTCCTCGCGCACCCCCTCCATGGAGGAGAACTCGTGCACGACGCCGTCGATCTGGACGGCCGTCACCGCCGCGCCCTGGAGGGACGACAGCAGCACGCGACGCAGGGAATTGCCGAGGGTCACGCCAAAGCCGCGCTCCAGCGGCTCGGCGGTCATACGAGCCTTGCGGCTGCCGTCACCCCCCGCTTCGATGAGCGGCTTCTCGGGACGGATGAGCTCTTGCCAGTTTCTTTCGATCACGACGGTCTGGTCTCTCGGACGGGGCCCGACGCGCTGTCGCCGGCGGGGGACCGGCGCGCATCATCGGGCGGAATTGTGAGAAGTAGCCTTAGACGCGACGGCGCTTGGGCGGGCGGCAACCATTGTGCGGGATCGGGGTCACGTCACGGATCGTCGTGATCGTGAAGCCCACCGACTGAAGGGCGCGAAGGGCCGACTCACGACCCGACCCCGGACCCGCGACGTTGACCTCGAGGGTCTTCACGCCGTGTTCCATCGCCTTTCGGCCCGCATCTTCAGCGGCCATCTGCGCAGCATAGGGGGTCGACTTCCGCGAACCCTTGAACCCCATCATGCCCGCCGAAGACCAGGAAATGGTGTTTCCCTGCGCGTCGGTGATGGTCACCATGGTGTTGTTGAAGGTGGCGTTCACGTGAGCGACGCCGGAGGTGATGTTCTTGCGTTCGCGCTTTTTGACGCGTGTCGGTTCTTTGGCCATGGGAGCTCAGCCTTACTTCTTCTTGCCGGCGATCGGCTTCGCCGGGCCCTTGCGGGTCCGGGCATTGGTGTGAGTGCGCTGGCCGCGGACCGGCAGGCCCTTGCGGTGGCGAAGCCCCCGATAGGACGCGAGGTCCATCAGGCGCTTGATGTTCATCGACACTTCGCGGCGCAGGTCGCCCTCGACCGTATAATCGCGGTCGATCGCCTCGCGGAGCTGCAGGACTTCGGCGTCCGTCAGCTGGTTGACCCGCCGGCTGTCCTCGATGCCGACCTTCGCCAGAAGGTCCTTGGCGGCGCGGGGGCCAATGCCGTGAATATACTGAAGCGCGATTTCCACGCGCTTGTTCGTCGGGATATTGACGCCTGCAATACGGGCCACGTCTGTTATTCTCCTGGTGCGCGCGCACAGAAACGCGAAAGCACCCCCGCCTTTTTCAAGACCGGGAGAGCCGGCGCAAATCGTGCGCCTTTTCGCGGAAGCGCTTCGTTATAAGGATGAAACGACGGGCGTCAATGCCCGACCGAGTAAAAGCCGTAAATTATGCGATAATCCAGCCGCTTCCAATGGCCGGATCCCCGCAGTCTGCTAGTGCGCGGCCAGGGCCGCGTCGATGGCCGTCGACACCGTGGCGATGTCCGCCATGCCGTCCACTTCCACCAGATTCCCCCGGGTCTCGTAATAGGGCAGCAAGGGCGCGGTCTGACGCATATAGGCGTCCAGCCGCACCTTGAAGCTCTCCGGATTGTCGTCCGCCCGTCCCTCCTCCGCGAATCGCCGGGCGATCCGCGCCATCAGGGCGTCCGGATCCACCTTGAGGCGGATCACGATGTCGATCTTCCGGCCGCGACCGGCCAGCATGGCGTCCAGCGCCACCGCCTGGGCCACGGTGCGCGGGAAGCCGTCGAAGATCGCCCCGCCCGCGGCTTCCGTCGCCGGCAGCTTCTCCTCGATGAGGGCGATGACGATGTCGTCGGACACCAGTTCGCCCCGGTCCATGATTCCCGCGACCCGAAGCCCCAGCTCCGATCCCGAGCTGCGCGCCGCCCGGAGCATGTCCCCGGTGGACAGCTGGATCATGTTGCGCAGTTCCACCAGCCGCTTGGCCTGGGTGCCCTTCCCCGCCGCCGGCGGTCCGAACAGGATCAGATTCATGTGTTTCCCGCAGCCCCTGATATCGCGGTCTTGGACACCCGGCCGTTTCGGGCCGCCGCCGCTTGGTAGTGATTAGCGGGCCTTGCCGCCGCCGCGCAACTTCGACTTCTTGATCAGGCCCTCATACTGGTGAGCCAGCAGATGGGATTGTATCTGCGCCACCGTGTCCATGGTGACAGTGACCACGATCAAGATCGAGGTGCCCCCCAGATAGACCGTGGGGCCCACAGCGCCGGTGATCGCCTCGGGCAGCAGGCAGACCAGGGTGATGTAGGCCGCCCCGATCACCGTCAGTCGCGTCAGCACGTAGTCCAGATAGGCCGCCGTCCGCTTGCCCGGGGGGTAGCCCGGAAGGAAGCCGCCGTACTTGCGCAGGTTCTCCGCCGTGTCCTCGGGGTTGAAGACGATGGAGGTGTAGAAGAAGGCGAAGAAGATGATCAGGAAGCCGTAGGCCACCATGAAGGCTGGCTGACCATGCTGCAGCATCCCCACCGCGCCCGGCATCCACTGGAGCCAGCCCGGCAGGTTGGCCGTGGACAGGAAGCCCATGGCGGTGGTCGGCAGCAGCAGCAGGCTGGAGGCGAAGATCGGCGGAATCACGCCCGGCGTGTTGATCTTCAGCGGCAGGAAGCTCGAGTCGCCGCCGTACATGCGGTTGCCCACCTGGCGCTTGGGATACTGCACCAGCAGCCGGCGCTGGGATCGCTCCATGAACACGATGAACAGCACCACGGCCACGGCCATGACCACGATCAGCAGCAGCAGCGCCGGGTTCATGGCGCCGGTCCGGGTCAGGGACAGCATCTGGGCGAGGGAATTGGGCAGGGCGGCGACGATGCCGGCGAAGATGATCAGGGACACGCCATTGCCCACGCCGCGGCTGGTGATCTGCTCCCCCAGCCACATGAGGAACAGGGTGCCGCCGGACAGGGTGGCCATGGTGGACAACACGAAGAACACGCCGGGATGATCCACCAGCCCCTGGCTGTTCTGCAGGCCGATGGCGATGCCGAAGGACTGCACCAGCGCCAGAACCACGGCCAGATAGCGGGTGTACTGGTTGAGGGTCTTGCGGCCCGCCTCCCCGCCTTCCTTGCGCAGCTTTTCCCAGGGGCCATAGATGGTCCCCATGAGCTGGACGATGATGGAGGCGGAGATGTAGGGCATCACGTTCAGGGAGAAGATGGCCATGCGCTGCACGGCCCCTCCGGAGAACATGTTGAACATGCCCAGAATGCCCTTCGACTGGCCCGAAAAGGCCGCTTCGAAGTGGGTCAGGTCAATTCCGGGGATCGGGATGAAGGTCCCGAGGCGGTACATGATCAGAGCGCCCAGGGTGAACCACAGGCGCTTGTGCAGCTCCGTCGCCCGGGCGAAGGAGCCGACATTCATATTGGCGGCTAGCTGTTCTGCGGCCGAAGCCATCTCAAGTCCTCAAATCCAGGATGCAGAGCCAGACATAGGCGCGCCGCGCCGAAATGTCAGCCCTCGACGGCGACGTCGACCTTCTTCGTCAGGGTCACCTTGCCGCCCGCGGCCTCGATGATCTTGAGCGCGCCGGCCGTGGCCGAATAGGCCGTGATGTCAAGCTTCAGGGCGAGTTCGCCCTGCCCCAGCAGCTTCACGCCGTCACGCTCGCGACGGATGACGCCAGCGGCCTTCAGGGCGGCTGCATCAATGGGCTTCTTGGCGTCCAGCTTGCCGGCCTCGACGGCCTTCACGATGCGCCAGATGTTCACTTCGGCGAACTTCAGGGCGTCGGGATTGTTGAAGCCGCGCTTGGGCATCCGCATGTGCAGCGGCATCTGCCCGCCTTCGAAGGCGTTCATGCCGTGGCCGGTGCGGGAGGTCTGGCCCTTCACGCCGCGGCCGGCGGTCTTGCCCTTGCCCGAACCCGGGCCGCGGCCGACGCGCATGCGCTTCTTGTGGGCGCCGGCATTGTCGGCCAGTTCGTTGAGCTTGGTCATGGAGCCTCTCCTTGGAGATCAATCGCCGGGCGGACGCCCGACTCGGCTGGATGGAAGGAACGTCGGTCGAGGAAGGCGCTCAGGCCTTCGTCTCGACGACCTCGATCAGGTGGTGGACCTTGGAGATCATGCCGCGAACGCAGGCATTGTCATCCAGCTCCGAGTGACGGCCGATCTTGTTGAGGCCGAGACCCACGAGCGTGGCGCGCTGGTCCGGGTGGCGCCGGAGGGGGCTGCCGATCTGGCGAACGACGATCTTGGACATGGTGTTTTCCTCAGCCCTCGATGGCGTCCGGCGCCGAGGCGCCGTCGGTGCGGCGACCGAGGATGTCGGCCACCTTCTTGCCGCGCTTGTTGGCGACCTGACGGGGAGAGCTCTGCCCCTTCAGGGCGTCGAACGTGGCGCGCACCATGTTGTACGGGTTGGACGACCCGATCGACTTGGCGACCACGTCCTGGATACCCAGGGTCTCGAGCACGGCGCGCATCGGGCCGCCGGCGATGACGCCGGTGCCCGGAGGGGCCGCGCGAAGCGTGACCTTGCCCGCCCCGTGACGGCCTGCGCCATCATGATGCAGGGTGCGGCTCTCGCGAAGCGGCACGCGGATCATCGACTTCTTGGCCTCTTCCGTCGCCTTGCGGATCGCTTCCGGCACTTCACGGGCCTTGCCGTGACCGAAGCCGACGCGACCCTTCTGGTCGCCGACGACCATCAGCGCGGCGAACGAGAAACGACGCCCGCCCTTCACCGTGGCCGCGACGCGGTTGATGTGGACCAGCTTCTCGACGATGTCGCTTTCGGCGCGCTCTTCGGTCGGCTGATTGCGGTCGCGACGGTCGCGACGTCCGCCGCCCTCACCGCCACGCTGCTGTTGTTGTTGATCGCCACGAGCCATGTGATTCGTTTCCTTAGAAGTTCAGGCCGGCTTCGCGCGCGGCGTCGGCCAGGGCCTTGACCCGGCCGTGATACAGGTAGCCACCGCGGTCGAAGACCACGTCGGTGACACCCTTTTCCTTGGCGCGCTCGGCGATCAGGCGGCCGATGGCCGCCGCCGCTTCCACGTCCGACCCCTTGGACACGCCGGCGGCGGCTTCGAGGGTCGAGGCGGACACGACCGTCACGCCCTGGGCGTCGTCGATCAGCTGGGCCGAGATGTTCTTGTTCGAGCGGTACACCGAAAGGCGCAGGCGACCGTTCCCGACCTTCTTGAGGCGGGTGCGGTTGCGCTGGGCGCGGCGAGCTGTTTGTTCGCGGGGAGAGAGCGCCATGGCTTACTTCTTCTTGCCTTCCTTGCGGCGCACGGTCTCGCCCTGATACCGGACGCCCTTGCCCTTGTAGGGCTCGGGCGGACGGATCCGGCGGATGCGTGCGGCGGTTTCACCCACCAGCTGCTTGTCGATGCCGCTGATGCGCACTTCGGTCTGCTTGGGCACGACAAAGGTCACGCCGGCCGGGGCCGGAATGTCGACGTCGTGGCTGAAGCCGAGCTGCAGGGACAGGGCCGGGCCCTTCATCGCAGCGCGGTAACCCACGCCCACCAGTTCGAGCACTTCCTCGTAGCCGTCGGTCACGCCGTGGACCATGTTGGCCACCAGCGTGCGGGACAGGCCCCACATGCCGCGGGCCCGCTGGGTGTCCACGGACGGCGCCAGGGTCAGTTCGGCGCCTTCCCGGGTGATGGCGACTTCTTCCGGCACCGTGAAGGACAGCTGGCCCTTGGGCCCCTTCACGCTGACGGTCTGGCCGTCGACGGTCAGCGTCACGCTGGCCGGGATGGCGATGGGCTTCTTGCCGATACGAGACATTGTTTGCCTTTCCCGATCAGTAGACCCGGCACAGCACTTCGCCACCGACGTTCTCGGTGCGGGCGGCGCTGTCCGACATGACGCCCTTGGGCGTCGACAGGATCGAGATGCCCAGGCCGTTCTTCACCGGCTTGAGGTCCTTGATCGACGAATAGACCCGACGGCCGGGGCGCGAGACGCGGGCGATTTCCGCGATCACGGGCTCACCGTCGAAGTACTTGAGCTCGATCTCGAACTCCGGATGCTCGCCCGGCTTCTCAATCAGGGCGTAGCCCCGGATGTAGCCCTCGTCCTGCAGCACGTCGAGGACGCGCCGACGCAGGGTGGAGGCCGGGGTCGACACCTTCGAGCGCTTGCGCTGGTTGGCGTTCTTGATGCGGGCGATCAGATCGCTCAGGGGATCGTTGAAGGACATGCTCCCCTCCTACCAGCTGGACTTGACGAGACCGGGGATCTGCCCGGCCGAACCGAGTTCGCGCAGCGCGATCCGGATCATCTTCAACTTGCGATAATAGGCCCGCGGACGACCGGTCACATCGCAGCGATTGCGGATGCGGGTCTTGGCCCCGTTGCGCGGCAGGGCCGCCAGCTGCAGGCGCGCCTCGAAGCGCTCCTCCAGGGACAGGCTCTCGTCGTTGGCCACGGACTTCAGGGCTTCACGCTTGGCCTCGAACTTCTTGACCAGGCGCTTGACGTTTTCGTTGCGGTTGATGGCGCTTTTCTTAGCCATGGTGCTCTCCTGCGCTCCCGATCAGACGTTGTTGAAGGGGAACTGGAATTCTTTGAGAAGCGCACGCGCTTCGTCGTCGGTCGGCGCGGTGGTGCAGACGATGATGTCCATGCCCCACATCTGGTCGATCTGGTCGTAATTGATCTCGGGGAACACGATGTGCTCCTTCAGACCCATGGCGTAGTTGCCACGACCATCGAACGCCTTGCCGTTGAGACCCCGGAAGTCCTTCACCCGCGGCAGCGCGATGGTGATCAGACGGTCGAGGAACTCGTACATGCGGTCCTTGCGGAGCGTCACCTTGGCGCCGATGACCATGCCTTCGCGCAGCTTGAACTGGGCGACGGACTTGCGGGCGCGGGTGGGCGCAGGCTTCTGGCCGGCGATCGCCGTCAGATCCTTGATCGCCGCATTGACCTTCTTGGAGTCCGTGGTGGCCTCGCCGACGCCCATGTTGAGCACGACCTTGTCCAGCTTCGGAATCTGCATGTCGTTCGTGTAGCCGAACTGGGACTTCATCTTCGCGCGGATTTCCTCGCGATAGATGGTCTTCAGCCGGGGTTCGTAGGCCGTATCAACCATTGATCACCTCACCGGTGGTCTTGGCGACGCGGACCTTCTTGTCCCCGTCGACGCGGAACCCGACGCGGGCCGGCTTCCCATTGGAATCGACGATGGCCACGTTGGAGACGTGGATCGCGGCTTCCTTGTTCTTGATGCCCCCTTGCGGGTCAGCCTGGGAGGCGCGGGTGTGGCGCTGAACCATGTTCAGACCTTCCACCACCAGACGCTGCTCCTTGGGCATCACCTTAAGGACGCGGCCCTCACGGCCCTTTTCCTTGCCGGTGATGACCACGACGCGGTCACCCTTCTTGATCTTTGCGGCCATTACAGCACCTCCGGCGCGAGGCTGATGATCTTCATGTGGTTCTTGGCGCGCAGTTCGCGCGGAACCGGCCCGAAGATGCGGGTGCCGATGGGCTCGGACTGCTTGTTGACGATCACGGCCGCGTTCTTGTCGAAGCGGATCAGCGATCCGTCGCGACGCTTCACGCCCTGCGCGGTGCGCACGACGATGGCGCGCAGCACGTCGCCCTTCTTCACGCGGCCGCGGGGAATGGCTTCCTTCACGGACACGACGATGAGATCACCGACGCCGGCGTAGCGACGCTTCGCTCCGCCCAGCACCTTGATGCACATGACCCGGCGAGCGCCCGAGTTATCGGCGACTTCCAGGTTAGTTTGCATCTGGATCATGAGTTATCGACCCTTCTTCAAACTTCAGCGGAAGCCTGGGCGTCCGACAGGACTTCCCAGGTCTTCAGCTTGGAGCGCGGCGCGCACTCGACGATCTTCACGATGTCGCCAGCCTTGACGGCGTTGGCTTCATCATGGGCGTGATACTTCTTGGACCGGCGGACGGTCTTCTTCATGACGGGGTGCAGGAAGGTCCGCTCGACCTTCACCACAACAGTCTTGTCGCCCTTGTCGGAGACGACCAGCCCTTCGAGAATTCGCTTCGGCATCTTCGTTCCTACCTCAGGCCTTGACGGTCTTTTGACGCATCACGGTCTTGATGCGGGCGATGTCCTTGCGGACCTCGTCGACCCGGTGGGTCTTTTCCAGCTGACCCGTCGCCGCCTGGAAGCGCAGGTTGAACTGCTCCTTCTTGAGGGACAGCAGCTGGTCGGACAGTTGATCGGACGACAGGGCCCGGATATCGGCAATCTTGGTCATCACGCGGCCTCCGCCTGCACAACGCCGGCGTCCAGACGGGTCACGACCTTGGTCCGGATCGGCAGCTTGGCGGCGCCCAGACGCAGGGCCTCGCGGGCGATTTCGTCGCTGACGCCGTCGATTTCGAACATGATCCGGCCCGGCGCAACCCGCGCGGCCCAGTATTCGACATTGCCCTTGCCCTTGCCCATCCGGACTTCGGCGGGCTTGTCGGTCACGGGCAGGTCCGGGAAGATCCGGATCCACACGCGCCCCTGGCGCTTCATCTGGCGGGTGATCGCCCGACGGGCCGCTTCGATCTGGCGGGCGGTGATCCGCTCCGGCTCCAGCGCCTTCAGCCCGTAGGAGCCGAAGTTCAGAGCCGTGCCGCCCTTCGAGGCGCCGTGGATACGGCCCTTGAACTGCTTGCGGAACTTGGTTTTCTTAGGAGACAGCATGGTTATCAGCCCTCACGCTGGCCGCGGCGACCGCGATCATTGCGGTCACGGTTGTCCCGATCGCCACGCTCGCGACGCTCGCCCTCGCCACCGCCGGAGCCGGCTTCCGTGGCCCAGCGCTTGTCCTGGGCCATCGGGTCATGCTCCAGCACCTCGCCCTTGAAGACCCAGGTCTTCACGCCGATGATGCCGTAGGTGGTCTTGGCTTCCGCGAAACCGTAGTCGATGTCGGCGCGCAGGGTGTGGAGCGGCACGCGACCTTCGCGATACCATTCCATCCGCGCGATTTCTGCGCCGCCGAGACGGCCGGAGACGTTGATCCGGATCCCCTTCGCGCCCATGCGCATGGCGGACTGGATCGCCCGCTTCATGGCGCGGCGGAACGCGATCCGGCGCTCGAGCTGCTGGGTGATGGACTCGGAGATCAGCTGGGCGTCCGTCTCGGGCTTGCGCACCTCGACGATGTTCAGGAACACCTCGCCCTCGGTCATGGCCGACAGGTCCTTGCGGAGCTTGTCGATGTCCGCGCCCTTCTTGCCGATGATCACGCCCGGGCGCGCGGCATAGATGGTGACGCGGCACTTCTTGTGCGGACGCTCGACGATGATGCGCGAGACGCCGGCCATGCCCAGGCGCTTCTTCAGCTCCCGGCGGATCTTGATGTCCTGGTGCAGCAGACGACCATAGTCCTCGCCGTCGGCGAACCAGCGGCTGTCCCAGGTGCGGTTGATGCCGAGGCGGAGCCCGATTGGATTGACCTTCTGACCCATCAGGCCGCCTCCTGCCCAAGCTCACGGACCACGATGGTGATCTCGGAGAAGAATTTCTCGATGCGCACGCCACGACCGCGGGCGCGGGCGGCGAAGC
>Ga0213850_1305183_pt1 | contig 11096 bp, 9 predicted proteins | sample LLC_MetaT_FD_164453 | JGI IMG/M metagenome (GOLD analysis project Ga0213850, IMG submission 164453) | Metatranscriptome of freshwater microbial communities from post-fracked creek in Pennsylvania, United States - LL:C (Metagenome... | ecosystem: Environmental > Aquatic > Freshwater > Creek ...
ACCGGCTGGCCGTTCACGCTCAGTTGTTTGTTCATGTAGGTGATGGTGTCACCGGGCAGGCCCACCACCCGCTTGATGTAGTCCAAACTGGGCTTGGGGGGGTAGCGAAACACCATCACATCGCCGCGTTGTGGAGGCGTGCCTTCCGTGATCTTGAAATTGAACACCGGCATGCGCAGACCATAGGTGAATTTGTTGACCAGAATCAGGTCGCCCACCAGCAAGGTCGGGATCATGGAGCCAGAGGGAATTTTGAAAGGCTCGAACAAAAACGAGCGCAACACAAACACGGCCAAAATGACGGGAAACAGGCCCGCAGTCCAATCCAGCCACCAAGGTTGCGTCAGCAGGGTCGCTTGCGCGGCTTGCAAATCGGCATCGCTCTGGGCCTGCTCGGGGGCTGCAATGCCCATTTGCGCCAATTCCTCGCGCCGTTTGGCCGTGGCACTCGCCAAGGCGTCTGCCGCTTTTTGGCGTTGCGGCGCAAACCAGAAACGGTCGGCCAACCAATAAACCCCCGTGACCAGAGTGGCGAGCATCAACAAAAGGGCCATATTGCCCTCGACACCGCCGATCCCCAAATACCAGGCGGCCAAATAAGCCACCAAGGCCCCCAGAATCAAGCCTGTTAACGCACCCATGTGTATCCCTTGTTCAATCTTCAACTTGCAAAATGGCCAGAAAGGCTTCTTGAGGCACTTCGACCGAGCCAATTTGCTTCATGCGCTTTTTACCGGCTTTTTGCTTTTCCAGCAATTTGCGCTTGCGCGTGATGTCGCCGCCGTAGCATTTGGCCAGCACATTCTTGCGCAAGGCCTTGATGGTTTCACGCGCAATGATGTTGGCCCCGATCGCGGCCTGGATGGCCACATCGAACATTTGCCGGCTGATGATCTCACGCATCTTGGCCGCCACGGCCCGTCCACGGTAAGTGGCCTGGCTGCGGTGCACGATGATGGACAGGGCATCGACTTTCTCGCCGTTCAACAAAATATCGACCTTGACCACGTCCGAGGCCCGGTATTCCTTGAATTCATAGTCCATCGAAGCATAGCCCCGGCTGACCGATTTGAGTTTGTCAAAGAAATCCAGCACGATCTCACCCAAGGGCATGTCGTAGGTCAACATCACCTGGCGACCGTGGTAGGCCATGTTTTGCTGCACGCCGCGTTTTTGATTCGCCAGGGTCATGACCGCGCCCACATATTCCTGCGGCATGTACAAATGCACGGTCACGATGGGCTCCCGAATTTCCTGCATGCGGCCCTGGTCGGGCATCTTGGCGGGGTTCTCCACCATGATGACTTCGCCGTCGCCCCGGACCACCTCATAGACCACGCTGGGCGCGGTGGTGATCAGGTCTTGGTCAAACTCACGCTCCAGGCGCTCTTGCACAATTTCCATGTGCAACAGGCCCAAAAAGCCGCAGCGAAAGCCAAAGCCCAAAGCCTGTGAGACTTCAGGCTCAAATTGCAAGGAGGCGTCGTTGAGTTTGAGCTTTTCCAGACTGTCGCGCAGCGAGTCGTACTGATTGGCTTCGGTGGGGTACAAACCGGCAAACACCTGGGGCTGAATTTCCTTGAAACCCGGCAGGGCTTCCGTGGCCGGACCGAGGTTGTTGGGCAGCTTTTTTTCCAAGGTGATGGTGTCACCTACTTTGGCCGCTTGCAGCTCTTTGATGCCGGCAATGATGTAACCCACCTCGCCCGCTTCCAAGGCCGGGCGCGGCTCATTGGCGGGGGTGAAGACGCCCAGGTTGTCGGCGTTGTAAACCGTCTCCGTAGCCATCATCTTGAAGCGCTCACCTTTGGCCAGACGGCCATCGACCACGCGCACCAACATCACCACGCCGACGTAGCTGTCAAACCAGCTGTCCACAATCATGGCCCGCAAAGGCGCGTCGGGGTTGCCCTTGGGGGCGGGAATGCGCGCCACGATGGCTTCCAAAATCTCATCCACGCCCATGCCCGTTTTGGCCGAACAGGGAATGGCGTCGGTGGCGTCAATGCCAATCACGTCTTCGATTTCGGCCTTGGCGTTTTCAGGATCGGCATTGGGCAAGTCCATCTTGTTCAGGACCGGAACCACCTCCACCCCCAGGTCCAAAGCGGTGTAGCAATTGGCCACGGTTTGCGCTTCGACGCCTTGGGATGCGTCCACCACCAGCAGCCCACCTTCGCAGGCCGATAAGGAGCGGCTGACCTCGTAGGAAAAGTCCACATGGCCAGGGGTGTCGATCAGGTTCAGGTTGTACACCTGACCATCCTTGGCCTTGTATTGCAGCGCGGCGGTTTGGGCCTTGATGGTGATGCCCCGTTCTTTTTCAATGTCCATGGAGTCCAGCACCTGGGCCTCCATGTCGCGGTCGGCCAAGCCGCCACAACGTTGAATCAAACGATCGGCCAGCGTGGATTTGCCATGGTCGATGTGGGCAATGATGGAAAAATTTCTGATGTGATTCATCAATGAACGAACGTTAAGAAACCAGGTAAGACCCAATTAAAAAAGGGCGCGTCTGAAGTTGACGCGCCCTAAAACCAACAATCAATAGCAACTGCGATAGTTGGGACTTCATTGTAGGCAAAAAGCACCAAAAGCCAAGGCCCCGCGTCGCCGGGCACAGGTTGTTGCAGTGCAACAACAGGCTATTTTTACACAGGTTATTCACAATTTAAAAGAAGAAGCTTGGGATAACTTGTGCAAGATCGGTGGATGGCCATGGGACAACTCAGAGCCAGCCCGACAATATACCACCATGTGAATTATCAAGGTTTCATTCTATCCAAAAGAAGGATGAAACCCTTCTCATGGCGTCGACGAGGCATATCAAAAGGGCTGGCAACAGGGTCAAAAATACTGCGGATCGGGTCCAATTCCCCTGTTGAACTCAAGGGTTTACCATTATTTTGTGGCTTTGAGCACGGCGTAATTGGTCCATTCGCCACGCCGGTAAAGCACCGACAGGCCTTTGCCTGCGGGCACTTTGCTCAACACGGCGTCCAGGTCTTTCAGATTGGCCACCTCCACATTGGCGACCGCAATCAAGACATCGCCCTCGCGCAAACCGGCACGGGCTGCGGCATCGCTGACGCCCGCCACCAGCAGGCCGCCCTTGAGTTTCAGATCGCGCTTTTGCGCTGGGCTCAACTCGGTCAACGCCAGGCCCCATTTTTCGGCCAGATTGGTGCTGGGTTTGCCAGGCTCGGCGCGACCGCCAGCGCCCGACGAAGCGGTTTTTTCCTCTTCGATCTCGGCCACCAAGATGCTCAAGTCCTTGTGGGCGCCGCGACGGAAAACGCTGACGGTGCTGCGGGTTCCTGGTTTCGTGTTGCCAACAATCCGTGGCAAGTCAATGCTCTTGTTGATTTCCTTGCCATCAAATTTCAAAATGATGTCTCCGGCTTCGATGCCCGCTTTGTCGGCGGGTGAGTCCGTCTCGACGCCACGCACCAAGGCACCTTGGGCTTTGGGCAAACCCAGCGATTCGGCCACTTCTTTGGTCACCTGGTCGATTTGAACGCCAATCCGACCCCGCGAAACCCGGCCGTGCGCACGCAATTGATCGCTGACCCGAACCGCCTCGTCGATGGGGATCGAAAAAGCAATCCCCATGTACCCCCCCGAGCGCGAATAAATTTGGCTGTTGATGCCCACCACTTCACCGCGCATATTGATCAATGGGCCACCAGAGTTACCCGGGTTGATCGCCACATCGGTTTGAATGAAGGGCAGGTAATCGCCCGTGTCGCGGCCTTTGGCACTGACAATGCCCGCCGTGACCGAGTTTTCCAAACCGAAGGGAGAACCAATCGCAATCACCCACTCGCCGACGCGCAATTTGCTGACATCGCCCACCTTGACGGCAGGCAGCCCAGTGGCCTCGATTTTGACCACGGCCACGTCGGAGCGTTTGTCGGCGCCAATCAATTTGGCTTTGAATTCGCGCTGATCGGGCAAGGTCACCAGCAACTCATCCGCGCCATCGACCACATGGGCATTGGTCAAGACATACCCGTCGGAGGTCAAGATGAAGCCCGATCCAACACCTTTGGTTTGGGGCTCGTCATCGGCATCCGGCGCGGGTTGGCGCGGACCCCTCTTGGGCATTTTGGGCACAGGAATGCCAAAACGACGGAAAAATTCCTCCATGTCAGCGTCGGGGACATCGCCCTGTGCCATGGGGTGGGACGACGCTTTTTCGAGGTTGCGAATGTTGACCACCGAGGGGCCGACCTGCTCCACCAAGTCGGTGAAGTCGGGCAGGCCACGCCCATTGTTGGCCTGAACCGCCGGTGCTGCGTGAGCAAAGTCAGGCAGTGCCAAAGTCGCCGTCGCCAGCAAGCCACCAGCCGCCAGCATCAAACCAGCGAGTCTGCTGGTCCACTTTTTCTGCAGCAAAGGGCGCTGAGAGAACGCCAAACCATCCAAAGTAGAAGTCACTGTTCGCATAGAAACTTTCGAAAATGAGCTGAAAGAAATCAACAAAACCCTCAAGCGCGGGAATATACCGCACACCGAAAATCATGCCAACGATCAGGGGCGTGGGCCCGGCAAACAAGGCGCCAGCGGGTGTGATGGCCGAGTGGATGGCCCAACCACGCCCAAGGGCCTGGAGTGGGCTCTGAACCAGCCCGCAAGAGCAGGCTGTGTTGTAGGTCGAAAACCACTTCAAGGCGCTTGATGGGCACCGCCAGCGATCCCGCCGACAGAGGCTGAAAATGCCACTGGGTTCGGTCCCAAAACCACTCGCCCGGAACCTGCGAGTACCAACCCCAGCCCGCCCAACCACCCAAGGCGCTGGTGAGCAAGGCACTCAAGCCCATGACGAGCCAACGGTGGGCCCCCTCCCATTGCAAACAGGCCCAGGCCAGCGCGGTCAATGACAGCAGCCACCAAGCCGCCAGGGCCCAAACCACCCACACCACCCGTCGAACTGGAAATCCAAGCGCGGGGACGGCGTGGTGCGAGTTCAAGTCAGTCGCTTAAAGACCAGGGTTCCGTTGGTGCCGCCAAAACCGAAGTTGTTTTTCACGGCAACATCGATCTTCACATCCCGCGCCGTGTTGGCACAGTAGTCCAGGTCGCACTCAGGGTCTTGGTTGAAAAGGTTGATGGTGGGCGGGCTCTTTTGATGGTGCACCGCCAAGGTGGTGAACACACTTTCAATGCCACCGGCACCGCCCAACAAGTGGCCGGTCATGGATTTGGTGGAGTTCACCAACGTCTTGTACGCATGGTCCCCCAAAGCCGCTTTGATGGCGTTGGTTTCGTTCAAATCTCCCAGGGGCGTGGAGGTGCCATGGGCATTGATGTAGTTGACTTGGTCGGCATTGACGCCCGCATTTTGCAAAGCCATCTGCATGGAGCGGCGGGGACCGTCCACATTGGGTGCGGTCATGTGGTAGGCGTCGCCCGACAAACCAAAACCCGCCAATTCGGCATAAATCTTGGCCCCACGGGCTTTGGCGTGTTCATATTCTTCGAGTACCAAGACGCCTGCCCCTTCGCCCAGCACAAAACCATCGCGGTCTTTGTCCCAAGGGCGGGAAGCGGTTTTGGGGTCGTCGTTGCGGGTCGACAGGGCGCGCGCCGAGGCAAAGCCACCGATGCCCAAGGGCGAGACGGTGGATTCAGCCCCACCCGCGATCATCACGTCGCAGTCGCCGTATTCGATCATCCGAGCGGACAAACCAATTGCGTGCAAACCCGTGGTGCAGGCGGTGACAACGGCCACATTGGGGCCTTTGAAACCGTATTGAATCGACAAATGGCCCGAGATCATGTTGATGATCGAAGCGGGCACAAAGAAAGGGGAAATGCGGCGCGGGCCTCGGGCCGTGTATTCCGCATGGGTGCGTTCAATCATGGGCAGGCCGCCGATGCCGGCGCCCACATTGCAACCAATGCGCACCGCTTGTTCTTCACTCAGGGCCTCGCCCGTGGGCAGGCCCGAATCCACCACGGCTTGCATGGCCGCAGCCATGCCCAGGTGAATGAAGCGATCCATGTGTCGCGCCTCTTTCTCAGGCAGGTATTGGGTGATGTCAAAGTTTTTGACTTCGCCAGCAAACTGGCACGCCAAAGACGAGGCATCAAAACTCTTGACAGTGTCAATACCAGACTGACCGGCCAGCAAAGCGGCCCAGGCTTGGGCAACGGTGTTGCCAACAGGAGTCACACAGCCCAAGCCGGTGACGACGACGCGACGACGAGACATGGAAAGTATTAAGCCTTGTGGTGGGTGTTGGCGTAATCGATGGCGTTTTGAACGGTGGTGATTTTTTCCGCGTCTTCGTCGGGAATTTCAATACCGAACTCGTCTTCCAGGGCCATCACCAATTCCACAGTGTCCAGCGAGTCAGCGCCCAGGTCGGCCACAAAAGCCTTCTCGGGGGTCACTTGGGCTTCTTCAACGCCGAGTTGTTCTGCAATGATTTTTTTGACACGTGCTTCGATATCGCTCATAAGTCCCTCTGAGGGTTGTAAAAAGAAAGGTGATTTTAGCCAAATTGAGGCCAGTGCCCCAAAAAAAGACTAGGCCATGAACATGCCGCCATTGACATGCAGCTCTTGTCCCGTGACATAAGCCGCCTCAGCGGAAGCCAAATAGGCCACGGCATGGGCAATATCAGACGCCTGGCCCAGGTGGCCCAAAGGAATTTGAGCCAGCAGGGCTTTTTGCTGATCGGCGGACAGGCTGGCCGTCATGTCGGTTTCAATGAAGCCCGGGGCCACGCAGTTGACGGTGATGTGGCGGCTGCCCAATTCACGCGCCAAAGCGCGGGTCATGCCCGCAACGCCCGCCTTGGCTGCAGCGTAATTGGCCTGACCGGGGTTGCCCGAAGCGCCGACCACGCTGGTGATGCTGATGATGCGGCCAAAGCGCTGTTTCATCATCGGACGCATGACGGCCCGGCTCATGCGGAAAACCGCTTTCAAATTGGTGTCGAGCACCGCGTCCCAATCGGCGTCTTTGAGCCGCATGGCGAGCATGTCGCGGGTGATGCCGGCGTTGTTCACCAGAATTTGCAAGGCGCCCAGCTCTTGGGTGATCGCCTCAACCAAGGCCTCGCCCGCTGCGGCATCATTGACATCCAGTTTGGCGCCCCGGCAGCCCGGGTAAGCAGACAAGGCCTCGCTGATGCGGGCCGCCCCTTCTTCGGTGGTGGCTGTGCCCACCACGCGCGCGCCCTGCGCTGCCAGAGTGAGGGCAATGGCGGCGCCGATGCCACGCGAGGCTCCCGTGACCAGGGCCACCTGGCCATTGAATCTGCCGCCGACTTGAGTGGGAGTGGATGAAGTCATGGAATCTGCCCTGTTTTTATTTTAAAAGTTCGTGCAACTCGGCCAGGCTGGCGGGGTCTTGCACACAGCCACTGAGCAACTCGGGCTCGATGCGCTTGGCCATGCCCGCCAAGACCTTGCCAGGACCACACTCGATGATGGCTTGCGCCCCACGGGCTTTGAGGGCCTGCACGCACTCCACCCAGCGCACGGGTTGGTAAGCCTGGCGGTACAAGGCGTCACGCAAGCGCGTCGGGTCTGTCTCCACCGCCACATCCACATTGTTGACGACCGGAATTTGCGGTGCCAGCAGCTGCACGCTTTGCAGGCGCTCGCGCAGCGCCTCGGCCGCAGGCCGCATCAAACTGGAATGGAAAGGTGCCGACACGGGCAAGGGCAAAGCCCGCTTGGCCCCCAGGGCCTTCAGATGCTCGCAGGCTTTGGCCACACCGGCGGCGGTGCCCGCAATCACGGTTTGGGCCGTGTCGTTGAAGTTGACGGCTTCGGCCACCTCGTGGCTGCCCTGCGATTCAAAGCCTTGGGTCACTTCCAGACAGCCTTGCACCACTTGTGCGGAAGGCAAGCCCAAAATGGCCGCCATCGCGCCGACGCCGACGGGCACGGCCTCTTGCATGGCCGCCGCGCGAAAGCGCACCAATGGCACGGCCTGGCTCAAACTCAGGACACCGGAGGCCACCAAGGCCGAATACTCGCCCAGTGAATGTCCGGCCACCGCCATCGGTTTCAAGCCCGTCTCGGCCAGCCAGATTCGGTAAGCCGCGATGGCCGACACCAGCATCACCGGCTGGGTGTTGGTGGTCAATGCCAGCGCCTCTTTGGGACCTTCTTGGATGAGCAGACCCAGGTCTTCGCCCAAAGCGTCCGAGGCTTCTTGCAAGGTGTCACGCAAGAGGGGGTGGTCTCCCCAAGCGGCCAACATGCCCACCGACTGCGAACCCTGACCCGGAAAAACAAATGCAAAAGTCGTCATCTCAAAATTCTCAATACCGCACCAAAACAGAACCCCAGGTAAAGCCACCGCCCACCCCTTCAAGGAGCAAGTGCTGACCCCGCTGGATTTGGCCCGCTCGAACCGCCTGATCCAAAGCCAGGGGAATCGATGCCGCCGAGGTGTTGCCATGCTGGTCCACCGTGACCACCACCCGGTCCAGCGGGAGTTTTAATTTTTTTGGCCGTGCTTTGCATGATGCGAATGTTGGCCTGGTGGGGAATCAACCAATCCAGATCGGCCTCGGTTTTACCCGCCTTGGCCAGCACGGCGCGCGCGGTGTCTTCCAACACGCCCACCGCCAGTTTGAAGACCGCCTGGCCGTCCATTTTCAACAAAGGGTCGCCCGTGATCTGCCCCCCCGACACATGGCCAGGCACACACAAAATGCCCACATGTTTGCCATCGGCATGGAAGTCGGTTGCCAAGATGCCCGGCTCTTCGGAGGCCTCCAGCACCACGGCGCCCGCGCCATCCCCAAACAAAACGCAGGTGGTGCGGTCCTTGAAGTCCAGCAGACGCGAAAAGATTTCCGAGCCCACCACCAAGGCGCGTCGCACCGCACCACTTTGGATCATGGCATTGGCCACCGTGGTCGCATAAATAAAGCCGCTGCAAACCGCTTGAATATCAAACGCCGCCGAGCCGGAGGTGCCGAGCTTGCTTTGCAAAATACAGGCGGTCGAGGGAAACACCATGTCGGGCGTCGAGGTGGCCACGATGATCAAATCAAGGTCATTGGCCGTCAAACCCGCCGCCGCCAGGGCTTGGCGCGCGGCCTGCAACGCCAGGTCGCTGGCCATCTGATCCGGCGCAGCAAAATGGCGCGCCTGGATGCCGGTGCGCTCCACAATCCATTCGTCCGAGGATTCAACGCCCTGGGTCGCCAATTCGGCCACCAAATCAGCGTTGCTCAAACGGCGCTGAGGGAGGTAGCTGCCAGTGCCCGCAATTCGAGAATAAATCGTCATGTAGCTGGTGAGGCCGACTCGGTCGCGCCGACTTCGCTTTGAGCGGCAGCCAACAAGGGCGCTGCGTGGGCGATGCGTTCTTTGACCTGGTCAAGCAAGTTGTGACTGGCGGCATCATACGCCCGGTTCAAGGCTTGTTCGAAGGCAAATGCATCGGCCGAACCATGACTTTTGAAGACCAAACCATTCAGGCCCAAAAACGCCGCGCCGTTGTAACGGCGGTGATCCACGCGCTTTTTAAAGGAAGATAGAACAGGATAAGCAATGATGGCCGCTATTTTCGTGAAAATGTTGCGCGAAAACTCTTGCTTGAGGAATTGACCAATCATGCCGGCCACCCCCTCACTGGCCTTGAGCGCCACATTGCCGACAAAGCCATCACACACCACGATGTCGGTCGTGCCCTTGAAAATATCGTTGCCTTCAACATTGCCAACGAAATTCAGATCACCCGTTTCAGCGGCTCGCGCCAGCAATTCACCGGCTTTTTTAATGACTTCGCTGCCTTTGATGATTTCCGAGCCAATGTTGAGCAAACCCACCGTGGGCTGACCGCGCCCTTTGAGCACGGCATCCAAAGCAGAGCCCAGGACCGCAAATTGCAGCAAATGCAAGGCGGTGCAATCCACATTGGCCCCCAAGTCCAGCACGGTGGTGGCACCGCCTGCGTTGTTGGGCATGGGGTAAGCAATCGCCGGTCGATCAATGCCTGGCAAGGTTTTCAGCAAATAACGGGCAATCGCCATCAAGGCCCCGGTGTTACCGGCCGATACCACCGCCTGCGCCTGCCCTTCTTTGACCTGGGCAATCGCCACCCGCATGGAGGAATCCTTTTTGCGGCGCAAAGCGATTTCGACCGGGTCGTCCATGCCGACCACCTCACTGCAGGTCAGGACCTGACTGCGTGGGTGCGACCAGTTTGAGAGGGCCTGCGGCAAGCCGACCATGATCAAACGGGCTTGTGGGTGGGACGCCAGAAATTGGCGGCAGGCCACCAAAGTCACTTGGGGGCCATGGTCGCCCCCCATGCAATCAACAGCAATGGTGATCATGAGGACAATGTTTGGGCGAAAAAAGAAAAGCCCGTGCTACGTTTGGGTAGCATCGGGCTTGTGAGACAGCGGCTGAGTTAAGCTTCTGACTTGTTTTTCAACACCTGACGACCGCGATAAAAGCCGTTGGGGCTGATGTGGTGGCGCAAGTGGGTTTCACCGGTAGTGGGCTCAACAGCAATACCCGGAACGTTCAGGGCATTGTGCGAACGATGCATACCGCGCTTGGAAGGCGATTTTTTATTTTGCTGAACAGCCATGGCAGGCTCCTAAAAATTTGTGCGAAGCCGACGAGTATAACCCAAGTCGACGAAAACACCAACTTTCATTCATTTCCCTTTTTTGCATCGCGCTTCAGCAAGGCCAAGGCAGCAAAGGGGTTGGGTTTTTCGGCTTCGGATTTAATGAAATCATCGTCGACCACCGAAAACGGCACGGCCACCGGGCAAGTGTCGTGCTTGGGCACGACGGGCAACGCCATCAGCAACTCGTCTTCCACCAAGGCTTGCAAGTCAAAGTCACGCTGCCAGACCAGCACATCTTCTTCACTCACCTCGTCTTCGATTTCTGCCGTTGCCTCTTCGGCAACGAAGCGGTAATCGCGCTCGAACGACAAATCCAAGGTCATTGGGCCCAAACAGCGCTCGCAGCGCAAAGTGGGCGCGGCCTGCACCGTCAGGCGCAGCCAAGTTTGAGGAACGCCCCCCACCACGGGGCGCAACGTCCCCTGGGCTTGCCAGCGCACCGCAAGGGGGGCGGCCAGCGCGGCCACCGAATCCG
>Ga0213850_1068189_pt1 | contig 11092 bp, 10 predicted proteins | sample LLC_MetaT_FD_164453 | JGI IMG/M metagenome (GOLD analysis project Ga0213850, IMG submission 164453) | Metatranscriptome of freshwater microbial communities from post-fracked creek in Pennsylvania, United States - LL:C (Metagenome... | ecosystem: Environmental > Aquatic > Freshwater > Creek ...
ATGCTGGCCGAGCGGGGGCTGATGCGGGGGCAGCCGGCGTGACGCTGTATCTGCTGCTCGCGCTCGCCGGCATGGTGGCGGTGACCTACGGCATTCGGCTGAGCTTTCTGGTGTTCGGCCACCGTCTGGGGTTTGCCCCTTGGCTGGAACGCGCGCTGCGCTACGTTCCCGCGGCGGTGCTGACGGCCCTCATCGTTCCCATGGCCCTGGCGCCGCAGGGCCCGGTCGACGTGTCGCTGGGCAACGCCTACCTGCCCGGCGCCCTGGCGGCGGCGCTGGTCGCATTTTTCAGCCGGCATACGCTGGCCGCCATCGTCAGCGGCTTTGTCGTGTATGCCCTGTGGCGCTGGTTATTGGTCTGAAACGCATGGCCGCTTGCGCTGGGCGTGGCGCCGGCGCACGGCGCGCAGATTTCCGGGGGCAAGCTGTGCTACATTGCAGCCCATGCGACCCGCATCTTTTTATTTTTCGTACTTTTGGTTCTCCAGCGCCAGCGGCGGTAGAGAGAGTTGAACGTACCTGAAAACCAGGTTCCAGATCCTCCCAAAACCGCCGGCAACCCCGGCGGTTTTTTATTTTCCCCACGCTTTTTGCCCCATTACCTTCACTCCGAAAAGACCTTTTCATGACCGCCAAAGCCCATACCAGCGACGACCGCACCGGCATAACCGACGACGAACGCATCAAGGACATCACCGTGCTGCCACCCCCCGAACACCTGGTCCGATTCTTCCCCATCGAGGGCACGCCCGTCGAGACGCTGATCAGCGCGACACGGCGCAGCATCCAGCGCATCATGGCGCACCAGGACGACCGCCTGCTGGTCATCATGGGCCCGTGTTCCATCCACGACCCGGTGGCCGCGCTCGACTACGCCCGGCGTCTGCAGGAGCAGCGCCAACGCTACGCCGGTACGCTGGAAATCGTGATGCGCGTGTACTTTGAGAAGCCGCGCACGACGGTGGGCTGGAAAGGCCTGATCAACGACCCCTACCTGGACGAAAGTTTCCGCATCGACGAAGGCCTGCGCATCGCGCGCCAGTTGCTCATAGACATCAACCGCATGGGCCTGCCCGCCGGCAGCGAGTTTCTGGACGTGATTTCGCCGCAGTACCTGGGCGACCTGATTTCCTGGGGCGCCATCGGCGCGCGTACCACGGAAAGCCAGGTGCACCGGGAACTGGCTTCGGGACTGTCTGCCCCCATAGGTTTCAAGAACGGCACCGACGGCAATATCAAGATCGCGACCGATGCAATCCAGGCGGCGGCCGGCGGTCACCACTTTTTATCGGTGCACAAGAACGGCCAGGTGGCGATTGTGCAAACCACGGGCAATAGCGACTGCCATGTGATTTTGCGCGGCGGCAAAGCGCCCAATTACGACGCGCAAAGCGTCGCTGCCGCGTGTGCCGATCTGGAAAAGGCTGGTTTGGCGCCCGCGCTGATGGTCGACTGCAGCCACGCCAACAGCAGCAAGCAGCACGAAAAGCAGCTCGACGTGGCGCGCGACCTTGCGGCACAGCTCGCCCGTGGATCGCGCAGCGTGTTTGGCGTGATGGTGGAAAGCCATTTGCAAGCCGGCGCGCAGAAGTTCACGCCCGGCAAGGACAGCCCGGCGACGCTGGAGTACGGCAAGAGCATTACCGACGCCTGCCTGGGCTGGGAGCACTCGCTGGCCTGCCTGCAGACCTTGTCCGACGCCGTGCTGCAACGGCGCAACGCGCAGCGCTAGTCGCCGCCGCCCGGCAGGGCGCTGGCTCGCGCGCGTGCGCTGGCCTCGAGCCGCGCGATCAGCTGTTGGTGGATGCCGCCAAAGCTGCCGTTGCTCATGCACAGCACGTGGTCGCCGGGCTGCACGTGCGCCAGCAGCTGCGCCAGCACAGCGTCTATGCTGTCGGCGACGTGCGCGCGCGCGCCCATGGGCGCCAGCGCCTGTGCCGCGTCCCAGCCCAGTCCGCCGCTGTGACAGAACGCCAGGTCGGCGGCTTCCAGGCTCCAGGGCAGCTGCGCTTTCATCGCGCCCAGCTTCATGGTGTTGCTGCGCGGCTCGAACACCGCCAGGATGCGCGCCGTGCCCACGCGCTGGCGCAGACCGTCGAGCGTGCTGCGAATCGCGGTCGGGTGGTGCGCGAAATCGTCGTACACCGTCACTGCGGCGCTGCTGCCGGCGTGCGCGCCTGCCCCCGGCAGGACGACGCGGCCCCGCACTTCGAGCCGGCGTTTCACGTTCTCAAACGTCGCCAGCGCCTGCGCCGCCTGCGCCGGCGCGACGCCCAGGTGCTCGGCGGCGGCGATAGCGGCCAGGGCGTTGTGCTGGTTGTGCACGCCCGAGAGCGCCCACTGCACGCGCGCCAGTTCCTGGCCCCGGTGCAGCACGGCAAAGTCATGCGCTGCGCCCAGCGCGTAAAAGTCGCTATTGGCCGCGCCAAAGCTGCGTTGTTCGCTCCAGCATCCCTGGCCGAGCACGCGCGCCAGGCTTTCTTCCAGCCCGTTGACGACGACGCGGCCGCTTGCCGGTACCGTCCGCAGCAGGTGGTGGAACTGGCGCTCAATGGCCGCCAGGTCGTCAAAAATATCGGCGTGGTCGAACTCCAGGTTGTTCAGCACGGCCGTGCGCGGGCGGTAATGCACGAATTTGCTGCGCTTGTCGAAGAACGCCGTGTCGTACTCGTCGGCCTCGATGACAAAGCTGTTGCCCTCGCCCAGGCGTGCCGACACGCCGAAGTTCAGCGGGACGCCGCCGATCAGAAAGCCCGGCGCCAGACCGGCGTTGTCCAAAATCCAGGCGAGCATGGCGCTGGTCGTCGTTTTGCCGTGCGTGCCCGCGACCGCCAGCACGTGGCGGCCCGCCAGCACGTGCTCGGCCAGCCATTGCGGGCCGCTGGTGTAGGGCAGGCCAGCGTCCAGAATCGCTTCCATCAACGGGTAGCGCGCGTTGCCGCTGGCGTCGCGCGCACGGCTGACGACGTTGCCGACGACAAAGCAGTCGGGCCGGAGTTGCAACTGCTCGGTGCCATAGCCTTCGATCAGCGTGATGCCCTGGGCGCGCAGCTGGTCGCTCATGGGCGGGTAGACGCCCGCATCGCAGCCCGTGACCCGGTGACCGGCCGCGCGCGCCAAGGCCGCGAGCCCCCCCATGAACGTGCCGCAGATGCCCAGGATGTGAATGTGCATGGCGCTGGATTCTACGGGCCGATGCACAATGCCCCGCATGGACTCTGTGCGGGCTGAGGTTGCCGCTGCTGCGGCGCGACTGGTGGTGGAGGAGGGGCTGGAGTACGGCCCGGCCAAGCAGCGCGCCGCGCGCGCGCTCGGTCTGGGCGGCCGCGCCGTCCTGCCGGACAACGACGCGCTGGAAGACGCGGTGCGCGACTACCTGGCGCTGTTTTGCGCCGATACCCAGCCGAACGAGCTGCGGGTGTTGCGCCAGTTGGCGCTGCAGTGGATGCAGCGACTCGACGCCTTCCGCCCGCACCTGGGGGGCGCTGTCTGGCGCGGCACGGCAACGCGGCTGTCGGACATTTATATCCAGCTGTTTTGCGACGACAGCAAGGCGGCCGAACTGGCGCTGATCGACCAGGGCGTGCGCTACGAGGTGCGCAGCGTCAGCGGGTTTCATGGCGAACGCGTGGACGCGCTCAGCGTGCAGGTGCGCTGCGCCGAACTGGGCACGCACGTGGGCGTGCATCTGCTGGTCTACGACTACGACGATTTACGCGGCGCGCTCAAGCCCGACGCGCGTGGCCTGCGCCAGCGCGGCAGCTACGCAGAGTTGCACGCTTTGGTGCATGATACGGCCGCATGAAAACCGTCTACCTTGGCACGCTGCGTGCCCCGCGCGCATGAGCGCCGCGCCTTCGCCGGGTCGCCGGTCGCTGTTGGCCTTCGCCGGACTGGCCGCTGCCAGCGCCGGCGCTGGCCTGGCTTACTGGCGCAGCGCCGCCTCCGTGGCGCCTTCCACCCCGGGCGAACCGGTCCCGGGATTCTGGTCGCTGCAGTGGGAGGGCCCCCAGGGCGCGCCCGCCGTGCGCGCCGCAGACTTCCGTGGCCGCCCCTTGCTGATCAATTTCTGGGCGACGTGGTGCGCGCCCTGCGTCGAGGAGTTGCCGCGGATCAACCAGACCTATCTGGAAAACCGGGTGCAGGGTTTGCAGGTGTTGGCGCTGGCGATTGACAGCGCCGACGCCGTACGCGGCTTTCTGGCGCGGCTGCCGCTGCAATTTCCCATTGCGGTGGCTGCTGGTAGCGGCACCGCCCTGGCGCGCCAACTGGGCGATATGGGGGGAGTCCTGCCATTTTCGGTGCTTCTGGGAGCAGATGGCAGCATTTTGCAGCGTCGCCTGGGCGCGCTCGGGGCCGGCGACCTGGCCACCTGGGCGCGTCTAAAATAGCGCACGTGGCAAGCCAGGCCGGGCTGGGACGAGGCCGCGGCAAGGTTTTTTTCTGTGCCTGCCCACGCGTGTGCGCTGCGTTTTTTGGCGGCAAATAAATATTTTTACGCGTTTTTGCTGAAAATTTCGGGTAAATTCGCCGTCTTGATTGGCCAAGCTCCCTGGAGTCCTTATGGATTTGCGCAAACTAAAAACATTGATAGACCTGGTCTCGGATTCCAATGTGTCCGAACTGGAAATTACGGAAGCCGAGGGCAAAGTACGCATCGTGAAGGGCTACCCCGGCGCCGCCGTGCAGCAGTACGCACCCGCGCCCGCCCCGGCGCAGCCTGCGCCCGTGGCGGTCGCGCCCAGTGCGCCGGTCAGCGCCGCCGTGGTCGAAGAAGCCCCCGCGCTGCACGCCGTGAAGTCGCCCATGGTCGGAACCTTCTACCGTTCGTCGGCCCCTGGCGCCAAACCCTTCGTGGAAGTTGGCGACAGCATCAAGGAAGGCGAGACCATCTGCATCATCGAGGCCATGAAGATTCTGAACGAAATCGAGGCCGACAAGTCCGGCACCGTTTCCAAGATACTTTGTGAGAACGGGCAAGCCGTCGAATACGGCCAGCCCTTGTTCATCATCGAGTAAATCGCCTGCCCATGTTCAAAAAAATCCTGGTCGCCAACCGTGGCGAAATTGCCTTGCGTGTACAGCGCGCGTGCCGCGAACTCGGCATACGCGCCGTGATGGTCTATTCCGAAGCCGACCGTGAGGCCAAATATGTGCGGCTGGCCGAGGAAGCCGTGTGCATAGGGCCCGCGCCCTCGTCGCAGAGCTACCTCAATATGCCGGCGATTATTTCCGCTGCCGAAGTGACCGACGCCGAGGCCATACACCCTGGTTACGGTTTTCTCAGCGAAAACGCCGATTTTGCCGAGCGCGTGGAAAAGAGCGGATTCCAATTCATAGGCCCCACGCCCGAGTCGATCCGCATCATGGGCGACAAGGTGTCTGCCAAGCAGGCCATGATACGCGCCGGCGTACCTTGCGTGCCGGGGTCGGATGGTGAATTGCCCGACGATCCGGTGCAGATGCGGCGCATCGCCAAGGCCGTGGGCTATCCGGTCATTATCAAGGCCGCCGGCGGTGGCGGTGGACGCGGCATGCGCGTGGTGCATACCGAAGCCGCCCTGGTCAACGCCGTGCAAATGACCAAGGCCGAAGCGGGTTCGGCGTTCGGCAACCCGGCCGTGTACCTGGAAAAGTTCCTGCAAAACCCCAGGCACATCGAAATCCAGGTCATGGCCGACAAATTCCGCAACGCCGTCTACCTGGGCGAGCGCGACTGCTCCATGCAGCGACGCCACCAGAAGGTGCTGGAAGAGTCGCCTGCGCCCGGCATCAACCGCAAGCTGATTGAGCGCATTGGCGAGCGCTGCGTCGCCGCCTGTAAAAAAATTGGCTATCGCGGCGCGGGAACCTTTGAGTTTCTGTACGAGGACGGCGAGTTTTATTTCATCGAAATGAACACGCGCGTGCAGGTGGAACACCCGGTGACGGAAATGGTGACCGGTGTCGACGTCGTGAAAACGCAAATCATGGTCGCCGCGGGCGAGAAGCTGCCGTTTACGCAGCGCGACATCGTGGTGCGTGGACACGCCATAGAGTGCCGCATCAACGCCGAGGACCCGTACAAGTTCACGCCCTCGCCCGGGCGCGTCACCATGTGGCACGCGCCGGGAGGTCCGGGCGTACGCGTCGATTCGCACGTCTACACGAACTACTTTGTTCCGCCCAATTACGACTCCATGGTGGGGAAAATCATTGTGCACGGCGACACGCGCGAACAGGCGATGGCGCGCATGCGCACGGCGCTGGCCGAAACCGTCGTGGAAGGCATCAGCACGAACATCGCCCTGCACCGGGAATTGCTGGTCGACGCCAAGTTCATGGCTGGTGGAACCAACATCCATTACCTGGAGCATTGGCTGGAGCAGCACAAGCGCTGACGCCCCATGTTTGAACTGCGTCTCATGTGCCCGCAGGACCTGGTCGAGAGTCTGGGCGAAGCGCTCGACGCCCTGGACGCGCTGTGCGTCAGCGTGGAAGACGCAGACGCGCAGACCGACGCCGAGCAGGCGCTGTTCGGCGAGCCCGGCATGCCGGCGCCGCAGGAAGGCTGGTTGCGCTCGCGTGTGACGGGCTTGTTCACGCTGCAGTCCCAGGCGCAGGACGCCTTGCACGTTCTGGCAGCGCAGGATTTTTTCGCCGATTGTCAGACCTTGGGTCTGGTTGAATTGCCGGATCAGGACTGGGTGCGCTTGACGCAGTCGCAGTTTGTCCCGGTCGAGATTACCCCGGCATTCTGGATCGTTCCCAGTTGGCACGCGGCGCCCGCGCAGGCGCAGCAGGTCATACGGCTGGACCCTGGCCTGGCCTTTGGCACGGGTACGCACCCGACGACGCGCATGTGCTTGCGCTGGATCGCGCGCCAGGGCGTCGCAGGCCGCGTGCTCGACTACGGCTGCGGCTCGGGCATCTTGGCCATAGGCGCAGCGCGCTTTGGCGCGCGCGACGTGCTGGCGGTGGACATCGACGACGCGGCGCTGGAGGCGACGCGCCTGAATGCCCAGGCCAATGCGGTGCAACTGCACGTGGGAGCGCCAGAAAGTGCCAGCGGCGTGTTTGACCTGGTGTTGGCCAACATCCTGGCGATACCGCTCAAGGTGCTGGCGCCTTTGCTGAGCGCGCACGTCGCCCGACCCGGCCACTTGGTGCTCGCCGGCATACTCGAGCGCCAGGCGCAGGAGTTGATGGACGCTTACGCGCCCTATTGCGCGCTGGCGGTGACAGACCAAGAGGACGGCTGGATCCTCATGACCGCGTCGTTCTGAAGCCGCCAGGGGTCCCCCTACAATGGACCGACCATGAGCCTGATCACGCGCTGCCCGGCTTGCTCCACGCTGTTCAAGGTCACGCCCGAGCAGTTGCGCGTGTCCGATGGCTGGGTGCGCTGCGGCCGTTGCGAGGAAGTGTTCGACGCGGGGCTGCAAATGCAGGCTACGCTGGGACACCCGTCGCCGGGGCAAAGTCAGGCCGTCGCGCCGGCAGCGGCCGACAATGGCTACGACTGGGGCAGCGCGCTGCGAACCGATGCCGGCGCGGCGTCCGGGTCGGCGGCGAGCGCCGTCGCCGAAGCTGCGGCGCCCGTCCATTCGCCGGCGCTGGCGGCGACAGCGCCGGCGCAGTTTGCAGACCCCGCAGCGCACGCGCCAGACTCTGCAGACGCGGACTCGGCTGCGCCTTCCGACAGCACGGTTCTGGACCCCTTTTTGCACCGCAGCCCGCAAGAACTTGCCGGTCCCGAAAGCTTGTCCGCGCCGGATCGGCCCTTTATGCTGCCCGGGGGCGATATCCGTCCGGGCATTCTGGAGCCGCAAACGCCACGCTTTGTGCAGGCCGAGGGCGCGCCCGACGCTGCGCCGTCGCTGTCCTTCATGCGCCCCTCGGGTGCGCCAGCGGGCTGGGCACGCACTGCGGGCCGGCTGCTCACGGCCTTGCTGGCGCTGCTGCTGTGCGTCAGCCTGGTCCTGCAGGTGCTGCGCCAGGAGCGCGATCGCGTGGTGGCGCAAGCGCCGGCCACGCGCCCCATGATGCAGGACTTGTGTGCGCTGCTGGCGTGCGAGATTGCGCCATTGCAGCAGATCGACGCGGTGGTCATCGACAGCGCTTCGTTCACCAAGGTCGGCAATTCGGTATTCAAGCTCGGCTTTACGCTGCGCAATTCCAGTTCCCTGGAGTTGGCTTTGCCCGCGCTGGAAATCACGCTGACCGACGCCCAGGACCAGCCGCTGGTGCGGCGTGTTCTGCAGCCGCAAGAGTTTGCCGGCGCGCAGCGCAGCCTGGCGCCGCGCGCCGACAGCAGCAGCACGCTGCCGCTGGCCGTGCAGCTGGACGCCAACGCCCAGGTCGCGGGCTATCGTTTGCTTGCCTTCTATCCTGGCTAGGCCGAAGTCCGCTGATCGGCGAGCGAAAAAAAGCCCGAGGCCTTGCGGACCCGGGCTTGCTACTGAGCAGTAAACTGATCAGGGCTTGCTTGCCGTCGGAAACGGCCAGGCAGCTTGCGGGTTCAGCGTAGTCTGAGCCGCGGGGGCTGCGGGTGCTGCTTTGGCAGCGGGTGCTTTCGCGGCTTTCTTCGCAGCGGGCTTTTTCGCGGCTTTCTTGGCGGCAGGCTTCTTGGCAGCGACTTTCTTGGCAGCAGCCTTTTTTGCAGGCGCTGCTTTTTTCGCGGGGGCTGCCTTCTTGGCTGCTACCTTCTTCGCCGGAGCCGCCTTTTTCGCGGGGGCTGCCTTCTTGGCTGCTACCTTCTTCGCCGGAGCCGCCTTTTTCGCGGGGGCTGCCTTCTTGGCTGCTACCTTCTTCGCAGGTGCTGCCTTCTTGGCCGGTGCGGCCTTCTTTGCTGCCGGCTTTGCCGCTACTTTTTTCGCAGCGGGAGCCTTCTTAGCGGGAGCGGCCTTTTTTGCGGCCGGTTTTTTTGCAGTTGCCATAACTTTCTCCTTGATCAAGTAACAAAGAGCACTTCTTGCAGGTTGGACAGCAGGAAGCGATTCATGCCGTTGGGTCGTAGCCCAGCGGCATGAACGCGGTGACACCTCTGCAGTCCCGCGTCTGTGCGCGGGTCATGCAGCGGTGAAATTCGAATCGACATCGGTTTCTCAATCCCAGGACAGCGCGCCGCCCGATTGGTATTCAATCACGCGGGTTTCGAAGAAGTTGCGTTCCTTCTTCAGGTCAATCATCTCGCTCATCCAGGGGAAGGGGTTTTCCTCGTTCGGGAACAGCGCCTCCATGCCGATTTGCGTGGCGCGCCGGTTGGCGATGTAGCGCAGATAGCCCTTGAACATGGACGCGTTCATTCCCAGCACGCCGCGCGGCATGGTGTCTTCGGCGTACTTGTATTCGAGCTCCACGGCCTTTTCAAACAGGGCGCGGATTTCGGCTTTGAATTCGGGCGTCCAGAGCTGCGGGTTTTCCAGCTTGAGCTGGTTGATCAGGTCGATGCCGAAGTTGCAGTGCATGGACTCGTCGCGCAGGATGTACTGGTACTGCTCGGCCGCACCCGTCATCTTGTTTTGCCGCCCCAGCGCCAGAATCTGCGTGAAGCCTACGTAGAAAAACAGGCCTTCCATCAGGCAGGCAAACACGATCAGCGACTTGAGCAGCGTCTGGTCGGCGGCGTGCGTCCCGGTGTGGAAGTTCGGGTCCATGATGGACTGGATGAAGGGGATCAGGAACTCGTCCTTCTCGCGAATCGCCTGCACCTCGTTGTAGGCGTTGAAGATTTCGCCTTCGTCCAGCCCCAGGGATTCGACGATGTACTGGTAGGCGTGCGTGTGGATCGCCTCCTCAAACGCCTGGCGCAACAGAAACTGGCGGCACTCCGGCGCGGTGATGTGGCGGTAGGTTCCCAGCACGATGTTGTTGGCGGCGAGCGAATCGGCGGTGACGAAGAAACCGAGGTTGCGCTTGACGATGCGGCGCTCGTCTTCGGTCAGGCCGTTCGGGTCTTTCCACAGCGCAATGTCGCGCGTCATGTTGACTTCCTGCGGCATCCAGTGGTTGGCGCACGAGGCCAAATACTTTTCCCAGGCCCATTTGTACTTGAAGGGAACCAGCTGGTTGACGTCGGTCTGGCCGTTGATGATGCGCTTGTCCGAGGCGCGTACGCGCTGGTTCGTCGGCGTGCTGGCGCTGCTGCGCGCGGCGGCTGCAAGCGCTGCCGCGGGGGCCGGGGCGGCAGTGGAAAATGCAGGGGAAGGAATGACTGGCGTCAGCGGCGCAGAAGTGTGCGTCGTACGTGCAAAACTGGCTTGCGGTGAAGGCTTGACTTCTTCGTCCCAGGTCAACATAGATGTTTCCAATCAGCGGATTATGAGAGCAGTGAATTGAATTGCAAAGCGCGCCCGCACGCGCTGCGCGCCGAGTGTTGCGCCATTGCATCGCGGGCGCTGCGCGCGCGCGGCGCACGCAGCCGCAGCGCCGTGCAATTTCATTGGCAGGCCTCGCAGGTCGGATCGTCGACACCGCAAAAACGGATGTCGGTGGCGGCGTTTTCCGGCAGCGCCATTTGCAGCGCCGCGGCGGCTGCCGCGGCCTCGAGAGCACCGCTGGCGCGCACCGGTCCGGCGCCGCCCGAGGAAACGGCGTTCAGGCGGCCCGCAGTGACGGTCGATTTCTCGGCGTGCGTGGCCGATTGCGTACGCAGGTAGTAGGTCGTCTTGAGGCCGCGCAGCCAGGCCAGCTTGTAGGTTTCGTCGAGCTTCTTGCCGGATGCGCCGGCCATGTAGATGTTGAGCGACTGCGCCTGGTCAATCCACTTCTGGCGGCGCGCCGCGGCTTCTACCAGCCAGCGCGTTTCCACCTCGAAGGCGGTGGCGTAGAGCTGCTTGATTTCCTGCGGTACGCGGTCTATGGGCGCGAGCGAGCCGTCGAAGTGCTTCAGGTCCATCACCATCACGTCGTCCCACAGGCCCAGGCGTTTGAGGTCGTGCACCAGCGCGCTGTTGATGACGGTGAATTCACCCGACAGGTTGGACTTGACCGAGAGGTTGCCGAAGCAGGGCTCGATCGACGCGTCGACGCCGATGATGTTGGAGATCGTCGCCGTCGGGGCGATCGCGACGCAGTTCGAATTGCGCATGCCGTCGGCCGCGATCTTGGC
>Ga0213850_1017036_pt1 | contig 11037 bp, 9 predicted proteins | sample LLC_MetaT_FD_164453 | JGI IMG/M metagenome (GOLD analysis project Ga0213850, IMG submission 164453) | Metatranscriptome of freshwater microbial communities from post-fracked creek in Pennsylvania, United States - LL:C (Metagenome... | ecosystem: Environmental > Aquatic > Freshwater > Creek ...
CGCGCTACAGCTTCCCCGCCATCACCCTGACACTGGACGGTGAGCCCACCAGTGCTGGCAGCGTCATCGTCACCAAGGGGCGCTACTATGCCGGCCATTACACCATCGCCCCGCAGGCCTCACCGTTCCAGCCCGGCTTCACAGTGGTGATGTTCGACCGCGCAGGCCCGCTCTCGGCCCTTGCCTACGGCACCGCCCTCACACTCGACCAGATCGGCCGCATGCCAGGTATTCGCATCCGTCAGGCCAGCATCATCCACATCGCAGCCGGGCTGACCCAGGCCGATGGCGATCCCGCCGGTTCCGGCCCGCTCACCATCCGCGACGCGGCCCTGCCGATCGACGTGGTGGTGGGCGAACCACAGACGCTGCGCGCCTGAACGAGGCAGGGGGGCGTCGAAGCTTTAGACCTTGGGGTCGATCCCCACCAGAAACACCCCGGCCGCGTCCGCGGCGGCGACCATCGCATCCCGATCGGTGAGAAGCGTGCCGCCGGCCTCGAAGGCGATGCCCCGCAGCCCTGCCGCCGCACAGGCGGCAACCGTGCCGGGTCCGATCGTCGGCAGATCCGCCCGGCGATCCTGCCCCGGCTTGACCAGCTTCACCAGCACCCCGCCCGGCCCCGGCCGCGCCAGCGCCTTGCTGCGCGCCAGCATCGCATCCGTCCCTTCGATCGCCTCAGCCGCCAGCACGATGCCCATCTGCACCACGCAGCCCTGGCCCACATCCACCCGCCCCAGCGCCTGCGCCACCGCAACACCGCGCTCGATATCGGATTGCGCCTGCGCATCAGGGGCTGTGCGGGTCAGCAGGCCGCGCGGGCCCACTGCCTGGGTCAGCACCTCATGCGCGCCGATCACGCGAAACCCCTCCTCGCCCAGCACCCGCACCACAGCTGCCAGCAGCCCGTCATCACCCCCGAACGCCGCCCGCCCCACACGGCCCATCAGCCGCACGCCCTCGGCATCCGGACGCAGATCGAACATCGAAGGCCGGCGCACCGGCCCCACCAGCACCAGATCCTGCACACCCTCGCGCCGCAGCGCCGCCAGAATGCTGCCGGCGGCGGCAAGACGTGCCATCTCGTGGGGAAACGGGGCGAGCAGATCCGGGTTGGCGAAACCCTCCAGCCCGATCAGAAACACCCGCCGTCCGGCGGCCATCCCGGCACGCGCCACCTGCGCCGGCAGCGGTCCGCCACCGGCCAGAATACCCAGCGTGCGCGGCGGCTCAGTTGGACTCGTCATCCTGCGTCCCGACATCGGCGTGGATCAGGCCGCGCTTGCCGCAGGTTTCGATGAACTGGATCATTTCCGCCACCAGCGCCTCGTGGCCATAGGTGACACGCGCCTGTTCCACACGCTCGTTGAACACGCCAGCGCCCAGAAACATCAGCCGGAACGCGCCACGCACCGCATTGATCTGCTCGCGGTCATAACCCCGCCTGCGCAGCCCGATGATGTTGAGCCCGGCCAGGCTTGCCCGGTTGCCGATCACGGTGCCGAACGGGATCACATCCGCCGTCACACCCGCCATGCCGCCGATCATCGCGGCGCGGCCGATGCGGGTGAACTGATGCACCGCCGCCCCGCCGCCCACCACGGCATTCGCCCCGATCGACACATGCCCGCCCAGCAGCACGTTGTTGGCGATCACCACACCATCGCCCACGTCGCAATCATGCGCCACATGCACGCCCACCATCAGCAGGCAGCCATCGCCCACCTTGGTCAGCCCCGTCCCGGTGACGGTGCCGCGATGGATGGTGACATGCTCGCGCAGCTGGCACCTGGCGCCCACCTCGGTGCGCGTCGGCTCGCCCTTGTATTTGAGATCCTGCGGCGCCAGCCCCACGGTCGCGAACGGATACACCACTGTCTGCGGCCCGATCACCGTGTCACCGCCGACCACGACATGGCTTCCCAGCTCAACGCCGTCAGCCAGCGTCACCCCAGGGCCCACATCGCACCACGCCCCGATCGAGACATTGTCGCCGATCCTGGCCTGCGGGGAGACGATGGCGCGCGGATGGATCAAGCTCAACGATCGCGATCCAGAATCATCGCCGAATACATGGCTTCCGCCACGATCGTGCCATCGACGCGGGCCGTGCCCTTGAACTTCCACACATTGCCACGCCTGCGATCGCGCTCGACATGGATGCGCAGCTGATCCCCCGGCACCACCGGCCTGCGGAACTTGGCATTCTCGATGGTCATGAAATACACCAGCCGGCCCGCCGCATCACCGCCCAGCGTCTCCACCACCAGCACGCCCGCCGTCTGCGCCATCGCCTCGATGATCAGCACGCCTGGCATCACCGGCCGCTCGGGGAAATGCCCCTCGAAGAAATGTTCGTTGACGGTGACGTTCTTGATGCCGACCGCACTGTGATCGAGCACCACATCCTCCATGCGATCGATCATCAGCATGGGGAAGCGATGCGGGATGGCATGCTTGATCCGCGCAATGTCGAGCGACTTGATCACAACAGGGGCGTTGTCGCCACTGGCGGTCTGATCGCTGTGCGCGCTGGTCTCCAATCCGTCCATATCTGCTCAGTCCCTGCCCGTCTTGTCCGGGGTTTCACCGGCTGCAGCTTTGGCACTGTCAGCGCGATGCTTTGAAGCCGTCCTGCCCTGCTCGGTCAGCCGCTTGAGGGTGGCGACCTGGCGGAACATCTCTTTCACCGGGATGGCCGGGCTACCGACATATTCGCGGCCCGCCTCCAGATCGGTCATCACACCGGCCTGACCGCCGACCCGCGCACCTCGTCCGATCCGCATATGGCCGGCGACACCAACCTGGCCCGCCATCACCACAAAATCCTCAAGCACCGAGGACCCGGCGATCCCAACCTGTGCCACCAGCACGCAGGCTCGCCCAACGCGGACGTTGTGCCCGATCTGCACCAGGTTGTCGATACGGGTGCCGGCGCCGATCACGGTGTCCTGGGCGGAGCCGCGGTCGATGCAACTATTGGCACCAATCTCCACGTCATCGCCGATCAGCACGCGGCCCAGCTGCGGCACGCTCACATGAACAGGGCCGGTGGCTGTCATCGTGCTGGCAAAGCCGAATCCGTCCTGGCCGATGCGCGCGCCGGGGAACAACACCACGCGCGCACCCAGCACGGCATGGCTGAGTGTCACATGGCTCGCAATCCGGCTGTCCGGCCCGATCTGCACGCCATCGCCGATCGCACTGAAGGCGCCGATCCGGGTCCGTGCCCCAATCTCGGCGCGTGCTCCCACCACCACGAACGGGCCGATCTCGCAGGACGGATCGATCACCGCCGATGGGTCGATCACGGCACTCGGATGAATGCCGGGGCTGAGCGGCGGCAGCGGATGGAACAGGGCGGCAATCTTTGCCCAGGCCAGATATGGCTCCTGCGCCACCAGGGCGAGGGTGCCGGCGGGCACACGATCAGCCATCTGCGGATGCACGATCACCGCCCCGGCCCGGGTTTCGCTCAACGCATCCGCATATTTGCGGTTGTCGAGAAAGGTGATGTCGGACGGACCCGCCGCCTGCAGCGGCGCCACGCGGTGGAAGAGCAACCCGGCCCCGTCAGACGGCACCGCGATCCCGGCCGCCGCTGCCACGGCCGCCAGGTCGAACGGACCGTTCCTCAGAAAGAACCGCTGATCACCGGAGGCTGCGGATCCATGCAGGTCTGCCGCCATGATCAGGGGCGCGGTCCGGCCGCAGGGGCGTTCGCGGGTGCGGCAGAAACGGGCACCGGGCCGGCGGCCACGGGGCCGCTTGCGATCGGGCCTGCAACGGGCCCGGCCTGCGGGCTGGCCAGTGTCGGAGGCTCCACACCATCCGGCGGGATGATCACCGAAGGCAGCACCTTGTTCAGCTGTGCCGCCACCTCGTCGGTGATGTCGAAATCCGCGACATTGAGTGCCACCTGCGAGCGGTGCAGCACCAGATTCATGCCATGGCTTTCCGCCACCTGGCGGATGACAGCCACCAGCGTGCGCTCGATCTGCGCCACGCCATACTGGGCCGCCTCCTGCACGATGCGGCTGTGATCACGGAACTGCTTCTGTGCGTTGGTGATGCGGTCGCGCAGCTCGCGATCCTTGGCATCGGCCTGTTCCGGCGACATCAGCGAACGCTGGGTTGCCAGCTGCTGCTGCATCTCACGCCAGACGGCCTGTTCCTTCTGGGCCTCCTGATTGAGCCGGTCGCGCCGTTCGCCAACCACCCGATCGACCATCTGTGCCGCGGTGGAGGCGCGCATCACCTCGGGAACCCCCAGCACGCCCACAACCGCGCTTGGCGGTGTTGTGCTGTGCGGCAGTTTCTGCAGATCGGGCGGCGGCGGCAGGGAAGGTGTTGGCAACGCGGCCTCAGGCTCTCCCGGCGGCAAGGCGGCCAGAGGCTGCGCCTGAGGCAGGGCTTGCGGCCGCGGCGCCTGCGGTGTCGGCGGGCGAGGTGCCGGACGGGCCGGCACTGGGCCTGCGGCAGGCTTCTGCTGACCTGGAATGAAATAATCCTGCGCCTGCGCCACACCACCCAGGCCGGTTCCAGCACAGGTAAGGAGAACCGCCGCCATGCGCAGCGTGGCCTGCAGCGAGAAACACGTCAAACGGGACATCCGATCAGAACCTTGTGCCAAACCCGAACCGGAAGAACTGACTCTGGTCGTAGGATTTCTTGATGATGATTGGGGCAAAATCGAGGTTGATCAGGCCGAACGGGGTTTTCCACGACACGCCGAAACCGGCACCCAGACGCGGCGCATTGTCCGACGTGACCTGGATGTAGTTGCCCTTGCGGGTGATCGAGCTGGCTTCCGACAATCCGCCGACATCGACGAACAGCCGGCCCGTCAGTCCAAGATCCGGGGATACCGGCAGCGGGAAGCGGAATTCGGATGACTGGGTCCAGATCAACCGGCCACCGATCGAGTCGCCACCGCTCACGGCATGCGGACCGGCGCCACCGGTCTGGAAGCCGCGCAGATTGTCGCCACCCAGGAAGAACCTGTCGATGATACGCTCATGCTGGCCGAGCGGCACCATGTAGCCGGCCCCGGCCGACAGCGCGATCATATAGTCCGGATCGCCAAGCGTGCGCTCCAGCGGAATGTAATAGGTGCTGTCGACCTTGCTGCGCACAAAGCGCGTGTCGCCACCAAGCCCGGCATAGTCGGTGCCCAGGCGAACAATGAAGCCGGTTCTCGGATCAACGCGGCTGTCGCGATAGTCCAGCGCCAGGACCTGGCCGACCTGCGACAGCAAGGATGTGCCGGCCTCGTCCTGCACATAGATGCTGGCACCATTCTGCACGTTGTAGATATTTCGCTGAACCAGCGAGTAGGTCCAGTTCTGACGCAGATGCTCGTTCACCTCATAACCGAGCGAGAAGGACGCACCAGCGCGGCGTTCGTTGTATTGTGCAATGTTCTGCAGATTGCTCTGGATGGCGAACAGATCGATCGCGCCGATCAGGTTGCGGTCCAGGAAATACGGATCCGTCAGGGACAGGTCCATCTGTGTCTGCTTCTGCGCCAGCACCCCGTTGATCCCGGCGTCAACGCCGGTGCCAATCAGGTTCTTCTCACGCAGACCCAGGTTCAACAGCGCCCCGGCGTCAGACGAATACCCACCACCGATGGTCAGTTCGCCGGTGGCCTTCTCATCGACCGTGGTGGTCACGACCGCCTTGTCGGACTGCGAACCCGGCGCCGAGGTCACGGTCGCGGTGTTGAAATAGCCCAGATCGTCGAGCCGCTGGCGCGAACGCCGCAGCAGCTGCGAGTTGAACGCATCCCCCTCGGCGAGGCGGAACTCGCGGCGGATCACCTTGTCCTTGGTGCGCACATTGCCGACAATGTCGATCCGCTCGACATACACGCGCGGACCTTCGCCCACGTTGAACGTCACGTCCACCGTGTGGGTCTGCTTGTTCGGGCGGACATCGGGGCGCACATCGACGAACGCATAACCGCGGGCGCGCACCGCATCGCCCAGCGTCTCGTTGATCGTCTCGATCTCGGTGCCGTCGTACCAGTCACCCTCGGTCACATCGACGGTGGACTGCAGATCGGCCGGATCGAGATTGCGCAGGTTGCTCTTGATATCGACCTTGCCCAGCCGATAGCGCTCGCCTTCGTTGACCGTGTAGCTGACAAAGAACGCCGAACGATCCGGCGCCAACTCGGCGGTCGGCTGGCTGATATCGATGTCGACATAGCCGTTGCGGATATAGAAGCGGCGCAGCAACTCGCGGTCATAGACCAGGCGCTCGGGGTCGTAGCTGTCGGTGGACGACAGGAACCGCCACCAGGCCTCCTCGCGGGAGGAGACAACCTCGCGCAGCTTGTTCTCGCTGAACTCATGCACGCCAACAAAGGCGATGCGGCTGATATAGGTGTTCACACCCTCATCGATCTCGAACACCAGATCGACGCGGTTCTGATCAAGCTGGATCACCTTCGGCTCGACGCGCGCGCCGAACCGGCCCTTCTTGGCATAGGCGTCCAGGATGCGCTGGCGTTCGGCCTGGGCCAAAGCCGGGGTGAACACGGCACGGGGTTTGAGGGTGATGGCGGCGCGCAGATTGGCGTCCGTCAGCTTCTTGTTGCCCTCGAAGGCGATGCGGTTGATCACCGGGTTCTCGGCCACCCGAACCACGAGTGTCGAGCCATCGCGGGTGATCGTCACATCGCTGAACAGCCCGGTCGCGTAAAGCGATTTCAGCGAGCGGTCGAGCTTGTCCGGATCGAAGGCATCGCCCGGCTGTACCACCAGATAGGACGAAACCGTCCCGGTCTCGATGCGCTCATTGCCCACCACGCGGATGCTGGCGATCGTGCCGCCGGGCTGCGGTGCGGGCGCAGCCGGCCGGCTGGCCGGGCGCGGGGCGGTGGCCTGTACCGGCTGGGCCAGAACCGGTGGAACATTCACCACCAGGGACATCCCGAACACCGACATCAGCAGGGCTGCGCGCATGCGAATCAAAACCATCCTCCCCACTGCAGCCAAGGCCGCAAATCTCATCCGTGCTGGCGTCTGGGCTTAGAATACAAGTGCGTCTGGCACAACACCACTGGCGCCCGGCAGGGCGACCAACGGCGCAAAATCACCAAATCGACGCCGTTTGCCGTGCCCGGATGCCAGATTGCCGTTCTCAGATCGAAGACGACACCGCCGGTGCCAGCCCCGCCGCCTTGGCGGCCGGGTGCGACGGGTTGCGGAACCGCAACTCGCCATCCAGCGCCGCATCGGGTGCGGTGCCGCCAAACAGCTCAAGCCTGGAGGCACAGGTGACGGCCACAACCCCGCGCGCCTCGGGAAAGGTCAGGAACTGCCGCGCCTCGCCCTCCAGCTCCAGCCGCTCGCGCAGCAGGCGCCATTCGGTGCGGTCTGTGTCCTCGACGAACATCGCCAGAATACCAGGTCGTGTGCCGGACAGCCGTGTGGGCGCGACGGCTGCCAGCCTGCGCCTGATCGCCACCGCCACCTCATCCTCACGCGCCGCCCGCGCGGCCAGCACGAACAGCCCATCCCCCTTCGATGTCACCGCCAGATGCGCCTCATGGCCGAATTCCCGGCGCAGCGACTGCATCAGCTTCGGCGCTTCGCGGCTGTGGCGCAGCTCCTCCGGCTCGCCAGCCTGGGCCGCCGCCAGCATCAACGGGTCCAGCCGCAGCACACAGGCCTCGTCATGATCCGCCCGGCGCTGCTCGTGCAGCATCGTCTTGATCCGCCCCTGCAGGGCGGCCAGCTGCGCTGAATCGCGCGCAAGCCCCTGCGGCAGCGTCAGTTTCAACAGGTAGCGCCCCGGATGGGCGGACAGCCAGGTCTGCAGATCGGCATCGAGGCCATCGACCAGCCGCGCCCAGCTGCTGCGATGCACATCGCGGCCGTCCTCGGCGGACACCACATCACACGACAGCTCGGCCTCGGCACCGTTGCGCGTCAGCAGCAGGTCGAAGGCAGCACCCTCCTCAAAGCCCGCGTGATACACGTCAAATCCGCGCGAGCGCTGCAACGCAGCCGTCCGCAGCAGATGAAACACCGGCACCAGAGTTGCCTCCTGGCGCAGACTTGCCGCAAGGGCTGCGCGAAACCGCGTCCGTCCCGCCGCACTCAGCGCCGCATCGGTTGCCACCGCCTCACCCACCAGCGCCAGCACGCTGCAATCGGCCATCGACAGATTGGAAAGGTTGGTCGTCCGTCGCAGGCGTTCGATGGTGATCTCGATCGCATGCATCTGCACAAGGGCCCGGCCAACACGCTGGCTCAGCGCCGCCTGACCCGCGATCTCCGCCATCCGCGCCACCCATTGTTTCGGCCCGATGCAGGCGATGAAGGATGCGATCACGCGATGGGCAGGCTGCTCAATGGCGGTCATGGTCTTCCTCGATTGTTCCGCCTCACGCGCACAAGACGGATCACCTGCCGGGTGTGGCACAGAACATTCAGCAATGCACGCAAACGATGGCAGACCTGTGGAAATCTTACCCAGACTTAACCCGTTCGCGGCAGACCAGCGCAGCGCCCGCTCTCAGTTGCGCGGAAGCGTGGCCGTCTGCGGCGCGTCCGGGTTCTGCGCGCGATGGCGCAGCAGATGATCCGCCAGCACGCAGGCCAGCATCGCCTCGCCCACCGGCACCGCGCGGATGCCCACGCAAGGGTCATGCCGGCCGCGGGTCATGATCTCCACCTCCTCACCAAACCGGTCCACCGACTGGCGCGGTGTCAGGATCGAGGAGGTCGGCTTGACCGCAAACCGCGCCACGATCGGCTGGCCGGTGGAGATGCCGCCCAGAATGCCGCCGGCATGGTTGGAGCCGAAGCGCACCTGGTTGCCATCCATGCGCATCTCATCGGCATTGTCCTCGCCGGACAGGCTGGCTGCGGCAAACCCATCGCCGATCTCAACGCCCTTGACCGCGTTGATCCCCATCAGGGCTGCCGCGATATCGGCATCAAGCTTGCCATAGATCGGCGCCCCCAGACCTGGCGGCACCCCTTCCGCGATCACCTCGATCACCGCCCCGCAGGACGAGCCGGATTTGCGGATGCCGCCGAGATACTCCTCCCACATCTGGGCTGCCACCGGATCGGGGCAGAAGAACGGGTTCTCCTCCAGCTGCGCCCAGTCCCACCTTCTGCGGTCGATCGCATGCGGGCCCATCTGCACCAGGGCGCCGCGTATGGTCATGCCAGCCAAAATCTTGCGTGCGATACCGCCGGCCGCCACCCGCATCGCCGTCTCGCGCGCCGAGCTGCGCCCGCCGCCACGATAATCCCGATGGCCGTATTTCAGCTCATAGGTCAGATCGGCATGGCCCGGCCGAAACTGCTGGGCGATCGCGCCGTAGTCCTTGCTGCGCTGATCCACATTCTGGATCTCAAGCGCGATCGCGGTGCCCGTCGTCAGCCCCTCGAACACACCGGACAGGATGCGCACCTCGTCCGGCTCCTGGCGCTGTGTGGTGAATTTGGACTGGCCGGGCCGCCTGCGATCCAGCCAGGGCTGCAGATCGGCCTCGCTGAGCGCGATGCGCGGCGGCACCCCGTCCACCACGCAGCCGATCGCCGGCCCATGGCTCTCACCCCAGGTGGTGACGCGGAACAGATGGCCGAAACTGTTGTGCGACACGCGGCCTGCCTATTCGTTGATCGCTGCGATATCCGGCGCATCGGGGTTCTTCATCCCCACGATATGATAGCCGCAATCGACATGATGCACCTCGCCGGACACCCCGGCCGAAAGCGGGCTCAGGAAATACAGCCCCGCACCGCCCACCTCCTCGGTGGTCACATTGCGCCGCAGCGGCGAGTTGTACTCGTTCCACTTCAGGATGTAGCGGAAATCGCCGATGCCGGAGGCGGCCAGCGTGCGGATCGGGCCCGCGCTGATCGCATTCACCCGAATACCGTCCACGCCCAGATCGGTCGCCAGATAGCGCACCGAGGCCTCCAGCGCCGCCTTGGCGACCCCCATCACGTTGTAATGCGGCATCACCCGCTCAGCCCCCAGATAGGACAGGGTGAGCAGCGACCCGCCACGGCGCATCATCGCAGCCGCCCGCTTCGCCACCGCGGTGAAGCTGAAGCAGGAGATGTCGAGCGCCTGCAGGAACACCTCGCGCGGCGTGTCCACATAGCGCCCGCGCAGATAGGCCTTGTCGGCGAAGCCGATCGAATGCACCACGAAATCGATGCCCTCGGGCCATTCCCGGCTCAGCGCGGCGAAGGTCGCATCGATGCTCGCCTCGTCCGAGACGTCACACGGCAGCACCAGCTTGGCGCCGATGCTGGCAGCCAGCGGGCGCACCCGCTTCTCCAGCGCCTCGCCCTGAAACGAGAAGGCAAGCTCGGCCCCCTGTGCGGCACACGCGGCTGCAATGCCCCAGGCGATCGAGCGGTCATTGGCAACACCCATGATCAGGCCGCGCCTGCCTTGCATCAGGGTCCCCGTGGCGGGGGCGCTGGCTGTTTCGCCGTCTGGCATTGGGCTTCCTCATGCAGAATTCGGATCGGCCCCTGTGGTGGCATGGACGAAGCGTGCAGGACAAGGGGGGTGTCGCAAGCCCAACCATGCGCTTAGATTGCAGCCCCGACCCGGTCTGTCATCCGGTCTGTCACACGGAGCCTGCCCCGATGCCGCATCGCATCCTCTCGGCGATCACCAACGCTGATCCGTTCGAGCTCTTCGCCGCCTGGTTTGCCGAGGCCTCCGAACACGAGATCAACGACCCCAACGCAATGACGGTGGCCACCGCCACGCCGGAGGGCATCCCGTCGGCGCGCATCGTGCTGCTCAAGGACTACGACACGCGCGGCTTCGTGTTCTACACCAACAAGCAAAGCCGCAAGGGGGGCGAACTGGCTGCCAACCGCCACGCTGCCCTGCTGTTCCACTGGAAAACGCTGCAACGCCAGATCCGCATCGAAGGCCTGGTGGAGGACGTGACCGACGCCGAGGCGGATGCCTATTATGCCAGCCGCGCCCGCGTCTCGCGCCTGGGCGCCTGGGCGTCCGACCAGTCGCGCCCGCTGCCCG
>Ga0213850_1054336_pt1 | contig 10803 bp, 8 predicted proteins | sample LLC_MetaT_FD_164453 | JGI IMG/M metagenome (GOLD analysis project Ga0213850, IMG submission 164453) | Metatranscriptome of freshwater microbial communities from post-fracked creek in Pennsylvania, United States - LL:C (Metagenome... | ecosystem: Environmental > Aquatic > Freshwater > Creek ...
CGCGCTGGCACACGTGCGCTAGCGTTAGGGCGTAAATTACCGTAAAGCCGTTACTGGTTTCTTAAGAATCGCAAGAAATTGGGCCAAATGTGGTACAGACCCGCCATTTAGTCCGTCTTAATCGTAAATGGATGTAAACAAACACGGGCTCACGCCGCGTTCAGCGCCTGATCCAGGACCTCCACCCAGTGCCGGACGGGTCCAGGCGCGCCACTTTGCAAATGCGTAATACAACCAATATTTGCGCTAACGATGACCTCGTTGCTACGCGCTTGCAGGGCCTCTAGCTTGCGGTCGCGTAGCGCATAGCTCAATGCCGGCTGCAGCACCGAGTAGGTGCCCGCCGAGCCGCAACACAGGTGCGCGTCCTTTGCCGCTATCCGAACGCTAAAGCCCAGCGCCGCCATATGCTCCTCGACCACGCCGCGCAGCTGTTGGCCGTGCTGCAGCGTGCACGGGGGGTGAAATACCAGCGGAACTAAGCCGGTCGTGCGCAGGCGCGTGCGCACGCTGGGAACAATCTCGGGCAACATTTCCGCCAGGTCCCGGGTAAGCGCGCTGACGCGCGCGGCGCGTTCGGCATAGCGCGCGTCGTGGCGTAGCAGGTGGCCATAGTCCTTCACCGTGGCGCCGCAGCCCGAAGCATTCATCACGATAGCCTCCACGCCAGGGCCCTGGGCGGGTTCGATATACGGCCACCAGGCGTCGACGTTGGCGCGCACTTCCGCCAGCCCGCCGTCGTGGTCACTCAGGTGCAGCTTGATGGCACCGCAGCAGCCGGCCGCCGGCGCCAACACGGCCTGCAGTCCGGCCGCGTCCAAAACACGCAGCGTTGCCGCGTGAATATTCGGCGCCATCGCCGGCTGCACGCATCCCGCAAGCACCAGCACCTTGCGCGCATGCTCCGTCCTAGGAAGGATTCCCGGATCCTGGCGCGCCGGTACCTTGTCGCGTAGCGCCGCGGGCAACCAGGGCCGAACTGCCTGCCCCAGGCGCATGGCCGGGGCGAACCAACGCGAGGTCAGGCCATGGCGCAAAGCCAGGCGCAGCAGGCGCTGCGGCCATGGACGCGGCACTTGCGCGTCGACCAGTTTGCGGCCAATTTCGACCAAATGCCCGTAGTCCACGCCGCTCGGACAGGTGCTTTCGCAGTTGCGGCAGCTCAGACAGCGGTCCAGGTGCAGCTGCGTGCTGCGCGTCGCCGGGACACCTTCGAGCACCTGCTTCATCAGATAAATACGGCCACGCGGGCCGTCGAGTTCGTTGCCCAATATTTGATATGTCGGGCAGGTCGCCGTGCAAAAGCCGCAGTGCACGCACTTGCGCAAAATGTCCTGCGCGGCGCGGCCGTCGGCGGTGTTTTGGTAGATCGAGGCGAGTTCCGTTTGCATGCGCTGGCTCAAAGCAGGCCGCGGTTGAACACCGACAGCGGGTCAAAACTGGCCTTCAGGCGGGCTTGCACCGCCTGCAAAGCAGGGTTCGCGGTGTACAGGCGCGCGCGCGGCGCGGCGCCGCTGTCCTGGGTTGCCGCCACAAAACACGCAGCATGGCCACCCGCCTGCTGCGCCATGGCCTGGAGTCGCTCGGCCTGGTCGGCGCGGGCCCAGACCCAGCGCAGTGCGCCGTGCCATTCGACCAAAACCTCGCCCGGCAGATCCAGCACCGGCGTGACCGGCGCCACACTGAGACGCCACAGCGCCAACGAGGCGTCGGTCGGCCTCTGAAAAAACGCCAGCGCCTGGTCACGCAGCGAGACCCAATCAGCCTGCGCCTGCGCGTCGGCGACACGCCGTCCTCGCAGTTCGGCCAGCAGGGCGTCACACGCGGCCTCCACAGCCGCTACGGCACCGCGCAGACGCAAACGCAAAAGCGGCGCGCTACCGGGTGGTCGCAGCCAGCAGCTGGCGCTCAATGGCAGGGGCCGTGCGCCCCAGCGCTGCAGCTGTTCCAGGGCAGGCGCCTGCTCCAGCTCAAATTCCAGAGTCGCTTCGGCGGGTGCGCAGGGCATGACCTTGAGCGAAACTTCGGCGATCAAGCCCAGGGTTCCCAGCGCGCCCACCATCAGCCGCGAAAGGTCATAGCCAGCGACGTTCTTCATGACCTGGCCGCCAAAAGTGAGCAGCTGGCCCTGGCCGTTCAGCAATTTCAGGCCGAGCACGTAGTCACGCACCGCACCGGCCTGCACGCGCGCCGGTCCTGCGAGCGCACTGGCGACCATGCCGCCCACGGTCGCTGCACTGTCGCCGGCCTTAGACCAGGCGTAATGCGGGGGTTCAAAGGGAAGGCATTGGTTCTGCGCGGCCAGCGTCTGCTCGAGCGTGCGCAGCGCGGTTCCTGCGCCTACCGTCACGTAAAGCTCGCTCGGTTCGTAACTGAGAATGCCGTGCAAAACGCGCGTATCCAGAAGCTCACCCTGCTCGGGGCTAGCGTAAAAGGCCTTGCTGGCGCCGCCCTGAATGCGCAGCGGCAGCGCGCTGCTTGCGGCCTGCGCAACGCGCGCCTGAACGGTTTGCAGGGCGGCGTCGTAAGCTTCTTGAGAGTCCATCCCTGGCATGGTAAGCGCCTGCAGCGAGGCCGCTGCTTGATTTTTTTTTCCAGCGCTTGCTGAAAAATTTATTCGATGAAAAACGCCACGGGCAAGCCGGGCGTCTCGACGCGGGTACAAAACACCGCGCCAGCGAGGGGGTAACGCGCCAATTCCTCGGCGCTTCGGCCCTGGCGTGCGCTGGTGCAATACAGGGTCTTCAGGTCCGCGCCGCCCAGGCAGGGCATGGTGGGGCAAAGCGCCGGAATTTCCAGTTCGGCCAGAAGCCGGCCGGCGGCGTCAAACTGGCACACCCGTCGGCCCTCGTACAGGGCGACCCAGTAGTTTCCCAGCGCGTCCACGGTGGCGCCGTCGGGTCTGCCCTGGTAACCGTGCTGCTCCCAGGTCCAGCCCGTCGGCTTGCCCGGAAACTCCAGATAAGCGTGCGCGCCCGACAGGCTGGCATCCGCCATGTCCATGTTCCAGGCGCTGACCCGGTGCGTCGGCGTATCGGCCCAATACAGCGTCTGTCCCGACGGACTCCAGGCCAGGCCATTGGCGGTCAACGCGTCACCGGCCCGGCGCAGCACCAGTCGTTGGCCTGCGCGCGCGTCCAGACAGAACAACGCTGCGGCGCGGCGCGACTTGGACTCGTCCACCGTTCCTATCCAGAAGCGCCCCAGGGCGTCGCATTTGCCGTCATTGGCGCGCACGCTGGCGCTGTCGTAGGGCAGGACGGCCAGCAACTCCAGCGCGCCACCCCAGCGCGGGGCCCTGAACACGCCGTGGCGCAAAGCAATGACCAGTCCGCCGCTGGCAGCGGGTGCCATGCAGCCGGGTTCCGTGGGCATGTCCCATTGCTCCAATTCGGACAGGTCGGCATTGGCACGCAGGACTTTTTTGGCGGCAATATCGAGCCAGTACAGGCGCTGCTCTTGCGGATGCCAGAACGGCGACTCGCCCAGAGCCCAGCGCTGCGGCGCTGGCGCTTGCCACGGCGGGGCTCGCAGCGTCACGCCAGCGCCTCGAGCCGCACGCGCATGGACGCGCTAAAGCTGGCGCCAGGCGGCAACACCCGCACGCCCAGGGCCTGCGGTTCACTCGCTGCTTGCGCCCAGGGGCCCAGGGCGTTGTTCACGTGGCTGACGGGCTCGACGGCGATGTTGTCGCGCGTGGGCGTGGTGAAAACAACCAGTTTGTCCAGGTCAGAGCTGACGCTCACGCGCACGCTGCTGTGTTCCAGCGTCAATGCGCCAAGCCAGCCGTCAAAGCAATGGTCAACGGTCAGCGTGTCGCAGCCCTGCTGCAATCCGCTGTGCGGCAGACGCTGCGTTGGCAGTTTGTCCGCTCCCATGTCCCAACGCGCCTGCGCAGCAAAGCGGATGCGCGTACCCGGTGGCTTCGTGAAATAGGGATGCCAGCCCAGGCCTGCCGGGGCGGCCTGGGCAGCGCGGTTAGTAATGCACATTGTCTGATCCAGCGCGTCCGCAGTCAGCCGCAACTCCTGAACGGCGTCGAAGGCAAAGGGCCAGGCGGCGTCCCCCGGGTGCTGGTACATCAGGCGTACGCTGCGCGCGTCGGCGTCCAGCACGTGCCAGGGCCGCTCCCAGCCGACGCCGTGGATGCTGTGCTCTTCGGGCGCGAAGTTCAGGGGCAGGCGGTAGGTGCTCCCCGCCCACTGCAGCTGGCCGTGGCCAATGCGGTTGGAATACGGCACCAAGGGGTAACTGGCCGACTCGCGCACGCTGTGCGGTGCCGTCGGCATGGTGCGCAAAATAGCCAGGTCGTTCCACCAAAGCCCGGCGATGCAGCCCCCCAGTTCCGGGCGTACGGTACAGCGCAAGGCCGCGAGCTGCAAAGTCAGAGGTGTTTGCATGGTCATAGAGAGGTTGCTATCGGTGTAAGCCGCATTGTGCACCGCCCCAAACAAAAAAAACCCGCCGGAACCGCAGTTCCGACGGGTTGGTTTGCGCCTGACAAAGTCAGGACAGCAGGCTTAGCGGGTGTAAGCGGACTCGCCGTGCGAGGAGATGTCCAGACCTTCGCGCTCTTCTTCTTCCGTCACACGCAGACCGATGGTCTTGTCGACGATGTAGTAAGAGACAAAGGACACCACACCCGACCAGACGATGGTGGTCACAACGGCCTTGGCCTGAATCCAGACTTGGGCTGCGATGGAGTAATCCGCGGGAGTCGTGTTGGTCATCGTGACCCAGTCGGCGACGCTGCTGGGGCCACCCAGGGAGGGCGAGCAGAACACGCCGGTCAACAGAGCACCCATGATGCCGCAGATACCGTGCACGCCGAACACGTCCAGCGTGTCGTCCGCGCCCAGGATCTTCTTCAGGCCGGTCACGCCCCACAGTCCGGCAAAGCCCGACAGGAAGCCGATGATCAGCGCGCCGCCGATACCGACGTTGCCGGCAGCCGGGGTGATCGCAACCAGTCCAGCGACCGCACCAGAAGCGGCGCCCAGCATCGATGCCTTGCCCTTGTGCAGCGCTTCAGCCAGGCTCCAGGCCAGAACAGCCGCAGCGGTAGCACCGAAGGTGTTGATGAACGCCAGGGCAGCGACGCCGTTGGCTTCCAGCGCGGAGCCGGCGTTGAAACCGAACCAGCCCACCCACAGCAGGGAAGCACCCACCATGGTCAGCGTCAGGCTGTGAGGAGCCATGGGTTCCTTGCCGTAACCGATACGCTTGCCGACAAAGTACGCACCTACCAGACCCGCGACAGCGGCGTTGATGTGCACCACGGTACCGCCGGCGAAGTCCAGCGCGCCCCACTGCCACATCATGCCGGCCGTTGCGTTGACCTTGTCAACCACGTCCTTGCTGCTGTAGGCGTCCGGACCCGCCCAGAACCACACCATGTGCGCGATCGGCGCATAGCTGAAGGTGAACCACAGAACCATGAAGGCCAGCACTGCGGAGAACTTGATACGCTCGGCGAAGGAACCGACGATCAAGCAGCAGGTGATGGCTGCGAAGGTTGCCTGGAACACGGCGTAGACGATTTCCGGCAGGTAGACACCCTTGCTGAACGTGGCTGCGTTGGCAAAAGTTCCGCCCACGTTGTCCCAGATTCCACGCATGAACAAGCGGTCAAAGCCACCGACGAACATATTGCCTTCGGTAAACGCCAGGCTGTAGCCGTAGATGAACCAGAGCACCACGATCAGCGAGAACGTGACCAGCACCTGCATCAGCACGGACAGCATGTTCTTGCTGCGTACCAGGCCGCCGTAGAACAGCGCCAGGCCAGGGATGCTCATCATGATGACGAGCGCGGTGGAGACCAGCATCCAGGCGGTATCGCCCTTGTTCGGCACGGGAGCGGCGGGCGCCGAGGCAGCAGCGCCAGCGTCCGACGCAGCGGCGGCTGGAGCCGAACTGGCGGCAGCGGCTGCGGGCGCCATGGCGTCGGCCTTGACTTCAGCTGCAGAAGCGGCCGGAGCGGCCGTCTGGGCGACGGCAAAAGTGCCGGCGGTGAACAAACCCAGCCCTAGGGCGAGGGTTGCAAGCAGTTTTTTCATGGTACTTTTCCTTTTATTTGAATGAAGACGTGCCGCTTTACAGCGCTTCCTTGCCCGTCTCACCGGTCCGGATGCGGACAACCTGTTCGACGTCGTAAACGAAAATCTTGCCGTCGCCGATTTTTCCGGTACGCGCAGCACCTTCAATCGCCTCGATGACGCGGTCTAGCAGGGCGTCGTCAATCGCCGCCTCAATCTTGACCTTGGGCAAGAAGTCCACGACGTACTCAGCGCCGCGGTACAGTTCCGTGTGGCCTTTTTGCCGTCCGAAGCCTTTGACTTCAGTGACAGTGATGCCCTGCACACCAATTCCCGACAGGGCTTCTCGCACCTCATCGAGCTTGAACGGTTTAATAATGGCCGTCACGAGTTTCATGTGTTCACCTCAACTTGATAACAAGGGTTTACAGACACCGGACATGGATTTGTCTGCTTCTCCACCGATGGGGAGATAGGCGATATAAGCAGGGTCCGTGCCAATACTTAAGACCTGTAATTAACTAGGCCTATTTCGCCGCGGCCCGCCACCGGGAACACCATCTCCTCCATAAATCCCGAATTCTGCACGCTATTGGTGCATTTAGATCGGCGCACCTGAATGCTGCGCACTTTTTTGGAGTTATTCGAGATGAGCTTATCTTTGGTGCAGAGTCGCGCATTGCGCGGCCTTAGTGCGGTAAATATCACGGTTGAAGTGCACTTGGCGAACGGTTTGCCCAGCTTCACCCTGGTCGGACTTGCCGATACCGAGGTGCGTGAAGCGCGTGAACGCGTGCGCAGCGCCATCCAGAACACCGGCCTGGAGTTTCCCAGCAACAAGCGCATTACCGTGAACCTGGCGCCAGCCGACTTGCCCAAGGAGTCCGGGCGCCTGGACCTGCCGATTGCCCTGGGCATCTTGGCGGCCAGTGGCCAGATCAACGGCGCTGCGCTGGCCGCCTACGAGTTTGCCGGCGAGCTTTCGCTCTCGGGCGCGCTCAAGCCGGTGCGCGGCGCGTTGGCTCTGGCTTTGGCGGGTGCAGCGCAGGACACCGGGACCGCGCCGTTGGGCCTGGTCCTTCCGCCTGGTAGCGCCGAGGAGGCAGCGCTGGTTCCCGGCAGTCGCGTCTATTGCGCAGCGCATCTGCGCGACGTCGCGCTGCAATTCGCTCCGCAATCGTCCGAATCCGGCGCCGAAACCCGCGCGGGCGGCTGGCACCGCGTCCAGGCCTGTACGCCAACAAACCGCCGAACAGAGCCCGATATGGCCGACGTCACAGGGCAGGTCGGCGCGCGCCGGGCGCTGGAGATCGCCGCTGCGGGCGGCCATAGCGTGCTCTTGATAGGGCCGCCGGGCTGCGGCAAGTCCATGCTGGCACAGCGTTTCGCCGGCCTGCTGCCGGCGATGGACGCGCAAGAGGCTTTGGAAAGCGCGGCGCTGGCGAGTTTGCGCGGATGCTTTCGCCCAGACACCTGGGGACTGCGTCCGACCTGCGCACCACACCACAGCGCCAGCGCCGTCGCCTTGGTAGGCGGCGGATCGCCCCCGCGTCCGGGCGAGATTTCGCTGGCGCACGGCGGCGTGCTATTTCTGGATGAGTTGCCCGAGTTCGCCCGCGGTGCGCTGGAAGCCCTGCGCGAACCACTGGAAACCGGCAGCATCACGATTGCGCGCGCAACCCAGCGCGCCGAGTTCCCCGCGCGCTTTCACCTGCTTGCGGCCATGAATCCCTGCCCCTGCGGTTACCTGGGGGCCAGCGGCAGGACCTGTCGCTGCACGCCGGCACAGATTCAACGCTACCAGGCCAAGCTCAGCGGTCCCTTGCTGGAACGCATTGACCTGACAATAGACGTACCTGCGCTGGCGCCCGAGGACTTGCTGCAAGCGCGCGCTGGCGAAAGCAGCGCCGCCGTGCGCGAACGCGCCAGCGCAGCGCGCACGCGCGCAGTGGCACGCCAGGGCTGCAGCAACCAGGCGCTGGCCGGCGCGGCGCTCGATCAACACCTGCACACGGCGAACGACGCCACACGCTTTCTGCGCGCGAGTGCGAACCAACTCGGCTGGTCGGCGCGCAGCATGCATCGCACGCTGCGCGTGGCGCGCACCATTGCCGACCTGGCTGCGAGCGACGCCGTTACACGCGAGCACGTCGCCGAGGCGATGCAGTACCGACGCGCGCTGGCCCCAGCTAAATTCCCGGAGCCCCTCTAATGGCCAGCCGCCGGTCCGGCAGCAAGGGCCTTGCGCTTGGCTTAAAGATTGGGTGCCAATAAGCGCCGCAATTCCGGCACTTCCCGGCCACGCCGCTGCGCCAGGTCCTGCACCTGATCTGCGTCAATTTTTCCCACATTGAAGTAGCTGCTGTCGGGGTGCGCTATATAAAAGCCGCTGACGCTGGCGGCAGGCGTCATGGCCAGGCTTTCTGTCAGGTCCATACCGATCTCTTGGCACTGCAGCAAGGCGAACACTTCCCGCTTGACGCTGTGGTCCGGGCACGCCGGATAACCGGGCGCAGGCCGTATGCCGCGGTAGCGTTCGGCAATCATGGCGTTCAGGTCCAGCGCCTCGTCGGGGGCGTAGCCCCAGAGATCGGTGCGCACGCGGTAATGCAGGCATTCGGCAAAAGCCTCGGCCAACCGGTCGGCAATGGCCTTGAACAGAATGCTGCTGTAGTCGTCGTGCGCGTCCTGAAAAATCTGCTCGCGCTTGTCTGCGCCTATGCCGGCCGTCACGGCAAACATACCGGCGTAATCTGCCGCCACGCCTTGCGGCGCAACAAAATCTGCAAGACAGCGGCTGGGACGCATAACCCCGTCGATTTCGTGTTTTTCGGTTTGCTGGCGCAGCCCGTACCAGGTCAGTGCAACCTGGCTGCGCGACGCGTCGCTGTAAAACGCAATGTCGTCGTCGCCGACGCGGTTTGCCGGGTACAAGCCAACGACGCCGTTGGCGCTCAGCCAGCGGCCGTCGATGGCGCGCTTGAGCAAGGCCTGGCCGTCAGCCAGCACGCGGCGCGCCTCCACACCGACGACCGCGTCGTCCAAAATCGCCGGATAGGCGCCGGCCAGATCCCAGGTTTGAAAGAAAGGGCCCCAGTCAATAAAGCGTGCGAGTTCGCTCAGGTCGAAGTTGCGGAAAACGCGTCGCCCCAGAAACTTTGGTGGTGTCGCCCGGTAGCCCGACCAGTCGATGGGCGTGCGGTTGGCGCGCGCGCGCGCCAAAGGCCACAAAGGCGTCTGCTTCTTGTTGGCGTGCTGGGTGCGTACGGTTTCGTAGTCGGCGGCCAGGGCCTCCAGATAAGCAGCAGCTTGTTCGCCCAGCAGGCTTTGCGCCACGCCGACGCTGCGCGACGCGTCCGGAACGTACACCACGGGTCCATCGTAATGCGGCGCGATCTTGACCGCGGTATGCACCCGGCTGGTCGTGGCGCCGCCGATGAGCAGCGGCATTTGGCGCAGACGAAAATAGTCGTCCTTTTGCATTTCCCCGGCGACATACGCCATTTCCTCCAGGCTGGGCGTGATCAGGCCGGACAGACCAATGATGTCGGCGCCCTCCTGTTTGGCGCGCGCCAGGATTTCGTGGCAGGGCACCATCACGCCCATGTTCACGACCTCAAAGTTGTTGCACTGAAGCACCACCGTGACAATGTTCTTGCCGATGTCGTGCACGTCACCCTTGACGGTGGCGATCACGATTTTTCCCTTGGGTTTGGCCAGTCCCCCGGCTTCTACCAGGGCGGCTTTTTTCGGCTTCGATATACGGCAGCAAGTGGGCCACGGCCTGCTTCATCACGCGGGCGCTCTTGACGACCTGGGGCAGGAACATCTTGCCCTGGCCAAACAGGTCACCGACGACGTTCATGCCGTCCATCAGCGGTCCCTCGATGACGTGCAAAGGCCGCCCGCCCAGCGCCAGCACGGCGCGGTAGGCTTCCTCAGTATCCTCGCTGATGAAGTCCGTGATCCCATGAACCAGGGCGTAACTCAGGCGCTGGTTCACCCCCACGGGCGCTTGCGGCGTGCCGCGCCACTCCAATTTGCGCGTGTCGTCGCGCGCTGCGCCGCGGGTGCTTTCAGCGACTTCAACCAGCCGCTCACCCGCGTCGGGGCGGCGATTCAGCACCACGTCTTCGACGCGCTCGCGCAACTCTGGCTCCAGCTCGTCGTACACGCCGACCATACCGGCGTTCACAATGCCCATGTCCATGCCGGCCTGGATCGCGTGGTACAGAAAAACCGTATGGATTGCTTCGCGCACCGGATCGTTGCCGCGAAACGAAAAGCTGACGTTGGATACGCCGCCCGACACCTTGGCCCCGGGCAGGTTCTGCTTGATCCAGCGCGTCGCCTCGATGAAGTCGACGGCGTAGTTATTGTGTTCCTCTATGCCGGTGGCGATGGCAAAGATGTTGGGGTCAAAAATGATGTCCTCGGGCGGAAAGCCGACGTCGTCGACGAGGATGCGGTAGGCGCGGGCGCAGATGTCGACCTTGCGGGCATAGGTATCCGCCTGGCCCGTCTCGTCGAACGCCATGACGACGGCGGCCGCGCCGTAGCGCCGCACCAGACGCGCCTGCTGCACAAACGCGTCTACTCCTTCTTTCATGCTGATCGAGTTGACGATCGACTTGCCCTGAACGCATTGCAGGCCGGCCTCAATCACGCTCCACTTGCTCGAGTCGATCATCACGGGCACGCGCGAAATGTCGGGCTCACTGGCTATCAGATGCAGAAAGCGCACCATGGCGGCCTGGCTGTCGAG
>Ga0213850_1018181_pt1 | contig 10761 bp, 2 predicted proteins | sample LLC_MetaT_FD_164453 | JGI IMG/M metagenome (GOLD analysis project Ga0213850, IMG submission 164453) | Metatranscriptome of freshwater microbial communities from post-fracked creek in Pennsylvania, United States - LL:C (Metagenome... | ecosystem: Environmental > Aquatic > Freshwater > Creek ...
CAGACAACAGACTGTTTCATTTCGCAAGACAATGATAAGTTGGCTCGTATTCTATGGAAAGCAAATCTTTGAAGCCCGAGCTTGAGCTAGAAGTGCTTAAGTCAATTTTATTAAGAGAAAACTATCTCAAAAAGCTAAATGACCATTTGAAAACTTCAAGTGGAAATTTAAACACAAGTACAGTAAATTTCATAGATTTATTACGAGAATCTACGTTGCAAGTTATAGAAATCATTGATGATTGGGAGAAATGTCAGGTTTCATACCCTGCTGCAAAAGTCTATTCTTGGAATGGTCAAAATTACTTGGAAAAGATGTTACAAGATACGCGCAGCTTGCAGCACATTCGGAATGTCGAAAATTGGCTTGGATTTTCCTTAATTAACAACCCATTTTTTATACCACTAGATATTTTGCCTCGATTAGATTCTATTCCTTCTTCGGCTTACATTATATTTGGGGAAAATATTCCAAAACCCCGACGAAAGTTACCAACAAAAAAAGATATATTTCACAAATCTCCGTACACTACACCTATCATCAATGACCCTGAAATATTTCAGCATCTGTCAGCAAAGACGAAGTTAGACGAAAAGTTTACGGGAGTTGGAAACGAATTGACCACGTTCCATCAACATCCAAACAGCGATTCGCTTAAATGCTTCGTTTCGATTGAAAACCTGAAACGAATATACGGGTGCTTTTTGAAGCTTGCTCGTCGATTTGATGAGTTCTCCTTCTTGAACGTGGTTGCTGATACATCGAAAGCTGGTATGATTGTTAGTGAAACTGAATCGTTAAATATTGAGAACAACAATTTTGTAGATTTTCTAAAGAAGAGTTCTGCAAAATGTTATGCAATTATTGATAATAAAAATGAATATGATAGAATATTTTCCAACAGTGGCGCAGAAAACCTATATTGGACTCCCCATGAAGTAAATTTGCAAAAGCAAGTACAACGTCGAGGTGGCGAGTTATATGTAATTAGTGCTGCTTCAACAAAAGGTCGCATACAAGTTCCTTGGAGACAAACTCGATATAATAGGATGCAAAACGATCTTATTCGGTGGAGAAATACCACAGATTTGTTGGGAATGATTGCTGAAGATTTATTCAGTCAGCTAATTCGATTGCAATCAAGCAGAGAATCTAACAGATTCAGTTACCAACGATTGTTAAATGATTACAACAATCATTATTCCGCTAAATCAGACGCTGATATGAAGTTGAAGTTTTTAATCGATCAATTTAGGAGCTTTGAGCAAGTTAGTGAGAATGGAAAGTTAACAAATCTTCAAACACAACGAATACTTCATCAACTACCTGATGGGCATTCGCGAGAATCAGATCAATTGGTGTCTATATCTTTTGAAAATAAAATGGTTAAAAAAATTCAATTGCTGGTCAGGAAAGCATTTGGGCGAGCGTTGAGGAAGGCGGAGATTGCTCGTCGCGAATTAGCTGCTTTGAAAATTCAAACTCATTGGAGGTTATTTCGTGTCGGGAAAAAGTTAAAAAATAAAATTTATGAATTAAAATTGGCATTGATGGTGCAGAGATTATTTAGGTTAAAATCTGCTGAAAAACTGAGAAGGCAGTTGTATACGGAAGCCATTCACCGAACCTCTTCCTTACAAATACAGAGGGTATTTCGGGGCTTCTTAGGTCGCAAAAGACTGAATTTAAAAAGGGAGTTCAATAAAGCTTTATTGGATGCCTCTCAGAGCGTTTCATTAATGGAGCTGAAACCAGGTGACATTGAAGATTTGGCTGATCTCATTGAAGACTACATTCGTGACTATACTCTTACCGTCCCACTCCATGTACTAACAATATTGAGAGGTATTTTATATTTAACTAATGGAGATAGTGGAGAATGTGTGATTATTAACAATGAAGAAGGTTATACAGAAAAAAAATTCATTTTTGCCGCTTCTTCATCTTGGAACAGTATCAAACTGATTTTACGTCGTAAAGGGCGTTATTTGAGACGATTGCGCGCTTTAGTCGCAAATACTTGTTTACCTAATCCCTCACGTTTAAGTATGACTGATGACTGCAAATGTCATATTTCTGCTATTTGTAATAATATCGAGGAGGATGACTTTGCAGCTCTTGGTCGGGCGAAAAAATGTGCCACACAACTTTTGAAATATTGCAAAAACATTTATCGAGCATATGTCTTACAAGAGCACTTTCCAGAATATTTCAAGCCTGGATTTCCATTTTGGTTTCGCAAAATAATGCGGACAAGAGAAATTTATGATCGTTCACAAATCAATTACTTGATCGAAGTCAGTGCTAATCGTAGAATCGATGAGGTAAAAACAATTCATTCTCGAGAAGGAAAAAAGTATAGTCACATAAGTTCTGCAGTTAGTCGCAATCAATTTGACCTAAATAACTCTCGTTTGCAGTGGAATCGCCAGGCAAAAAAACTTCAATCATCGTTGCAGCAATTAGTAGATATTGAACAAAAGCAGCTTTTAACATTGGAAGCCATAGTTCGAGCGAAAACATTGGCGCGAGATGTTAGTGAAGGAGATTTGAAAGAATATTTAAGAGCTACATTTATTCCTGATGAACGGCATCTGAAAGAACTGCATTATAAAATTGACATGAAAAATATCGCTCTCATACAATCTCAGACGGAATTGTTGTATCAACAGAAAGTCTTCGAAAATAATCAAACCTTCCGTGACTTTAACAAACATTTAAAACTGGAAAAAATGCATAAGTATTGCGATGACCTTGGGACCATGAAAGGAGACCTATTTGTTTTGTTGGAGTCGTGGAATTCGTTACTGCATGATATTGGCGGTATCCAATATGTAAAAGACCTCAAAAATGAGAAGTTGGCTCGATATCAGTTTATTCAACATAAAGTATCGCATTTTTTGAGAGCACGTAAAGAACTAATTGGAAAAATTGACGCCGAATTAATATTTCAGTATTCTAATATTTACAACTTGATAAAAACCCATAATTTGAAGTTGACTAACAAGAAATGGGACGATCCAAGTTCTGTAGAAACCGACTATGAAGAATTTGAAAATAAAGAATGCTGTAAACGTGATTTTGAGGCTGAGTTTAGAAAGAGAAGAAGCATGGAAAGGGTTCAAGTTATTTCACAATTTGAAAGTTGGCAACCATTGATGATAATCCTAGATAATAAGCTTCCCAGAGATTTCATTTTCCATTTCAAATCTTATTTCGAGCAAACTTTTAGTTTTCATTTTCGCTCTTTGGCTCACTTTTCTCTTCAAGCCAACAGTGGGAATATTATTACGGATTTGCAAAAATACTTAGATTTAAAAGTAAATCTCCTTGTTTTAATGAACTTCGATTACTTGCATGTGCTGGACGAAAAATATGATATGTTCATTCAATCAATTGTTTCGGTGCTAATACCGACTCCTACCGTTCTTCTATTAAATGGAAGGAATTGTTACACTGCCGATCCCTGGAAAAGGTGGATTTCAAACACTGAAAATTCAATAGCGTCCAGAGAAACTTTTGATTCTCACAATTTTCCTCTTGATTTTGCTGATGAGGAAAATGATGATGGCGTATTTGTCGGTAAATTAACTTTATTGGGCTTAATTTTCGAAGCATCATTTGCTAAAGATCCTGCGGAACATCAACTTAGCATCGTTGCAGAGCCAAAGCGAGTACTGTTTTATGCTGATTTTCAAAAGTTTCTGGGAAGCTTGAGAAAAATAAGGAGTAATTTTACGGCTATAAATGTTGATTCTACCGAGCCTATCTTTTTAATAGATGCTTTTCTTGCTTTTAATCTTTCTATTTTATGGAATATTTACACTGTTCCATTATCTACTGAAACGTCACAACTAGAAAATTTTCATATCTTTCAAGGGGCGTTTTTTCTTCGGCACTATTTAAGCAGTATTGACATTATTAAATTTAGCTCGCTTTTCCAACAAATTGATTTCAAGAACTTAAACCAATCTGAAGCAAATACAGAGAGCCGACGTCCCTATTATATTCATATTTTGCATCAATTGAAAAGAGTCAACGCCAGTTTTCACAGTTGCTGGAGTAAGTTGCAAGCTGTCGATGTTTTTTCAACTCCCGCTCGATATTGGTTGAAGAGATACATTGGACTCATGAATGAGTACATTGAAAGGAAATCAGATATTACAAATTCAGTTCCTATCGAATTAGCAGCAAATGGCACTAAAGTATATTTCGTATCTCCAAATGTTTCTACTGTGAGAGAATTTTGTTGTTCAATCCAATTTAAGATGTCATTCGCAAGCGAAGTGATGCATGTGTTATTACAGAATTTTGAAGTTTTTCGAAGTAGCGATATTTTATGGAAACTGTGCTTCAATCGTGATTGTATGAGCAGCACATTGGTCCAATCATTGGGTACTGCTAACTACTCAATCAACCAAACTACTTTAAATAGAACACCAACAGAAGCGAGTGAATTAATCGTATATCACTTCGGTGACGAATTGTTTGTGGAACTAAAGTTGGTAAACGATTGTAAGCTCTTTGATGTTGAAAAAAATCATGCAGAAATTTCTCGTTCGCTTGAGTTGATAGGATTCACCCTTCAAGCAAAAGCAAAAGCATTGCATAGATACGTGGCAAGAATGAATATACAAGATCTTATTACAATGCTGCAGCCTAATTTTACCGAAATCTTCGAAGGAAGTATAAAAAAACTCGTGCCAAATATTCAAGATAACAAAGAAAATGCTTATTATCGGCTATTTTCTTCCTGGCTGTGCTTTGATGTAATTGGCAAAACGTTTGATTTTTCCTTTATCAGAACAAGATACTTAATTTTATCAAATCTAGGAAAGATATCTGGATACTTTGTGCGGTTGGAAGTATATGAAGAAAAATTTGGTGAAATTCGTATCCTGGTTTTTGGATTGGAGGATCCTTCCAAGGAAATATATCAAGTAAAAGTTGACCGTTCTGTTGTATTCAATTTATTAAATTTTTGTGATGAACAATATGAAAGAGATAAATTAGAAGCTTTAAATTCATTGAAAATGTCTTACATCTTTGCAAATCGTGTTGTTGTGAGACCATCAATTGGATTAAAAAGTTGTATGAATAATGGTGAATTATTACCACAAATGATGTTTGAAAATTATTATTATTTCAATCATTATGGAAAGTCTGAAATTTTTAACAATGATCTCTACAAAATAGATTTCCGAAGAACAAATGGCCCAGGAAGACTCATTGGAAAAAAAATTATCAATTTGCTAAACATGTTTTTTGCTTCTGATAAACATTCGCAAATAGTTGAATCGACAAAAAACATTTTTTGTATCCATGATAATAAAAACAACTCCCATATGAACCAATTTATTGTTTCCGTTAGCGTTTACGAGATATATTCAGAAAATAACGTTAACGATTTGCGAATTGTGTTGTATTACTATTTCAATCAGCAAACTGTCGAATATCGTATTTCAGCCATGGAGAGAATGATGTTATTTGATGAGCACGCTAATGTTTTCCCTCAATTATTAAAGCGCATCCGATTGGTTTTTTGTGATCTTCAGCAAGAAGTATTAGACCATCATCCGTTTTTGAAACTATCTTCTAACTTCACTAACATTAAATCAGATGAGAAGCAACAGGACAGCAGAAGTATAATTGACAATTTGAGTGATTTCGAATCATGGCTTAGAGGAGATCCTTATGATCTTGAGGGTGAAAGGAATACTATTTATGTAGTATTGCGGAAATCGAACAAATGTTGATTGATAGTAATACTGTTGACTCATCATCAGAATCAGATTCCGATGGTTCGGATTCTGTATTTCATGAAATAAATAGTTCTTGGGGATGGGCATTATATTTAAATAGAGCTCCGATTTCTGAGCAAAGAGGGAATCTTAATGTTTCAGCGAATCTTAACATCGCTCGTCGTGGATTTCTCATCACGGTTTTTGATCCAAGAACTTACCGTGAGTCGTATCGATTCTTTAATTATCGAGATGTCTTACCTTTGCTGTCAAAGACTCTCGATGACTTTGAAGAAATATTGGGTAATATTGATGAAAGTGTAGCTTCAGATTTATTAAATGAAATTTTGAGTTTAATTGAAATACAAACTCATCCTGCAGAAGGTCTTGTGTTAGTGCTGGGCCCTGCAGATTTTCCGCATAGTAATATAAATTCGGACTCGGTTGATAACGACCTTGAAAATCCTCAGCAAATCCTTGTTGTTGCCCGTTTAGTGGATATACCAATTACTATTCCCAAGAATGTTAGATCTAAATCAAAAGCAACTGAGCTACCGACAAAGCTTACTGTTAGAATCGGTAAAATTGAGGAGTTATCAAAACTTGAATCTTTTGGAGGAAGAAATTCTTATTGTATCATTCGACACAATATGCGTGAAATATCCCGTACAACTATTAAGAGAAATACTTTAAATCCTGATTGGTCGGACGAAACTAAAGGCAGCATAGTTGAAGTTTTGCTTCAAAAAGAAAATATGCTAAGAACAGTTTGTATTGATATAGAAGTTTATGACACCGACGCACATGGTCAAACTACTGATTTTCTTGGGATGGTTAAACTTTACGGTCCTAATCTCTTTAAACTTTTGGAAATTCCTTCTATTGATGATGCCAATGGCAACATTACGTTTACAGTGTTGTCGTTAGAGAAATCTAAAAAATTGAGTGAATCCGACAACCAATATGTAAATGGCAAAATACATATTTCTGCTGCCATTTCAACTGATACAAATACTGGAAACGCATCTTCTTCAGCAGTCTTGAAACAAATTGTTGGCGAGACTGAAGAGTTGGTCGTTCAAAGCAATAGTATGGATTTGGGTTCTCTTGGTTTCAAATATTTTTATTTATATGTGACAGATGTTGTGATGCAGTCTTCGTTTGCTTATACTTCTCTGAAGAATGATGCTATTCGATTAGGAAACAATAGCTTAGTAGTTGTTGTGTTATATTTCAACGGTCACGAACTACATAGGTATGATTCTACTGTTTCCAATCTATTCATCGACTACAATGAATCTACCATCAAAATATTATTTGATTCATTGAGACCAATTGAATGTCGAGTCCCAGTAAATTATCCTATTGGAGGCTGTACTATTAGGTTGGAACTTCTCTTATTTGAAACTCAACAACTTCGAGAGAAAAATATTTTCAAGCTCTTGGGATTCTTTGAGCTTAGTGGAGAGTCACTAAAGCAATTTTTGAAAGAAAATGCCGCTAACAATAATTTCTCCCCCAAAATTTGTGTCCCGCGTAGCCACAGTAGTCCTACAGAGTTTCAACCAAAATTGTCAATTTTCAGCACAATTTCAGGTGCTATGTATGAAAGTTATAAAGTAAAAGTTCTTTCTGCTCGCAATTTGCCTAAAGCAGATTTATTTGGAAAAAGTGATCCATTTGTTAAGATCTACTTTAATTCTACTTTTATCGGGCAAACATCTCATCAAACTAAAACATTAAATCCAAATTGGTCGAACCTAAATGAGGAATTTTCGCTGTTGGTCCCGATTCACATAAGTATCGACGAGTGTATCTTAGAATTCCATGTCTATGATCGTGACAATATGACGGATCACGAATTACTTGGAGTTGCGACGATAACAGGTCAGATGCTACATCATGTGCTGACATCTTTCGATCAAATTAGGAGTTCAGCTGAACTGCAGAAAATTTCAAAAGAGGGTGGCTGTGAATTCAACAGTAACTCCAATAGTTATCAAATCCCTTTACGAAAATCAGTTTACCTCAAACAAAAAGTTCAAGCTAAAGGCGACATCGAGATTAAAGTTGTTAATAAATTTGTTTCGAAAAAGCCGATCGAAGTTCTTAATCGATACCATGATTTTGAAACTTATCAATTCGTAGACCAGGAAGAAAATCTACAAATCATTGCTGACGAGTTGAATGCTGTTCATCCTCTGGAGTCTTTTATGTTCTATACCAAACGAACTCGATATCAAATATTTGTCAGTCAGGCAATGAACTTGGCTGCGCTCAATACTTTTGAAAATAGTTTTCGTTACGCTGTTATATATTTTAACGGAAAAGTTATTGGCGTAACTAAAGAAATTAAAAATTCCATGGAACCGCTATGGAACGATTCTTTCCAGATTCAACTTTGCCCCAATCAAAATATTAAACATTGCATGTTCCGTGTAGAAGTTTTTGAGCATAGTAGCAATGAAAATGCAACATTTTTAGGTGGATTGGATATTGAAGGAATTAACATTATTATTGGTACTGAACGCCGAAAGTTTTCTTTGGAGAAATCCCGAAAAGGTTATGACAATCGAAAAGTTCAAGGTAGTATTTCTCTCAGTTTTGTGGAATTGTTGGAACTTGATAATAAACTTGACTCAAACGAAAGTGATAAATTGCAAGAAATACACCTTGAAGAACCAACTAATGCAGACAGTGGAACTATTGACATCTCACTAGCCGTAGATAGTTGTCGAATAAAAGTTGAAAACGATTCAACAACAAACAAAGTAGTTTTGAACAATGTTGTTTTGTTAGTTGTGATTTTGAATGGTGAAATTTGGCATCGATATTTTGGATCAATAAAAGAAAGTGGAACTTTTTCTGATATTGAATGGTGTCTACCGTCGCAGAAAGTGTCATTGCCAAATATTGTGATTTCAATTCCAAGTAACATCCCAATTAGTCAGCATGTATTCCAGCTAATGTTTTACATTGTACCACGCGATTCGATACATCTTTATGCTAACGCAATCTACGAAGCGTGGTCGATTTGGTCTTCATTGAATTTAATTGGAAGCTGTTACTTTAGTGGAAGCAATTTGGAACAAGTTTTTAGTCAAGTAGCTGATACTTACCCTTCTGCCAAAAGATTTGAGTTTCAAATCAGTCAATTACCATTTTTTTCAACTTCTTTCCTCCACTCTTCGCCACGTAGTAGAATTTCATTCGAAATTACGAAAGTACCTATGACAGCAAAAGCAGCCATTTATTCAATCCCACAGAATCATCATCATGGTTTTAATTCCGGACGTTTCGTAATAGTACGCACCGATCTATCGGGCGAAACTCTAGATTGGATACATAGGTTTGAGGATCCCATACAGCAATCTGTGCAAAATCAAACCATTCGTGCAAATGTAGATACTACCCAAGCGCATTTTCCAACTCTGGTTAGCTCTGCAAACAACCATCAAAAAGGAGGCGAGAAGAAAAAATACATCGTTGAAAATCCTGCAATGAATTTTGCAGTTACTATAAAGCTGAGAGTGCAAGATGAACATCGAATATTTTGGAGAGGAAAGATTATGCCGAAGCAAGTAATTTTTGGCAATGAAAAGAAAAGACATGAAATTTTAGCTTCTCGCGCATCAAGATTGATTGAAACGCAGTCTTTAGAAAAGATGGAAGTGTTCGCTGATGTTCATTATTTAGTGGACTATGGCGATGCAGTTACAGTTAATGAAGATTTGCCTGTTTGTGTTCGTGAAATTATTCAAGATGGGCCTGGTCTCATCCAAAGATATTTTAGGGTTGAATTAATGTCAAATGCTGGAACTGTTCTTGGTACTGCTGATATTTCTGATACCGATGATGATTTAATGAAAGTTGTTGGCTCGTCATTTGGAAACCTACAAAACCTAAAACAATTAAGATCCGAAGGCAATTTAAGTGAAGTTTTCGAATATATTGTGCGAGATAGATTAGTTTTAGATACAACAATCGGCGAAGATTTATCATCTGTCAATAAAGAAGTAGTTCCATCTGCAGATGATAACGAGAATCAAAATTTCAATTCAATAATATATTTGCTCCGAGAAAAACTTAATGAAGTTGTGACTAACTCTTTAAGTGAAAATTATTACGAAGACATTATTGTTAGAAACACTGAAGCAGATAATAATACACAGACTTCAGATAGTCAACAATTGAATATATTGCACATTCTATCTCGGAATCAACGAGTTGTGGGTAAATCTTTTCGCACGACAATTTATTTGGCAAGTGAAAGCCCTGCTCTAATAACATCAACTAATTCCTATTTCAAACAATTCCAAACACTTCCTGATTGCCTCCAAGAACTTACGGTTATTTTCAAGTGTAAAGATGTTGTAACGAAAACAATTCATGAACTCAAGTTAAGCGGTAAATCGATTGCGACGTGGCTACCATTAGAATTTCCATTTAGTGATATTGGAACAAAATTTCGCAGATCAAAATTCGGTCTTCATATGTCTGGTTATGTTACTCTGAAATTTCAGGATGATGGGGGTTTCCATTTTGAATTTTTGAGGCTTTCCAATTAAACACGTGAGAAGCAGTTACGTCTTTTTAGCTCTATCGAAGGACGGTATTACACTATTAATCATACATCGATAAAATATTACTATAGAAGAAAACAAAATCTTGATGAATCTGGAAAAGGATGGATAGCGAACCAACCCAATCGCAGCGTGGTTTAATGACTTCAACTGAAGTTCCAGTTTTAGTGCGGATAATGAAATATGACTGCATGCCTCTTTGCCGCGATCAATAAGAAATTCATGTATGATGATCAATAACAAAAAATAAACTTTGTTGCACAAGCTCTGGTATCAAATATCATTACTGTTTGATGAAGAATTTGGTTTGAAGAATTTGGAGCAATAGCGGAATGACCCAACATTATTAGAATCGATTATCCATTGGAAAATAATGGGTAACTTTGTTTTGTGATATATTAACCGTTGTACGTAATAATAAGAAGAAAATAATGGGA
>Ga0213850_1117574_pt1 | contig 10713 bp, 11 predicted proteins | sample LLC_MetaT_FD_164453 | JGI IMG/M metagenome (GOLD analysis project Ga0213850, IMG submission 164453) | Metatranscriptome of freshwater microbial communities from post-fracked creek in Pennsylvania, United States - LL:C (Metagenome... | ecosystem: Environmental > Aquatic > Freshwater > Creek ...
AGACCGTTACCACAGACATCCGGCGAGCCGTCCGGGTTGTACATGCGCATCAGGAAGTCGGCATTCGGCGAATGGTCGAGCACCAGGAGGCCGTCGGCACCCACGCCATAGTGCCGGTCGCAGAGCGCCGGGGCGATTGCCGACCAGTCCCTATCCGATTGGTGGCGACCATCGATCACCACGAAGTCGTTGCCGACTCCCTGCATCTTTTCAAACGAGAGCGGAGCCATTATACTGTCCGGTCTAGATTAAATTTTCGTTACTGCTCAGCCTTAACGCATTGGGGGCCACCTCACCCCAACCCCTCTCCTTAAGGAGAGGGGTTGGGGTGAGGTGGCTGAGCAGTAACAACTTTTCTATATTAACCCTTGAGGGCTTCGGCACCGCCGACGATCTCGGAGATTTCGCGGGTGATACCGGCCTGACGGGCGCGGTTCAACTGGAGGGTCAGGGTATTGATCATCTTGCCAGCGTTATCGGTCGCGGAACTCATGGCGGTCATGCGTGCGCCGTGCTCACTCGCGCTGGATTCGAGCAGTGCCTGATATACCTGCCCCTCGACGTAGCGGGGAAGCAGGGCCGCGAGCAGTTCGTCCGCCGCGGGCTCGAAGATGTAGTCCTCTTCCTGGCTCTTCGCTGCCGCCGCCTCATCTACTTCGGGGGTCTGGATGGGCAGCAGTTGCACATCCATCGCCTTCTGGGTGATGGCGGTATAGAAGCGGGTGTAGACCAGAAAGAGCTGATCGATCTGCTCGGTCTCGAAGGCCGTGCGGAGCAGACCGGTGATATTTTTGGCGTCGGCGTAGGAGATGCCCGTGGTGGGAACCTCGAACTCCTCGACGACGTTGAAGCCACGTCGGCGGAAGAACTGGATGCCCTTTTTGCCGGCGCAGTAGAGCTTGAGACGATCCTTGTCGTAGGGGCGTAGCAGTTCGGTGACGCGGCGCAGGATGGCCGAGTTGTAGGAGCCCGCCAGTCCACGATCCGAGGTGACGATCAGAAAGCCCACGTTGCGAGGAGTGCGAACCTCCAGCAGCGGATGCTGGATCTGCCCTCCGACCGCGTTGGCCAGACTGGTCATCATATCGCGCATGGTCTCGGCATAGGGCCGTGCGGCCGTTACCCGGTCCTGGGCACGCTTCAAGCGAGCGGCGGCCACCATCTTCATGGCCTTGGTGATCTGCTGGATGTTTTTGGCGACTTTGATACGCTGTCGCACCTGTCGTATGGTTGCCATTCTCTCTTTATCCTATCTTCTGAATCCTGCTTTTTCGGAGCCCTTCACCTATAGCGTCGCAATTCTCTCTACCTCACCCCTGCCCCTCTCCTTAAGGAGAGGGGTTGGGGTGAGGTAGGGGCAGGGGTGAGGTTTTTTCATCTATTTATTGCGGACAGCGGCGAGCAGGGCATCTACGAGGGCGTTGTTCGCGCCGGTCGGGTCGTTCGGGTAGCGCTCGGCGATGCCGTTGGCGAACGCTTCGAATTCGGCCAGGGAGACGGCCTTCTTGCCGCTCATCTCGGACAGGTAGGCTGCGCCCACGATGGCGGAGCAGTCCGCACCGAACTGGGCGGTCATGATCGACTGCTGGTTGTTGCGGATGCACTGCACCATGTTCAGGATCTCCCCATAGAAGGAGGAGGGCCAGTGCTGCCAGTTGGAGCCGGAGACGCGGAACCGTCGGGTCTCGTGGCCCTTGATGTCGCAGACGATAGCGTAGCGCTTGTTGTCCTCGTTCAGCATCTTGATGCTGCCCGTGGTGCCGATGTAGACGGTGTCGGGCGAATCCTGCTCGCTCCAGCTACCCTCGACATGGGCGGTGGTCCAGGCTCCGGTATCGGTATCTTCGAAGCGAATGAGGATATGGGCATCGTCGTCCACGGTGATATGCTGGTATTTGCCGTCGATGATACGGTCGGGCATGCGGATGGACATCCCGAAGGGGGCGGCGGCTTTGACGAGCGTCGGGCGCTTGTGGAGACCGGCGATGTACCATGCGGCCCCGATGGCGTGGATGCCGTTATCGAGGAGGGCGCCGCCGCCACCGAAATCGGGGTTCCAGAACCTGGGGTTGCCCTCCGGGCCACCATGTGCCTGGGTGAGGAACATCATGCTCAACTCACCGATGGCACCCGCATCCACCAGTTTCTTGACGGTGTAGTAGTCGGGATCGAAGAGCCAGTTCTCGTTGTGCTGGTAGAACTTGCCGGTGCGCTCGATGGTCGCGATGAGCTGCTGCGACTCCAGCCAGCTACGGGAGATGGGCTTCTCGCACATGACGTTGAGGCCACCCTCCAGTGCCTGGATAGCCAGGGGGGTATGCAACAGGGGCTGGGTGCAGATATCGACCAGGTCGGGCTTGATGGTGTCGATCACTTCGCTGATATCGTCGCAGATCTGGATGGTTTCGAGATCCCGTTCCAGACGATCCACGGCGACCAGATCGTCGGCCTCCTGGGCCTGCGCGATTTTGGCCTCCATCAGGGTCTGATACTTCTTGTACGCGAGATCCTGGGCCTTCTTGTCGGGGTCGCAGAGGGCGACGAGCTGAGCCTGCGCGATATCGGGGTAGCAGGGCAGGTGCGCCCCGCGAAAAATGTTGCCCGTGCCGATGGCGGCGACGCGCACACGTTCAATCGATTCCATGATTCATCCTATCTTAAATAAGAATTACTTGCCCTGCTTCGGTTCCTGCTTCGTTTCGGGGGATTCGGGTGCTGGATCATCGAACTCCAGATAGCTCGCCCGCTCTGAACTGTGCGGGGCCGTGGTGCCCGGTGCGGGTGGCGAGGGCGCAGAAGCCAATATATCTACGGATGGCGCAACAGGAGAGGGCTTCGCGGATGCCTGTGCCGCCATACGCGCTTCCATTGCGAGCAGCATCTGCTCGGCGCTCTCATCCGGCGAGAGACGTGGGGGAGTCTGCGCGGGTTCCCCCGATGTCGCCTTTGTGCCGCCAAGCATCTCTTCCCGTGCGGAAGCCTCGTGTCGAAGTTGCGAGATTTTGGAGGTGGCCCGCTCCCAGAGATCGGCGGCATTGTTGCCGATGCCGGGTGTTCCCGACGACTCGATGGTATCGGCGGCGACCCGAATGGATCGCGCCTGCAGGTCGTTCAACTGGCGGAGTATGCTCGCCTCATCTTCCGGGAGTCGCAACCGTGCCATCTCGACATCGGCTTCTGCGGCGGTGAGGCTTTCGCGCATCCGCTCCAGTTCTGCGGTGCGGGTCTCTTTCTCTTTGCGAAACAGATCCGCCTGTTCCGTGTTCTGGATGCTTTCGGCCAGCGCGATGCCACGCTCCATATCCTGCACGCCCTTTTCGAGGCGTTGCACCTCTTCCGCTACTCGATTGCGATGCATCACGCGCAAAACGACGCTCTCGCGCACATTGCGCAAGGCGTCGCGGAGTTGAGCTACCTCTTCGCGCAGAGCATCGGCAGGTTTCTGGCGTGAATCGGACATAGTTACCCTTTTAAGCAGGCTATGGGTTTGCGGGCGGTTTGCACCGTCCGTGCCCTACAACCAGGAGATTTAGCTCCCGGTTATAAGGGCAAGAACAGAAAGCAAGAACTACGGCTTGAACTGTGCTTTGAACGCGTTGATCGCCTTGACGAGCGCCGCTTCCGTGTCCTTATCGAGTTCCTTGGTGCGGCGGATCTTCTCCATGATGTCGGGGTAGTTTTCCGCCATGTAGGGGTGGAACTCCTCCTCGAACTTGCGGATTGAGGAGACCGGCAGATCATCGACGAAGCCGTTGTTACCGGCGTAGATGATGGTGACCTGCTGCTCGATGGGCATCGGCTGGTACTGAGGCTGTTTCAGGATCTCGACCAGGCGCATACCACGCTCCAACTGGTCGCGGGTCGCCTTATCGAGGTCGGAGGCGAACTGCGAGAATGCCTGAACTTCGCGGAACTGGGCCAACTGCAGGCGCATGTTACCGCCGACTTTGCTGCCCTTCATGGCCGAAACCTGTGCGGAGCGGCCTACGCGGGAGACGGAGATACCGACGTTGATGGCGGGTCGGACACCGGAGAAGAAGAGGTTCGGTTCCAGGAAGATCTGGCCATCGGTGATCGAGATGACGTTGGTCGGGATGTATGCGGAGACGTCGGACGCCTGGGTCTCGATGATGGGCAGCGCGGTGAGGCTTCCACCGGTACCGGGCACCATGCGGATCTCCAGGTTCTCTTTGTTGGGCATATCGGCCAGCACCGTTTTGGCATGGTCGCGGCCTTCGCCACCCTGGTAAACATGGCCGTCCACGCCGGTTTTGGTCTCGCCGGGGGCCTCTTTGTCCACGATGACATAGTCTTCGCGGAGTTTGGCGGCACGCTCCAGCAGGCGGCTGTGGATGTAGAAGACGTCGCCCGGATAGGCTTCGCGTCCCGGCGGTCGGCGCAGGAGCAGGGATACCTGGCGGTAGGCGACGGCGTGCTTGGAGAGATCATCGTAGATGATCAGGGCATGCTGTCCCTTGTCGCGGAAGTACTCGCCCATCGCGGCCCCGGTGTAGGGGGCGATATACTGGAGAGCGGCGGGATCGGATGCCGTTGCGGCAACGATGATGGTGTAGTCCAGCGCGCCCGCCTGCTCGAGAGCACGCTGCACGTTGGCGACGGTGGTGGCCTTCTGGCCGATAGCGACGTAGATACAGATCACGTCGCCGCCCTTCTGGTTGATGATCGTATCCAGGGCGATGGCGGTCTTGCCGATACCACGGTCACCGATGATCAGCTCGCGCTGTCCGCGTCCGATGGGAACGAGGGCATCGATAGCCTTGAGGCCCGTCTGAAGCGGCTGCTTGACCGGCTGGCGATCCACGACGCCCGGTGCGCCGGTCTCGACGAAGGCGGTCGAGGTGGTGATGATCGGGCCTTTGCCATCGAGCGGGTCGCCGACGGCGCTGACGAGGCGACCGAGCATCGCTTCACCGACGGGCACCTCGATGATCTTGCCGGTGCGGCGAACGGTGGTACCCTCTTTGATCTGCTCATCCGGGCCGAGGATGATGGCGCCGACGTTGTCCTCTTCCAGGTTCAACGCGATGGCGCGGATAACGGCACCGTTGGAATCGACGATGACGTTCTCATTGACATCGACGAATTCCAGCAGTTCGGATACCATGCACTGGCGAAGTCCGTAGACGCGTGCGATACCATCACCGACCTGCAGGACGGTTCCGACGCCGATTTCGTCGAGCTGGTCACGCTTGCTGTAGGTCTCCAGCTCGCGCTCCAGGATGGCGGTGATCTCTTCCGGGCGAATAGCCATGAGTGCTCCCCTTATGTGAAAGGTTCAAAAATTGAAACGTTGAAAAGTTAAAACCAAAAGTTAAAGCTAAAAGGTGTTACTACTCAGCCAGCATCTGTTCGCGCAATCGCTCCAGCGTGCCACGAACGCTACCGTCGATGAGGGTGTCCTGGAGGTGAACGATCACTCCGCCGAGGATGCCAGCATCGACATGGTAGGTGAGTTGGACATGGGAGTTGGTGCGTGCTTCCAGGCTTCGGGTGAGCGCGATACGCTCCGCTTCGGTGGGCTCCACGGCGAACACCGCCATGACGCGTATCTGATGGCGGGCGATATCGGCCAGGTAGCGCAGTTCGCGAGCGACATCGGTGAGCACCTCTTCGCGTCCTTTGTCGATCAGGAGATCGAGGAAGGAGAGCGTCAGGGGGCTAATGGCCTCGCCCGGTTTCGCATCGGAGCCCTGTTCGGTGAACGCCTGGTTGATGACCCTCCGCTTGAGGCTGGCGGGCATCAGCGGGCTGAGCCAGGTATCGTGGAGCCTGGCGGAGGTATGCATCAGATCGACGACCTGCTCGATGTCCTTCTCGACGGTATCGATGGAGTCGGACTTCTGTGCGATCTGGAAAAGCGCGGTCGCATACCGCTTGGCGGCACGAGTATCGTGTCCACTTGCCATATTATGCGCCCCCTTCTTTCGTCTCAGATTTCGTTTCAGATGTCGTCTCTACCGACTTCCGGGTATCGACACCGCCCGTGAATTCAGGAGTAGGTGCGGAAGTGAATTCGCCGGGGGTGAACTCTTTGAATTCTGGAGCGGGAGTATGGTCTTCTATTCCGACCTCTATTCCAGACTCTGTTCCGAAATTGGGGGTGGTGAAATCGAGTGCCGGTGCCTCTGCAACTGGAACCGTGACGGGTTCCGCGATAGCGACGGGCGCGGGCGTCGACGGGACGCTTACGGGCTTGCTGATCGGGTCAATCGCAGGGGCAACGGAGGGCAGAGAAATTGGAAGAGAGGTTGGATAGTAGGAGTCGGGGTTTGCGCCATTGTTCGATACCATGCCGACGAAATCGCGGATCAGGTGGCGCTGGACGGCGTCGCTGTTCTGGGCTTTGACGGCCTCTTCGGCGGCGGCCAGAGTCAGTTGCACCATCTGCTGGCGGAGGATGATCCGTTGCCGGGTGCGTTCGCGATCCAGCTCCTCGTCTCCACGACGGCGTACGATACGAGCGGCCTCTTCGGCATCCGCGATGATTTCGGCGCGGGCGTTGTCGGCATCACGAACGGCGGCGGCGATACGCTCTCGCTGCTCCTGCTCGATCTGCTTGATGCGGTTGGCATAGTCGTCGCGCAAACGTGCCATATCTTCCAGTTGGGCGTCCGCCTGCCGAACGACGTTTTCGACGTTGGTGGCGCGATCCTTGAGACTGGTCTTGGCACCCGGAAGGGCGAAGCGATAGAGCAGCAACAGCAAGATGGCCAGGCCAACGATGGTGGCCAGGAGGTCTTTCGGATGCTCTACGGCGAAAAACAGAAAGGACGGTTGTTCTGCAAGCACGATGGAGACTCCATCCCGAAAATGGGGGTCAGAATACCGATGATTGTTGGCGAACAGTCACACTACGGAAAACGCAGGGAGAGCGGAGTTCAGACCCCCCGAACCCGGCTCTGGCTCCCTTACGCGGTGGGCGTGTGCTGTGCGATATGGCTGATGATCGACTGTCGGATCGCGGCGGCGTCGCCTGCCGATCCCAGTGCCCGGTCGGCTGCGGTGACAGCGATACCGACCATGCGCTCTTGAAGGGCCTTTAGCGCCTCGAACTTCTCGTGCTCCATGCTGGCGATGCCGTCGCGCAGAGTGGTTTCGGCATAGGTGCGGGCCTCATGCAGGATGCGCTCACGTTCGGCCTGAGCCTCTTTGAGGGCGGTCTGGATGTGGGCACGCGCTTCCGCTTCGATCTGCGTGATGCGTGCCATGTAGTCGGCACGAAGCCTCTCCATCTCCTGCTCGGTGACGTGCGCTTTACGGTTGGCGTCCGCGATCTCTTTATCGCGTGCCGCCAGATGCGCCATGATCGGTTTCCAGAACATGGCGTTCATAAAGATCAGCAACGAGATGAACAGCACCAGTTCTGCGAGAAAAGCTTTTACGTTGAAGCCAAGCGCTGCTATGATAGCGTCCATACGGTTCCTTGGTCTGTCTGTATCGGGCCGGTAGAGGAAATCGGTGCAATGACCTGGATCGACTGAATCGACTGAATACCAATACCAGGGCGCGAACACTGCGCGTAAATGTATCTGAATTCGGTATCCGGTCGAAGAGTGCTTCGAAAGTGCGGAATGTACGATTGCCGTACACTCCGCACCCCGAATGCGACCACACACTACAGGAACTACTTGCTGGCGGCCTGAGCCTGGGCGACGGCCACGATGTCCTGCTGGGTGGGCAGCTTGCCCTGGATCAGGAAGAAGACCAGCAGGGTGAAGATGACGAGCGACTCGATGAATGCGAGGCTGAGGATCATCGCGATCTGGATCTTACCGGAAGATTCCGGCTGGCGGGCCATTCCTTCGAGAGCGGCGGCTGCCGCTTTACCCTGAGCGCCCGCAGCGGAGAGAACCGCGACGGGAACACCGAAACCGAGTGCGAGGGCGAGAGCCATAAAGTAAAGCATCTGTTGGGTTCCTTTCCTGTCTTCAGATGAGGTTCATCTGAACAGTGTGCCGAATGATAGATGTTATAAGCCGGTTAGTCTAGTGTATCCGAGTTGGATTTTCTAAAGGACTATGTGCAGGGCCTGGTGCTAGGCGTGGGCGTGATGCCCCGCTTCGACCGCGCCCCCTTCACCGTGCGATTCCTCATGATCCTGACCATGATCGTGACCATGATCGTCATCGTGATGAGACACGAGCGAAATATAGATGCAGGTGAGCATCGAGAAGACCAGGGCCTGTACCATCGCTGTCAGCAACGATAGCAGAAGCACAGGGAACTGGGCAGGGATCCAGCCGAAGACGTAGCCACCAGTGAGCTTGAGCGCCAGGCCGGTGAGAACGACGATGATGACATCTTCGCCGAAGATGTTTCCGAAAAGTCGGATCGCCAGCGTGAAGGGCTTGACGAATTCGGAGATCAGCTCCACAGGGAACATCAGGGGAGCGAGCGCGGGCATCGGCCCCGCGAAATGCTTCACATGGCCAACAACGCCATTGGACTTAACGCCCACATACTGGACATAGACGAAGACCACGACGCCCAGGGCGAGGGTGATCGACAGGTTGGCGGTGGGGGAGTGGAGCCCCGGCACCAGGCCGATCAGGTTCATCGCCAGGATATAGAAGAAGATCGTGCCGACCAGCGGCGTGTACTTCACACCCTCCGGCCCGATGATGCCGGTGGTGAAATCGTTCATCCCCTCGACGATCATCTCGCCGATGTTCTGAAAACTGAAGTGTTTGGGCACCCGTTGCAGGCTCTTGCGGGCAAGCAGTGCGAAGGCGACCAGGAGGAGGGCGACGAGCACCGAGTTCCAGAACAGGAGCATGGCGTCGGGGATCTTGCCCGCGGGCTCCTCTTCGCCCACCGCCTCGGTGGTGGCGTGGGTTTCGGTACGCGGTTCGCTCTGGCCCTTCTCACCCTGTGCTATCTGAAACCCCTTGCGGGTGGGCACCAGGAGCTGTCGGCCACCGACCGTAATGGGGGCGGGCGACATCTGAGAGGCGTTGAGGTCGTGTTTTCTTTCCGCTGGTGACTCTGGCATGGTTATCCTCTACTCGGCGGCGAGTTCTGTGGTGGCGGGCCGTGAGGCTCGCAGCTTCATGTGCGTCGTCTGAATAGTCTCTTCTAAGGGAGTTTCTAATAGAGTTTCTAATCGAACTGCATTTAGACCGTTGCTCTCTTTGATCCCTTTGATTTCTTTAATCTCATTGAGAGAGTTATCACAAACGGGCTCGACGCCAGAAGCATTCTGTCGGGGGTCGTGCTGTACTTTGCCAGGTACAACTCCGACCAGTGCACGATAGCGGGCACGCACCGCATCGGCGATGATACCGCCCACGGTACGGAGCGTGATGGCTCCCGGAACCAGGCAGATACCGAACACACTGGCCCCCGGGTAGACACCCGGCAGGTTGCAGGCCAGATAGAGCCCGATGCAGAAGATCGGCATCTTCAAAATAAGGGTCACCTGCAAGAGAGCCACCATATGGCCGGGCGCACCGGGCCAGAGCAAAAAGGGGATGGCCATCGCCAACGTGACGAAACTGAAAATCGATAGCAGGGTTCCAATAAGCAGTCCCCATGCCCAATTAGTATGTCCGGTACCATAAAGCAACACAAAACCAAGGGTACCGATCAGCACACTCGTCTTGAGCGTCTGAAAACAGGTCGTAAAATCGGGCTTACCAGGCACCACAGAGGCCGGACGAACATCCCCAGGGCTAGAAGAACTATCCTGTTCCCCCGTCCCTCTGACTTCCGCAGGGCTAGAAGCAAGCTCCTGTTCCCTGTTCCCTGTTCCCTGTTCCCTCGTCCCTGTATTCTCTGATACCATGAAACTCCCCGAATTTCTTACCGAACCGACCTTCATTATGACATATTCCCGCAGATATTCCTTGTTATAAACGCTGCCACAGGTTTCATTTTTCGGGCGATATGTCGTCTATTTTGGGATCTACCGACTTCCGTGCCCCCGCATCGGGGCTCTGCGCAGAGCTTTTTGGTGAGCTCATTGATGATTTAGTTGATGATTTAGTTGATGATTTAGTTGATGATTTAGTCGATGATTTGCTGGAAGGCGGATCGTCGTTCATACGGTTCACGATACGTAGCAGGCTCGATACGCCCACGATGAAACCGAGAATGAAGCCGACGATGATCGCGATGCCGCCGGTATGAAATTTTCCATCGATCAGCCAACCCGCCACACCCAGCACGATGATGGGCGCAATAAACGAGGTGGCCGCCTGGGAGGCGAGAGCCGTGTTGCGAAAGCTTCCCGGCTCGACCGCGCTCTTCCTGGATTGTGAGAGCAGAGGCAACGGTTTGGTGGTGAGCCTGGGCGGCAGGGGAACATCGTCATGAATCAGGTTGGCCAGATCATCGTCGAACCCTTCGGCCCGCTTTTCCGCCTCCGGTTCGTCGCTCATATCGCCTCACTCCCATTCTCCACGCAACACTCCGTGAAGGAATGCACAATCTCAGTTGCAATACCAGGTCGCAGATCGATAATCCAGGCAAACTGCACGCCCTCGCCCCATTTCAGGACGGGAAACATGCCTGCGAACCGCCGTAACCTTACGGGATTTGCCAGAATACCCCCGGCTCACGCTGCATTACGGCCCCGAAGGGAGCCCCTGCGCCTGCACCTGAGCATCCAAAGTTTCGCCTGTCTGGAGCCCTGTAACCGCTACAAGAGCGCCTTTAGAACAACTTCAAGACTTTGTGCTTATCTTCACGGAG
>Ga0213850_1173188_pt1 | contig 10712 bp, 6 predicted proteins | sample LLC_MetaT_FD_164453 | JGI IMG/M metagenome (GOLD analysis project Ga0213850, IMG submission 164453) | Metatranscriptome of freshwater microbial communities from post-fracked creek in Pennsylvania, United States - LL:C (Metagenome... | ecosystem: Environmental > Aquatic > Freshwater > Creek ...
GCGAGCGGCGCGGCGTAAGCCCGCCGGTGTTTTCACCAGGCAATGCCTCCGACGATGTTGGAGGCTCACACCGGCGGGCTTGCGCCGCTCGCTCAGAATCCGCAATCGCCCTGGGTGCGGCAACGATTGAAACAGCGGGCGAGTCCTAACGTCTTTGTGGGGAACGGCGTACCGCCGCGGCCCCGACTGGTTGCCAGGATCGCGGCCTTCGACGTTATGACGTTCTGACGTTACGACTTTCGACTTACTGACCGGCGGGGGACACGATGCCAACCTACAAGTACGAAGCGCTGGACACCTCCGGGGCGGAGGTAAAAGACTCGATCGAAGCGACCAACGAGGAAGAAGCGTCGCAGAAGATCAAGGCGATGGGCTACTTCGTCACCAAGCTCACCGCCGGTGCCGCAGCCAAGGGCAAGAAAGGCAAGAAGAAGAAGGTCGGCAAGAGCCGCAAGACATTCACGATGGGTGGGGTGTCGAGCAAGATGCTCGTGACCTTCACCCGGCAGCTCTCCACCCTTCAGGACGCCGGTCTGCCGGTCCTCCGGTCGCTGCGCATCCTGGAAAAGCAGATGAAGCCGAGCGTGCTCAAGAACAGCCTGATCGATGTCGTTGACGATGTCGAGAGCGGATCGAGCCTGTCGGAAACGATGGGCAAGCACCCGAAGGCGTTCAACAAGCTGTATGTGAACATGGTTCGGGCCGGTGAGGCTGGCGGTGCCCTGGAAATTATCCTCCAGCGCCTGGCCGAGTTCCTCGAAAAGGGCCAATCGCTCAAGGCGAAAGTCATCGGGGCGATGGTGTACCCGGCGGTCGTGATCTTCGTTGCGGTCGCGATCTTGACGTTCATCATGGTGTTCATCATCCCGAAGTTCAAGAAGATCTTCGACGAGTTCGGTCTGGCCCTCCCGTGGGCGACGCAGAAGCTCATCGCGATCTCGAACTGGATGGCGGACTACTGGTGGACGATCCCGATGTTCCCGCTCGGGTTGTACCTGCTCATCAAGCTGATACGCCTGTCGCGTGCCGGAAACTTTGCGCTCGACAGAGCGTTACTCTGGGTCCCCGTTCTGGGAGCGCTCGTCGAGAAGACGATTGTGGCCAGAACCATGCGAACTCTCGGGACGCTGATCGGCTCGGGGGTGCCGATCCTGGAGGCCATCCACATCGTCAAGGAGACGGCCAACAACGCGGTCTTCGAGCGGATGTTCCAGCGCATCCTGGAGTCCATCCGTGAGGGCGAAACGATCGCCGACCCACTCCGGGAGAGCCGTCTGGTCGACGACATGGTGACCAACATGGTGGAAGTCGGTGAAGAGACCGGCGACCTCGACACCATGCTCTACAAGATCGCCGACTTCTACGACGAGTGGGTGGATACACTCGTCAAGTCGCTGATCTCGTTGCTCGAACCGATCATGATCGTGTTCCTCGGCTTTACGATCGGTGCCATCGTGATCTCGCTGTTCCTCCCGCTGATCAAGCTGTTGGAAGGGCTCAGCAAGTAGTTTAAAGTTTAAGAAGTTTAAAGTTTAAAGTTCAAGAGTTTAAAGACAGAGATCAAAGTAGCATAAGCTTTTACGGCTTTAAACTCTTTGAACTTGAAACTTTAAACTCAAAAGAGGTAGGGGCTGCCCTCCGTGGCGGCCCGGCCCCTGGGTCAAATACCTAAGTACAAGGTTCACATTCGGAGGGCTAAGGTTTAAAGGGCAGAGTTCAAGGTGTCCTCAGCTTTAAACTTTAAACTTTAAACTTTAAACTCATAATAGGAGCGGCCATGATCCGGCGGCACGCAGACAAGGCCCGAAGCGGCTTTACACTCATCGAAGTCATGGTGGTGATCCTCATCATCTCCATCCTCGTGTCTCTCACCGCGGTCGTTCTGACCAAGGTCCGGACCAAGGCCAAGGAAGCCACTGCTCAGGCCGAAATGGCCCAAGTCTCGAACGCGATCGGTGCCTTCAAGGTGAAACTCAACGCATCGTTCCTGCCTGCTTTCCAACCGAGCTCGAGCACCGGGGGTAGCTTCCGACTGGCCTCGGGGTACACCGACGCGAGCGGGGCCTTGATCCCCGCGTTTGCGCCGGAAGCGACTTACTTGAAGCAGTTGTTTCCGCAAATGAATCTGTCTGACAATGGACTAAGGGATTCCAGCGGGAAGTTCATCAATAATGGGGTTTTCATGCCTGCCGGTTCCACGAACGGTCCGATGACTCTCGATCCGAACCAATCGATGCTGTTCTTCCTCACCGGCAGCACGTTTACGTCTTTCCAGGGGTTCTCCACCAATCGCCAGACACCATTTGCCAGCCCCTCCGGTGGTCCATCCGTTGGGCCGTTTCTCGACGTGGCAGCAGGAAAACTGGATACAGCAAGCCCCCCGCATTACACCGATCCGTGGGGGAACCCGTATGCCTACCTCGCGTTCGATCCCAACTTGAACAAATATCCGAACGCAACATGTTTCGGCGTGTCACCCTATAGCGACTCGACAGGCAAGCCTCTGAATCAGAAGGGCTTTCAGATCATCTCCGCAGGCAAAGACGGCGCATTTGGGCCGGGTGGGGCCTGGACTCCACAGCAGGGTCAGTATGCCATCGGCGCAGCGGGTGCGGACGACCTGGCCAGCTTCAACAGCACCCCGCTCGGGTCGCAAGATTAATAGGAGGGCCCCATGCTGCTCGAGACTCAACGACCGACCCGCCTTCGGGCGGGGTTCACGCTGATCGAAATTCTTGTGGTGGTGGCCATCCTGGCCATCCTGACCGCGCTCGTCGCGGCCGGGATCGGCAAGGTCAAAAACGGCCAGCTCTCCAGGAATACGGAGGGGACCGTCACCAAACTGCAACAGGCCCTCGATACGCAGTGGAAGACGGTCATCGATCAGTGTCGCAAAGACAGCCGCGGGATTACGTCGAGTTCGGCGGCGTATAATAGTGTATTAACATTTTGCGGAAACGACTCGGACCGGGCGATGGCGCTCTGGACCTACCTGAACCTGAAACGCGAGTTCCCTCAGTCGTTTTTGGAGGCGATCAATCCGGTCGTCTTACTCAACCCGACCTCGGGGCAGCCAGTGGTGATCCTCCTGCCGCGGGCGACCTTCGCATCCGTCGCCGTCTTGCCCACTGTCGTCGCAGGTGGCGTCACGACCTCAACGGCGTCAACTGCCGGGTTGAGCACCCCAGGTGGGGTCTCGGTCGCCAACCAGCCCGTGACCACAGGGATTGGGACGGATGAAGCCGAGTCGGCGATCCTGTTGTTCTTGGCCCTGTCCGAGAAGGCGAGCAGCGGAGCGAACTTTGCCTCCGATGACGCCATGAAGGGTGCCCAAACGAGCCTCGGCACATTCCGGGTCTTCACCGATGCCTGGGGGGCCCCGATCAAGTTCATTCGGTTCGCCAATCCGACCATTGCGTCGGAAATCGCGCAGCCTCCCTACCTCGGATCGAGCGCTGATCCCATCGATACGGTTGGCAAACTCGCCAATGCCATTCCAGGCACTGCGTGGACTCCGGCCCAGAAAGCGGCCGCTCTCCAGGCACTGAATTTCATCAGTTCGTCCTCCACCGTGACTGGGCCCAACCCGGCGGTGAGTTTCGGCGAGAACAAGCTGCCGACTGTCGTTGCGGCGGGCCAGAAGGCGCTGGGCAACGGACCGGCCTTCCAGGGGTCAAACTTCGACGACTACTTTGGCTACCGGTATCGTCGCCAAGGAAACAAGTAGAGGTGTGGACTCATGCGACGCACAGCACATTCTGCTCGACAGGGGTTCACTCTGGTGGAACTCCTGGTCGCGATGGCGGTCATGATTACGCTTTCCGCCATCGCCCTCGCCGTCGTTCCGGATGTCCTCAACTCGGACCGGACCATCGACGCCGCGAGCTCCGTTCGCCAGTGGCTGACGACCGCCAAAGCTCGCGCGTCGCGTGACAAAGCGCCGCGCGGGGTGCGATTCCTGGTGGGCACGAACCCCAACGACCCAGCCCTGACGAACCCGCTCTGGGTCACCGAACTGCAATTCACCGAAGCGATCCCGGTCCTCCAGACCGCGGAGAGCGCAACGAAGTTCGGCGGGCCAGTATTGGTCTTTTCCTGTGCCTACGACACATCGGGAAAGGTGGTTTTTGGTAATGTGACCGGGACTTCGACAACAGCGCCTCTGATGTTCGCGGGAACCTCGCCCCAGTGCGTGATCACAAGCCTGGCGTGGAACGACGCCCAGCAGATCGTGACTGGCTCCCTGCTGACCGTGACGACGCTGGGGACCACGCATCGGGTGTTGAACGTGACTCTCTTAACGCCGGTCAACACGGAGCCAGCCACGGTCCAGTTGACGCTCGACTCCTTCCCACAGGCGCAACTGGGTGCCGCAGGAACCGCCGCACCGACGAACCCCTTTGGGCTCCAGAGCGTTTTCCAGACCACCCTCTTCGGGATCTCGGCACCGGCCCAGCCGCTGGTGGGCGAGCCGACATTGCAGCTACCCAAGAACATCTGCGTGGATATGCTCTCCAGTCAGGCTTTCCCCGTCCAGTCCCCGACGTTCACGAGTGTCGTCGGAAACATCGATATCGTCTTCTTACCGAGCGGCCAGCTCATGCCGACCTGGGCACCCACCAGCGGGGCACCTCAGCCCGTGGGCGCGACGAGCCAGATGTTCCTGTGGGTTCGCGATTACACGAAAAACGGTGGGCTCGCATTCGCTGCGGGTGTCCCGGCCCCAAACATTGTCAATTTCCAGCAGGGCGGCGAGCAGCAGATCGTTTCGCTCAAGACTAAATCGGGATCGCTGGGGATCTTCCCGGTCATGTGGCCGAACCCGGCTGCCTACCCCTCGCCCCCGAACATGTGTCTCGGTTATCTAGACGGTACGGACTGGTTTTCGTTTGCTCGACAAGGCGCAACGAGCCCCTGATCGCCGTCACAACACGCAATCCACCCTCCCGGCGTCGCCCTGCCGGTTGAATCGGAGGCCCAGACCATGACCCGCCGAGCCGGGATGTCGTTGACCGAAGTGCTCGTCGCCCTGTTCATCATGGCGCTGGGTACCATCGCCATCCTCACCATGTTCCCGCTGGGCGCGATCCAGATGGGTCAGGCCCTCCGCGACGACCGGACCGCACAGGCCGCCACCCAGGCCGACAGCTTCATGCGGATGTACTGGCAAGCCAATGTGTGCGAGCCTCTCCAGGGAGTGCCGACAGGCGCGATGCCCGACTCCAATCTTTTCCAGGCGTTCACGGACCCTTCGACAGCCGCGGTCAATGCTGGAGGGACGGCCCAGAAGCAACAGTTCTTGCTTGCGGTGACTGCTCCCGGGCCCGGAGTGGTTTCCCCGAGTTACCCGGTTGTGGTCGACCCCATGGGGGCCGTCGCCCGGCTCGGGTCTGCCAATCAGTTGTGGGTCTTCGGCCGGAACCAGAATCCCCTCGGAACTTCGGGCACAAATCAGGTACGGATGAACCTGGCAACCATCACGAACGCGCCCAACGCCCCAAAGACTCTCGCATTCCGAACATGCAGCCTCCTGGACGGGCTTGGCTATAACACTTTCGGACTGTCGGACGCCCCAGGGACGCAACTTTCCCCGCCCCCTCCGATTCCGTCAACCGTCGACCGGGAGACTCGTTACAACTGGCTCTGGGTTCTCCAGCAGCCAGATCTCAACTCCTCCACGTCGGCAAACATGGTGGTGGTGGTCTTCGATAAACGCACTCACTTATTCGCGCCACCGACGGCCGAACAGTTATTCACGCCCGTGGCGGTTCCCGGTTCGAACGCGGGCTTGGTTGGGTCAACTCAGGTGTCGTTCACCCAGGGCTCTGCCCCACCGGTCCAGAAGGGGGACTGGCTCATGGATGTGACCGTGACGCATATGGACTGCGGAGCGAACGTTTACATCCCGAATAATCCGCCGCCCATTCCGTCCTTGCCACCTCCGCCGGCACCCGCGCCGTTCCCGCCGTTCGCTCTTCAGCAGCCGGTGCCGCTGGTGCGAAATGGCAACTTTTACCGGGTCATCAGTATCACGGATAACCCGATCACCGGGACGACGGACATCGAATTCCAGACACCCTTGAAGCCCGAATCGATGACCCCCCTGAGTTCGATCTTCGCACAGATCAATCCCAGCGTTTCGGCAGCAACGGTGCAGACGATCCAGGCACTGATCCAAGCCAATAGTGTGGTGCAGCCGAATCAGCGGCAGTTCGTGTTGATGACCGGTGTCGTCGATGTGTTCGACCGGGCACCGTTGTCGTACCCGTAAGACGGAGACTAGGAGAAGCGATCGCCCATGATGGGCGGATGATCACTTGGGCAATGGGTTTGGCGAGCGGCGCGGCGTAAGCCGCCGGTAGTTCACGCTCCAGCGCCTCCGACCAACATTGAGGCTCCAACTGGCGGACTTACGCCGCCGCTCGTCAGAATGAGTCGCGAAGTTTACGTGTCGGCTCTTTGCGACCGCTCGAATTCAGACACAAACCAGCCGCCCGACAACGCGGCCTTTTGGATACCCGATCGTTCGCACCCCCGCTCGCTGCGACTTGCGGTGGGCCCGTGAGGAAGCCATGATCCGGAAAACGACACTCTCGCTCGGCCGACAACGCCCAGGGTTCACGCTGGTCGAACTCATGGTTGCCGCAGCCATCTGCGTCATCATCATGACGGTGCTGGCGACAGCGTTCTCGATTGCCATCGAAACGATGCGGCAAATGAAGTCGGCCGGAGAGATGGCCGACCAACTCCGCGCTACCAGCGAGGTCATGCGGCGCGACCTTCAGTCAAGTTTCTTCCTGCCGGAAGAGTCGAAGCTGAATCAGGGGAGAACGCTGAGTAACCAGCGGTTCGACCTGGGCGACGCCCCACCCCTTGGGGGCTACTTCTCGGTCTTTAGCCCCGCGGTTCAAGCCGAGGGGTTCGACCCTGACGGCATCGCTTCCACCGTCAACAATACCACCCCCATCAAGGGTGTCTCTCAACTCCACACCCTGCAATTCACCAGCCTGCTCCCGAAACTGAACGGGGAGCAGGGGTTGTTTACCGCAACACTGTTGACCGGCCAGACTTTTACCAGCCCCGCAGCCGAGCTGGCTTACTTCCTGACCCCGACAGGAAGTGTCACGGTAGGCTCGAACGTTCCGCTCTTTAACCTCATCCGCCGGCAGCGCCTGGCAGCACTGACCGACGACGATGCCATCGCCCTGATCACAATTCCGCAAGATTGCGACGTGATCAGCAGTGTTCCAAGTCCCCCAATCAACAAGAACCCGCCCAACACCGTGCGAGCCCTCACTCAACCAGGCGCTCGGTTGAGCCCAAACCCGGCGGTGAACCCCGGTGCCCTCGGTGGGGCACGGCTTGGGGAAGACGTCCTGCTGTCGAATGTGATCTCGTTCGAGATTCGATTACTTTGGACAATAAGGCCGCTGCCGGGCGTCACGCCCCCTCGGATGTTCTCACTCTCGAACACAAACCTCACGCAGGGGACACTCGATATTCCGTCGAGCTTCCCCAACAACAACAGCGACGGACCGTTTGACACTCTGGCGGGCTTCAACGCCACGTCCACATTCGATACAGCGAACCCCGGCCCGATCCGTGTTCGCGCCATCCAGATCCGCATTCGAGTCTACGATCCGAAACTAATGTCCGCTCGACAGATAACGATCGTCCAAAACCTGTAATCAATCAGCCCCGAGCCCCGATTGGGCCAGGTGGCGGGATGGTCCCGCCGCCCCAGCCCGCGGTCTGCCCAGGCTCAGCCCTCAAACTTGCCAAAAACACGCCCGGAGGACCTTGACCATGTTCCGACCGCTCGCACCACCCCGAACGACCCGGCCCGACGTGCGCCGTCGCGGGGCCATCCTGATCGTCGTGATCGCGCTGCTCGCGTTGTTCGCCGTCATCGGCATCGCCTTCGTGTTCTACGCCTCGGGTGAAGCCGACCTCGCCCGCGCAGCCAAGGACGCCCAGAACGACAACGGCGCTGGCCTCCCTCCCGTGCTCACCGTTCCTATCCCCGCGTCCTCGGTTAACCCTGTCGTTGACACATTCCTCGGCTCGTTGATCTACGACGTACCCGATACGGGGAACAACAACCTCCTCAACGCCGTTCGTGGGCACAGCCTGGCCGCGACCATGTTTGGCCGCCTCTCCGGGAACTCGACAAACACCGGGATGTTCACAGGTGTTGGTCTCTTCCACGAAACCACTGCCGGTGCCGTGAGCCCATTTGGAGCGTCGGGGATCACGGACCGGTCCCAGGTCGTGAATAACACGGTGATGGTGGTCAATGGGACGACCAACGTCGTCTTCGTCCCTGAATGGAGTGGCGGGCCACTCTTCAGTACGATCGGTTCGCCCACGGCTCTGACGCAGTTGCAGGCCGTCCCGACTCTGAGCAGCCCGGGAGGGAGAACCTGGTTCCCCAAGAACGCGCCGTACACGTACCCGGACCTGAACAACTTCTACCTGGCAGCGCTCAGCCCGGCCACGGGAGAGGTGCTGGTCCCCTCGTTCCACCGTTCGTGGCTATTCAACGGCAATAACCCAAAAGCCTTGTTCCGGCTGGCCCCGTGGAACCCGAACGACAATAGCCCCACATCCTCGTCGATGACGGCAAATAACAAGGACTGGATCACCACGGACGGACGGGCGAAGATCCTCCGCCCGCGGCCGATCGATCAGCTCACCTCTGCCGACTTCCAGTCGGTTGGCTTGCCGAAGGTTCTTCCCCCAGACCCCACCACAATGTCGTTCCCCCAACAACAGACGCTCTTCCAACTGATCGACTCCAGCATCAAGAGTGGAACGATTATTGGGTATCCGCCGCCAAATACGGATCCAAATAATGTCGTAACAATGCCTCCGGGCGACCCATTCAACTTCAACGGTAAGTCGTTTACGGGAGACGTCCAGAATCTGACTGGCGGAGTCGGATCGGTCAGGAACGATAGCATTCTGCTCGATATCGGTATGCCGACGTTCACCGCCCCGAACGGGAAACTCGTGAAGGGCCTGGTGGCAGCCCTGGTGTACGATCTTGATTCCCGTCTCGATCTGAACGTTGTGGGAAACCTGATGAATGGCGGGAACCACGCGTCCTACTCCGGGTTCGGGCCCTGGGAAATCAACCCGAATCAAGTCCTGGGGGCAACCTCGGAAGCCAACTCGATCGTCGGGGCCCGCTATGGGTCGACCGGATTGCTGCCGAATCCTCCCAATAACAACAACTTGACTCAAACCGCCTTCGCCCGGGACCTGACCACGACCGCGGTTGTCGCCCCGTTTGACGTGCCGCTCAACAACAACACCACCCCGCTCATCACCGCTGGTGTCCGTCTCAGCAACACTGGTCTGGTCAACTGGAACGGGGCCGGGACGCTGCCCGGTGGGTCCGCCGCGATTAATACGCCGAGCTACCCCAACACGCCATTCAACAGTGAGGCGACGTACCCCGGGTTTGCCACCGGCTTCACGTTCTCGGACGACAACGAGAACACGTTCCAGCCGGCGTCCCCCAACAAGTCCCAGTTTCACCCGTCGTTGTACAACGCTGCGGACTGGACGATGGTGAAGGCGAACGCCCTCATCCCAACGACGGCGAGCCCGACCTTCAACCCGTTTGCGTACTCGCTGTCCGATCTGAAGTGGCTCACGTACCGTTACGCCGATACGGGGGAGAACTACCGCCAGACGTCGTTTGCTCAACTGAACACCCGACCGACCCAACTCATCGGGCCGAATCCGGTGTTCAACCCGACGGGCTATCGGGACGATATGAGCCATCCGAAGCGAGGGCTGTTCACCACTTACAGCCGAACACCGGACCAACCCGGGCTGATGCCCAACTACGCCAACCTTCAGCCCGGTAGCGTGATGCAACTGCCGGCCGCCAATGCGACCGGGACGCCGATCCACGCACTCCAGCCGAGTGGGATGGTCAGCAGTTTCCCGACCCCGGCCACCGGCCTTGTTTCCGACTTCGGCAGCGGTCTGTCCACGACTACCACTGGTGCCTTCAACCAGCGCACCCCGATTGGCCCGCTCGACCTGAACCGCCCGCTGGCGGATTACCGCGATCTGGTGAACTCGCCGAAAGACCTTCTTGGGAACCCCAACCCGAACTTTACCGGGGGTGTGCTGCAACCCATGCCGCTGAGCCCGACCAACAACGCCAACTTCGCCCAGGCGTGGGCCGACCGGCACAACCTGGCGCGGGACATCTTTGGTCGGTTGATCATCGCCACCGGGGCCGCCGCCTTCGTCGATCCAAGCACAGGCAACATTAGCCTGCCGCAGCTCAACACGACGACGGGCATGTTCGACCTGTCGGTCACGGTCGGCAAGAACACGGCGACTGTCTCCTCGTTCACACAGCAGGAAATGGACGCGCTGCGGTACCTGGCCCAGACTGCCGTCAACATGGTCGACTACATCGATAAGGACGATATCAGCACGCTCTTCATCTGGAATCCGACAGGTGGCGGAGCGCTGACGACGGTCACCGCCTCGAACTTCCCCGCAGCTGGCTCGCTGTCCGCAGCCCAACTTCAGTCATCCGTGGTGTTCGGGGTCGAGCGGCCCCGGTTGGTGATCAACGAGGCCTACGGCGAAATCACCAACGATCCGAGCGAGTCCAAGGCCGGGAACAGCAAAGCGACGATGCCTGCGCAGGTTCGCTTCTGGGTGGAGTTACTGAATCCGAC
>Ga0213850_1383586_pt1 | contig 10581 bp, 9 predicted proteins | sample LLC_MetaT_FD_164453 | JGI IMG/M metagenome (GOLD analysis project Ga0213850, IMG submission 164453) | Metatranscriptome of freshwater microbial communities from post-fracked creek in Pennsylvania, United States - LL:C (Metagenome... | ecosystem: Environmental > Aquatic > Freshwater > Creek ...
GAAGATCTGCGGGCTGAAGACCGATGTGGACGTGGCGGCGGCCCTGGACGGCGGGGCGGCCTTCCTCGGCTTCATGATCTTCGGCCCCAGCCCGCGCAATGTCAGCCCGGAGGCCGCCGGCGCCCTGGCCGCCCCCGCCCGGGGCCGCGCCGGCGTGGTGGCGGTCACGGTGGACGCCGACGACGCCCTGATCGACCGGATCATGACCGGACTCGCCCCGGACTGGCTGCAGCTGCACGGGTCCGAGACCCCCGCCCGCGCTGCAGAGCTGAAGCGGCGCACCGGCGCCGGGATCATCCGCGCCCTGCGGGTCGGGACGGCGGAGGACATCGCCGCCGCCCGGGCCTTTGACGGCGTCGCCGACCGGATGCTGTATGACGCCCGCCCGCCGGAGGGCTCGATCCTGCCCGGTGGCAATGGCGCACGGTTCGACTGGCGCCTGGCCGACGCCATCCCCCGGGACCGGGACTGGTTCCTGGCCGGGGGACTGACGCCGGACAATGTCGCCGAGGCGATCGCCCGGACCGGGGCGCCGCTGCTGGACGTTTCCTCTGGCGTGGAGCGCGCGCCGGGGTATAAGGACGCGAAATTGATCAGGGCCTTCCTCGACGCCGTGCGAGGCGCGGCTCCGCAGACAGTGCAGTGAAGGCGATCCCGTGAACGCGACCCCTCCTCCCAACACCTGGGACTCCTATCCCGACGTGAACGGGCGTTTCGGTGAGTTCGGCGGGCGCTATGTGGCCGAGACCCTGATGCCGCTGGTGCTCGACCTGGACCGGGCCTATGCCGCGGCCAAGGCGGACCCGTCCTTCCAGGCGGAGCTGAACGGCTATCTGACCCACTATGTGGGCCGGCCCTCGCCCCTCTATTTCGCGGAGCGGCTGACGCAGCACTTCGGCGGAGCGAAGATCTATTTCAAGCGCGACGAGCTGAATCACACCGGCGCGCACAAGATCAACAACTGCATGGGCCAGATCCTGCTGGCCATGCGCATGGGCAAGACCCGCATCATTGCCGAGACCGGCGCTGGCCAGCACGGGGTGGCCACGGCCACGGTCTGCGCCCGCTTCGGCCTGCCCTGCATCGTCTACATGGGCGAGACGGATGTGGAGCGGCAGAAGCCCAACGTGTTCCGCATGAACCTGCTGGGCGCCGAGGTCCGGCCGGTGACGTCGGGCACCGGCACCCTGAAGGACGCCATGAACGAGGCCATGCGCGACTGGGTGACCAATGTGGCCGACACCTATTACCTGATCGGCACGGCGGCGGGCCCGCACCCCTATCCGGCCATGGTCCGGGACTTCCAGTCCGTGATCGGGACCGAGGCCCGGGCCCAGATGCTGCAGATGGAAGGCCGCCTGCCCGACGCGGTGGTGGCCTGCATCGGCGGCGGCTCCAACGCCATCGGCCTGTTTCATCCGTTCCTGGCGGACGAGGGCGTGCGCCTGATCGGGGTCGAGGCGGCGGGCCACGGGCTGGAGTCCGGCCTGCACGCCGCGTCCCTCACCGGCGGCCGCCCCGGCGTGCTGCACGGCAACAAGACCTATCTGCTGCAGGATCCGGACGGACAGATCATCGACGCCCACTCCATCTCCGCCGGCCTCGACTATCCGGGCATCGGGCCGGAGCACGCCTTCCTGCACGACGCCGGGCGGGCGGAGTACGTCTCCGCCACCGACGAGGAGGCGCTAGACGCCTTCAAGCTCTGCGCCGAGCTGGAGGGCATCATCCCCGCCCTCGAACCCGCACACGCCCTTGCCCGCGTGGGGGAGATCGCCCGGGACCTGGGCCCGGACCGGATCGTGCTGATGAATCTGTGCGGCCGGGGCGACAAGGACATCTTCACCGTGGCCGACGCGCTTGGCCGCAGGATCTGAGGACCATCAGACATTGACCAAAGCCCGCATTGACGACCGCTTCGCCGCGCTGAAGGCGGAAGGCCGCGCGGCCTTCATCGCCTACATCATGGCCGGCGACCCGGACCTGGAGCAGAGCTTCGAGATCCTCAGCGGCCTGCCCGGCGCCGGCGCCGACCTGATCGAGCTGGGCTTTCCCTTCTCCGATCCCATGGCCGAGGGCGTGCCGATCCAGCGCGCCGCCCAGCGATCCCTGGCGGCGAAGACCACCCTGGCCAGGACCTTGGACCTGGTCCGGCGCTTCCGCCTGCAGGATACGGCCACCCCCATCGTGCTGATGGGCTATCTCAACCCCGTGCTGAACTGGGGCTTTGACGCCTTCGCCGCCGCCGCCGCCGACGCCGGCGCGGACGGGCTGATCATCGTCGACTGTCCGCCGGAGGAGTCCGGCCCCCTGGCCGACGCCCTCGACGCCGCGGGGATCTCGCTGATCCGGCTGGCGGCGCCCACCACCGATGACGCCCGGCTGGCCATTGTCGCCCGGCGGACCTCGGGCTTCATGTACTATGTCTCCGTGGCCGGGGTGACGGGCGCCAAGGAGGCGGACGAGACCGCCGTGGCCCCCGCCGTGGTCCGCGTGCGCAAGGCGTCGGGGCTGCCGGTGGCGGTGGGCTTCGGCATCAAGACGCCAGAGCGGGCCGCCGCCATCGCCCGGGTGGCCGACGCCGCCGTGGTGGGCTCCGCCCTGGTGGACGAGGTGGCCGCGGCCCTGGCGGAAGGGACGCCTGCGACGTCAAAGGTTCTGGTCAAGGCGGCCGCACTGGCGCAAGCTGTGCGCACGGCCCGTGCTTAAGGACTCCGTCGGATGAGGACCATGGCTGACGCCCGAGACGAGACCCCCAAGGACAAGCCCGGCCGACAGGCCCGGGGCGCCGGCTGGCTGGCCAAGATCGCGCCTGGCGTGCGCAATCTCGTCAACCGCCGCGCGGAAACACCGGACAATCTGTGGATCAAGTGCCCCGACACGGGGGAGATGATCTATCGCCCCGACCTGGAGAGCGCGCTCTGGGTCACGCCGGCGGGCCGGCACATGCGCATCGCCCCGCCGCTGCGCTTCAAGTACACCTTCGACGGCGGCGCGTTCGAATCCCTGCCGGTTCCGTCGGTGGTCGAGGATCCGCTGAAATTCGCCGACCAGAAGCCCTATCCGGAACGCCTCGCCGCCGCCCGCAAGGCGACGGGGGAGCCGGACGCCGTCGCCCTCGCCTTCGGCGGCATCCGGAACGTTCCGGCCGTGGTGATGGTGCAGGACTTCGCCTTCATGGGCGGTTCGCTGGGCATGGCGGCGGGGGAGACCTTCATCGCCGGCGCCCGGGCGGCGCTCGAGCGGCAGGTCCCCTATGTGGCCTTCTGCGCCGCCGGCGGCGCCCGGATGCAGGAGGGCGCCTTCAGCCTGATGCAGATGGCCCGTACGACCCTGGCCATCCAGGAGCTTCGCCGCGCCCGCCTGCCCTATGTGGTGGTGCTGACCGATCCGACCACGGGGGGCGTCACCGCCTCCTACGCCATGCTGGGCGACATTCACCTGGCCGAACCGGGCGCCCTGATCGGCTTCGCCGGCCCCCGGGTGATCGAGCAGACCATCCGCGAGACCCTGCCGCCGGGCTTCCAGCGGTCGGAATATCTGGTGGAAAAGGGCATGGTCGACCGGATCGTGGAGCGCGCGGAGCTGAACGCCGTGCTGGGCTCGATCCTCGCCACCCTGATGCTGGGCCGCAAGACCCGCGCGGCCTGACGTCTCCGGCCTCCGGGACTAGCGCGGCCGGCGCTTGCGCAGGATGGCGCGGGCCAGGGACGCCAGGAGGATCGCCGGCGCCAGCAGGTTGGCCACCAGCACCCGGGCCGGATTGTCCGCCCGCTTGCGGAAATAACGCACCAGTCCCACGCCCTTCCAGAACTCGATCTTGATCGGGCTGGTGCGGCTGGTGGAGCCCAGGTGGATGATGCTGGCGTTGGGATCGAACCACACGGACCCTCCGGCGCGGCGGACGCGCCAGCACAGGTCCACGTCCTCCACATGCAGGAAGTAGCCCTCGTCAAAGCCCTTGAGCGCGGTGAAGTCCTCCCGGGTCATGGCGAAACCGGCCCCGGAAATGGTGGGCACGGGCATGCGGCCGCAGGGCGCCGGGTCACCTTCGTGATGGATCTCGAAGCGATGCAGGAATCCGAAGCGATGGGACAGGCGCAGCAGGCTGAGCAGGGTGGTGACCGGCGTCACCTCGCCGCGCCGGGCGCCGCGCTGTTCGGAGAGGTCCGGATTCAGCACCCGCGCCCCCACCAGGCAGGGGTGCGGACCGATATCGACGCCCTCCGCCAGGGACTTGAGACAGCCCGGCTGAAGAAAGGCGTCGGGATTGAGGAACACCACCACCCGGCCGCTGGCGGCGTTGGCCCCCATGTTGGCGGCGCGGGCGAAACCGACATTTCCCTGACCGCGGATCAGGATGATCCGGTCGTCCGCCGCGACCGCCACATCGATCCAGCCCTCTTCCACGGGATCGGATCCATTGTCGACAATGATGAACTGGTCGGTGAGGGGGTCCGCCCGGACGCGATCAATGCTGCCCTTCAGCGCGGGACCGGTCCGGAACACGACCATCACCACGGTGATCCCGTCGCGCCCCGTGGGGGTGACGACCCGTTCGACGACCGCAAGCCGGCCCAGATCCCGCGTCGGGGTATTCATGCAATCTTCACCCCAACTTCAGGTCCGGCGGAGCCGAATCCCGGACCAACATAGCGACCGCTTCGTCCAGACTGACAACCGTTTGATCCTGGGATCCCAGCCGCCGCAACGCCAGTTGACCGAGTTCCGCCTCTTTCCGGCCGATCACTGCAATCACCGGGACCTTCCCGAGACTGTGTTCCCGCACCTTATAGTTGATCTTTTCGTTGCGCAAATCAGTTTCCACACGCAATCCGGCATTCGTAAGGCGTTCAGCGACCGAGCGCGCATAGTCGTCCGCGTCCGACGTGATCGTAGCTATGACGATCTGGACAGGCGCAAGCCACAGGGGAAAGGCGCCCCCGTAGTTCTCGATCAGAATGCCGATGAAACGTTCGAACGAGCCGAGGATCGCCCGATGCAGCATCACCGGCCGCTGCTTGGAGCCATCCGCCGCCACGTATTCCGCCCCCAGCCGCTCGGGCAGAACATAGTCCAGCTGCAGGGTGCCGCAGGTCCAGGTGCGGCCGATGGCGTCCTTGACCACGAAGTCCAGCTTGGGGGCGTAGAAGGCGCCGTCCCCCTCGGCGATCACCGGCTCGACGCCGGCCTTGCGCGAGGCGCTGAGAAGGGTGGCCTCGGCCTTGTCCCAGAACGCGTCCGTTCCGGCCCGGACCTCCGGGCGGGTGGCCAGGGCGATGTGGTGGGTCGTCATGCCGAAGTCCGCGTGGATGCTCTGGGTCAAACGCACGAAGGCCTCGGTTTCCGCCTCGATCTGGTCCTCGCGACAGAAAATATGTGCGTCGTCCTGGGTGAAGCCCCGGACCCGCATCAGCCCGTGCAGGCTGCCCGACGGTTCGTAGCGGTGGCAGGCGCCGAACTCGGCCATGCGCAGGGGCAGGTCGCGATAGGAGCGCTGGCCGAAATTGAAGATCTGCAGGTGCCCCGGGCAGTTCATCGGCTTCAGGGACAGGACCTCGTCCTCCACCGTCTCGCAGACGAACATGTTGGGACGGTACTTGTCCCAGTGGCCGGACTTCTCCCAGAAGGAGCGGTCCAGCACCTGGGGCGTCTTCACCTCCACATAGCCGGCGGCGTCCAGGCGGCGGCGCATGTAGGCCTCCACCGTCTTCCACAGGGTCCAGCCCTTGGGGTGCCAGAAGACCATGCCCCGGCCCTCCTCCTGGAGGTGGAACAGGTCCATGGCCCGGCCGATCCGGCGGTGGTCCCGGCGCTCGGCCTCCTCCAGCCGGTGCAGATGGGCGGCGAGGTCCTCCTCACTGGCCCAGGCCGTGCCGTAGATGCGCTGCAGCTGGGCGTTGCGGTGGTCGCCCCGCCAGTAGGCGCCGGCCAGCTTGGTCAGCTTGAAGGCCTTGCCCACCTTGCCGGTGGAGGGCAGGTGCGGCCCCAGGCACAGGTCCTTCCACGGACCCTGGCGATAGACCGTGATCTCCTCGCTTTCGGGCAGGTCGGAGATGATCTCCGCCTTGTAGGCCTCGCCGATCTCGCGGAAATGGGCGATGGCGGCGTCCCGGTCCCAGACCTCGCGCACGATCTTCTCGTCCCGGTCCACGATCTCGCGCATCCGCGTCTCGATCCGGGCGAGGTCGTCGAGACTGAAGGGCTCGTCCCGGGCGAAGTCGTAATAGAACCCGTCCTCCACTGCAGGACCGATGGTCACCTGGGTCCCGGGGAACAGCTCCTGCACCGCCTGGGCCATGACGTGGGAGGCGTCGTGGCGGATCACCTCCAGCACGTCGGGATGGTCCCGGGTCAGGATCTCGATCTTCCCGCCGGCCTCGAGGACCCGGTCGAGGTCCAGCAGCCGGCCGTCGACACGGACCAGAACGGCCTTCTTGGCCAGGGATTTCGACAGGCTCTCGGCCACGGCGCGGCCGGTGACCCCGGGCTCGTAGCTGCGCACGGCGCCGTCGGGAAACTGGATATCGATCGTCATCGGTCTTGGTCCTTCCCCGGCGCCCTTGCGGGGTCCGGGACTTTCGGCGGCGGCGGGTCATAGCCCGATCCGCCCCAGGGGTTGCAGCGACACACGCGCCGGGCGGCGAGCCAGCCGCCGCGCCAGGGTCCGTGGGTGATCAGAACGTCCGCCGCATAGTCCGAACAGGTGGGAAGAAAGCGGCACTGCCGGCCGATCAGGGGCGACAGGGTCAGCTTGTAGGCGCGGTGCGCCAGGCGGACGCTCTTGGGATAAAGGTTCATGCCGACACGAGGCTGGCGGAGGGCGCTAGGCTTATCGCCCTGCAGGCGCCGCAGATCAACCCGCGACGGCGGGGCTAGTTCGCGCGGGCCCCTGTGTCGCGGACCGGGACAGGGCCTCGCGCACGGCGTCCGTCGCCGCCTCGAAGGCGAGCAGGGTGGAGGCGTGGCGGGCGGGATAGTCTTTCACAGGAGCCAGCACGGCGAGATCCGCAAATCGCCCGGTCGGCGCCGGACCCTGGGTCCTTAGCATGTCCCGCAGGGCGTCGCGAGCCTGCTCGATCTCCGCCAGGTCCGCGCCGAGCACATTCGCCCCGAGCACGGCGGCCGACGCCTGTCCGAGCGCGCAGGCCCGCACATCCTGGGCGAAATCGGCCACATGGCCGGCGTCGTCGAGGATGACGTCGACGATGATGGTGCTGCCGCACAGCTTGGCCGTCCGCTCCGCCGTGGCGTCCGGCGCGGCCAGCCGCCCAGCCCGCGGCATGTTCGCGGCCAGGGTCAGGATCTTCGCCGAATAGAGGTCGTCGATCACGGTGGGAAGTCTCGCAGGGTCCGTCGAGGGATATAGGCCGGAAGCGACAGCTCGGACAGAGGTTCTCGGGTCAAGCCCGAGAATGACGACAGAAAATAAATGAAACTCGTCATTCCCGGCCGAAGAGCCGGGAACCTCGCTCATTTTTTGTTTCCGTCATTCCCGGCCGAAGAGCCGGGAACGTCGCTCATTTTTTGTTTCCGTCATTCCCGGCCGAAGAGCCGGGAACGTCGCTCAGGGCGACCCCCCTATTTCCCCACGCGGCGAAGGGCCTCCGCCTGCAGGGCCTCGCTCATGCCGATGAAGCCGGCCTTGATCTGCTTGCGCAGGGCCTTGGGCATGAACTGGGCCGCAAGCCCCTCGAACAGCTCCCCGTGGGAGAAGACCGAGGCCCGGCCTTCGTCCAGGGGCTCGATCTCCATGTAGCGGGTGGTGCTCAAAAGCCCGCCCAGCAGCTTCAGCCGCCAGACCAGCTGCATGTAGGGCACCCAGTCCACCACCACCGGCGCGATGGGCTCGGGCTTGCCGCCGGGCAGGGCCAGCGTCACGTCCAGCCGGGCGCCGATGGCCAGCTTTCCCGCCGCCGCCGGATAGAGGGGGTTCCAGTCCGCCCAGCCGGGCAGGTCAGAGACCAGGTCCCACAGCACCTCGGGAGGGGCCTGAACGCCCACGCGATGTTCGATCTTGAACGACATGACGTCCGGCCCAGTCCTCGATCAGCCCTTGGCGAACAGCTTCTGCCAACGGCGCTTTTCCCGCGACTTCCAGCCGCCGCGATAATAGGCGTCGGAGCCGATCAGCGGAACCACCGTGGTGGCTTCGGCGAACACCATCTGCTCGAAGGTCACGTCCACCTTGCCCCAGGAGCAGGCCTCCTTCAGCGTGGACGACGAGCAGGCGCCGTCGCGCACGTCGGCCACGGTGATCTGCACGGCGTACTTGTGCATCTCCACCTCGTGACCCAGGATCTCGGCGCAGACCACGGTGTCCTGGGCGAAGTTCTTGGGTACGCCGCCGCCGACCATGAACAGGCCGGTGGCGCCCGCCGCCAGCTTGATGTCGGTCAGTTCACGGAAGTCCGCCACGGCGTCGATGCACATGTAGGGCTTGCCGGCCTTGGCCCGCTCCACCTGGTGCTTGACGAGGCCGAAGCCGGCGGAGCTGTCGACGAAGGCCGGGCAGAAGATCGGCGCGCCCTCCTCATAGGCGGTCTGGATCAGGGAGCCGGGCTTCTTGGCGTTGCCCGCCGCCAGCCACTTGCCCATCTCGTAGATGAATTCCCGCGAGGAATAGGGCCGCGGCTCCAGGCTCTCGGCGATCTCGTAGATGGTGTGGTCGCAGTTCTGGAGTTCTTCCTCGTCGATATAGGTGTCGTAGATCCGGTCGATGTAGTTGGCCCGCAGGTCCCGGTCGTCCACCTGGCCCTTGGCCTGATAGTGACGGAAGCCCAGGGCCTCGAAGAAGTCCATGTCGACGATGGAGGCGCCGGTGGCCACCACCACGTCCACCATGCCGAACTTCACCATGTCCCGGTACACATGCATGCAGCCGCCGGCGGAGGTGGAGCCGGCCAGGATCAGCCATGGGGAGCAGTCGGCGTCCTCGATGGCCATGTTGAAGATGTCCGACGCCCGGGCCGTGTCCCGGCTGGTGAAGCTCATCTTGCGCATGGCGTCGATCACCGGACGGGCGTCATAGGACGTGATGTCCACGTGCTCGATCACGGTGGAGAGGAGTTCGGCCTTGGTGTTGGACTTGGAGGCGGGTGCGTTCATCGCTCTGGTTTCCCATGGTTCAAACGCCCGTCCCGAAACAGCTGCGCCCACCGGGACGGAGCGACCGGCGGGCGCGCGGCCGATTCGTCACCGGCGCGCAGGGTCATATAGGCCGGGGATTGTGACCGGCGATTGTAGGAGGGGCCGCCTAGCGCTTGCGCCGCTTCTTGCCCGCCGCGCCCTTGGGCCGGGAGAACCGGACGACCTTGCGGGCGTCCTCCTCGTCGGTCCGGGGCGTCGCGATGTTCCGCGGACCGAGGCCGAACTGCGAGGCCATGGGGCCGTCGGTCACTTCCGCCAGCTCGGTGTCCCCATAGCCGTTGAAGCGGGTGGCCATGGCGACCCCGTAGGCGCCCATCTGGCCAATCTCCAGATAGTCGCCCTCGCGGACATCCTCCGGCAGCCAGTAGGGACCGGCCATGGCGTCGATGGAATCACAGGTCGGTCCGTAGAAGCGGAACGGTCGCAGCTCGCCAGAGGCCTGGCCGTCTCGGACCAGCTTCACCGGGAACGGCCACTTGAAGTGGGTGGCGTCGAACATCGAGCCATAGGAGCCGTCGTTCAGGTAAAGGGCGTCGCCCTTGCGCAGCTCCACCTTCACCAGCAGGGACGAGGCTTCGGCCACCAGCGCCCGGCCGGGTTCGCACCACAGCTCCGTGGTCTCGTGCACCTTCATCTCGTCGAAGCCGCGATGGACGGAGTCCACATAGTCGGCCAGGGCCGGCGGCGTCATCCCCGGATAGATGGACGGGAAGCCGCCGCCCACATCCACCACGTCGGCGAACACGCCGGCGCGGACCAGGGCGCGGGAAGCCTGGGCCATGGCCGCTTGATAGGCGGTGGGCCGCATGCACTGGGAGCCCACATGGAAGGACACGCCCATGCGCTCCTCCGTCGCCCGGCGGGCGGCGAGCAGCAGGGCCGGCGCCTCGTCCGTCGACACGCCGAACTTGCCCGACAGGGAATAGGCCGCGCCGTCGGTCTGGACCCCCAGCCGCACGATGAGGTCGAGGTCCCGGGCGTGGCCCGTGGCGTCGAGGATCTTGGCCAGCTCGTCGTGGCAGTCCAGGGAGAAGGTCCGGACGCCATAATCGAAATAGGCCTTCGAGATGGCGGCGCGGCTCTTCACCGGATGCATGAACGCCATCTTCGCCCCGGGCGCATGGCGCGCCACCAGGTCGATTTCCGGCAGGGAGGCCACGTCATAGCGGTCAAGGCCGCTCCGCCGCAGGGTCTCGATGACCCACGGCGAGGGGTTGGCCTTGACGGCGTAGAGAACGTCGCCGCGAAAGTTAGCCTGGAACCACTGCGCCGCTACGGCCAGGACGTCGGGGCGCACAAGTGCGACCGGACGTTCCGGGGACCGCTCACGGACCAGGTCCAGGGGAAATTGGTACGTGCGCAATTCACGTAGCCCCCTGCAAATTGTTAAACCCAGGCCGGCGTTAGCAGCGTGTTTGTGGACTTCGGGTC
>Ga0213850_1228318_pt1 | contig 10576 bp, 8 predicted proteins | sample LLC_MetaT_FD_164453 | JGI IMG/M metagenome (GOLD analysis project Ga0213850, IMG submission 164453) | Metatranscriptome of freshwater microbial communities from post-fracked creek in Pennsylvania, United States - LL:C (Metagenome... | ecosystem: Environmental > Aquatic > Freshwater > Creek ...
ATCGGGGTTGAGTGTCTGCGTTGACAAAGTTTCGTGTGGTGCGTTATACTAGTGCGCAGTCGCATAGCGATGTCCCCTGGTCGGGAGCGGTCGAGAGTGGCCTTAAAATGCTGGCGTGCAGGCTCTATGTCTGTACTGACTGTTCGAATCGATCTGTTTTCACGATACTGTTTTAATCTATTGTTTTCATCTTTGTTTTGATCATTATGACAATCCCATCGCGTCCGCTCAATCAGACGGTCTTGAACTGCCCTCCCTCTGGAATCCGGCGATTTTTTGATATCGCCCAGCAGATGGAGGATGTGATTTCGCTCGGAGTGGGCGAACCGGATTTCGTGACACCCATGCGTATCCGGCAGGCAGGTATCGATGCTCTGGAGCATGGTGCCACTGCCTACACCTCGAACAGCGGCCTGCTGTCGTTGCGACGCGCCATTTGCGATTTGCAGGCGAGCCGTTATGGCGTCCAGTACGATCCTGAGACCGAGTGTCTGATCACCGTAGGTGTGTCGGAGGGGCTGGATCTGGCCCTGCGAGTGTTGCTCAATCCGGGCGATGAGGTGCTGGTTCCCGAACCCTGCTATGTCTCCTACACCGCTGGCGTCTCCTTTGCGGGAGGTACTCCGGTCTCGGTGCCAACGGATGCGAGCGATGGGTTTCGTCTGCATGTGGAGCGGGTCGCTGAGCGCATCACGCCCCGCACCAAAGCGCTCCTGCTGGGTTCTCCCGCCAATCCGACGGGGGCGACACAGAGCCGTGAAGATCTGGAGCGTCTGGTGGCGCTGGCCATCGAACACGACCTCTACCTGATTTCCGATGAGATCTACGACCGTCTCACCTACGTTGGCGAGCACACCTGTATGGGAACCCTGCCGGGTGCCTTCGAGCGTACCGTCGTGCTGAACGGATTCTCTAAGGCCTATGCGATGACTGGCTGGCGTGTCGGCTACGTCTGTGCTCCGGCCTACCTGACGGGCCTGATGACGCGGGTGCACCAGTATACGATGCTCTGTGCTCCCACGATCTCGCAGATGGCTGCATTGGAGGCGATCCTCCATGCCGAAGAGGACGTCCAGGCGATGGTCGCGGAGTACGACCGCCGTCGTCATCTGTTTGTGACGGGGCTTAACGCTATCGGTCTGGACTGCTATGAGCCCCGTGGTGCTTTCTATGCTTTTCCCTCTATCCGACGCTTCGGCCTCAGTTGCGAGGAGTTTGCCGAGCAACTGCTGATGGAAGAGCATGTCGCCCTGGTGCCCGGTACCGCCTTTGGCCCCTCCGGTGAAGGCCATGTGCGCTGCTCCTACGCGACCAGTATGGCAAAATTGGAAGAGGCTCTGGTACGTATGGGCCGTTTCCTGCAAAAGTTGCGCCCGGTCTTCTGAGCCACGATACAGATATCGATCCGCATAACCGGTATTTGAAGCAAAATTAAAGCGGAAAAATCAACGGAAAACAGAAGCGAAAGATTGAATGCATGAAGAGATGCTGTGGTGTCATGGTGGGCCTGCTGGCCGGGATGTTGCTGGGAGGATCTCCCTGTGTCGCCCGTGCGGATCGTGTGGTGCTCGGACCGGACGGCATGACGCTGAACCCCCAGAGCATCAAAGCCGAGTTTCTGGCCACTCCCTATGGCGCCGAGCATAATATGAGCTGGCTGCAATATGCGTTGCCGCAGGGGATCGAGTTGCAGACCCATTTCCTGGATATCGCCAACAGTCAGCGGATGCTCCATGCGATCGATGTTCAGTACCCCTTTCTATCGGAATTTGGCCCCGCTCCCGCCGTCTCTTTTGGGGTGCGTGATCTGCTGGGAACTGGAGACGAGCATCGCTCGTTCTATCTAGCAGTGACGCGTTCGTTGCCGCTGTCGGATCGACAGTTGAAACTGTTTCATGATTTTCGGTTGACCGCCGGATACGGCACCGAGCGTATGGATGGTCTATTTGTAGGCATTCATACCCATTTGAAAGCCGGGCTCTTCGTCGATGTGGAGTACTACCGGCAAAGGCCCAACGTGAGTCTGGCATTGCCGCTCGTTCGGAATATGCAGGCCCATGCCTACAGTCTCAATGGTAACATCTACTATGGGCTCTCCTACTCACTCATCCGATGAGTATTCGAAAGCTCGAAGAGGACAAACGCTTCTTTAGATATATATCTAGAAATACATCTAAGTATATCTTGAAAATATTTCTGCGCAAACGCTTTGATAGACCTTACGCAAGTAATCACGGAAGTAATCATGACGATGCACTCTCAGACTGACCCCCGGCGTGTGGCGCTCATCAAGAGCCTTATAACCAAAAACCGTTTCTATGCCCTCATCGACCCCAGGCGCGGCATTCGTAATGCCGACGCCATAGAAAAGATCCCGGAGGATCTTCTGTTGGGCATCGCATACCCCTGTCTGGAAGATGGTCTCAACGATTTCGCCGTTATTCGTACCACCTTTGAGACGCTGGATCTCTTCCCCGAAGATGATCCCATCCGCGAAGAGATGATGGAGATCGTCAACGATGCCCGCAGCAACCTGTTGCGTCGTCTGGTCGAACTGCGAGACAAGATCCATTCGAATCATGCCCACTTCCTGGGAACCGACTACAACGAGTTCAAAAGCTACTCGATGGATATGGTCAACCGGGGATACCCACGCCGCAACCTGGACAGTATGATGAAACTCAACGTCTTCAGCTCCGTTGCCGAAGCGGAGGGGTATACGGCCAGCAACGAGTTGCTCTACCACTACGAGTTCACGCCGGGTACGGATGTCGCTGCTGTGGCCGCTCTGCCCGCCCGCGAGTTCATCGTGGCTCTGTTCAACGATGTGCTTACCAGCGTGCTGGACGACAGAAACTACAAGACCAAGTATCTGTTTGACCGCAATGTCTTCCAGAAGTTCATCGCCGTGATGTTCGTGAACTACGCGACCACCGACCCGATGTTTTACGGTATCAACCGCGCCGACTATGCCGTATCCGGTGAAAAGGATATGGACTCCACCCCGCTCTATCTCGCGATCCGCAAGGAGTTGCTTGAGATCGAGCAACGGCTACGTAAGGACAACCCGGCAGCGGGAGCCAAGGACTACGTGGGGCCGACTCTCCTGCCACCACATGGCAGCGACACTGCTGATACACCCGATTTCGGCGGTACCGATTTCAGTTCGCCAAATTTTACAGATGAGGCTCGCCATGATCGGCTCTCTCCCGAAGAACTGGCATCCCGACTGCCTAGCGAACTTGTCAACGAAGAGGTGCTGATGGGGCCGATCCTGTCGCTGTGTCAGGCCGCCCGCGTGCTGAAGCAGCAGGGCGATGGCGAAACCCAGCGCTTTGCCCGCCTCATTCTTGCCGATGCCTGTCGATTGGTGGATGAATTGAAGCGCCTCAATATCATCTCGCCACTTTCCGACAATCCTGGTGCCTGCGACTGAGAAGAAATTGCCTGTAGTTAGTTTCACGCCGAACACTACCGAATAACCCATAAAGAGATGACCAGAAAACTCTGGTTGTGCGCCTAAACAGATATGGTGTCACAATTTTGTCAGGTAAACGTGCAAATATCTTGACAAAGCGTCTCTCCAGGGCTACAATACCCTGCCTGACGGCGCTTTCCGCCCCGTAAAATCGTCCAACCCTGAAACCCATCATGCTTGCATCACGTCTTGCTCGGTGCTACTTCCGGTTAAATGGCCGTTTCCGATACCGGGTAGCAGGGCACTATGTGCCTGATGAGTGCCTCAATAGATCCTTTGAAAAAAATCCTTTGAAAAAGTAAAGGTTATCGGATCTGTTTTGAAACCATTTTTGAGGGTGAGAATTTGTGTGTGCCGGAGACATTACCGCAGTATGCTATTATGCTATCCTATGTCTCCCACATGCTGAGCGCTGATGCGCTTTGAAAAGTGTAAAAAGTGCCCGCTAAGCCGCATACAGGCCCGATGCACTTTCTTTACAAAACGAGCAGGGCAGCGGCCCTTCTTCCGCGTACATTGCCTGTTTCCCTGCGGAATGATGTTGCGTTTCTAGAAGCGATCCTGATATGGCGACACACAGCGTGAGACACAGAACAGATAGAGAGCGAAGAGAGAGCGATATGAAAGAGCAAAGCTTGTACGAGAATATTCTCTCCGATGTCTTTTTCGGTAGTCTCCTTTTTCAGTTTGGGAGACCATCCGGAGACCATGGGACGGCGACAAGCTACTCTCTGTCCAATGGTTCTGTGCCCGATTTTGTGCCCGATCAGGAGAGCGCACGGAGACTCGACGGCCCGAAATCCTTTCGGACGGTGAATCGTTGAAGACGAGAGCAGAACACCAGAAATCCGGTTCCCCGGATCGCACTGGGCATAACGGATCCCATAACCATCAGGGCGTCACTCCTCCCCGCCTGGAACCCCGGGACGGACGTACCCGTGAACTTCGGTCAATAGAACCGCGTTCCGAAACACGTCCCCTTGGCAGAGCTCTATCCGCCGGCACGACAAACGTAGCGGTAGCACGCGCCTTTACCAGCGAAACCGTCTCGATGGAGGCGGTACGCTACGCCATTCTGGGGGCTCAGCAGTATCTCCTCGAACGTCAGGAGCCTGAAGGCTACTGGGAAGCCGAACTGGAAGGCGACACGATCCTCGAAAGCGAGTATATCCTGCTCCTTCAGTTCCTGGATCGCCACGACCCCGTCAAATTTCGCAAACTGGCCAACTATATCCGTAGCAAACAGGACAAGGAGGGCCACTGGGCCATCTTTCCTGGTGGCCCCCCGGATGTGAGCGCTTCGGTCAAAGCCTACTTCGCCTGTAAACTCGCTGGCTTCAAAGAGAGCGAGCCGTTCATGCGCCTCGCCAAAACCGCCATCCTGAACCAGGGCGGTGTGACGCAGTGCAACACCTTCACCAAACTCTACCTCGCGATATTCGGACAGTATGACTGGCATGGCGTGCCCACCATTCCGCCGGAAGCCATCCTGATGCCGAAGTGGTTCTACTTCAATATCTACAATATGTCCTCCTGGTCGCGGGCGATCCTGGTTCCACTGGCCGTCATGAACGCCTCGAAACCCAAACGCCCTATTCCCAAAGGCACCGATATCGAAGAACTCTTCGTCGATGGGCGACACGGCAAGAAAATGGGACTGCCCTGGGATCGTACTCCCCTCACGTGGCGCAATGTCTTCCTGGTGCTGGACAAGATCCTCAAACTCTACGATGCAAGCCCCGTCAAGCCGTTCCGCAAACTGGCACTGAACAAGTCGCTGGAATGGCTGCTGGAGCGTGAAGAGAATAGCGGTGGCCTGGGTGCCATCTTCCCCGCCATGGCACATGCCATCATGGCCTACAAGTGCATGGGCCTGGACGACAACCACGTCGCGATCTGCAAAGAGCTGGCCGAACTGGCCGCCTTCGAGATCGAAGAGGACGATACCATCCGCATGCAGCCCTGTGTCTCGCCCGTCTGGGACACCGCCATCGTCATCAACTCCCTGATCGACAGCGGTCATCCCGCCGACAGCGAGGCCATCCGCAAGGCTGCCGAGTGGCTCCTCTCCAAACAGACCACCCGCAAAGGCGACTGGGCCGTCAAATGCCCCAATGTCGAGCCCGGCGGCTGGTACTTCGAGATGGAGAACGAGTACTACCCGGATGTGGACGATACCATCATGGTGCTGATGGGCCTCTACAAGGTCTACTGCCCCAATGGCGAACACTGGACCGAGGTGGAGCCACGCGTGCGTGAGGCGATGCGCAAAGGGCTCGATTGGGTCTTTGCCATGCAGAACCGCGATGGAGGCTGGGGAAGCTTCGACAAAGATAACGACAAGATGCTCCTCCAGTATGTTCCCTATGCCGACCACAACGCCATGCTCGACCCCTCTTCTGCCGATATCACCGCACGTACGCTGGAGATGTGCAGCTACTTCAGCATCGGCAAAAGCCACCCGCAGTATGGACGGGGAGTGGAACATGCTATCGAATACCTCTACCATGAACAGGAGAGCGATGGTAGCTGGTTCGGACGCTGGGGTGTCAACTACCTCTACGGTACCTGGCAGGTGCTACGTGGGCTGGCACGCATCGGTGAGGATATGAAGACCGAGCGAATTCAACGTGCGGTACGCTGGCTCCATAACGTCCAGAACGAAGATGGCGGTTGGGGCGAAACCTGCGACTCCTACGACCCCGAACACAGGAAAGCCTCCGGGCCCAGTACGCCCTCCCAGACCGCATGGGCGCTTATGGGACTCATGAACGCGGGCGACCTGGATAGCTGCGCCCTGCAAGGGGGGCTGGACTACCTGCTCCGCAATCAGGACGATAAGGGTACCTGGGAAGAGGAGTGGTTCACCGGAACAGGCTTCCCGCGTGTCTTCTACCTGCGGTATCACTACTATCGTCACTACTTCCCGCTCTGGGCACTGGCGCAGTACCATGACTTCGCCACCGGCGAACCCTGCCGGGGACTGGCCAACGTGCAGTTCAGCGGCGGACGCTTCGCTAACCTTGAAGTCTAAAGTTGAAGTTACTACTCACCCACCTCACCCAACCCCTCTCCTTAAGGAGAGGGGCAGGGGTGAGGTGGTCACCAAATCGCGCAGGGCTGAGTAATGACAACTTCCGGTTTGAAACTAAAAAGTAAAAGAGCCAATCGACCCTGATGTTCGATCTGTGTGCCAGATTTAACCTGGACTAAATCAGAATAGTGGAGCGGTCGGTCAATTAAATTAAGGTGGTACTCTCACACCACTTACGGTTCCCACAGGTTGTGAGGTATACTCTCTGAGCAACAAGGTAAAACGTTGACCCAACGTTCCGGTTGCTCAGATTTGCTTAATCAGCACGGATTTATGACGGATGGGGAGCGGAGCATATTCAGGAACCAGACCGTAGGAGGATATAGACGACATGCGATACCCGATCGGGTTTACGATGGCGCAGGCGCGGCATCGCACAAAAATGGAGCGTTCGGGCCAGACCCGCTACCCAACCGTACTGATGTTGGAACCGCTCTACACCTGTAACCTGGCCTGCCTGGGCTGTTCCGTAGAGCGCCATACCGGCAAACTCAAAGATCGTATGTCGCTGGAAACCTGCTTCAAGGCGGTCGAAGAGTGTGGCGCACCCATCGTCAACATCTGCGGCGGAGAGCCCACCCTCTACCCGGAGCTGAAAGAGTTGATCGAGGGGCTGATCGCCCGCAATCGCTACATCATCATGTGTACCAATGCGCTCAAGCTGGACACCAAAGTGTTCGGCGTCGTTCCTCCGAGCGACCACCTCTTCCTGATGATCCACCTGGATGGCATGCGCCAGACGCACGACTATGTCTGCAACCGCGAAGGCGTCTTCGACAAGGCCATCGAGATGATCAAGCAGGCCCGCGAACTGGGCTACCACGTCTACATCAACACGACGGTCTTCAAGGAGACCTCGGTCGAAGAGGTGGAGGATCTCTGCAAACTGGTCGATGAACTCAAGGCACGCGGCATCCTGATCTCTCCCGGCTACGAGTACGAGAGCGTCGAGCGCGACATCTTCCTGACCAAAGATCAGATCCACGAGAAGTTCAAGCAGATCCGCGCCTTCTCGCCGAAATACAAGGTGAGCGCCACTCCGGTCTTCCTGGAGTTCGCCGCCGGTATGCGCGAACTGCCCTGCGCCCCCTGGTCCACCGTCAACTACACCCCCAAAGGCTGGAAAGCACCCTGCTACCTGGTCGAGGGCGAGGGCTACTACGACGAGTGGGCGGATTTCTGGCAGAAGACCGATTGGGCCTACTGGGAATCGCGCAAGGATCCCCGTTGCCAGAACTGCAAGATGCACAGCGGCTTCGAGCATAGCGCCGTCACCGAAGCGATGAAGACCCTGCCCGGCACTCTGAAGCTCGCCGCCTGGTCCCTGAGCAAGTAGCGGGAGCAGGGTATCTTGACTTCTCGCACGGATCCTGGCCCGAACTCTGATCGAACCGCTCTGGTGACGGGGGCGACCGGGTTCGTGGGGTTCCATGTCGCACAACAACTGCTGGAGCGTGGCGTGCCGATACGTCTGCTCGTGCGCCCCAGCAGTCGGCTGGACAATGTGCGGGCATTGGAGGCATCCGCTCCCGATTCCGGTATCGAGACCCTCTGCGGCGACCTCACAGATCGCGAATCTCTGCGTCAGGCCGTGCGTGGATGTGATACAATCTATCATGTGGCAGCCGACTATCGGCTCTGGGCTCCCGACCCGCAGGAGCTATACCGCTCGAATGTGGAGGGTACCCGCCTGTTGCTGGAGGTTGCCCGCGATGCTGGCATACGTCGCATCGTCTATACCAGTACGGTGGGAGCGCTCGGCATTCCGCACGATGGCTCTTCGGGCAATGAGACAACGCCCGTGACCGAAGCCGATATGATCGGTCACTACAAGCGGTCGAAATTTCAGGCCGAAGAGCTGGTACGCCGCTTCGCGGCGGAAGGTCTACCGGTCGTGATCGTCAATCCCAGCACGCCCGTGGGCGAGCGGGATATCAAGCCGACCCCTACGGGGCAGATCATCGTCGATTTTCTGAATCGTCGCCTGCCCGCCTACGTGGATACCGGCCTCAACCTGATCGATGTGCGCGATGTGGCCGCTGGCATTCTGCTTGCAGGCGACCGGGGACGCATTGGAGAGCGATATATTCTGGGCAACCGGAACCTGACCCTCGAAGAGATGCTCCGCATGCTCGCCAGCATAACTAGCCTGCCCGCACCCAGGGTGCGCATTCCCTATAGGGTGGCATGGCTCACGGTGGGCATAGAGAATCTGGTGGCCGAGCATATCCTGCATCGTGCCCCGGCCCATCCCTTCGAAGGCGTGAAGATGGCACGTCACAAGATGTTCTTCGACCCCACAAAGGCCGTACAGGAGCTAGGACTGCCGCAGTCACCGCTCGAAGCCGCCCTGCGACGAGCGGTAGAGTGGTTCCAGGCACAGGGCTATGTAGAGCGCAATGGGCATTCGAAAAGTTGATAAGATAGGTTGAAAACAGAGCATTAGAGGGTATCAAAGCGGGTATCAAAAAGGTATCAACTAGAACTTCGCATAGGAGAATCGGGTGGAAACGCAACCTAAACGCACGGTGATGATGGCCAAAGAGGTCGGGTTCTGCTTCGGCGTCAAACGCGCCATCAACCTGACCAAGCAGGCCCTGGAAGAGCGTGGAGACGTGTTCATTCTGGGCGACCTGGTGCACAACAAGCGCGTGACCGACGAGCTCGAAGGACGCGGACTGCGTAAGGTCGATGACTATCGGCAGGAGGAGAGCGGCACCACGATGGTGATTCGCGCTCATGGTCTGCCGAAGGTCAAGATCCAGGAGGCCCGTGAACGGGGTCTCGAAGTAGTGGACGCCACCTGCCCCATCGTGCTCCGTGCACAGGAGGCAGCCCAGACCCTCGAGCGCGATGGCTACCAGGTCGTGATCATCGGTGATCGCAACCACGCCGAGGTCAAAGGGATCATCGGCGCTCTCGAAGAGCCGGTACTCGTCATCGCCACCATTCAAGAGTTGCATGAGGCTCGCGCCAACTACAAGCTCCTGCGCAAAGTGGGCGTGCTCTTCCAGACCACCCTGGCCCTGGAGATGTGCTACCCGGTCGCCAACGAGCTGATGGCGATGTGCAAAGAGGTTCGCATCATCAACACGATCTGCCGCCCCGTTCAGAACCGCCAGGATGATGCCATCGAGATCGCCGCCCGTGTGGAGCTGATGCTGGTGGTCGGCTCCCGCACGAGCGCCAATACAGTGGAACTGGCTGGCCTCTGCCGCCACTATAATCCCAATACTCTCCACGTGCAGGACGCCTCTGAACTGCCCTATGCCGCCTTCAAAGATGCCAGAACCATAGGGATCGCCTCCGGCCTCTCGACACCGGAAGATCTGGTAGAGGCGGTTCGTCTGAGAGTGCTTGCCGACGACAGCGAGTTTACCGCCGATCCGCAGATGGCAACGGTCTAAGCGGCCGATGTCCTCTCTATCCAACCCCGCTATCGGCATCCTGTTTGCCCTGCCGGAAGAGGCCACCCCCTTCCGGCAACGGCTCCAACAAAATGGCCGTAGTGATAGTAGCGGAGTTCAGATCGCCTGCTCCGGCGTCGGCATGCGTAAAGCCACCATTGCGGCGGAGCAGATGCTGGCCACCGGATTGAAATGCCTGGTAGTCTGTGGGTTCGGAGGTGGCTTGCGCTCTGCCATCGCGCCCGGAGACCTGGTGCTGGCCGATTCCGTGCTGGATGTCCCTGCCGATGTCCCTATAAACAGTCCTGACTCCGCGTTGCTCGCAACGACGGAGTCTTTTCATCTACCCCCAATCACCCTGCATCGCGGTACCCTGGCTACCGGCGACCGTATCCTCATCCGTAAAGAGGAGAAGCGGGCGCTTGCCGAACGGACGGGCGCCTGTGCGGTGGATATGGAGACCGCTGGCGCGGTGCGCATTGCCGAAAGTCATGGGGTACCCTGGCTGGCTGTGCGGGCCATCTCGGACGGTGCGGACGAGGATATGCCCCTGGATTTCAATCGGCTCGCAACTCCCGACGGCGATGTGGATCATGG
>Ga0213850_1074241_pt1 | contig 10564 bp, 8 predicted proteins | sample LLC_MetaT_FD_164453 | JGI IMG/M metagenome (GOLD analysis project Ga0213850, IMG submission 164453) | Metatranscriptome of freshwater microbial communities from post-fracked creek in Pennsylvania, United States - LL:C (Metagenome... | ecosystem: Environmental > Aquatic > Freshwater > Creek ...
ATCAACGCCTACCAATTGGCCGTGGTGGCGTGTCTGCTGCCCTTGGCCGCCTTGAGCGATGTTTGGGGTCCCAAACGAATTTTCATCGGGGGCATTCTGGTCTTCACCCTGGGCTCATTGGCCTGCGTGTTGGCCCCCAACCTGCCCTGCCTGGCCCTGGCCCGGGTGGCCCAGGGCATCGGCTCGGCGGGGGTGATGGCGGTGAATTTGGCCCTGATCCGTTTGATCTTCGCGCCCAACAGTTTGGGCCGGGGGGTGGGCATGAACGCTTTTGTGGTGGGCCTGGGCTTTTGCATGGGGCCAACCGTGGCCTCTTTGGTGCTTTCGGTCGCTTCCTGGCCTTGGCTTTTTGGCATCAATTTGCCTTTGGGGCTGCTGGGCTGGTTTTTGGGCAGTCGCTACATTCCCGAGCCGCCCCACTCGCACCCGGCAGCGGCCAAGCCCTTTGACTTTCCCTTGGCGGTGCTGACGGGTTTGACCTTTGGTGCCTTCATTTTCACCCTGACTTCGGCGGCGCAACAAGCCTCAGCCGAGGTGATCGGGGTGTCCGCCTTGACCACCCTGCTGGCGGGCATCGCCTTGTTGCGGCGCCAAAGGGGCGCCAGCGCGCCCATGTTTCCGGTGGACTTGTTGGCCCGCCCCTTGTTCAGCCTGTCGGTGCTCACGGCCATTGGCGCCTTTGCCACCCAGGGTCTGGCCTTTGTCAGCTTGCCCTTTTATTTTGAAACGGTGTTGCTGCGCGACCCCATTCACACCGGCTTTCTGATGTCGGCCTGGGCCTTGGTGGTGGCCTTGGTGGGGCCCTTCGCGGGTCGTTTGTCTGACCGTTACCCGCCAGCGGCCTTGGGCGGCGTGGGCTTGGCCCTGCTGAGTTTGGGCATGCTGAGTTTGGCCCTCATGCCCTTGGACGCCTCCGGCTGGGGCATTGCACTGCGCATGGGGATGTGCGGTTTGGGGTTTGGTTTTTTTCAATCGCCCAACTTGAAGGCCATCATGTCCAGCGCCCCCGCCAACCGCAGCGGCGGTGCCAGCGGCATGGTGGCCTTGGCCCGCCTGACAGGACAAACCTCGGGGGCTGCGCTCACGGCCCTGTGTTTCAGTTTGGCTGGGACGCAGGGTTCAGGCTGGGCCTTGGGCCTGGGCACCCTCACCGCAGGTGTGGCCGCGGCGATCAGTTGGTCGCGCCTTTGGGCAAAATAGGCCATGCACGCTGTTTTTGAGTTCTCACCTTCTTTCATCTGACCTGGAGTTTGACATGAACACCCCGCGCGAAGGCCTGCAACTGCGCTCCAAAATCCGCAACAACGGCACTCTGGAATTGGCGTTGGTCAACCAATTGCTGACGGCCCCCAAAGACGATGAGGTGGTCGTCCAGGTGCAAGCCACCCCCATCAACCCGTCCGACATTGGCCTCTTGTTCGGCGCGGCCGACATGCGCACCGCCCAAACGGCCGGCACGGGTCGCTTTCCCATGGTGGTGGCGCAAGTCCCGGAAGCCGCCATGCCCAGCATGGCCGCCCGGCTGAATTTGTCCATGCCTGTGGGCAACGAAGGCGCGGGCCTGGTGGTGGATGCGGGTGCTTCAGCGTCGGCGCAAGCCCTGCTGGGCAAGACCGTGGCCGTGATGGGCGGCGCCATGTACTCGCAGTACCGTACGGTCAAGGCCCTGGATTGTTTGGTGCTCCCCGAAGGGACCACGGCGGCCCAGGGGGCCTCCTGTTTCATCAACCCGCTGACCGCCCTGGGTTTTGTGGAAACCATGAAGCGCGAAGGCCACACGGCCTTGGTGCACACCGCCGCCGCCTCGAACCTGGGGCAAATGCTGAACAAGATTTGTCTGCATGACGGGATTGGCTTGGTGAACATTGTGCGCAAACCCGAACAAGCCGAAGTTTTGCGCGCACTGGGTGCCAAGCATGTGGTGAACAGTGCGGCCAGCACTTTTGCGGCCGATTTGGCGCAAGCCTGTTTTGAAACCGGCGCCACCTTGGGTTTTGATGCCACCGGTGGCGGGCCTTTGGCCGGCCAAATCCTGGAAGGCATGGAGGCCGCGCTCAACCGCCATGCCACCAGCTACAGCCGCTACGGCTCCAGCACCCACAAGCAGGTTTATCTGTACGGCAATCTGGACATGCGCCCCACCGAAATCAAACGCAGCATTGGCATGGCTTGGGGGGTGGGCGGCTGGTTGGTCTTCCCCTACCTGCAAAAACTCGGGCCCGATGCCAACATGGCCCTTCGGCAGCGTGTGGTGAGTGAACTTCACACCACCTTTGCCAGCCACTATGCCAAAGAAATTTCTTTGGCCGAGGTCCTGAGCCTGGAGGCGATTGCCCAGTACGGCAAACGGGAGACGGGTCTCAAGTACCTCATCAACCCCAGTCGTTGGTAATTTCTGGGGTGGGGGCGGACGATCAAGCCCGCAGGAACAGCGTTACCAGCGGTTGATCGCCCACCTGACGGCTGCAATGGCCATGAACTTGGGGATCAAAGGCTTGCCCTGGGGGCAAGAGATCGGCCGAGTAAAAATGCTGCCCCGGGCCAAACAAATGGCGGCTGCCATCTTGCAAGCCGATTTCCATTTGACCCTGCAAGATGAACACCCATTGGGCCTCTCCCGTGCAATGAAACTCACTGCGAAAACCCACCGGGCTCTCACGCAATTGATAGCCGCCACTGGGCAACAGCGCACTGAGTCGGGCCTGCGGCTTGCCTTCGTTCAAAGGCAACACCTCGGTTTTGAAGCGGGCCACGCCTCGGTCGTCGGTGTAGAGCACGGTTTTGATGAATTCGCTCATAGCTGAATTGCGTTAAAATAGACGGTTAAATTTGATTGCGAGATATTAATGCCAAAAGACGTCGCTACCAACATCAGCCAAGACGGCTTGCGCTACAAATCACGACCCACCGGATCCCCCTTTGGTGAAACCGCCAGCCACTCCACCATGAGTTGCTTCAAGTGTGGCCTGCACAAGTCACGGGCCTTGGGTTCATTCAAGAAAATGCTGGGCAAGAGCATGTTCGTCTGCTTTGATTGCAAACCCGCCACCCCCAAAGAAACCACCCCAACGGCCACCCCTTCCAGCACGGCCAAGGGCTGAACTGGGGTCAAAAAAAAGCACGCTTCGCAGCGTGCTTTGAAAGGTCCCGGAAATCTCTATCACAGAGAGCTGGTTGCCATGGGCCTGAACCCACTCAACCAACCGAGCCCATTCTACGGCTTGGTCATGAATCTCCTATAGGGAGTTTCCCAGTTAGGGATTTAACGGGTGGGGGCCTTTGCCGCCAAAATCCAGGCCCTTGATGAGCCGATACACCTGCGTCGATCCGTCCGAGTCCAAAAACACGGCATCAAAATAGCTTCGTGTGGCTGCCGGCACATGCGGCAGAGGGTGCCAATCTGCAACGGACAAATTGCGCAGACAAACCACCTCACTGACCTGCAACATCACAGGCACGGCGTCCTGAGAAGCGCCAAACACCACCCCCATGGCAGGCTCCGGGGCAGAAAAGCCCAAAAACTCAGCCAGATTCAAAACCTCCAACACCGCATTGCGCCACTCACAATGGTCCCCCGCGCCTTGGTTGCGCTTATCCAAAGCCAGGACCTCGTGCACGGCCAGGGCATCCAGCAGGATTTGAACCGGACCTGCTCGAACTTGAAGGTAAATGGCCATAGGAGATGAGCGGTCTGGGCGTCTTCAAATCAGGCAGCCAAGCTGCCCAGTTCTGGCGACTCGGCATCGCTGGACGCCAAGACCGACTTCTTTTTCGCGGCGGTGTGCGGCAATCTCATGTGTCCCTGGACCTGCACATTTTCAGCCAATCGATAAATGGCAGCGCCATCTAAAATCAGCACCACGCGCCCATCACCCAAGATGGAAGCACCGCCAACCCCGGGCAAGGCGGACAAGCGCGGGTGAATGTCCTTGGTGAACAGCTCTTGCCGTCCGACAAATTCACTGACCGAAACCCCCAAGGTTCGCTGACCGTCGGATAGAACCACCACGAAACGGTGATCGTCATCGACTTGCTGTGAAAAACCCAACAGCTCATCCAGCCGAACAATCGGCAGGAAATTGCCGCGCAACAAAATGGCGGTACGCCCCTTGACCGTCTGCACGTCGAAATCATTGATTTCAATCAGTTCGGCGACATAGCGACCGGGGATGGCCAGGGTTTGACGAGCTGCATTGACCAGCAGCACTTCTTGCACGGCTGCCGACAAGGGCATTTGCATGGTGAAGGTAGAGCCCTTGCCCACTTCGGAGTCCAGCTGGATGTGGCCGCCCAAACGCATCACATTGGTTCGCACGACATCCATCCCGACCCCCCGGCCTGAGGTTTCAGTGACCACATCGGCAGTACTGAAACCGGCTCGGAAGATGAACTTCAAAATGTCCTCTTTGGACAGGAGTTGGCTTTCTTCCTCTTTGATCAAACCGCGCTCCACCGCTTTGCGGCGGATGCGCTCGGGGTCCATGCCTTTGCCGTCATCGCTGACCTTGATCAAAATGCGGCTGCCCTGTTGTTCGGCTTGAATCCGAATAACGGCTTCTTCTGACTTGCCTGCAGCTTTGCGCTCGGCGGGAATTTCCACCCCGTGGTCAGCACTGTTGCGCACCATGTGCAGCAAGGGATCGGCCAAAGACTCCACCATGGCTTTGTCGATTTTGACCTCCTGGCCCAACAATTCCAGACGAATTTGCTTGCCTTGTGCCTGGGCCAAATCCCGCACCATGCGCGGGAAACGTTTGAACACCATCTCGACGGGCACCACCCGCAAACCCATCACACTGTCTTGTAACCTCGACAAAGCGCCCTGGATCAAGGCATCGGTTTCTTGCAAGCGACGCCCTTGTTCGTCAATCAACTCCAAAAGCTTTTGCAACAAACCAGTTTGAGCACCGTCCAACGAAGCCCCATCCGTGTCGCGCCGCAGCATCATGGCCATGTCACGCAAGCGCTGGTCTGCAATCACGTGGGCCAATTGCCCCCGCACCAGGACCATTTCGCCGATCTGATTCATGAACTGGTCCAGCATTTCACCGGGCACACGAATCACATTGGAGGTCGGCGGCGCTGTAGCGGCTTTAGCCGGGGCACCCGGCTTGGATTCGGCTTTGACTTTGGGCGCCGATGCCGTCGACTTGGCGCTGGCATGGGTCAAATTCTGGCCCAGCTGGGCTTTGAACTGAATCAGTTTTTGCGCTGGGTCTATGTCCTTGAGCTCAGCTTCGATGGTTTGGCGATCGGTCTTGGAGATGAACAGCATTTCATACCAACTCATGTCATCCACGAAGACCGACCGATTGGTGATGACGCTGCCACATTTTTGCAGCCAAGCCAGAAAGGCCCCGGCGACCGCCTCGTCTGACTCCAAATGAGCCATGATCAAGAAGGCATTGGCCCCTTGTTGAATCAACTCCATCAATTCGCGCGCATTGTCCGGCGATAAAAGCTCGGCCAATTCGGGCGGAATTTCCAGGTTGGCAACGAAATGACGCACGGCATCGGCAGGGGTTTCCCCCGTTTTGTCGTTACCCCACAGATACTCTTTCATGCGCTGACCCAAACGCTGGTGCTGAGTTTGGAAAACGGGTTGGGTCAGTGGTGATTTTTCTGGGCTGGCGATCAGGTCTTTGATGAACGCGATGGAATCGCGAGTCAGCTGAATGACCTCGCTGTAAATGCTCAACTGGCGTCGCGCTGCGCGGGCATACGCATCGACAAAAAGCAGCGGCAAATCCAGATGCATGTCCGGGTAAAGCGAACTCAAATAAGAATTGACGCGTGAGAATTGCTGAGAAATTTGATCCGACAGGTCTTCATCGGCCAGGTCTGCACGCGATTCAAACACATCCAAATGCGCCAGAATCTCGTTCAACAAGTCATCCAGGTTTTCACGCAAAGTGCGCGCCAGCATTTTGGCCAGGGACTCCCCGCCCAAATCGCTACCCGTGGTTTCACCCAAAGCACGGATGTCACTCAAAAAAGAGACGATGTTGTCAACCAGTTTTTCAGCCGTTTCTGCCGAGAAACCCTCGTCATTTGGCAACGTTTGCAGCATGTTGTTGATGCGCTGGGTGATCCCCGCGTAACCCAACTTGGTCGAAGCCTTGACCATCCAGCCCAAAGGTGCCCGGATGTCATTGGCCACGGACAAAATTTGCTCCGATGCCCCTTTGGCTGCAATGGAGGATGCCAACTGCTCCAATATGGGCACGCCGTTGCGAACCAAACGCAAAAAGACTTCTTGACCACTGGCCTGGGCATCTCCGACCTTGGAAACAGGCGCCGGCTGGGTCGACGGGGGCACTCGGGCAGCTGTCGGAGCGGGCGTGGCCGCAGGGGGTGCGGCGGCATCGCTTGCAGAAGAAGGTGCGGCTTCGGCGACGGGGTTTCCGCCAGCGGCGCTTTTAAACGCCTGCTCCAACTCTTTGACCAGGTCCGCCGGCTTTTCACCATCCACCCGCTCAGAGACGGCCAAATCTCGCAGGGCTTTGATGCTGTCCAATGAACGCAACAACAAGTCCACTGCCGGCTTGTTCAGCGTGGTGGTGCCATCGCGCACCAAGCCCAGCAGATCCTCGGCGCGGTGGGTTACCGACTCCAGGGCACCCAACTCCATGACCCGGCTGAGGCCCTTGAGCGAGTGGAACGCACGAAACAGGGTGGAGATTTCATCGGGGCTCAATTCAGTCGCATCGGCCTTGACCAACAGCGACTCGATCCCTTCAATGTGCTCTTCGGTTTCAACCGCAAATTGAGCCCAAATCGTCTCAATAAAGTCATCTGACATGAAGACTCCTTATAGGACGACCTTTACAGGCCCAGTACTTTGCGGGTCGCTGTCACAATTTCGTGACCTTTTTTAGCATTCAAGTCCAAACTCATGGCACCAGAAGGCTTGGCAATCACTTCTGCAGCACCCAGCTTGCGTGCTTCGAGCGCTTGGGGCGAGCCGGTTTGAGCCACAGAAGACACGATGATCACGGGCACATTGCTCAGCAAACGCAAGCGCTTGAGGCACTCAATGCCGTCCATGTGGGGCATTTCAATGTCGAGCAACACCAGATCCGGGTTGAGCTCTTTGATGTTTTGCAAGGCTTCCAAACCATTGGTGGCTTCACCGACCACATTCAGATCAGGATCTGCCGTGATGATGCCTCGCAGCAAAGCTCGCATAACAAATGAGTCATCGACAATCAGGATATTTTTTTTGGCCATGGAGTCACCTAAACAAATCAAGCAAAAAACGAAGGAATTTTGACAGAAGACGATCCCTGCCCCGCCAAGCGGGCCAAACGAACGCCCAAATCATGGGGATTCAAGATAGCGGAGGCCAGCCCAGACTGGATCGCTGATGAGGGCATGCCATCGACAATGCAACTGCTGGGCTCTTGCGCCAAAACCGCGCAGCCTTTGCGTTGCACCAAGTCCTTGGCGCCCTGCATGCCATCACTGCCCATGCCGGTCATGATCACGGCCACGGGCGTGCCGCTAATGGACGCGGCCGAGCGGAACAACACATCGGCATTGGGGTGGATCGGCGCATCCGCCTGGGTGCGCTCATACAACATCAATTTACCGGGAAAGGGTTCGCGCACCACCGAATCGGTACCGCCCTTGATGATGACCACCATGCCCGGTTTGAGCTCCATGCCGTCCGTGCTCTCCACCACATCCAAACCCGTCTCGCTGCGCAAATGCACGGCAAAGCCACTGGTGAACATCGGCGGCATGTGCTGGGCCACAACCAGGGGGCAGCTCAAGCGCCCCATGGCCTTCAAGGTTTGGGGCAACGTGGCGGGCCCACCGGTGGAAATGCCCAGCACCACCAAGCTCGGGCTGCCTTGGGCATCCACCTTGCGCACCGAAACCGGCAGGGAGGTGTCAATCGGAGCCGACCGAAACGAGCCCGACACCGTCGGTGCGGGTCGGCTGAGGTCAGCCCCGCCCCGATTGAGCAAGCCCAAACGGCCTTTTTTCTTGGCCCAGAACTGAAGCTTTTCGACCAGCTCTTCGCCAATTTTGACGATGTCCAACTGAACAAAAGAAGACTTTTTGGCGATGAAGTCCACCGCCCCCAACTCCAGGGCTTTGATGGTCGTGACGGAGTTGCGCTCCGTCAGACTGCTCAGCATGATGATGGGCGTGGGAAAACGCGCCATGATTTGGCGGGTCGCTTCCAATCCGTCCATCACCGGCATTTCAACGTCCATGGTGATGACGTCGGGCTTGAACTGCTCGCACATCTCCACACACATTTGTCCCGTTTTGGCTTCGCCCACGACCTGAATATTGGGGTTACCCTCCACCATTTTGCGGATGGCGATTCGCATGAAGGCCGAATCGTCAGAAATCAGCAACTTGATCATAGGGGCACCTTGTTGCGGACATACCAAGGCCCGCCGCGACCCAAATGCGAGTCAAAATAAGCCGTTGCCAACAACTGCACCGAGGCCCCCATGACCAAAACACCGCCAGGCGACATGGCCCGTGCCAGCATTTTTTGGACGGCCAACTTCACTGTATCGTCGAAATAGATCAAGACATTGCGGCAAAAGATCAAATCCATGCCTGAAACCGGGGGTCGGGTGTTCATCAGGTTGAACCGCTCAAAGCGCACGAATTGACGCACCCAGTCTCGGATCCGAAAATAATTCACGCCCTGCATGGCGCCGCCCGAAGGCATTTCCACGGTTTCAAACATGGCGCGCCAATGCGCCGGCAGGTTGCGAAATGAACCCATGCCCAAATCGCCATAGACCCCTTCACGGGCGGTGCGCAGGGCCTGGTTTGAAATGTCGGTCCCCAACACATACAAGCCCCACCCTTTGGTGGGCGCAATGCGACCGTCGGTTTGCGACGCTTTTCCGGCCTGCATCAAGCCCTTCAGGCACATATAGGCCAGGTCATAAACCTCTTCACCCGTCGAACTCGCGGCTGACCAAACCTGCAATTGTTGGTGGCTTTCCCGCGAGGCAATCAGGCTGGGCAGCACATCATTGGTGACCATTTCCATGAGGTCGGGATCGCGACAGAAATAGGTTTCATGAACCGTCAAGTTTTCCACCAAGGATTGCCACTCAGCGTGCTCTGAAGTACAGGTGGTCATGGAACTGACCCAGTCCCGCAACACATTCACGGGCATGTCCTTCAAAATGCGGGCCAATTTGCGCTCCACCAGACTGCCGGACTTGATGCCAAAGCGGCTCTCAACCCCCAGCATCAACTGGTTGATCAAACCCGCCTGATCGTTTGAGTTGACCGGCCCAAGGCTTGTCGCGTTGGCACTGAGGGGCCGCATCGCCTGACTGGCACCCACTGCACTTTTGACGGCCGCCTGCATCTGCGCGATCAGGTCATTGACATTGTTATTGCTCAAAATCGGTCCTTGCTATCGTGCTCAAGCAGCCGCCTCGGCCATTCTGGACAGGGGTTCGAGGGAAAGCAGCGAGATCAACTCGCCATTCAAACGCCCCACTTCGGTCAAATAATCGTTTTCTGAGGTGCGCACAGGGGAAATGTCTTTCTCTAGAATTTCAATGACGCGATCGACTTTATCAACGATCAAGGCCCAAACAGCCCCGTTGACTCGCACCACCACATACACCGGCTGACTGGACTTGGAAACCCCCAACATGTCTCGCATGTCCAGTACCGGGGCCACTTCACCCTTGATCTGGACCACCCCCGCCAAAGAGTCATCGCCTTGCGGCAAATTGACGCTGGCACTGAACTCTTCCACCCGGTCGACGCTGGCCAAAGGCAAGGCACAACGCTCATGACCCAGGCGGAAAGACAACAATCGCCGCACCGAGCGCATCTCTCCATCGGCCAAGCTGCTCATATCCACTCCATGTTCGCTCAAATAGCGCTTGAATTTCGCCAGGTTCTCGGACGAAACCAAGCCCGATGGGGAAATCAGGCCTGTCATGCGGCCTTCACGCTCACCCAAGCCAGGCAAATAGCCTTCCAGTTGGCTATCGCCCCCCGTCACGGCCTGCGTGCTTTCCTTGGCATAGCGCTCGATGCCGACAATGTCGGTGACTGAAATGCCCATCCGGGCCCCATCAATCGAGACCACCAAAACGAAGCGCGGCGACTCCAGTTGTTCACAGTGCAGCAGGCGAGCCAAAGACACCACCAGCAGCGCCTTGCCACGCAAATCCATCAGGCCTTCCACTTCGCGGGAAGTCCCCGGCAAAACCGTGAGATTGCGAATTTCCACAATCTCCATGACCTGTTCCATCAAGAACGCATAGGATTCGCCACCATCGCGGACCGTCACGGTTTGGAGTTCATTCAAATCGGCTTCAACGCTGACGTGGGCGGCCTCTTGCACCATGCCCATCAAGCCACCGCCGCCTTCTGGCACGCCGACTGCGGTCATGTTTTGCAGGCCCAGGGCCAGCTCATCCAGGAGCAAAACCATGCCCTCAGGCGTGGTGAACTCTCCCCTGACGATGGCACCATCCTCCACATCGTAGGTTTTCACCACACTCTCTTCCAGATTGACCTTGCTGAACACCCGGTCCACCTGGACCACCACGGTTTC
>Ga0213850_1142763_pt1 | contig 10514 bp, 3 predicted proteins | sample LLC_MetaT_FD_164453 | JGI IMG/M metagenome (GOLD analysis project Ga0213850, IMG submission 164453) | Metatranscriptome of freshwater microbial communities from post-fracked creek in Pennsylvania, United States - LL:C (Metagenome... | ecosystem: Environmental > Aquatic > Freshwater > Creek ...
CATATATGGTGTATATGTAGTTATTATTTGGTACCACTATGTGCTTGTGTGATGTGTAATTTAAGCTAACCGTTTGTTACATGGGCATGATGATGTATAGGGCTGCTATTTAGTGATTTATTATATGGGTATTGTATTGCTTAAAATGACCAACAAAACAAAACAAAACAAAATTAATAATAATTATTTATGGATTAAAATATAATTTAAACTACCCGTATCCTTATAGGCTCTTTGTTATATTTTATGAAGTATTAAATAGTTTTAGGTAGAGTTAAAGACTGATGTATGATTAAAAATGGCTTGTTTACATGATTACCATCATTGATTTGAGAGTGTAAAATGATTGTACTACAATTTGTTTATTTATTATACACCTCTTGTGTTTTGGGGGAGCGTTAGGTAAGTTAATTTAAGGCACTTTAAATACTGAGTTTCAGTAAAATGTGTTATGGGAAAGAAGAAGGATGTTTGTCTTTTGGCCGTTTGCCTCTCATATTTATTTGGAGTATTTAAAGGCTAGTCGTCATGAAACTTATTTATGGATTTATATTTTGCTTTTCAGATTACTGGGGCATTTGTTAATACTTACGTATACGTTTGATATTGAGATATAATGAAAACTAACAGAGGTTAAATCGTAAACCCCTACCCTGATAACTTATGGCTTGTCAAAGTTTTTTTAATGGATTAAATTACGAAGAAAATTGCTTAAACGAAACGGTTATGATTTATGAAACATATTTTGGTTCTTTTACTTTTATTAGTGATTCTAAGTGGCGTCCTAAGATGTTTATTAAACATCTTAAAAGTTATGTCCTTTCTGAATTTGAAGATGGTAGAGAGAATCCTGAGTATGTTTTACGTGAACATTTATTTATAAGATTATCAACATTTATTAATAATTCTGAATATAGATTAAAGGCTTTAAATATGGCTTTTGCTATTATTCATTTTAATTTTGAAGATTTTTTAGATTTTGGGCAGGATTTTGTTTTACCTTTAAGTTTTTATAGTTGGTTTAAGGATTATGATAATAATTGTAATTTCAAGGATTCTTTAGATTTTGGAAGATGGTTATCATATAATTTAACTCGTTATACAAATGAAGATTTTAAACTATTATTGGGTGATTCATATTATTTACCCAAGATATTAGAATTAGCTGGGGATATTGAATTAAATCCTGGACCTGTTTTCAGTAAGCCTACATTTAATAGAGAATGTACGATAAATGTAGGAACTGAAGGTGTTAGTGATTGGTTTAATTTACCAACTTTCTTTTCATCATTATCTGACAATTTTGCAACGTTTGTAGAAAAGTTACCAGATAGAAATGATATAACTTCTTTTGCTATGCAGTTGTTTTCAAGAATGGAGCAAGTTTCTTCTTCTATTGTTAATTCTAGTTCAAATTTTTCTAGTGTTATGGAGAAAGGTTTTAATATTATGAAGGAAATGGTTACTAAATCGCTTGTAATTTTACTTTTTGTTATTTTTAAGTCTGCATTGACTGCAAATGGTTGTATTAATGTTATTGGTAAATTTTTATTTAACTATTTTAATTTTACGCCTATTATTTATAAGATGAAAAATTTAATATTTAAGAATTCTTCCAAGGTATCTACTGAGGGTTGTATTGATGATTTCTTTGATTTAGATGCAAAGATGTATTTACCTGTTGCTGGGACTGCTATATTTGTATTGTTGTTTTCTACTATGTTTAGAAGAGATGTTGAAAAGAAGGATATGAAATCTGTATTTACTGATGCATTCATTATGAATCGAGGTATTGATTCATTTGAAGGTCTTTTCGATAAAGCATTTTCTATTTGGGATATGATAACAAATAGATTATTACAAAAACAAATAGGGATGGAATTTCCATTAAATAAATACGAAGCATCTATTAAAGTAAATAAGTTTATGGCAGATTTAAAGAAGGTTTTTGATAGAGATTTTGATATGCTCGACTTTGACGATAAAAAACAATATCGGAGAGATGTTGCTGAATTGCATAAACAGTCAATTGATATTTTAGTTGCTGTAGATTCTATGGAACGTAAACGACAAGCAGGAGTTAGGCAAATGATAACTTTATTAAATCAAAAATATTCTCAAGTAATTAGCCAACCTTTAACAGGAAAGATGAGACTTCCAATGTATCCTTTATTACTGGCTGGTGGTAGTGGTGTAGGTAAAACCCGCCTTACACCTATATTACAGGCTATTTCTGCTAAAGTTATTGAAAAAGAACTTGGTGTTCCTGTATCACAGGATAATGTCGTTGCATTGAATATGGAAGCTGATCATGCTGATGGATATTTAGGACAATATATTGTTCTTTGTAATGATGTTTTTAAGAAGAAAAATTCAGAAACTAATCCAAATAATGAATTAGATTTCTTTATGAGTGCAATTGATCAGGCACCATATCCTTTAAAAATGGCTAATTTGGCAGAAAAGGGTATGTTTTTTACTAGTTTAGTTGGTTTGATATCTACTAATGTTGTTGATATAAAACAATATGCTGAAGCAAGTCAATCTTATACTTCTGCTATATGTACTAGATTAAAAAATAATTATAAGGTTACAATTATTCCTTGCTATAGAAAGTTTATTTCAGCAAGAGATAAGTCAATGCTGGAGAGAGATCAGAAACATTTTCAACATTCAGTAGATCCCTTAAGAGCTAGATATATAGTTTTTACAGAAAAATTTGATGAATATGGAATAAGAAAAATAAATCACGAAAATTTGTTAGATACTTATAGTGATGAGGAATTTGATAGAATGCCAAAAGAATTAATAAGAAATCAACCTGAAAATGCAATTAATACTCTTGTTTATAAGTTTCGTCGTTACAGATTGGATCCTTTTGAAGAATATGGTTCATGGATGTCATTTACTGAATTTGCAACAGAGTATGCTGAAAGTTTGTCACGGCATATCAAATCTGGGAGTATTACATTGCAAGAACAAGCAATATTTTATAATTTGAATTTGGAGGATATGTTATTAGGAACACGTGTAGAAACAGAAGGTTTATATTCTAATTTTGTTGATTGGATGTGGCCAAAACCACAGCCAAATGAATGTTCAGAAGTTGACGTTTTTCATGAATGTGAACCTCCAGAATTTAATTATGAATTTGAGGAATGTATAAGAACATTTTTAAGTGCATTTGCTTCCTATACTTGTTGGAGAGATTTTCATGAGTTGGATGATACTGCATATACTTCATTTAGTCATGGTGTTTATAGATTTGGTGATGAGTTTTTGCATGAGGCATTACGCCGTGCAAAAGAAATGATGGATAAAAGAAATCAACATTTTGAAAGAGAAATCTTTATGCATGGAACATTTTCTGAAAAATATGAAGTAATTAAAAACAAATTTTTACAGTCAAAAACTTTTATTTTATTGAAACAAATTGGTGTAATTTTGAGTGGCCTAGTTATGGTATATGGAGCTCATAAATTATTAAATTCTTTAATTGATAAGAAGATTGAAAGTACTAATCCTAATGCTTTACATGTTAAAAATATTGTAGTAGATAAGATATCAAAACGAACATGGTTAGAATGGTTTTCTGATTTAATGAAAGGTAGATTAAATACAATAAAATTAACTGATATTAAAGATATTGAATTAAGCTATTCAGATTTGGTCACATTATACGATATGTACGGAGTTGTTGTAACTTCGGAAACTAGTTCACCTGGTGGAAAGTCTCAACAAAGACATCGTTTATTAAGATTACGAGTACCAACTCAAGTAGCAATGGAATTAGTTGAGAATATTAAGAATGTTCATTTAATTGAGGACGGAGTTGAATTTGAAGAAAATAAAATTAGTGCTGTAATGGTGCAAACTGAGGCTTTAATGTCTCAATTAACAGAAACAATGGTTGATCATATAATCCCTTCTAGTCAATGGTATATGAGTTGTGGTGATTATGGAATAGGCAATGCTGTCTTTTTAGATGCAGAGCATATTCTTGTACCTTATCACTATACTGAAACATTGAATTCTCTTAAGAATCAAAGCAAAATTAATGATAATACAAAAGTTCAATTTCATCGAGGTCATACATTAAGAGAAAAAAATTCATGGCTCGACTATAAATAAAGAAATAATTACAGAAGTTAGATTTTTAAGTAATTTTAAAAGAATTGAAAGTGGATTACCATCAAACCCAAATAAAAAATTCCAAAAAGATGCAGTAATAATAACATTGCCATCTCAATATAGAAGTGGAACAACTTGTAGAGATATTAAGAGTAAATTTATAAGGCGTAAAGAGATGAGTAGATTATCTGCAATTCAATGTCAAGGTAATATGTTTAATTGGCGAATGCATGAAGGTCAAATATTTGATAATAATTCAACTTTAACTGATATAACTCCTATTAATATAATGAGAGAATGTGAAGCAATGGCTCTAACTGAAGTGCAACCTCATACCTTTGAGGATGGAACAAAAGGAGAAATTTCTATAATTTTAACTGCACGTTATGAATATTCAATTAATTCTAGAAAAGGTGACTGTGGTTCATTATTGTATATTTCAGATAATCAATTACCAAATGGTTTGGTAGGGATTCATGTTTCAAAAGCAATGATACCTGGTAAATCTTGTTCTGTACCAATATGTTATGAAGATATACTTGAAACTCTTGAGATGAAAGTAGAAACACTTGGCATAATTCCTTTAGTGGAATTAAGTAAAGAGGATTTGTATGCACCTGATCGGGTAGCTCCTGAATATCCTTATGAAATACAAGGGAAAATTATAGATGAAAAATATACTGTTTATCAACCTACTAAGTCTTCTTGGAGACATTCGCCTTTAGGTGAACATTTAGAAGATTTAAAATTTAAGTATAAAGGAAAAGGTAAAGAATATACAATTGATTTTCATATGGATACAGCAGTATTGCGACCATTTGTAAATAATTCAATTGAATATTCCGTAAAGAATGGTAAAATACATAAAGGCAACATTAAATTAAGTGAAGAACAATGGGAAGAGTTTAATAATAGTGGAGCAAAATTCGTATCACCTATGTTACAAGGTCTCAAAAAGGCTCAGCGAGAAGTACCATATTTTAATCCTGTTTTAGTTAATAGAATAACAGAATATTTAATTAAAAAATTGGCTACTGGAGGTAAATCTGGTTATTGTGACTTGTCAAAATATTTGAGCTCAATAACTAATTCAGAAATGAATAGTTATAATATTGAAAGAGAATATTTGGACGATTTGGTTATACGTATGATGAAATTTTGCTCTCATAATAGTGTTGAAAAATACTTTAATAATAAAACTGATTCACTTTTTAATGTTATGAAAAATGTGTGTGATATCATTGTTGAACCTTGTGAAAAGTATGGAAAACTATCTGTATATTATTTAGATTTAGCAAAAGAAATGCGTAAAAGCGATTTTATTGCAGCATGGCCAGCAATTACAAGTATGATGTTTTCCCAAGCAAATTTTGTAAATAAACCTGTAAAGAAAATTTTTGATATAAGAACGGCAATCAAGGGGATTGATGGGAATAGAGCTTGTAAATCAATGAATGCTAAATCATCACCTGGATATGGAGGTCTTCTTAATGGGGGAATTCCATATATGAACCGAGGATTTCCTTTTGGAAAGAAATGTTGGTTTGGGGAAGACTATTTGCTGAATGAAACAGAAATTGATATTACTGTAAATGGTAAAGTTGTTTGCACAAAAGAACAAGTTCGTGAAAATTTTAATGGTTTAAAAGAAGATGTTGAAAAAATTCTTGAAATTGCAAAAGTTGAAAGACCATCAATAATATTTGTTGCTAGTTTAAAAGATGAAAAAAGATCTTTTGAAAAGTGTTTACAAGGAAAAACACGTGTCTTCTTTCAATGTGATATGTCAACATGTATTGCTTCAAAAATGTTATGTGGTCCAATTTGGTCATGGTATATCTTAAATAATATTGAAAATCAGTTGTGTATTGGAATAAATCCATATGGTATAGATTGGGAAAGAATTGCGGAAAAAGTAACTAGATTTGGGAAAAAGTGTATAGTTGCTGGAGATTATGCCGCATTTGATCAATCTCAAGGAATGCAGAATATGATTTATGTTGATGCAATTGACGAAGGTGTTGCAATACGAGGCGATATAACGGATGAGGAACAAATAACTCAGATGAGACACCTACAAAATGGTATATCAAAGAAAAGAATTATTGCTAACAATATCGAAGTTACGATTGATCAAATTGTTGAAAGTGGTGGACCTAAGACTTGCATTAAGGATTGTTTATTAAATCTTATTAATATGTATTATCTGTATAGTCTTTTGTTTGATAATTGTGGGACTGTAAATGATGAACTTCAATTGAAAATTAATAATGCTCTAGGAATAGTTGCAAATTTTGAAAATTATAAATCTTCTGAGGAATTTAAATTATTGCCATTTTTAACTAGAAAACATATTGAAATTGTTAATACTGTGCAAATTCCTAAAGTTAGTTTGATAGATTCAGTTGACTATATTGAAATTCAAGTCTGTGGGGATGACCACTTATTAGCTGTAGCACAAGAATTGCAACCTTGGTTTAATCAGAGAACAATTTCTGCACTTATGAAAATTATTGGAATGGATTATACTGATGAAACAAAAACAGGCGTAATGCCACCAGATCTAAGATCTATAGAGGAAGTAACTTTTTTGAAAAGAAAATTTAAAAAGTTTAATAATCATGGAAGAAAATGGATCGCCCCTTTGGATATTGATGTTGTGAAGGAAATACCACTGTGGCGAACAAACAATCAAAGTATAGAAGCTCCAGAAGCTTTATACGATAATATGAAGACTGCTTTACGTGAAATGGCGTTACATGGGAGAACTGAATATAATGACATGAAAAAATTCTTTGAATTTTCATGGAGTGAATTGTATCCTAAGAAAGAAATTCACTTTGAATCATATGAAGTTTCTCTTTATGAAACATTGAATTCGGAATCTGATCTTGAATTTTGACTAAATTTAGTATTAAGTTTAATATTTGCATTATGCCTTTTAATTATAAATTATAAAAGGAGACAAGTACGAGTACTATGCATCTTAGAAGTTAACTGTAATGAGCGAACGCTTCGGCTAATAGCTAACATAAAAATGAATAAAAATATACAATCTAATTTTAAGCAACAAGAAATTGTTAAATATTACTTACAAGGTATTTATAATAAATCAGAAATTTTTAAAGACCAACAAGAAACTCCATTTGCTGATGAATTGACACTTGATGATTCATCACATAGCATTACAAGTTTTTTACGTAGACCTATAGATATATATAATTTTAAGTGGTCTATAAATAATCCCGTTAATAGTGAATTAATCCCTGGTGGTTTAAAGTTTCCTGATGTTTTATTGAAATCTCAATCAGTAAAAGATAAGTTAAGAAATTTTGTTGGTATGAAGGGTAGATTAATGCTTCGTATAAAATTGAATCCACAACCATATCAACAGGGTGTTCTTTTGGCTTATTATATTCCTAACGCCCAAAAAATTTCTCAAAAAGTTGAAATGATTCAGGCTTCTTTATCCGGAAAAACTGGTTGTCCTGGTAATGTTGAAATTGATGCGCAAGGAGGTACAATGTATGATATTGAGATTCCTTACGTTTCTGAATTTAATTATTATAATCTTTTAACTGGACAAGGTTCTTATGGAAATTTTTATTTTACTCCATATTTACAATTGCGTTCTAAAACTGCTAACGACTTTATAAATGTGACTATACAAGCATATTGGGTTGATCCTCAACCACAATTTACAACTGGTGTTGATTTAAATGTACCAACTGAAGGTGAAGAAGAACAACTGCATAATAATACTTTAGATACTGGTGGAGTTACACATGTTTTAAAAACAGAGTTAATCGATACTTTACAAACTGGACAAATAAAACCATCTACTGTTTTAAAAACTGGAGCAAATCTATTACAACTTGCAGGATATCAAAAACCTAATATTGAGACAGGTATTCAACAATCTCATTTACAAACTAATAAATTTATGGCAAATTATAATGGAGAACAATTTTCTCATTCTCTTGCTTTAAGTTCAACTAATAAGTTGGAACATCCTCCTCGCCCAACTTCTACAGAGGATGATGAAATGAATTTGAGAAGTATTTGGATGAAGTCTACATTTTATAAATCATTTACCTGGTCTACTACTAATGCAAAAGGTGATATTTTATATCATGACGAAATCTATCCTGCTAAGTTTGCTCCTTCTGAAACATCTAATGTTCTGAATTCCACCTTTTTAGGTTATGCTACAGCTCCTTTTACACAATGGAAGGGTTCAATTGTTGTTCAAGGACGATTGGCAAAAACGCAATATCACTCTGGTTCTATAAGGATTTCGTGGGTTCCCGGTTTATATGATAATGACTTTAATGCGAACGTTATTAATTCTCCAAATTTTAATATGAACATGAACTATTCTGAGATAATTGATATAAAAGAAAATAATGAATTTACTTTTGTTGTACCCTATACTTCAACAGCACCAGCTTTATGGAATGTTAATCCACACTCTAAACAAGCTGATAACATAGCAAAACACAATTGGTGTTGTGGCTCTATTGTAATTGATGTGTTCACTGATCTTGTAGCAAATGAAACTATTGTTGTCCCAACAATTGACATTGCTATTAGAGTTTCTGGTGGATCAGATCTTGAAATGATGGGAGCTACTGCACCGAATATATTTCCTTATTCCCCTGTTGTTCAAACCGAAGGAGTTAGTGGAGACGAAATGGGCGAACGTTCTCAGGAAGATCAAGAAATTCTCAAGCCTATCACTGGTCGTCTTAAAAATTCTTTTCTTACTTCCGCTTTGTTGACAGGTGAATGTGTGACTTCCGTTAAAAATTTTCTTGGTAGACAAGCACTGTATGCGAAAATTGATAATAGTACTACAACTAGTACTATAAAAATTTCTCCATATGATTTTCAGCGACCTTTATCTGCATTGTCTGAAAATATTACTAATTTTGATTTTTTAGATTATTTTTCCTTTATCTATGGATGGTATGCTGGAGGTGTTAATCTTTCAATTTATAATTTAAGTAATACTATAGTTAGGTATTATGAAGTTAGAAGTTTACCTGGCTTGAATTCTTATTATCCTTCTACATTTGAGCGTGCTAGAGCATTGACTACTGCTGAACAAACTAGTTATGATAATACATTGGCACAACTTCCTTTACCGACTCAAGTTGTTAAATCTGATTTAGAAGGTATGGTTCATATCATGGTACCATATTATAATAGAGTTCAAATAACTCCTGCTTTAACTAAGCAACAAACTTTAAATCTAACGGAAGAAGGTTCATATCCAACCCCAATTTTATATGTGAAAGCTGCAAACGTTTTCCCAAATACAAAAATTTATAGAGCAGCAACTGATTCATTTCAATTTTATTATTTATTAGGACCCCCTCAAGTAGTTTTATTATCTGGTTCTGCACAATTAACTCCTTTTATATATCCTGATGTTCTTATGAAACGTCAAAAACAAGCGGTTTGTGATGTAGGGAGCGGTACTTTAAAAGTTTCCCCATTTTTTCAAAATAATCAAATTGATTTTGTAGGTCAACAAACTTTAACTTTAGCTCCTGATACACAATTTTTAACACGTTATCAAACTACAAGTAGTGATCCTTGGTCTTTTATGATTTGTCCAGGTGGTGATACTTATAATTTTACTTTATCTGGTGGAGATATGCGTATTACAAAATCTGGAATTTCTTTATATGCATGGGATTTATTAAATGGTAGTGTATCAATTTTGAACTCAATTGGATCTAGTAGTGCATTTTATCGATTAGTTTCAGTTGATTCATCAAACTCTGAACCAATAAAAAGGTCTACAATTTCTTCTGTAACTCTTTCTTATAATCATTCCAATGCAACAATTCCTGGAATTAATGGTGGTTCAACAATTACATACAATACAGATGTTGTAGTTAATGATGATATTCTTGTTTATAATACAAGCTTAATTATAATTCCTAAAGGTTCTTTTCTTAGAATTAGTATGGATAATACGGCTCTTGCTTGTATATATGGAGGATCTGTATACTATTTTGTTGGATCATTTGGTGATGATATCAAGTATACGGCAGGGCTGTTTCCTAATCCATATGTATTGAATGATCCGATATAAAATGTCCCGTGTTCACGGTTATAATATGAAACATCCTAGCTTCCGGTTATAATAGAAGTAATTTAACGTTAATGATAAAACGTGCCCTTACCTAGTATGTGTGCTTAAAATCATTCAGTAGTTTTCACTGTAATGAAAACAGTTATATAAAGTATAAAAATAAAAGTAATTTTTCAGAAAAAACAATTACTTCAAGTCTAGAATTTTAATATTATTTGTCTTATAAATCTTGTAATTTTTCACGCTTTGTTATTAAATTTTATACCCAACACGCGGG
>Ga0213850_1009941_pt1 | contig 10454 bp, 8 predicted proteins | sample LLC_MetaT_FD_164453 | JGI IMG/M metagenome (GOLD analysis project Ga0213850, IMG submission 164453) | Metatranscriptome of freshwater microbial communities from post-fracked creek in Pennsylvania, United States - LL:C (Metagenome... | ecosystem: Environmental > Aquatic > Freshwater > Creek ...
CCATGAGCACGCTGGCCGAATTCACCTTGCAAACGGCATTTCAGGTGAGTCGCCAGGCCTTGGTGCTGGAATATGGTGAACCCATAGCACCCGACGGCACCCCTGCGCACCTGTGCGTAGTGGGCATGGGCAAGCTCGGCGCCCGCGAACTCAACGTCTCCAGCGACATCGACCTGATTTACCTGTACGACCACGACGGCCAAAGCACGGGCGACGCACAGGGGCGCGGCCACCTGTCAAACCAGGAGTTTTTTGCGCGCCAGGTGCGCGCCATCCAGGCCCTGATCGGCGAGGTGGGCGCGCACGGCTTTGTTTTTCGGGTCGATCTGGCGCTGCGGCCCAACGGCAACTCGGGCCCTGCGGTGTTGTCGCTGGCGGCGTTGGAGGAATACTTTCAAGTGCAGGGGCGCGAGTGGGAGCGCTTTGCCTGGCTGAAAAGCCGCATCGTTGCGCCGCATGCACCCAACCCGCGCTTTGCCGCCAGCCTGCGCGCCATCGTCGTCCCTTTCGTTTTCAGGCGCTATCTGGACTACAACGTTTTTGACGCCTTGCGCGTGTTGCACCGCCAGATCCGCGAGCACGCGGCCAAGCGCAGCGCCGGCCATCCCGAGCGCGGCAACGACGTCAAGCTGTCACGCGGCGGCATACGCGAAATCGAATTCACCGTGCAGCTGCTGCAGGTGGTGCGTGGCGGCCAGTACCCCGAGCTGCGCACGCGTCCCACCGTGAGCGCCCTGCAGCGCATCGCCAGCGCCGGACTGATGCCCGCGCACACCGCCGAGCAGCTGGCGCAAGCCTACGTATTCCTGCGCAAGGTCGAGCACCGCATCCAGTATCTGGACGACCAGCAGACGCACGTGCTGCCCACACAGGACGCCGACCTGCTCTGGATCGCCACTTCGCTGGGCTTTGCCGACGCGCGCAGTTTTCTGGGCGCCCTAGACGCGCAACGCGAGCTGGTGGCGCAGGAATTCGACGCTCTGCTGGGAGGCGCGCAGGCGCAGTGCACCAACTGCCAGGGCAAGTCCGGCGCGCTGGAACGCGACCCGGGTGAATCGCTGCTCGACGGCACGCAAGGCGCCTTGCGCGAGCGCCTCGCCAGCTGGCAGACGCATCCCCGCGTGATGGCGCTGCGCGACGCCTCGCGCCTGCGGCTTTCACGTCTGATACGGCGCACGGCGCAATGGGTGGCCGAAGGCAGCGTCAGCGAACTCGCCGCCGTACGTCTGGCCGACTGGATCGAGCCCCTGCTGCGCCGGGAAAGCTATCTGGCGCTGTTGCTCGAACGCCCCAATGTGCACGAACGCCTGCTGCGCCTGCTGGGTGCGGCGCGCTGGCCGGCGCGCTACCTGCTGAAATACCCCGGCGTGATCGACGAGCTCGCCGCCGGCAGCATGCTGGACGAGCGCTTCAACGCCGTGGAGTTCGAGTCCGAGTTGCTGCGCCGGCGCCTGGCGCTGGCCGGCAGCTCCGGCGACGACGACGAAACCCTGCTCAACCTGCTGCGCCGCGCGCACCACGCCGAGGTGTTTCGGACCCTGGCTCGCGACGTCGAAGGCCGGCTGCGCGTCGAGCAGGTGTCGGACGACCTCAGCGCGCTGGCCGAAAGCGTGCTGCGCGTAACGACGTCCTGGTGCTGGGAGCGGCTGCGCAACCGGCACCGCATGGACCACTGCTTTGGCATCATTGCATACGGCAAGCTGGGCGGCATAGAACTCGGCTACGGCAGCGATCTGGACATTGTTTTTGTCTACGAGGACGAGGATGAGCGCGCCTTTGAGGTGTATGGCGCGTTGGTGCGCAAGCTGATCAACTGGCTCACGCTCAAGACGGGCGAGGGTGACCTGTATGAAATCGACACGGCGCTGCGGCCGAACGGCGGCTCGGGCCTGCTGGTGACGCGCATGGGCTCCTACGTCAATTACCAGCAGCAGCGCGGCAGCAACACCGCCTGGACCTGGGAACACCAGGCCATGACGCGCGCGCGCTGGGTGCTGGGCAGCGCCGCCTTGCGCCAGCGTTTTGACGCCGTCCGCGACGCCGTGTTGCGCACGCCGCGCCCGGTTGACGGGCTGGCGCGCGAGATTATCGAGATGCGCGACAAGGTCCGCAGCGCGCACCCGGTGCGCGCCGGATGCTTTGACGTCAAGCACAGCCCGGGCGCCATGGTCGACATCGAGTTTGTGGTTCAGTTTCTGGTGCTGTCGCAGGGCGCTAACCACCCCGAGCTACTGGCCAACGTGGGAAACATCGCGTTGCTGCAGCGCGCCCAGGCCTGCGGCCTGCTGCCCGCGCCGCTGGGCGAACGCGCCGCCCAGGCCTACCGCAGCCTGCGCCAGGTGCAGCACCGCGCCCGCCTGAACGAAGAGAGCACGCAAGTCGACGCGCAGCAGTTGCTTGCCGAGCGCGACGCCGGACTGGCGCTGTGGAACGCGGTCTTCGATCCGGCGTTAGCGCCTGCTACGGCCTAGCGGGCGTCGCCCTGGCTGGCGCGAATGCGCTGCAGCAGCTGCGTGGTCGAGTAGCCGGCGACAAAGGGCAGCGCCAGTGCGCGCCCGCCCCAACTTTGCACCAGCGCCGTCTCGGGCAGCGTGGCCATGTCGTAATCGCCGCCCTTGACCAGAACGTCTGGCCGAATCTGCGCGATCAGCGCTTGCGGCGTGTCTTCGTCAAACCAGGTGACCAGGTCGACAGACTGTTGCGACGCCATCACCATGGCGCGGTCCAGCTCGGCGTTCAGGGGGCGGTCTGCACCCTTGCCCAGACGCCGCACCGAGGCGTCGGTGTTGAGCGCGACGATCAGGCTCGCGCCGAGCGCACGCGCCTGCGCCAGGTAGAGCACGTGGCCGCGGTGCAATACGTCGAAGACACCATTGGTGAATATCCAGGGGCGCGGCAACTGGCGCAGCGCCGGCGACTGCGGGAGCGCGCTGCGCGCGACAATTTTTTGCAGGAATTCGGGATCGGGATAGGACAAATCAGACATAGTGTCATGCTAGCAGCAGCAAAGCTGCTACGCTGCGCGCCGTATGAACCGTATCCCTGTCGCGATCGAAATCATTCCTGTTGGCGAGCCCCTGCCCTTTGACCTGACGGACAGGGACGGCCTGTTGCTGGCGGCGCGCAACTACGTGATTGCCGAGACCGCGGACCTGCACTCGCTGGCCGAAGAGCACGGCGGCCTGTACATGGACGGCAAGGACGCACAGGCCTTGCAGCGCAGCTACGTGGACCGCATGCAAACCATGCTGCGCCAGGACCGCCCTCTGGCCGAAATCGCCAGCACGCGCATCGTCGCCGCGCGCCACCGCAACTTCGACGCGCCGCGCGACCCGGGAATTGACTGGCTGGACCTGCAGGAGCACGCCAACGTGATGCTGCGCGACACCCAGCCCGAGCGTTTCACGCAACGCCTGCTTCACATCCACGACACGCTGAGCGCGCAGTTGCAGCACAACCCCGACGGCGCGCTGTTTGCCCTGATTTACCTCTCGGCCACCGAAACCCGGCACTACAGCGCGACGCACGCCATGCTGGTGAGTGTGATGTGCGCGCTGGCGGCGCGCGATGTCCTGGGCTGGCCCCCGGCGATCGAGTCGGCCTTGCGCAAGGCCGCACTCACCATGAACGTGTCCATGACCGACCTGCAGGACAAGCTCAGCGTGCAGGCGCACGCTCCCGACGCCGCGCAGCGGGCGGCCATAGACAGCCACGCGCAGCGCTCGGTCGACGCGCTGCGCGCGCGTGCGGTCGTGCACCCCCTGTGGCTGGCTGCGGTGCGCGACCACCATGCGCAAAAGCCCGGGCCCCTGCGACCCATGACGCCGGCACAGCGCCTGGCGCGTCTGATTCAGCGCGCCGACCTCTTTTCGGCACGCCTTTCGCCGCGCGCACGGCGCGCACCCATTACGCCCGCAGCCGCCATGCAAGCCTGCTATCTGGACGAGAATCAGCAGCCCGACGAAGCGGGTGCTGCGCTGATCAAGGCCGTAGGCATATACCAGCCTGGCGCCTTCGTGCAGCTCGCCAGCGGAGAAATTGCCGTCGTCGTGCGCCGAGGTGCTGCCGCACTGGCGCCGCGCGTGGCCGTGGTGCGCAACCGCGCCGGGCAGGTCCAGGCCGAACACACGCTGCGCGACACCGCACTGCCGGAGTTCAAGGTACTGGCCAGCGTGCCGCACGCGCGCGTCAAAATCAAGCTGCAACTCGAACGCATGCTGCCGCTGACGCTGCCACCGCCGAGCCCGCGCTTTTTTCCCTGAGCCGGCGTCCGCGCTGCGCTTGGCTGGCCGGCGCCTTCAAAACCCTTAAATGTGTTTAAATACTGTCTGGTCACAAAATTACCGGTCAGTTTAAACACCATGAAAATCGCCATTATTGGCTCTGGCATATCCGGCTTGGCGTGCGCCCATCGCCTGAATCCCCACGCCTCGGTGACGCTGTTCGAAGCTGGCGATTACTTTGGTGGACACACGCACACGGTCGACGTCACCCTGCCGGGGCCGCAAGGCCCGGTGCAACACGGCGTAGACACCGGCTTCCTGGTATTCAATGCGCGCACCTACCCCAAGCTGATCGCCCTCTTTGCCGAGTTGGGCGTGGAAAGCGCCAACTCCGACATGTCTTTTTCTGTCCAGGTCGACGCGGCGCACGGCCGCAGGCAACTCGAATGGAGCGGCAGCTCGCTGAACGGCGTGTTCGCGCAGCGCGCCAACCTTTTCAAGCCGCGCTTTTGGCGCATGCTGCGCGACCTGCTGCGTTTCAACGCCTTGACCCGCCAGATCGCAGCGCTGGGCACGGAATCGACGCTGCAGCTAACGCTGGCCGAATTTCTGCAGGACCACGGTTTCAGTGCCGCCTTTCGCGACGGCTATCTGCTGCCCATGTTGGGGTGCATCTGGAGCTGTCCGACCGACCAAATGCTGGCCTTTCCGGTCGCGACCATGATCCGCTTCTGCCATAACCACGGGCTGCTGCAAATTACCCAGCGCCCGCAATGGATGACGGTTCGCGGCGGCGCTCGCAATTACGTCGAGCGCATCGTCGCGCGCATTGCCGACAAGCGCCTGAACACGCCGGTGCTGCAAGTGCGCCGTGACGCGGGCGGCGCGCTGGTCACGGCCAGCGGCAAGACCGAGCGTTTTGATCAGGTCGTACTGGCGTGCCACAGCGACCAGGCGCTGGCGCTGCTGGGCGATGCGAGCGTCGCCGAACGCGCACTGCTGGGCGCCATCCGCTACCAGCCGAACGAGGCGGTGCTGCACACCGACCGCAGCGTCTTGCCGCAGCGCAAGCGCGCCTGGGCCGCGTGGAATTACGCGCGCGCCGGCGACGACCCGGCGAACGCCCAAGGCGTGTGCCTGCATTATTTGTTGAACCGCCTGCAGCCGCTGCCCTTCCGCGACGAAGTGATCGTGACCCTGAACCCCTTGCGGCCGATCGCGCCACAGCACGTGCTGGGCCGTTTTACTTACAGCCACCCGGTGTTTGACCTGGCGGCGATACGATCGCAAAGCCGACTCCCGGAACTGCAGGGCCAGCACAACACCTGGTATTGCGGCGCCTGGACCGGCTACGGCTTCCATGAGGACGGGCTGGCTTCCGGCCTGGACGTGGCGAAACGCATTCTGGACCAGGGCGCCGCGGGCGCGCTGCTGGCGGCATGAGCGCCGCAGCCAGCGCCGCGCACGCCTTGCTGGGCTTTGGCCAGGTGCGCCACGCCAGGCTGCGCCCGGCACGCAACGTCTTCTCCTATCCCACCTATTTCCTGCTGCTGCCCATGCGCAGCCTGCGGCTCCACGGGCCGGGAGAGCTGGCGCTCAACCGTTTTGCCGCAGTGAGTTTTTACGATACCGACCACGGTGACGGGCGCTCTGCCGAAGCCGGCGGCGCGCTGGGCTGGCTGGAGGAGCAATTGCTGGCGCACGGCGTGCACGGTGTCGACGGCGAAATCTGGCTGCACTGCATGCCGCGCGTTTTCGGCCATACCTTCAAGCCCGTGAGTTTTTGGTATTGCCATGGCGCCGACGGTGCGCTGCGTGCCGTGCTGGTCGAAGTCAACAACACCTTTGGCGAGCGCCATTGTTATGTGCTGGACCCGGCGCAATACGGCGTCGAGGCCTGCGCCGACAAGGTGTTCCACGTTTCGCCCTTTTGCAGCGTGCGCGGGCGTTACCGCTTTCGCTTCCTGCGCGACGCGCGCGGCAAACGCCTGGTAGCGCGCATCGACTACGAAGACGCAGACGGCGCGCTGCTGCAAACCAGCGTGAGCGGCACGCTGGAGCGCGTGGCCGCGCGCAGCCTGCGGCGCGCGGTCTGGCGCTACCCGGCGATGACGCTGGGCGTGGTGCTGCGCATCCACTGGCAGGCGCTGCGCCTGTGGCTCAAGCGCGTCCCGTTTTTTTCCAAGCCGGCGCCGCCGGCCCAGTTCACCACCCGCTGATCTTGTACGCCCACCCATGATGAACGCCAACCCCATGAACCCGCAAGCCGCGCGCGGCGCGTCGCTTCCGGCGGACACGCCGGCATCGGCACGCAGTATTTTTGCCTTGCTGCAGCGCTTGCAAAGCGGCAGCCTGACGGTGGTGCTGCCCGACGGCAGCACGCAGCGATTCGGCGCTGCCGCGCTGCCGCACGCCAGCCTGGTGCTGCACAACTGGAATCCCTGTGCAGCGGCCCTGCGCAGCGGCGATATTGGCTTCGCCGAGGGCTATATCGCCGGTGACTGGAGCACGCCCAACCTGTCCGAACTGCTGCGCGTGCTGCTGCAAAACCGCAACGCCGTCGACAGCGCGCTGTACGGCAGCTGGCTGGGCAGCCTGGTGCATCGCGTGCGCCACTGGCTGAACCGCAATACCAAGGCCAACAGCCAGAAAAACATTCACGCACATTACGACCTGGGCAACGATTTTTACGCGCTCTGGCTGGACCCCGGCATGAACTACTCGTCAGCGCTTTTCGGCTCTGACCGCCAGATGCCGCTGGAGCTGGCGCAAAACGCCAAAATGCGCCGGGCGCTGCAGGCCGCCGGCGTGCGCCCGGGCGACCGCGTCCTGGAAATCGGCTGCGGCTGGGGCGCGCTGGCCGAGATGGCGACGGCAGAATTTGGTGCCCAGGTCACCGGCGTGACGCTCAGCACCGCCCAGCTAGCCTACGCCCAGGAACGCTTGCAAAAGCGCGGTCTGCAATCCAGAGCCGACCTGCGCCTGCAGGACTACCGCGACATCGACGATGGCCCATTCGACGCGATCTGTTCGATTGAAATGTTCGAGGCAGTGGGTCAGGCTTACTGGCCTGCGTACTTTTCGGCCCTGGCACGTCAACTCAAGCCCGGCGGCAGCGCCTGTGTGCAAACCATCGTCATCGCCGACGAGCTGTTCGCGCGCTACATCGCGTCCACTGACTTCATTCAGCAATACATATTCCCGGGCGGCTGTCTGCCGTCGCCGCGCGAGTTTCATCGCGCTGCGCGGGCCGCGGGCCTGGAAGTGGTGCAGTCGCACGCGTTTGGACTGGATTACGCCGAAACGCTGCGACGCTGGCGCCAGGCCTTTTTGGCGCAGCACGATGCGGTACGCGCGCTCGGCTTCCCGCCGCAATTTCTGCGTACCTGGGAGTTCTACCTGGCGTACTGCGAGGCGGCGTTCGAAGAGAGAAACACCGATGTCATCCAATACACCCTGCGAAGGCTCCCATGAAACGCACCCTGTTGTCCGCGCTGCACTGCAGCGCCGCTTGCCTCGCGCTGCTTTTGTGCGGCTGCGGTGCGCAAAGTCTGGCACCTTACGCAGACCAGAAGCCGGCACTCGACCTGCGCGCATATTTCAATGGCACGCTGGACGCGTACGGCCTGTTCACTGACCGATCGGGCCAGGTTGTCAAACGCTTTGAAGTGCTGCTCGCCTGCCACTGGGAAGGCAACGAAGGAACGCTGGACGAAAGCTTTCGCTACGCCGACGGCACGACGCAAAAACGTGTCTGGCACCTGACACGCCGGGACGACAAGCATTACCTGGGGCGCGCCGACGACGTTGACGGCGTGGCCCTGGGCGAACTCAGCGGCAATACCCTGCACTGGAATTACAGCCTGCTGCTACCGGTTGACGGCAGCATTTACCGCGTGCAATTTGACGACTGGATGTATTTGATGAACGACAAGGTCATGCTCAACAAGGCCAGTATGTCGAAGTGGGGCGTGCACCTGGGCGACGTGACCCTGTCATTTGCCAAGCACTAGGCATGGCGCTGTTTTCACCCCTCAATCCGCGCCTGACCGATTGGCGCGGCAAGACCGTCTGGATCGTCGGCGCCAGCAGCGGCATAGGGCGCGCGACTGCGGCGGCGCTGCACGCGCGTGGCGCGCGCGTCGTCGTCTCGGGCCGCGGACTGGACGCGCTGCAGGCGTTCACGCAGGCGCATCCCGGCGCCGTCGCGCTGCCCTTGGACGTCACGGATGGCGCCGCAGTGGCAGACGCGGCACGCGCGGTACTGGCGCTGGGCCCGCTGGACTGCGTGCTGTACTGCGCCGGGCATTACCAGGCCATGCGCGGCTTCGCGCTGGATCTGGAGCAGATGCAACGCCATCTGGACGTGAACTACCGGGGCGCTTTGTACCTGCTCGCCGCCCTGGTTCCGGCAATGCTTGGCCAGGGCAGCGGACACATCAGTCTGGTGGGCAGTGTCGCAGGCTACCGCGGACTTCCCAACAGCCTCGCATACGGCCCGACCAAGGCCGCGCTGATCAACCTGGCCGAGTCGCTGTATCTGGATTTACGCCCCCGCGGAATCGGGGTCTCGCTGATCAGCCCGGGTTTTGTGGCGACGCCCCTGACCGCCGGCAATACCTTCGCCATGCCCGCGCTGATCACGCCGGAACAAGCCGCACAAGCCATTCTCCAAGGCTGGTCGCAGGGGCGCTTTGAACTGCACTTCCCGCGGCGCTTCACCCTCGCCATGCAGGCCTTGCGCCTGCTGCCCAACCGCGTCTACTTCCAACTGCTAAAACGCGTGGCCGCATGACAAACCACCCCCGCGACGACCGCGTGGAATCACGCACCCTGCAGTCCGCAGTGGACAGGGCAGTGAAATATTTTGAAACAATTACTCCCGATTCAATTGCAGCACTGGGCGAAATCTATTCGGAAAACTGTGCGTTCAAGGACCCTTTCAACGCCGTATCCGGCCTTGCCGCGATCCAGGCGATCTTCTCCCACATGTTTGTGCAGCTGGACCAACCGCGCTTTGTCGTGCGCGAGCGCGTGCTGCAGGGCGATCAGGCATTCCTGACCTGGGAGTTTCATTTTTACTTTCGCCGCTTCCAGCGCGGCCAGGCGCAATGCATTCTGGGCGCCTCGCACCTGCGCTTCGCCGGTGACGGACGCATCGCGCTGCACCGCGACTATTGGGACGCAGCCGAAGAGTTGTACGAGAAATTGCCGCTGCTGGGCGGCTTGATGCGCGCTCTGAAAGCGCAGGCCAGGGGCTGATCAGGGCTGCGCCGCGCTCTTGCGTGGCGCTCAGGCGCTGTTCAACTGGCTTGGGGGAAACTGGCTGGCCTGGAAGTCGCCGTGGCGACGCGGCTCGCACCAGGCGCGCAGGGTTTGAAAAATATTGCGGCAGCCGCTGCAGCGGTAGGCACCCGTGGCCAGCAAGGCACCGTTGGGCGCGCGCTCAATCAGCCGTTGGTAACTTGTTGCCCCGCATTTGCAACATTTGTAGGCAGTTTTATATTGGACCATGGCCGAAACTGTAGGCCTGGCAGGCGCCGCTGGCCGCGGCAAAACGTAAGCCTATGTAAATCGGGCCGCGTCAGACCGGAACCGTGTCGGCAAAACTGGGGCGCTGCATCAGCTTGTCCAGCAGCTTCACCAGATTCGGGTGCTCGGCGCGCCAGGGCAGCTGGGGGAAACGGAAATCCAGATAGCCCAGAGCACAGCCGACGGCGATGTCGGCCAGGCTGAGGTGTATGCCAGCGCAAAAGGGCTTTTCGCCCAAGCCTTGGCTCATGGCCTTGAGCGAGTCGTCGACCTTGCGCATTTGCCGGTCAACCCAGGCCTGGCTGCGCTGCGCCTTGGTGCGGCCGGTCCAGATCATTTCCATGCGCGCCAGAATGGACGCGTCCAGTACGCCGTCGGCAAGCGCCTCCCAGGTTTTGATTTCGGCGCGTTCACGGCCCACGGCAGGAATCAGTTTGCCGACGGGCGACAAGGTGTCCAGGTATTCGACGATGACGCGCGAATCAAACAGCGCTTCGGCGCCTTCCATGATCAGCGTCGGGACCTTGCCCAGGGGGTTGGAGCTGGCGATGTTCGTTGCTGCGTCCCACACGTCCTCGACCACAAAAGAGTAGTCGAGTTTTTTCTCAGCCATGACGACGCGCACCTTGCGCACATAGGGACTGGAAAGGGAGCCAATGAGTTTCATGGGATAGACAGAGTTGATCCAGAACGATTCTA
>Ga0213850_1471264_pt1 | contig 10447 bp, 3 predicted proteins | sample LLC_MetaT_FD_164453 | JGI IMG/M metagenome (GOLD analysis project Ga0213850, IMG submission 164453) | Metatranscriptome of freshwater microbial communities from post-fracked creek in Pennsylvania, United States - LL:C (Metagenome... | ecosystem: Environmental > Aquatic > Freshwater > Creek ...
CCGATTACTTTGAAAACAAGGTCCGTCCGATTCTTGCCAATAATTGCTTCGGCTGCCACACCAATTCCGCGATGGGCGGGTTGCGCTTGGACAGCTTGGAGGCGATGAAGAAGGGCGGGAAGCGGGGCGTTGCGGTGGTGCCGGGCGACCCGGAGAACAGCTTGCTGGTGAAATCCATCCGCCAGACGGATGAGAACTTTAAGATGCCTTTGGGCGGCAAGTTGAAGCCTGCCGAAGTAGCCGTGTTGGAAGCCTGGATTAAGGCGGGTGCTGTGTGGCCGAAGTCGGCTGCCGCTCCTGCGACTGCCGCGAAGACGGATGGTGGCAAGTACGTCATCACCAAAGAGATGCGCAACTTCTGGTCGCTCCGTCCGCTGGCGGAGACGAAAGCGCCGGCGGTGAAGGATACGAAGTGGGCGAAGTCGGAAATTGACCGGTTTATTCTCGCCAATCTGGAAAAAGAAGGCTTGCACCCGGTGAAGCCCGCGAGCCGTCGGGATCTGATTCGTCGTGCGTATTTGGATCTGACTGGCATCCCTCCCACGGCGGAAGAGATTACGGCTTTTGAGAATGATAAGTCCGCGGACGCTTTTGCGAAGGTGGTGGATCGTTTGCTGGCGTCGCCTCACTACGGGGAACGTTGGGGCCGGATCTGGCTCGACGTGGCGCGTTTCGGCGAAGATGACTATCGAAGCTTGAATCCGAATCCACGTGGCTATCGGCCTTACCCGAATGCCTATGCTTATCGCGATTGGGTGATCCAGGCCTTCAACGATGACATGCCTTATGACCAGTTTGTGAAGGCGCAGTTGGCGGGCGATCAGATGGACCCGAAGGTTCGCTATAAGATGCTGCCGGCGACCGGTTTTCTGGGTCTTGGTCCGTGGTACTACGACAACGGTTCTTTCGAAGTCACTCGTGCCGATGAGCGGCATGATCGCGTGGACGTTGTTACCCGTGGCTTTCTGGGTATGACGGCCGCTTGCGCGCGCTGCCACGATCACAAGTACGATCCGATTCCGCAGACTGATTACTACGCTTTGGCCGGTGTCTTCTGGAATACGCAGTATGAAGAGTATCCGATGGCTCCGAAGAAGGTTGTGGATGACTTCAAGAAGCTGGAAGAGGATCTGGATAAGAAGCAGAAGATCGCACAGGAAGCCAACCAGGCTGTTTCCGCTGAACTGTCCCGTTCCTATGCTTTCCAGACCGCGAATTACTTGCAGGGTGTGTGGGATGTAACGGCGGCCAAGCCGAAGAAGGAAATGCCGCAGGTTGTGGAACAGCGCAAGCTGGATTACGAGTTACTCGACCGCTGGGTGAAGTACATGGCTAAGCCCACGGATAAGTACAAGAACAAGAACGCCTGGCAGGAGATGGTCAAGAAGGGTACGGCGAGCAACGATGAAGTGAAGAAGGCCGCCGAGAAGTTCCAGGAAGAAGTGATCGCCGTGATGCTCGAGAAGAACGAGATCGACGCGGAGAATAAAGTGATCGCGGCTAAGGATCTGGAAGGCACGAAGCCGAAGAAGCGGACGGATAAGCCGAGTAACTTCGTTTCGAATAAAGATTTCAACCCGGGTTCCGACCTTCGACTGAAGGAACTTCCCGAAGACCAGACCAACTTCTGGAGCGAAATCTTCCTGCGGGAAGTGAAGGATTCCGATGACCCGAACGCGATGCCGGCGGGACGCCAGGGTAATCCCGGCGTGCTGTTATTCCGCGGGTGGGGTTTGGAATCTCGTATCGGTGCCGAGGCGCAAGCGCGGCTGAAGACCGTGCAGACCGACATTGATGAAGCGCGGAAGAAACTGGAACCGTACTATCCCTTCATCCATGGCGTGAAGGATAAGGAACAGATCAGTGAACTGGAATTGGCAATCCGTGGGAACCCCGAGAATTTGGGTCCGAAGGTGCCGCGCCACTTCCTGAGCATGTTCTCCGAAGGCGAGCCCACTCCTTTGACCAAGGGAAGCGGTCGCATGCAGTTGGCCGAAGAGATTGTGAAACAGCCGGTGGCGATGCGAGTGATCGTGAACCGTATTTGGAAGGGTCACTTCGGGACGGGTATCGTTGACACGCCGAGTAACTTCGGTTACGGCGGTGAGCGGCCGACGAATCCAGAACTCCTGGAATATCTGGCGAGTAACTTCAAGAAGAACGGCATGTCGATCAAGAAGTTACAGCGCGAGATTATGCTGAGCTCGGTGTATCAGCTTTCGACCGACATGGATCAGGTTTCCTTCGACAAGGATTCGGGTAACCGGATGTACTGGCGTCAGAATCGCAAGCGTATGGATGCCGAGCAGATTCGGGATTCCGTGCTGTATGTTTCGGGTAACTTAGAGCCGACGATGGGCGGACCTTCGCAGGAACTGACTCCGGCGTTCCATGAGCGCACCGTTTACGGCAAGGTGAGCCGCTACAAGCTGGATGCTTACCTGCAAATCTTCGATTTCCCGAGCCCGTCGATTTCGGCCGAAAAACGCTTCACGACGACCGTTCCTCTGCAGCGCCTGTTCCTGATGAACAGCGACTTCATGCAGATTGAAGCGGAAGAGTTGGCCAAGCGCGTGGCGAATGAGCCGGATAACCGGTCGCGGATTAAGAAGGCTTATCAGTATGCCTATGGGCGGTTGCCGAGTGAAGAAGAGATCGCGATGGGTCTCGAGTATCTGCACACGGAGCCGATGCGGGAATACGAAGAGAACAAGAACAAGCCGCAGGATGATGCGGCAGGTGGGCGTGGTGGACGTCGCCGCGGTGGTCCTGGTGGCGGTGGTCCTCCGTCGGATGGCGCTGCTCCGAAAGATGGTGCTCCGAAGGATGGTGCGCCTAAGGGTGAGAAGGTCATTTCCGAAGGCGGTAAGCCGGTGGATGGGGCAGGGAAACCTGGTTCCGGCGTTGCAGCCAAACCTGAGCCCGTAGTTACTGCTGCGGCGGATGCTCCGGCGGCCGGTGGTGGTGGCGGAATGGGAATGGGCATGATGGGCGGCATGGGTGGTTTCGGCGGCTTTGGCGGCGGCTTCGGTCGCCGTGGCGGCGGTGCTGCTCCGGTGGAAGTGAAGTATGAACCTACGGCTTGGGGCCGGTACGCGAAGATTTTGCTGACCGCTTCTGAATTCACGTTCATCAACTAGGCGAGAGAGAACAGAGACCATGTCATTTCACAAATCACGCAATCCGGTGACGCGCCGGGAAGCTCTTCGGAAGGTCGGAAACGGTTTCGGCATGATGGCCTTTGCCGGCATGCTGGGGCAATCTCTCGCCAAGGCGGGCGGCATCACTTTGCCGGATGGCAGCATGGGCGTGGCGAAGCTCGATTATCCGCAGAAGGTCAAACGGGTGATCTTCCTGTTCATGAACGGCGGTCTTTCGACGATCGACGCGTTTGACCCGAAGCCGGCGCTTGAAAAGTATGATGGTCAGCCGATGCCCGGTGGGTCCATCAAGACGGAGCGACGGACGGGTGAACTGATGAAGTCGCCCTATAAGTTCAAGAAGCATGGGCAATGCGGCATGGATGTTAGCGATATGTGGCCGCATCTCTCAGAGTGCGTGGATGATATCTGCTGGGTTCGTTCCGTCTACACGGAAATCCCGAACCATGAGCCTTCTTGCCTGATGATGAACACCGGTGCGAATCAGGCCGGGCGTCCTTCGATGGGTGCGTGGATGACTTATGGGCTGGGTACCGAAAACACGAACCTGCCGGGTTATGTGGTGCTGTGTCCGGACGTGCCGACTACGGTTGGTCCGCCGCTTTGGAGCAATGGCTTCTTGCCCGCGATCAATCAGGGCACCTTCATCGCCAACAAGGCCAGCACGGGCCGTGGTGGCATGGGGATGGGCATGGAAGATGAAGGCGACATGACCGATATGGACATGCCGGCTGAGAAGGATAAGGACGGTAAGGAGAAGCCGAAGAAGGTTCTCGGTTACGTGAACAATCCTAAGTTCTCTCTGACCGAACAACGTCGGGAACTTGACCTGCTACAGCGGTTGGAAAAGATCCGTCGTGAGAGCTCGGGCACCGATACTCAAGTGGAAGCCGTGATCAAGTCGATGGAAACGGCTTACCGGATGCAGACCGAAGCGCCGGAAGTTTTCGATATCCGCAAGGAATCACAGGCGACGCTGGATCTGTATGGTCCTGGCGATGTGGCCCGTGGTGCTCTGATGGCAGTCCGCATGGCGGAAAAGGGTGTGCGGATGACGCAGCTCTACTATTCCAAAGGCGACCCATGGGATGCGCACGCGGACATCATGGCACATAAGATCAACGCGAAGAATTCCGATCAGGCGTTCGCGGCAGTGATTAAGGACCTCAAGGGCCGCGGTCTTTGGAAGGACACGCTGGTGGTTTGCGGTTCCGAGTTTGGTCGTACGCCGGTGCGTGAAGTGGGCGGCGGCGGTGGTGGCGGCGTGAAGCGTGGGCGCGATCACAATCCGCATGGCTTCACGATGTGGCTGGCAGGTGGCGCGGTGAAGGGCGGCACGATTTACGGTGCTACCGATGACTTCGGCTTCCGCGCGATCGAGAAGCCAGCGCACGTGCACGATATCCACGCGACGATCCTATATCTGATGGGTATAGATCACACCAAGTTAACTTATCGGTACAGCGGTCGCGATTTCCGGCTTACGGATGTGTCAGGCAACGTGTTGCACGAGTTAATTGCCTAAATTCGATTTTCAGTTTGGTAATGGGAAAGTGGAGCGCTTACTAAGCGCGCCATTTTTCTTATCTGTCGTACAAAAGAAATCAATCGGTTTACCGTTGACTTACACGTTCTTTATTTTGTAGCCTTAGACACACTAGGGTTGTCTCAGTTGCAGCACCTTTTCTGCCTTGTTGGCAGTTTATCCTCTGTCCCCACGTCGCGGGACCTTTCCATCAGCTTCACATCTAGATAAGAGGAATACTGCTTTGAAACTTCACGTTGCAGCTGTTGCTGCGGTTGCCTTTTTTGCTTTCCTGTTGCCGCTTTCGGCGCAGAACAGTTCGTTGCAAGGCTTGATCACGGATGACCACGGCGCGGCAGTTCCCGGCGCGGTTGTTTCGATCATTAACCAGGAAACCAAGACGCCCCGTAAGGAGGTGTCCAATGCCACCGGTGGATACAGCTTCGTGCAGGTGCCCCCTGGGCCGTACTCGATTGAAGTACAGAAGCCCGGCTTCAAGACTCACCTTGGGAAGTTGACGCTGCAAGTTAGTTCGCAGGAAACTCTCAACATCAAACTCGACGTCGGCCAGGTAAGTGAATCGATCATGGTGACCGACGAAGTCGCTGCGGTAAATACGCAGAACGCTACGATTGGCAATCCATTCACGGAAACGCAGATTAAGCAACTGCCGCTGCAGACACGCAACATCGTGGATCTGTTAGGCTTGCAATCTGGTGTGGCTCCCACGGGCGAAGTGCTTGGCGCAAGACGCGACCAGAACAACGTGACGTTGGATGGTGTGGATGCCAATGATAACCAGACCGGTGTGAATGCTAGCGGAGTTGGTTTCAATGCGGCATTGCCGGTGCCACTCGATTCAATCCAGGAATTCCGTACTACCACCGCTGGACTTACCGCTGATCAAGGCAGGTCGTCCGGTGGTCAGGTGGCATTGGTGACAAAGAGCGGTTCCAATCAGTATCACGGCACGCTCTATGAGTTCAACCGCAACGCGGGTGCCGAAGCGAATAACTGGTTCAGCAACCGTGCCGGACTTCCCCGTCAGGCGCTGGTCCGGAATCAGTATGGTGCTTCGGCGGGTGGCAGAGTCATCCGCGACCGTATCTTCTTCTTTGCGAACTGGGAAGATCGAAAAGACCGCAGCGCGACTGCTGTTGCCCGCACGGTTCCCTCTGAAACTTTGAAGCAGGGCTTATTCCTGTTCCACTACACGAACGGCAGCAGTGCCATCCAGACGGGTACTTTGAACGCCGCACAGATCAAGCAGGCGGACCCGCTCGGTCTGGGTCCGAACTCTTATATGTTGAAGTACCTGCAGTCTTATCCGGCAGGCAATGATCCTCTTTCCAGCCCGGACGCGGGTTTGAACTTCTCTACGCTTCGTTTCAACGCGCCACAACCGCTGAACAATCGGGTCTATGTCGCGAAGATGGACTTCAACCTGGACCAATCCGGTAAGCACACCGTCTCTGTCCGTGGCACTCTGGCGAACCTGCGCAACACTCTCACTCCGGCAGAACTGCCTGGTCAGGCAGCGGCGCAGAGTTCCATCGACAATTCCCGAGGCATTGCGATTCGTTATACAGCGGTTGTCTCTTCGAGCCAGATCAATAACTTCAACTATGGTCTGACCCGGCTGGGGAACCAGCAGACTGGCACAGCGGATTCTTCCATTTCGTTCTATTTCTCGACGCCGGTGGCTTATCCCCGCGCTCTCACCCGCATTGCTCCCACGCATAACTTCGTGGATGACTACACCTGGACCAAGGACAAGCACACGTTCCAGTTCGGTGCGAACATGCGTATTTCCTCGAACGACCGCACCCAACTCGCAATCTCACCCAGCTACAGCTTCAGCAAGAACACGCTGTTGGGACTAGGTGCTGATATTCAAGCTGATGTGCTCGCCGTGGCGCAGTCTGCCTTGGGTGGCGGCGTGAAGCTAACGGAAACTACCAACGTTACCAATGCGATGGGCGCGCTGCTGGGAATCATCAATTCTTACGGTGCCACCTTCAACTTCAATACCAAGGGCCAAGCAATTCCCTATGGCGCACCGAATGTCCGCGCCTTCGCAACGCAGGAATATGAGGGCTACGCGCAGGATACCTATAAGTTTAAGAAGAACCTCACGCTGACTTATGGTCTGCGGTATGGCATCTCGCGGCCTCCGTATGAATCGAACGGCGTCGAAGTTACAACTAACTACGGTCTTGACAAGTACTTCGCCGATCGCAGTGGCGGTCAGGCACAGGGTATTCCTGCTTATGCCGATCAATCAGCATTGCTTACTTATAACCTTGCTGGCCCGGTGAACGGCAAGCCCGGCTGGTACAAGACGGACTATAAGAACTTCTCTCCCAGGTTCTCCATTGCTTATGCTCCCGAATATGACGGCATGCTCGGCAAGGTCCTTGGCAAGGGCAGTGCATTCCGCGCGGGAGCCAGTATCGCTTATGACCGCTACGGTAACGCGATGGCAACGGCATTCGCAGCGTCGGGTTCTCCAGGGCTTGCGACCGCTGTTGCACAACCTGTCAATACTGACTTCACCACCAGCTTCCGCTACAACGGAGCGGGTTTGCCCGCGCTGGCAGTGCCGTCCTCAAATGGCTTCCCTTATACGCCTCCCGTGATTGTGGGCGGCTTCACTTCGTTCACGGGTGTTTCTCCGGATCTCAAGGCTCCATACGCTTACTTGATGAACGCCACTTACTCACGGCCACTGCCCGGTAAGATGTCCATAGAGGTTGGATATGTGGGTCGCCTCAGCCACCGCGGATTGCTGCTGCAGGATTTCGGGCAGCCGCTCACGGGCTTCAAGGATGTGAAGTCTGGACAGACCTGGACGCAGGCGAGCGGTATCATCCGCGCGCTCTATGACCAGGGCATTACTCCGGCGCAGGTGAAGGCGAATCCGAACCTGATTCCGAAAGTGCCTTTCTTTGAGGATATCTTCCCAGGGGCCGCTAATACTAACTTCAGTGGCAGCGCCTCGGCGAATTACTTCTACACTGTCTACGGTACCTATGCGGGCAGTGATCTGGATGGTCTGAACGCGATGGACCGTGTCCGCCAGTCGAATGGTAGTTGTATCTCCGTCTATGGCTGTAACACCTTCTTCCCCCTGCAGAACGCTGGTTATCAGAGCTATGTCAACGCGGGCAAGGGTGCCTTCCACGGTATGCAGTTAGTGCTGCGTCGCCAGTTCCGCGATGGCTGGGGCTTTGATTTCAACTACACGATGGCCCACTCCATTGACAACGCTTCGGCGGCGGAATCCACGGCTACCGGTTCCGGCGGTACTGTGATTCAGGATTCTTTCAACCCGAATGCATTCCGTGGACCCTCGGACTTCGACATTCGGCATAACGTCACGACGAATTTCGTCTACGCATTGCCGTTTGGCAAAGGCCAGAAGTTCCTGAGTAACATTCCGAAATGGCTGGACTATGTGGTTGGTGGCTGGCAGGTGACTGGGTTGGGTAGTTACCGTACGGGCACTCCGCTGAACCTTTCGAATGCCGGTCTGTATCCGACCAATTACTTGAACTCCGCGATTGCGATCCTGAAACCCGGTGCGACGATGCCGGCCACCGGACTCTACACCAATCAGAATGGACAGCCCGCGCTGTTCTCTACCACCACTGCTGTCAATGCGTTTGAAGGTCAGTATCCCGGCCAGGTGGGCACACGCGGCATCGTGCGTAACATCGGCTTCGTGAACACGGATCTCTCGGCCAGCAAGTTCTTCAAGTTGCCGTGGGAAGGTCACACGATTCAGGTTCGCGCGGAGGCGTTCAATACGCTCAATAACGTGAACTTCACCACACCTGGGACCAGTATTCAGAGCCCCAGCACCTTCGGGCAGTTCACGGCGGCTACTGACCCGCGCGTCATGCAGTTCGCGCTTCGGTATTCGTTCTAAACATCGAGTACGCAATCTCCCAAAGACAAGGGCTGTCGCTTCGGCGGCGGTCCTTTCCTTTTTGGTGTACAGGCGCGGAGCGTCCGCCGTGCGGCTTGTGAAATCGCTCCGTTCACGATAAAGTAAACGGAAACGAAAGGATTCATCCATGGCCTCCCGCCGTACTCTTCTGAAGTCACTCGCCGCCCCTGTCGCGGCCGCCGGATTCCCCACCATCATCCCCGCCTCAGCGCTCGGCCTGCAAGGGACGACTGCTCCCTCGAACCGCGTCGCCCTCGCCACCATTGGTGTGGGCTGGATGGGCGGCGGTCACGTCGATGCTTTTTTGAAGGTGCCTGAAGCCCACTATGTCGCCATCGCCGACCTGGATGATTCCCACGCCGCGGAGAACAAGGCCAAGATCGATAAGAAGTATGGTAACTCGGATTGCTTGGTCTACCGCGCGTTTGAAGAGGTTCTAAGCCGCAAAGATATTGACGCGGTTTCGATCGCAGTACCGGATCACTGGCATGGCATTGTAGCGTTTTGCGCTGCGCGTGCGGGCAAGGATGTGTATTGCGAAAAACCGCTGGCGCATAACTTCACTGAAGGTCACGCGATGGTGCGGGAATCGGAAGCGAAGAAGGTGGTGTGGCAGACGGGATCGTGGCAGAGATCGACCGCGAACTTCCGTCAGGCTGCGGAGTTGGTCCGCAATGGTCGCATCGGGAAGATCCGCCGGATTGAAGTTGGTTTGCCGGGTGGTTGGTCGGATTTCGCCAATACCAAAACCCAGACGCAGATCACTGCGCCGCCGCCGGGCGTGGACTTTAATCGTTGGATCGGACCGGCGCAGGAAGAGCCGTTCATTATGGCCCGGTTCCACAAGAACTGGCGCTGGAATCTGAACACGGGCGGTGGCCAGTTGATGGACTGGGTGGGTCACCACGTGGATATCGCACATTGGGGTATGGATTGGGATAACACCTTCCCGATGACCATTGAGGGCGTGGGCGAATATCCGGCGCGTACGGAGATTTGGAACTCCGCGGGTAAGTATAAGATCACCGCGATGTATCCGGGCAATGTGGAGATGGTGATTGCCGGTGGATATAAGGAGATTGAAGGCGGCACCAAGTGGATTGGTGACGATGGCTGGGTGTGGGTGACGCGCGGTAAGATCGATGCCTCGAATAAGGATTGGGTCAAGCCCGAAGCCGAGACCGGTAAGTTGAAGCTGATGGTTTCTAATAACCATTACGCGCAGTTCATTGGTGCGGTGAAGACGCGGGAGAAGACGCTGACTCCGGCGCGGACGGCGTTCCATTCGGCGTGTCCGGGTTGGTTCGGACAGATCTCGATGCTGACGGGTCGGAAGTTGACTTGGGATGCGCAGAAGATGGTGTTCACGGGCGATGAAGTGGCGACGAAGATGTTGAGCCGGGAACAGCGGTTGCCCTGGCATTTGGCGTAGGCGATTTAGTATTCTTCGTCAATTTCTGGAAGCGGGCACAGTGCGCCTTCACGGCTCTGCTTGCCCGCCTTCCGGAGCACGACAAAGATCGCGAAAAGACCTGTCAGTACGAACGCTCCCGGTCCGAGGAATGATAGGTCGCCAGCCGGGACGCGGACGATTCGCTGTCCATACTTTTCGGCATAGATTCGGACGATCTCGTCCTCTGAGTTTCCCTGCTTGGCAAGCGATTGGATCTCACTGCGAATCTGTTCCGCGATTTCTGATTCGTGAACACCAACGCTTTCGCGCCAGCAGCATGGAGCGAAGAGTCGAAGTTCAGCGCGGCGAACTACCGCGTCGGCCTGCCTCATTTCCGCGCCACGGCTTGGGTTACG
>Ga0213850_1458429_pt1 | contig 10361 bp, 6 predicted proteins | sample LLC_MetaT_FD_164453 | JGI IMG/M metagenome (GOLD analysis project Ga0213850, IMG submission 164453) | Metatranscriptome of freshwater microbial communities from post-fracked creek in Pennsylvania, United States - LL:C (Metagenome... | ecosystem: Environmental > Aquatic > Freshwater > Creek ...
AAGAATTTTAACATTCTTAAGTCAAATACATTTTTATATCATGAATAAAAACGCTTTAAGCGTGTTAATATTAATTGTATTAGCATTTACTGCTAACTCAACCCAATTGCTTGAATAAAACGGAATAAAACTCTCAGCAGCAGAATGGGTTTGGGAATCTTCAAGTTGTTCAACCCATATAAGAGGTGATAAAATATGGAATACTGCCCTTGTTGAAGCATACGTAAATTCAATTATAGGAGATTTAACAGAATGGGAAATAGATATTTTAGACCATGCACCTGAAGGACATATATGTTTTGGTGTGTTCCCAGCTGATTAAATTGATCTTTTAAAGCTACATCCAGACGTTTTCCATCGTGATGAATCTGTTTCTGCTTGTACTGATATGCAATATCCAAACTCTTAAGGATAGGTTTTAAGAGGAGGACATATAGATTTCTAATAAAAAGGAAGGTATAAGCTTGCTTATACAACTGGAAATTTGATCATATTTAACGATGATAAATCATTTTAAGCAAAATTCGATCTAGTATATGATAGAAGCTATATTCCTTATGTTGAAATATTCTATCCATCAAAATTATAAATCCACCCAATTGAACCTGAATACTTCGGAGCAGGAGAAAGTAATCCAACTCTACCAGTTATTTAGAAATGGATATCATATAGTAAAGATTTCGAAGATGATTAAGGTACTTTTTCATTAAACAGCCATAAAAAAAAACTAAATTGGAATATTTATGCTGAAAAAACAGTAAAAGCTGGACTTGAATGGGATGTCAAAGTATTAACTAGTGGAGATAAAGGATTCATTTGTGTAGGAGTTTGGAATAATAAATTACTTAATGTTCTTTAAGAATAAGCTGATGAAAAGATATATGAATAATCTGTAAGTTTATGTACTAACGGATAATATCAAAATACTGTAGTACCAGACTAATATTCTCATATTGGACATTTACCAAGAGGTAATGATGCTGTTGGCTTAACATTTAAAATTAAACTCAACACTGATACTATGGTAATTACATGCTAAGACGGAAATAAACTATTCAAAGCATTTTTCAGAATTGACCCATTATTATAATATAATGCTTATGTTGCATTAAGAAACCCTTCAACTGCATTTGCCTCAGAAGCTAGACTTGGAACAAGTGAAAGTCCTATTTCACCATCTCCTTAAATGAAATGGGTAAGTTCTTCAAAATAAGGTAAAATATCACCAGAAGGAGAGATTAAAGCTGTAGGAAAAGAAATTTTAAATGCTGTTAATGAATATCCTCTTGATGATGGTGTTGGATGGAATTTTTAAATAACTCGTCATACTAATAATGGTTATGTTTGTATTGGTCTTTTACCAGTAAAATCTTTAGAGGATGTAAAAAAAACACCTACTAAATCTCATTAAAAAGAGAGTGTTTCAGTTTGTACTGATAGAAGTTATAACAATCCATTTGGAATCATATAAAAATATTCCCATATTGCTCTTAAAGAAGCTAATAATGAATAATAATATCAACTTATTTATAAAAATAACATGTTATATATTACATGTTAAGCACATAACTTTGCTATTAGATTTGAATACCCAACAACATAAAAATTTGTACCATGGGTAGAAATTCTAGGAGATGGAAATGTAGTAACTTTATAAGAATTTAAAAAAGAAGCAATCATTCCATATAGATTTTAATGGACATCTAAAAATAAAGGAGCAGTAGTTTCTGAAGAGAAAATTGCATCAAAAAAAAATACTAGAGTTGATTCATATGTTCCATAACCATTACCAGATAAAAAATAATGGGAGGTAACAATAGTTAAACACCACAAAACTGGATATGTTTGTTTTGGACTTTATGAATATTAAAGTATTAAAAACTTTGATTATAAAGGAGATACAGGTGATTATTTGAATGATTAACACAGTGTTGTTGCATGTACTAATAGGAAATATATCAATCCTTTTGGAAAATTAGATAGATTAAATTAAATTCCATATTAAGAAAATTCATAAGGAGCAACATTCCATGTGATTTATTTCAATGATTAACTTATAATATAATTAAGAGGAGGAAACTTTAGAATAGTTTTCAATATCAATAATAAAATTTAATATGTTCCTTTTATCGAAGTCTATCATGACTAAGAAATATAAGTTAAATAAATAAACAAAGATGTGAGAGAAAATGAACTTTACCTTATTAATGTTCCAACTGCTATTGATATTAAATGGGTCTGGGTCACAGAATCTAAACACGCTAGCATCAGTGGTACTTCAATAGTAACAGATGGAGGTATCTCTTAAGTTTTTGTCCCAGTTAAATTAGTTGATGATATTACTTGGTTCATTAGAATTACAAAATTAGAACCATTAAGCAGAATTGCATTTGGTGTTTTCTAACTTAAATATATTGATGAATTATATTCTTCAATTCCTTAATTACTTTCTGAAAAACCTTTCACCTCTGTAGTTCGTACTGATAGAAGGTATTTCAATGGAAACCTCGGTATTGAAAAACCTTATGCCATTGCTAAAGATTAAGATAATATTAATAAAATATATAAATTATAATACAAAACTGGTCTACTTACTATTACTGAAGTTAATGGTTAATTCAGCTTGGTATTCCATCTTGATAAAAATGAAAAAGTTATTCCTTATTTAGAATTAACTGGAACAGTAACTTTATGTATTTCTGCAGTTTAAGAAAATGTCCTAAAGGATCCTCATATACCAAATGATGATGACAGAGAGGAAGCTCCCCCTAATTGGGACACTTTATCATAAAACGTTAAAATAAAATTAGATGAATATGAAAATAGTGTCATTGAATCAAAAGGAACAAAGATTGCAGTAGATGCATTTTTCAATAATATTTTAGAAGAAATTACTCATTGGTCTATAAGAATAATTAACCATTAACATGATGGTGGATATGTCTGTTTCGGACTTTATAAATATAAAGAAGTTTTAACATTGATTGATAATGATGTAAAAGTACATTTAGATAGTATAAGTGCATGTACCGATAACACTTTCTATAATGGATATAACCATTAATATTTCAAAAACGTTGATATCCCTCTATATTAAGAAAATGATGGATCAACATTTTATTTCACTTATACTAAATCAAATCTTAAAATCAGTAATGTAAGATCTGGAGGTATTTTTACTGTTAATTTCCCAATTAACCCTGTAATTGAATACGTTCCATTTATTGAATTTAGTGGTCTTAACAAAGTTGTTGCCTCATACCCAGTTATTTAATAATTAATGCCAAATGTTCCATAATTAAAGAGTCACACTTGGATCACTCCAGCACCTAGAGCTACTTGTGTAAATACCCCAAATGCTGAAAATCTTCCAGTTCTATTCTCATTCTCAAAAACAAAGAATTGTTAATTTTATGTACCAAATGTATTGAAATATGGTTCATTCTGGAGAGTTAGAATAAGAAAACATGCAAGAGAATAATACGTTTGTTGGGGTCTATATAGAAAAGATAGACTTTATGATCTATTTTCCCATTAAGCCTAATATAAAAATATGATTGGTATTTGTAGTGATGGTGATATATATAACAGCTATAATGGAGTTTATGAAGTTACTGGAGATTTCAGAACTTTCTAAGACGGTATGAACTTCTGGTGGCATTAACTTTATGATGGAAAATATTTCACAATATCAGATCATGAAGGATTTGAACTTAAATTCGAAGTTAGTGAATAAGTAAATTATGTTGCATTTGTTGAAGAAATAGGTATTGAAATTACTGAAGCTACAAACCCAGAAGTACCTCCTATTGAATAAATTACAGCAATTCCAGGAATCAAAGAAATAAAATAATAAGAAGCTTTAAAGGCAGCTCAAAGAAGAAGAAAAGCAATTTTAAGATCAGGAGGTTCTTCTAGAACTGATATTCAAGAATAAAAATTCAAACCACCCAGAAGACACCATTATCCAGCAGTTCCTAAAATATTACCAGAAGGATGGGAAGAACATTATATTGTTGTTGATAAGCATTGGGAAGATGGAAGCTGGTTCAAGAAATATAGACATGTTATCCATGTCCCAAGATACTTGAGTACTGATGTATGCCATGAAGAAATTGATGAAAAAATAGTAGAAAAAGGAGTTTCTATTCCTAATGAGGAAAAAAAATAATTACCTGCAGCAGTTAAAAAACCATAAACTGAACCTACACCTGCAATTTTCTAAAAAGATAAAAAAGGAAAACTAAGAGAAGTGATTAAACCAAAAAAGCATCATTAAAAAGTTGGTGGATATCTTAAAGGATAACCTCAAAGTGCTACATTAGATATTAAACCTGATGTTGATCATTTATTCAATTCTAATGATAGTAATGATGAAGTAGTTCACACTTTAGACCCATATGGTCTTTTCCCTCATGATGATAACTATGTCCCAGGATAAGGAATATCCACAACTGGAACAGCAAAATCAGAGGACTTTAATTCATTTGGAACATCAAATTAAAATACAAATTCTGTGACATAAGGTGGATCTTAAAATACAAATTCAAATTAAAGTTCCGGTTCTGTGACTTAAGGTGGATCATAAAATACAAATTCAAATTCCTTAGATGGAAATGGAGCAACAGGAACAACAACTAGTGGATCATTAGATGGACTTGCTGCCACAGGTACAACTAATACATCAAGTTAAAAAGATGGATTCTCATTACCCTAAGGATCTAGTTAAAGCTTATAAGGAGGATTACCATAAGGTTCTAGTCCAGATCAAGTCGGAAACCCAACAGGTTAAAATACTAATGTATCAGGAAATCCTACCGGCAGTAATGGTGCATTTGGAAATCCAACTGGCGATAGCGGTGTTGTAGGAAATCCTACTGGAAATAATGTAGTAGTTGGAACACCTTCAGGTGATAGTAGCGTAGTTGGAAGTCCTTCTGGAAATGGTGATACAGATTATGATTATCCAACTGAAGATGATGATAATTAGGGATAAAATGGAGTTAATTCTGTAAGAGGTAAATAATCTGGAGGTAAGAAATCTACTCCTGCATAAAGCCATAACGAAATTGAATATGATGTAATAAGAACATCAAGATAAGTATGTATGCCAAGATCAGAATGGATAAAATAATAACATTAAGGTAGTAATAGATATCTTAAGAGCATTAAAAAAATCTATACTTATAATAGTAGTTGGTCTTCATTCCATTATGAAGGAGAAGGTGAAGGAGAAGGGGAAGGAGAATCTGGCTCTGGTGAATAAGGAGAAGGAGAATATAAACTCGTCTATGAATATGGAGAAGGTGAAGCAGAAGATTTTGGAGAAGAAGAAGGAGAAGAATTAGGAGATGACTTCATCTATTATACATATGAATCAGGAGAAGGAGAAAGAGGAGAAGAAAGTTTCGAATCTTTTGGAGAATCAGAAGGTGAATACTCAGTTGAATTATATGGAGGTGAAGGAGAAGGAGAAGATAGAGATTGGTGGGTAGCTACTTATGGAACTGATGAAACCGGATTTGTTGATCGTACTGATTTAGATAATGAAATCTTATATAATACTGATCCTAAGAAGACCCATATCTATTATTTCACTAGACATCTCATTCCAGTAAATGAATGGACACTCAAAATTAGAAAACATGATCCAACATGTCCAGTTTGTATCGGTATATATAGATATGACGATTTGAAAGAACTTGAATACTCAAAGGAATCTGTTAAAAAGAATAGTGTTAGTATGTGTACTGATTAAGTTTATTTCAATTCATAAAACTCTACTAATACAGTAAATAAAAACGAAGAAATTCCACTTTTAGATTTGAATGAAGGAGTCACTTTCTAAGTTTTGTATTATGGATCATATTTAGAAATTAACAACGTAATATCTGGAAAGACATATACTGCAACTTTCCCAGTTATTCCATTTGAAAAATATCTTGCATATGTAGAAACTTGTGGTGAAGCTACACTAGAAGCCAGTAGACCAAGTGTTTTCAATTTGAAATAATGTTCTAAAGTATAATACCCTGTTTATGGTGAAAATACTCATTGGATTTCTGCAAGTTTACCAGCTCATATTGTTGATGAAATTGATAATGTTAGTGATATTTTGAGTACAAGTCCAAATGTACCAGTTGAATCATGGATTCCTCTTAGACTTAAGCCAATTTCTTAATGGACAGTCACTATAATTGATCATGGACCAAACAAATACACTTGTTTCGGTATTTACTAATTCCTTAAACTTGGAGAATTATAAGATTCTAATACCCACTATAGAGAGTCCATAAGTGCCTGTACAGATGGAAACTTATACAATGCTTACAATTAATAATACACTTGTCAAGGTAAAATACCTATTCAATAGGATAGTATTGGTATAACTTTCCACCTTACATATATGTTAGATAGATTAGTAATTGGATAAGTAGGAGGAACATTCTAATGTGAATATCAAACTAATATAGATACTTTCTATGCTCCATGGATTGAAATCAACGGTATGCACGCAGTTACCGCAACTCACCCAATGTATGTTGGAAACCCAACTTAAAATCCATTTAGAAAAGATGATATTGAAACAAAAGGAAAGACAGGAAAGAAAGGAACACTCAGACCATATTTGATTCCAACAAATGTTGATCCCAAGAGTTGGATTTGGGAAACTCACTCTAAATTTGGAAATGTATAGGGTTCTAATGTAATTATAAATGCTGGAGATGAGGAAACAGCAGTTGAAGCCTTTGTTAATGTAAAATTAAATGGAAACATTATTTAATGGGATGTTACAATCAATCATCATGCTGTTAAAAATGGATGGATATGTCTCGGTATTTTATCTCTTGATGATGAAGATTTATTAATTGATGATCCTAATAATGTACATTTCACAAGAATTATCGGAGCTTGTACTGATGGATATAATGGAAATCCATATGGTGAATATAAAGCCAACTAAATGAGATTTGGTTATGAAAATGAAGGAATTACTTATAGACTAACATATACCAAATAATAATTAACAATTGATGAATTAGGTGGTAAATTCCATGCTGAATATTATTTATCTCAAGATCTTGACTATATCCCATACATTGAAATGTGGTATACTTCAGAAGTTTAAATCAGCAACTAATCAATTTAATATACATAATAAGATTAATCAGTAGTATTACCAGAATCAATTCCCACTCATTGGAATTGGGTCTCATCATCTAAACACGCCAGAATTAGCGGAAATGGAGTTATTAGTTCTCTCACTAATGATAAACCAATCAATCTCTTTGTATAATAATAATTAACTGATAAAACACATTGGAAAATTAAATTCGATAAACATTAAAATATTGGATGGGTATGTTTCGGAGTTTTCGAATTTGATATTATTGACAGTTTAGTTATTTATAAAGATATAAGTCATTTCAAAACAAGTTCAGTCGCATGTACTGATGGATCATTTAACAATCCAAGTGGTGAAATTACTAGATAAGGAGAAATGCCATTTAGAAAGAACGCTGAAGGATCTACAATTTCTATTGTATATAACAAAGGTAAACTTGATGTAACAGATGGTGGACATTTCAGAGCTGTATTTGACTTAGATGAAAATATTAAGTATGTACCATATGTTGAAATCAACATGATCTAAGAAGTTACAATTACATCAGCTCCCGAAGCAGCTGCTGAAGTTACTAGAAGACATCCACTTGAAAAAATAGTTGGAGAAAGACCAGCAGTTTTATAAGATCCAAATGCTTATACATCTTAAAATGATGTCACTGAAACAAGAAATGTCAGAGAAAATCAACCATAATACACTCCATAAAGATCTGCTAAATATGTAACATCAAGCTAGAGTGTTAGTAGTTAAGTTATTGCTGATAATGAAGCAAATGAATAATAATAAGGAGTTAAAGTAAGACCACCACATCATGAAGATCCAACCTAATCTAGAGATCCACCTGATGCTTCTTTAAGATATTGGGTAAGCAAGAGTGTTGAACTTGTTTTAGATGATGGAGTAGATGATTCAGTACATTCTAAGAATAAAGTCTTAGGAGTTGGAGAAGGAGAAAAACCAGCTATTAAATCATCCAAAAAAGATAGAAAAGAACCAACCTCAAGTGATTTAAATAATCCATTAGGTGAATAATTAAGAGAAAGAAGTGGTGAAGTCGTTAACAACTTTGGTGAAAATTCAGGACTTGTAAATAAACCGTTTAAGGTCTTTGGAGTATCTGAAGATCCTACTGAACCAAATGATGTTAAAGTATGGAGATGGACTTCTGTTTCAGAACCCATATAAGTTACAGATTATGATATAATTAATCCAACAGATCAAGCTGTTGCTGACGCTGTAGTTAATGTTAATCTATAACCAGGAAATATTTGGTAACTTAAACTCACTAAATTGAGCAGAGACTCAGTTGCATGTTTTGGTGTTTATCCAAGATTAAGAGTTAAAGAATTAAAGAGAGATAATTACCACTATAAATAAGGATTTGTTGTATGTACAAATGGATAAATTGTAAGCACAGTTGGAAGAGCTCTCCAAAAAGGAACTTTGACATTAGGAAAAGAAAATGTTGGAAATAACTATTACTTCAAATACGGAAAAGGATAACTCTATATTAAGGATGATAAAGATTTCTAAATTACAATTGCCTTAAGAGAAGAAGAATTCTACTTACCATTTGTTGAATTATATAATGTTGGTGTTGTTCATGCTACTCCATTTGTTGATGACTTCATTGCATAATATTGCGGTGATACTGAGTAAGCACCTGCACCATAACCAGAACCAGTACCTGAAGTCTAAGAATAACTTCCTGAAGTTCTTCCTGAAGAACCATAACCAGAATCAGTTGAAGAAGAATGTTCAAGAGATCCAGATAACAATATTGAGGATTTACCAAGAGACCATGAATTATATTGGGAATGGACAAGTAAATCTACTCATAATATTATAAATGGAGGAGAACTTTAATGTAATACAGATTATGAATACGTATAAGCTTATTGCGAAAGAAAAATATAACCTGGAGCCTCTTGGAAAGTCTTTATTCCTAATCATAGCTCTAATGGATGGATATGTTTCGGTCTATACGCAAGAAATAAACTCAATGATGTATTGAAAAGCCCCAACTAAGGATTAGCAGCTAATTCAGCTTCAGCCTGTACACACTCCACATACTACAATGCTTTCGGAACTATTACAAGATTTGGAGTTATTCCTTCAAGAACACCTGATAAGATATACACTCTCACATATACAGGAGAAACATTAGAAATCATCAATATGCACGGAACCTTCAAGGCTAGTTATTAACTTGACAGCTCATTATCTTATGTACCTTGGGTTGAAATCCATTACGCCTAATTAACACTTGTTGTTCCAGTAAACCCAGGATATAAATCTTTAGACTAATAATTACCACTTAATCCTTCTGACTGGATATGGGAATCTCCTAGTCCAAATGCTTAGGTCGATAATGATTTAGATTAAGTTGAAAACACTAGTACCGATCATACTATAACTGCTTATGTTCCAAATATTTTAACTCCTGGAACAAACTGGAGAGTAACTCTTAAAGAAGTCACCTAAGGTGAAGCCTGGATATGTTTCGGAGTTTTCGAAGCTGTTACAGTTTACTCTTTATCTTAATATCCAGTAAGCTCTCACTTCGTAGGTGGAGTTACATCATGTTCAGATTCTAGCTATTTCGATCCATTTGGATAACTTGAGAAATAAGGAGCTGTTTTGAATTAATAAGGTTTAGTATATATTTTGACTTATTATCCAGATAAACTTATATATAGATCTGATGATGGATAATTCTAAGCCATTTTCCCATTAGAACCAGCTCATTTATATGTACCATTTGTAGAAATATATAATAAAGGAGTTGTTTAATTCACTGCTGCTCCAAGAGGACATGTCGGAAGAGCCTTAGATGATGCATGCATAACTATATATAGTGAATGTGGATATACTGGTGAAAGAGAAAAGATATGTGATTAAAATACTAGCTTCAAATTTGATTATGAAGTTAAATCAGTATTCGTTCCTAAAGGAAAACATATTACTTTGGTAGGACTATAATGCTTTAATGGATTGACAGCCACTTTCAGTTAATCTGTTGAATGTTTAGAACCAAAGGACGATTAGGAAGATGATGATGAGGATTATACAGAATTAATTAAGAAAGGTATTTAATTATTTAGAGGAGAATAAGAAGTCGATAATAAATCATATAAGGCCTTCATGGAAGAAAAGGTTAATATGAGAAGATCTCATCTAAGGAGCAATCCAACTATAAATTCTATAAAACCAAGTCTAAGAAGAAGAAAATGAA
>Ga0213850_1250049_pt1 | contig 10355 bp, 6 predicted proteins | sample LLC_MetaT_FD_164453 | JGI IMG/M metagenome (GOLD analysis project Ga0213850, IMG submission 164453) | Metatranscriptome of freshwater microbial communities from post-fracked creek in Pennsylvania, United States - LL:C (Metagenome... | ecosystem: Environmental > Aquatic > Freshwater > Creek ...
ATTTTTGTTAATCATTATCAACATACTAGCATTATCAATAAAGCTATAATGCTAACCAAACTGTATCCTTTGGTTTAGGTCACTACTGGTATCTTAGTTACTGATAGCGAGAATGTTGAAGGATTAGAGATTGTACAACCTGTTGATAAAGAGTTCGTAGTTCCTGTAACGATTCCAATTGTTGCTGAGGTACCTCCTGTTGAAGTTGCTGAAACATCAATCGAAGTACAAGCTGCTTAGAAACCAGCAACTAAAGCATTTTCAACAGTCACTGTCACAGGGGTAGCGAAGGTAGTAATTTATTTCCATTGATCTGTTAATACAATTACAGTTAGAACGTTTGTAGAAATCATAGTAGCTGCGTTAGTCCATGAGTTGAAGTTAACACTTGAGCTACTAATCACACCGACTATAATTCCTGATGGAGCAGGAGTTAAAGTGGGTAAATTAGCTTTAGTAAGGGATAAAGTAACTTTACCATTGTTCAAAGAGAACTACATGGCTTCATTAGCATTATAAGTCACGTATTAGGCTGAGAACCAGTTATTTTGATCTGATTCTGTGCTTTCAGTAGTCTTCATTCCTGATACAGCTTTACATTATTATAGATCTTGATTGAGTAAAGAATTGAATGAAGCTAATTAAGTTGCAACAGAAAGAATTCTATTTGAATCATCAGCCATCATTCTACTTGAAGTAGAGAATTAAGGATCACTATTGTAGATATTAATGAGATTCTAGCATTATTAGATATAACTGAGCTATTTAAGAGAGAACGAAGTTGTATCTGTGATATTAAATCCATTCACAATTGAGCTTAATGCTAATCGAGTCTTATAATCTTAGACAAATGTTCGAGTGAAACAAACTGAAGTCATTATGGGGAATAACTATGAGTTTGTCATTTTAGAAGCGAAAGTATTTGCCATTCCGATATCACCTCTAACAATAGCCATGATAGCGTTATAATTAGCTTAAGAAAGGGAACAATCAGATCCGTAGCCTGAAGTGGCTGTTGCTTGGCAAACTGAGCATTTAAGAACTTATGAGTTAGCGATTGTGCTTGGATTCAATGAATTAATGCATTCTAGTGCTTCGCTTCCTAATAAATTTTATCCATAAGTTCCTGCATTAATAGAGAACAAAACAGCTGAAGTATAGAACCAATTGATACTACTAAATGAAGATGATGAAGGAATCAAAGCACTTGTATCAGTCAAAGGATTATATATTAAATTAGGAGTGACTTTGATTTTGAAAGTGGAAGAGAAAGTAATAGCTTACTAGTAAATAGCTTTGAATTTGACATCAAATGTCTATTAAGTAGTGACTAATGGCATGATTCTACTAATTGGAGTACCAGGTACTAATTTATCAGTGTAAATAATTCTTTTCAAATTATCTTTGACTTCAACAACAAATGTCCAATATTAATTAGCGTTAGGGAAATAAAGATTCCAATTCGATGTTAAAATAACAAAGTTAGTTGCCATGCTTTCTCCTGTTGTGGGAGTGACTCCATATGATGTTGAGGGGACACCTGCATCTTCTAATTTAAATGCAATAGGCTTGACAACATTGAATGTAATAGTATTTGAATAAGTTTCTGTATTATAAGTAGCTGAGAATTTAACAGTGTATTAGAACAACGATAATTAAGTAGAAGGAATATTTAATTTAAATCCAGTGGTTACTACTGATGAAGTGAATAGTTTAGCACAATCTGCAGAGCTATTTGGATCTTGATTGACAACACCGTTTGATCCAATTAAACCAACTGAAACACAAGTCCATTGAATTCCTGTTACTTGAGCAGCAGGAGCATTTTCTAATGATCCTTCTAAGAGTAAAGGTAATGAACTTACTTGTTATTTGTTAATTATGGATAGTCCGTTGATGTAGACGAAAGGACTCTTGGGTTTAGTGCAAACACCGTTTACTACTTAGGTACCTGAAGGACAAGTGGTGGAAGGATAGCAAACATTGAAATTTTCTTCACTGTTGAATGTTACGATTGATCCAGCAGCACAAACTGCGGGGCTTCCACAAGGCTTGGAGCAAGCTGAGCATTTACCGTTGGATAAAAGAGTACCAGCTGGGCAAGTGGTGGCACAAATTTAAGGACCATAAGAGACAACTAAGTAAGCAGCTGGAGCAGTTTGACAAGTTATGCAAGTTGATGAACTTGAACAAGAAGTACAATATTATGGGCATTGTGAACATGTGCTATTTGAATAGTTCTTATAGTAGCCTAAATTACATTTTACGCAATTCTAAAATGTGTTATCTGTTCCGTATAAGCAGTTCTATAAACAAGGCTAGCAAATTGTGTTGCCTGAGGTACTCTAAACTTAGTATTATCCAGTCTAACAATTAGGATTATTTGTAGTTTTCCATACTGAAGGAGCTAAACAAACATTACCAGCTACACTGTAGACTTATGTGCTATCAGTACAAATACATTAACCTCCAGCATAATCAAGAGAGGCACCGACGGGACAACTGAGAGTGACACACGATGAGGAAGTAGTTGAGTAGGTATATCCATTCAAACATACAATACAAGCAGTTGAAGAATTACAAGACTAACAATTAGCCATACAATTACTACATTATGAAGCTGAGCTATTATAGAATTATTATAATGAGCATTGAACAGTACAAATATTATTAGCAAGTACATATCCTGTTTGACAAGCTGAACAAGTTTTATTTTACTAACTGCAATTAGAGCAGAATAATGGGCAGACCCAATAGTAACAATAATATTGATTAGGAGTGAAACTAGTATCAGTGACTACGACATATCCATTTGTGCATGCTAAGTTTTAGTTAGTACTATCACAAATGTAAGTTGATGAATTGTATGTATAGCCATTTGAACAACTTGTACAATAGATTGAAACATAAGGAAGACTGTTATTGTAATTCTAGCAAGTTGCGCAGCCATCAGGACAAGGAGTACAAGTAAACACATTTGTGGAAGTTGTCACACCATTATTTGTAGTTTAGTTAATTGAATATTGTAAATATTAGCCATTAGTGCAACTTTGTACACATTATTATTCAGTAAATGCTAAGGTATATCCAGTTTCACAAGAGAAACATTCTCCTTCAACACAAGTTTGACATTTACTATATAAAACTGAACATCCATTTACTACACATTTAAGAGTAGTTAAATTAATATAGCTGCTTCCTGTGCATGGAGTAGATAGAACACAATCAGGGCCAATAGGAGTTCCTTTAGAACAAATATTACAAGTTTAAGTACTTGGATCATTATAAGGACTGGTGACGCTACAAGAAGTACAATTTGAATTCAAACAAGACTCACAATATCCTTATCCACTCTTAATCATAAACATTTATCCAGAAGGACAAGTTAAATTAACTGCGCATTACCAAGGAGTATTAGTCAAAATAGGAGCTAATGGATAGAAACCTACTTTACAAGATAAAACACCGATGATTTAATTCTTTTCATCATAGAAACAACTAGATGCGTTGGTAACACTTGAGCATGATAAACATATTTTCTTAGCTGTTGAATAAACATAATTAGTTGCGCATTGACATACTCCATTAATATTTGATAAACTATATGGACAGTAGCAAGTATTATATTATGCTAATAAAATAGCTTTATTTGGACAAGGATTACAAGTGAATCCATATTCATTCCAAGTATATCCAGATGCACAAACACAGGCAGTACCACTTGAATTAGCAGTGCTGTTTGGTGGACAGTTCTAGCAAAGATTAGCGAGGAAAATCTAGGTTGATGTACAAGTGACACATTGATTGGTTAATGCGAGATAATAAGTATTTGCTGCTGAACAAACACAATTAGATCCTGAGGAATTTGAGTTCTATGGACAAACAACACAAATTCCTTCTATTAAAGCTTCAGTTGCTAGAGAGCATTAAGAACAAGTTTCAGATTCAGGCACCCAAGTCATTTAAATACCAGTTTTCGTATTGAATGAACAAACACATTCAGTTTATTGTCTATTAGTCAATGATCCTGAAGGACAAGTGTAAGGCTAGTGATTATAAATGATCTAACTACTATTTAAATTATAACAATATTTATTAACTGGATCAAAAACTGCGGAAGTAGAAGTACAAATACAAGTTTCATTACTTGAATTAGCCTAAGATGAAGTAGGACAATTATAGAATGCACAAATGCCAGATCCATCATTATTACAATAATAGAATTAATTATTGCTAGCAGGTGAGCATTTATTTGTTAATGAGATCCAATATTAGTTGGTTTCAACACAGAAACATTATCTGAAATAAGGAATAGGGATAGAATTAGTAGGACATACAATACATTATCCTTCATTTGTTAAAATTGATGTTGACTGACTGCAACTATAGCTTGTTTTTTTGAAATTAGAGTATTATTATGAGAAATCTAGAACTGTGCTTCCACTTACTACTTTAGTGGGTAAACAAGTGTTAAAGAATGGAGAGATTTATGCAGTTGATCCGCATGGAATACATACTTTAGTATTAGTAGTGCTCAAACTGAAATATCCATTGGCACAAGAAGTACAATTACCTTAGAAATTACTAGGACAAACACAGGTATTGAAAATCGAAGCTACTGTATTTGCAGGGCAACTTTCGCATAGTGCTTTAGCTTCATTATAATACTATCCTGAGGTACATGAACTACAAGTATTAGTAGATGGTAAATAAGGTTGTTTATTAATACAAATACAACCGTTAGTGGTTGGTACTGAGCTTGTGGGGCAAGTCACACAAGTGTTTGTAGATGTGTTCCAGAATTATCCAGTTGTGCATTGAATACAAGTGTTGTTAGAAGTGTTCCAATAAAATTGAGCTTATGTGCACACACATCCAGTGTTGGTGGTGTTGGCGACTGATTGAGTTATGCAAGATTCAGTTATTCCAGTTGAGTTAATGTATTAAGTTGAGGATAATATTACACAAGTGTTTGTGAGCTTGTTGAGGTAAGTAGGGGAAGCGCAGACACAAGCTTGTAAAGAATTGTTGTATGTGGATCCAGATGGGCAAGTCTCACATTTATCATAGTTGTAGTTGAAGTATTGTTGAACACAAGTTATGCATGTATTTGAAGATTTTTGATAATATCCAGTTGAACATTAGCAAGTAGTTGGGTCAGTTAAAGAAATTGCTCCGACTCCTGAGGTTAAATTAGGACAGGCTAAACAGGAGATTACACCGTTCTTTTTGCTTAATATCTATGATGATGAACAGCTGCTTTCACATTTATTTGTAACAGTGATAGTGATTACGTTGTTATTAGTTGTTGTTGCGTAAGAATAATACCATGATTTAGTAGCAACCGAACAAACACATCCGAGTCCGTTAGTTGAGGTAGTAATATTTGGATCTGTGCTATCACAGACTTAGCAAGTCATAGTTTTTGAATCAAAATAATTTTTAGGACTACAAGTTCCACATGTCAAAGTTCCTTAGACATAACTAGCCATTTCAGCAGTGTTATTACATTCACAAACATTGAGTTTTAATGTAGAATTAGTAGGACATGGAACACAGATATTATTGATGTTTATAATATTATTTGAAGGGCAAGACACACATGATCCTGTTGAAGACTTAACACCAACTGCACACTAACATAAAGTTTTAATAGGACTTTATATTTATCCACCTGGACAAGCAGTACATAATTAAGTAGAAGTGTTGAAGTATTATGAAGAAGTACATTCTACACATAAATTAGTAGAAGTGTAGAAATAGTTAGTTTCACAGATACACTCAGTTTCATTATAATTAGGTTATGAAGATTTAGGACAAGTAAACACTGCTCCTGTAAGAGGATTCATAATTTCTGTTGAGCTTAATTACACGCAATAAGTCAAAGATTTACTATAGATATATGAAGTTGAACACTCACATTCATTAGCTCCTGGAATTGGTATCATATTTTTAGGACAGTTAACACATGAAGATCCATTCCATATTGTTGTGGCTGCATTACAAATGACACATTATTCAGTTAGAGGTGATAAATTACCTTCTTAACAAACACATTTATTATTTTCATTTATCTGTAAATATCCACAGTACACACATTATTTAGTCGATGTTTTATAAATTTAATTAGCTATTGGGCAAACACATGAAGATTCTTCTGTTGAACTTTAAATTAACCCAGTAGGACAAGCAATACATATCAAATAAGGAGAGGCTGTTCCTACTTATTATTTATATCCAGAATTACAGAAACATCCTGATTAATTAGTAGGATTTTAGATTTGATTTGACCCACATGCGACACATACACCTGAGGTAGTGTTTAATCTTGAGGTGTTGTTACATACACAGACACCGCTCACTTATATTTGGTTAGCTTGAGGGCATGATTGACACTTGAGTGACCCTGTGGTTGTAGATACATTGTAAGTGGCTGAATTACATTCGCATTGAGTTTCGTTTAAAGGATTTTAAATTGTGAATGCACCGAATGTGGTGGTACATAAAACACAGAGTTTAGTAGTAGTGTTGTAGTAGTACGCAGAAGTACATTGGCAACCAGTTTCAGTACTGTTGATCTTGAGATTTAATGCAGCTGAGCATTGAGAGCAAACGGGGGAGTTATTAGCGTAGGAAGATTGATAATATCCAGCAGAATAATTACATATGCAAACAGCAGGATTTGCAGGACTAGCGATTAAATTATTTGCGGAGTTACAAGCAGGTAAAGTACATCTGATATCTGCAGTTTAAGGTAATGATTTAGTGCTGAAATTAGCATCATAATATCCTGGTTTACATTCACATGCATTTTTGAATGTGTTTTCTTATTAATTAGCTCCTGTGCATTAAACGGCTATAGTAGTACAAATATTTGTAATATTGCTTCCTACTGATCCTGAAGGACAAGCTTAACAAACACCATTGGCAGTAAGTAAAACATAAGTACTATTTGAACATTCACAAGTCTTAATTTTAGCATTATAAGGTGCAGAAGAATCGCATGAAGTACATATAGTCTTATTAGTAGGGTTCTAGAATTAATTAGCAGGACAAGGATTACAAGTTAAAGTAGATGAACTAGTACTTTGGTAGTATGTACTCTCACATTCACAAGTATTACCTGAGGGGTCAAGTGGTGAGGGAGAGATTGAGCCAGTGGGGCAAGGAACACAAATATTTTGAACTGTGTTTTATAAATAGTTGATATTGCAAATGAAAGTATAGTTATTAGCAGGGTTTGATTTAGAGTTAGCAGGTACTAAAGCACAAGTGACTGTTGTAGTTGTAGGTGAAGCAGTATTGAAATATCCAGTACTACAAACACAAGTACCTGGGTTAGATAGAGATCCGATTTAACCAACTCCTGTGCATTGAGAACAAGTTTAGTTTTTCCAAGTATTTGTTCCTGTTATTGCTGATCCAGTGTATCCAGCAGGACATTCGCATTCAGTGTAGTTAATTAAGCTTTACACTTTGCTGTTGGGGCATGGAGTACAAACTAATCCATTTGACATATTAGTAGTAGTTGGGTCAACATAATAAGCTGATTTACAAAGACATTCAGTGATATTAGCAGGGTTAAGGTAAGCGTTAGTTGGGCATAAATTACATTAATAATTAGCAGCAGTTGAAAGTGGACTTAAATAATATAATCCACTGCAAACACAAGCTTGAATACTAGTAGTAGATTACACACTTCCAGTAGGACATAATGTGCAAACGTAGTTAACAGGGGTAGTGGGATTAAGTGGTGATGTTAAATATGAAGAAGAATTGCAAATATAATTACCATTGAAACTTAGAATAGTATTATTAGGCTAGATGCAATTAGATTCATTGTTGGGATCTTAGATTTTATTATTTGTACAAGGAGTGCAAACTAAAACATTATTAGTCACAGTGGCGTAGTATGGTGATTGACATTAGCAATTCTTGGTTCCTGTTGTTAATTAAATTGCATTGCTAGGACAGATACATTAAGTGGCTGTAGAGTTTGAAATTGTTAAATTAGTACATTATCCGCAAACTAATGGTCCTGTATAAGTGACTACTCCTGAATATCCACTGTTGCAAACACATTGTTTAAGAACTGAAGAATAAGTGGAATTACCTGGGCAGACACATGCAGTGTTAGTTTGATTTAATCCTTCTCCTCCTGTACAACAAATTAAAGGTGAGGCTTATACTTGATAGCCTAATGAAGTGACACATTAGCAATTTCCTGTATTATTTGTTTATTGAGATAAAGCTGGACAAATACAAGAACTTTATGTAATATTTGTTACAGTTGTATTCAAGACCATGAGATTATTACAACAAACAAGTGGGTTAGCATTTTATTATGTATATCCTGAAACAGAGCATGAACAATTAACTCCTGTGTTGGCAGTTGCACCTGTTGGACAAATACAAGTAGGATTTGTAGTTGCTAAATTACTGACTTTTAGATATAAACATTAAGTACAAGTCAAAGTATTATTAGAAGGTGCTCCAGCATATCCGTAGAGACATTCACAGTTTCCAGTTGAGCTTACTTAAGCAGAATATTAAGGACAAACACAACCATTTTAATTAGTATTTAAAATCATGAGATTCTTACAGCAAATAGTAGGACTAATTTAAGTAGTGGCGATATATGAGTTATTTGTGTCACAAGCACAGTTTGAGGTTGCAGTGGCTTGAATAGCACCGACTTCACATTGGCATGTTTCTGCGGAAGCTCCAGGTAGTTTGTAAGATAATTATTGATAAGGACATTGTGAACATGAAAGAACTCCATTTGTGATTTTAGGAGTAAATCCTATATTACATTGACAAGTAGAACCGTTTGCAGCAGCATTATTTGGACAAGCACAAGTTAAAGTTGCTCCAGCTTATGAAGTTTACACCCAATAGTTACCAGTGTCACAAGTATTGCAAACTAAAACTGTGGTCACTCCAGAAGTGGCGACACCAGCTTTGAATCCAGGATTACATTACCAAAGATTTGTAGTTAAATTAGCAGATGCATTTGTTGGGGCAGTGTTAGAACATACTAATGGTTGAGTTTAGTTTCCGTAATAGTTAGGTGCGCATTAACAAACTAAAGGAGAAGTTACTCCAGTTCCATTCTTAGAAGCAAATCCTGATGCTAAAGCACATGCACAAACTTAATTAGTAGCAGTAGCTCCATTAGGACAACTAGATTCACAATTGATAGGAGTAGTTTATACGCTATTATAATTAGCAGCACAAACTGTACATGAAATCACTGAGTTTACTCCTGTTCCATTGGCAGCTGTTGTATAACCAGTCTTACAAGCACAGGCTGTGTTTCCTGCATTTGGAATTGAATTAACTGGACATCCTTGATTACAAAGTTATGGAGTTGATTAAACTTAATAATAACCACCTGCAGAATTACAAGTACAAACTGCACCAGATAAAGCCCATCCTGTGGCTGTACAAGCACAAGTCAAAGCGACTGTCACTCCTGCTGTAGTTGAAGCGTTGGCCCAACCTGCTGATCCATTGCAAACACAAACTTAATTAACAGCAGTGCTATTAGCAGGACATTGAGCAACACATGAAATAGAATTAGTTAAAACTAAGTTAAATCCATTTGAACATTCACATATTTTAGTAATAGCATTAGGATTAGTATTTGAAGGACATCCAGTCTAACATAATAAAGGAGTGGCTTGAATTTGATAGAATCCTGAGCTAGCATTGCATTGACATGATGTTCCTGTTGAGTTAGGAATATATCCATTTACATAATCACAAACACAAGAAAGGGAAGTCTCGACTCCGTTATTGTTAACAGATGGGGCAAATCCTTTATTGCAAACACAAACACCAGATGCGTTGTTGGTAGAATTAGCAGGGCAAGCTTGGTTAGGTGGGGTGCATCTAAGAGGTGCGGAAGCGATTTAGTAAGTGATGTTGGAGTTGGAATTGAAATTGCAGACACATCCGTTATTGGTAGAGTTCATGATTGAGCCTTGAATACAGCATACAAGAGGATATCCAGGTTGAGAAGCTTCGAAATATGCAGATTCGCATTGACATCCTGTTCCTGTGGTAGCAGCAATATATCCGTTGACGGAGTCACAAACACAAGTTTGACTGATGTAAGGACTAGAAGCAATTTTGGTGACTAAAGGAGCATAGCCGTTTGAACAAACACATTTTCCAGATACGACTGAAGAGTTTTGAGGACATGATGCAATACAATATAAAACGGAGTTGGATTTAAAGTTCTAAACATTGAATGATTTACCAGTAGATCCTTCACATTCACAAGTAGGAGTTGCAACATTGTTAACAGTGACACTTCCTACAATTGATAAAGGAGGACAGCATAAGGTAGG